>PVBE010556455.1_pt1 | contig 31502 bp, 34 predicted proteins | sample 1631181 | NCBI WGS metagenome assembly PVBE01 (sample SAMN08397723, study PRJNA350692) | Marine metagenome, whole genome shotgun sequencing project. | isolation source: water | place: Pacific Ocean | collected 2012-04
AAACTATCTGTAATTCATGCCCAATCAAATACTTATGAGAAGCTCATCCTTCAACGTCCGGACAGTAGTGGTCCTGCGTCACATCGGCGGCTTCGCCCGGATCGGCCAGCATGCGGCAGGCAACCTGGTATATCAAGCCGTGATAGACCCGCACCAACTCGTCGTATGCCGCATCTTCATTCGCCCGCAGGCGGAGAACAAAAAGGCTCTCTCCTGCGGACAGGCCGACGGTTGACTCGAGTTCCGAATATGAGATTTCCCTTCGCAGCATTTACGAAACTTCTCCTGGGTTCGTCCTGAGCCCAGCCAGAATTATATCAGCCTGTCGCCCTGTCTGTCGCCGAAGACGGTTTATCTCTACCGCCTTTCTCAAGAGACACCGGTCGGCGCGAATTGTTCCACAAATTTAAGCCCGGCTTCGAGTATTTCGTCTGTTTGACCAGTGCCGGGCGCCTCACAATAGACCCGCAGGACGGGCTCGGTCCCGGAGCGCCGGAAGAGGATCCAGCTGTCGGCTTCCAGGATCAGCTTGACTCCGTCGAGGGTTTGAATCGACGAGACCGCCCTGCCGGCAAACTGTTGAGGAGGTTGGCGTTCGAGCGTGTCGATGAGCCGATGTCCGGCGTCCATCGGCACGTGGAGATCCCGCCTGTCGTAGTGGAACTCGCCGAACTCCCCCCACATTTCATCTATCAACTGCCGAAGAGACTTGCCGGTTGCGGCAAGCATGTCCAGAACAAGCATGTTGATGAAGAGTCCGTCCCGCTCCGGAAGATGCCTGGACAGACCAACGCCACCGCTTTCCTCCCCACCGATGAGGATTTCCCGCCGTAGCATGAGTTCGGCGATGTTCTTGAACCCGATCTCGGTCTCAAACGCGTCCAGGCCCAGGGCTCGGGCAATTCGCGGAACCAGCTGGCCCTGAGAGAAGGTGTAGGCGACGGCTCCCCTCCAACCGCGATTACGATAAGCGTGGAGCAGCAAGAGCGGCAGGATCTGTAAAGTACTGATAAATGCGCCAGTTCCGTCAATAACTCCGAGGCGATCGGCATCGCCGTCGGTCGCCAGACCGACATCGCACCCGTTTTGAACCACGGCCGCCGCGAGCGGTTCCAGTTGCGGCATCATGGGTTCCGGGTGCACGCCCCCGAACAGCGGATCCGACTCACCGCGGATCGTTCGAACCGTAAGGCCGGTGTCGGAAAACAGTTCTTCGAGCAATGTGCCCCCGGTGCCATGCATCGAGTCCACCAACACGTTGAGCCCAGACCCGGAAATCCGATCCCACTCGAGAAGTGATTTCAGATGTTGGGCATAGTGTGCCCCGGGCGAGACGGTATCGATCCCTCCAGTGGATCTTCGGACCTCGGACCGACCCAGGCCCGCTTCGATCTCTCTCGTTACGGCAGGCGGTGCGCTTCCACCAAACGCAGCCTTGATCTTGAAACCGTTGAAACTGGGAGGATTGTGACTGGCCGTGATCACTATCCCACCCGCCAGATTGAGGCGGTGAACCTCGAAAGAAACATAGGGTGTCGGATAGGGCCGGTCCATCAGGAGGACCTTGAAACCGTTTCCGGCGAAGACCTCAGCCGCGGCTTCGGCAAACCGATCCGAGAGGAACCGTACGTCGTAGCCGATAAATACAGCCCGCTCAGGCCCTTTGTCAGACCCGCTGACCGATCCAAGGTAGTCGGCCGTCGACTGCGCGACGAGCCGAACATTGTCGAAAGTGAAATCGTCGGCGATTATGCCCCGCCAGCCATCGGTACCGAATCTTATGGGAGAGGAGGGCATCAGGCGGAAGTCCGAGGTCCGAAGATCGGAGTCCGAAGTCCGGGGTCCGAAGTCCGGGGTCCTCCAAAGTGCAGCCCAACGTCCGAAGCAAGACTGGGACAGGTGATCGTTGTTGGCATCTCCAATCTTCTCAGGAAAATTCGGAATCTTCGTTCCCAGACCTCGGACTTCGGACCTCGGACTCCGGACTCCTACAACGACGAGTATTCCGTAACGACGGCATTCCCCCCCAGCACGGCACCGGGCTTGAGGACCGCGGACCGGCCGATGTAGCAACCCCTTCCCAACAGGGCCCCTGAAATGCGGGCGTCAGCATCGATCGTGTTGCTCGACCAGATCACCGAATCCGCAATGTGAGCTCGGGCATCGATCTTACAGTTGGAGCCGATCACGGAGTTTTCGATCCGCACACCCTCCCGAATGGTGACCCCTTCGGCGACGATAGAAAGGTCGTCGATCGAAGCGCCTTCGGGTAGATTCTCGCGATCGAGCCGGTTCGTAGGAATGTCAGGAGACTGAAACTTGCCGTTGAGTATGTCGCGATGGACTTCCAGATACTTGGCGGTCGTACCGATGTCGATCCAGTACCGATCTGAAACGACCCCGTACATAGGTTCCTGACTCTCGAGCAAGTTTGGAAACACTTCCCGTTCGAACGAGTGGGGTTTGCCCTGGGGTATGTAATTGAGCACGGACGGCTCCAGGACGTACACGCCTGCGTTGATGGTGTTACAGGTGATTTCGTTCATACTCGGCTTTTCGAGAAAACGGTGGATACGACCGTCCGAGTCCGACTCTACCAGGCCATAGGAGGTAGGGTCGTCCACCGGTGTCAGGACAAGCGTCGCTGCCGCCTCCCTTTCCCGGTGACTGTCGATGACGGCCCCGAGGTCCAGCGACGTCAGGACGTCCCCGTTGAACACGACTGTCGTCGAATCGATCCATCCTTCGGCATTCTTGAAAGCCCCGCCGGTCCCGAGCGGCGTCCCTTCCACCGCATAACGGATCAGTACACCGTAGTCGGCACCATCCTTCAGCAGGTCTTCGATCTTGCGGGGCTGGTAGGACAGGCTGAGAATGATCTCCGAGATCCCGGCGCTCTTCATCAAGTCGATCTGGTAGAGAAGGAACGGCCGGTTGGCGACCGGTACAATGGGCTTCGGTGTGTTCAGCGTAAGCGGCCTGAGGCGGGTCCCCTTACCTCCTGCAAGAATCAATCCCTTCATGGCAAGATCTATAATATAGCAACCGCGTCTAAATTCCTGTTCCGCCGGTGGGTTTGCCGCGCTGAATGCGGGTTAAACCTTGTACCCGGCGTGTCCAAAATCTGATAGACTGGCCACCCGTTATGAATTTGCCGAATGCAGTGACGATGGCGAGGATTTTCCTCGTACCGGTGCTGGTGACTCTCCTGTTGACCAGGTACAGCGTCCTGATTGCAGCCTTCGTGTTCCTGGCTGCCTCGCTGACAGATTTCCTGGACGGCTATCTTGCCAGGGCACGGAACGAGGTGACGACACTCGGAATTCTGCTGGATCCGGTAGCCGACAAGCTACTGGTGTCTGCGGCCTTCGTGTCGTTGGTCCAACTTCAAATCGTTAGTGCCTGGATGGTGGTCATCATCATCAGCCGGGAATTCGCCGTCAGCGGCCTCCGCAGCATCGCGGCCTCGCAGGGTTTCACGATCGACGCCTCGGAACTTGGCAAGCTCAAGATGGGTGCGCAGGTTGCCGCCATCACGCTGCTCATCCTTGGCAGCCAGTATCCTGTCGTCTACACCGCCGGGCAAGTCGCACTCTGGATGGTTGTTCTGTTCGCGGTTTGGTCGGCAGTCGATTACTTCCGCACCTTCTGGTCGAAGGTCGATGATCGCTTCAAAGCCCAGGAGCGCCGCCGCCATCTCTCAGTGAAGAACAGGCAGCGACGGAATGCTCCGACTCAGTAATCCCGAACAACAATTGCTGTTGGAAATCGCCAGGGACGCGGTCCACCGACACCTGTCAGACCTGCCTCGTGAGCACCCGGAAATCGCGGACGGTGCTGTGACGAAACCGCACGGAGTTTTCGTGTCGATCCATTCGGGTACCGAGTTGCGGGGCTGCATCGGGCGGATACAATCAGAAAAGCCACTCTATGAAACTACGGCAGAGTGCGCGATATCGGCAGCGGTTGCGGATCCACGCTTCCCCCCACTCCAGTTCGTCGAGCTCCCCAATGTCTGTTTCGAAATTTCTGCCCTCTCACCTCTCGAGCAAATCGATGAAATCGAGCGAATCGAGGTCGGTCGCCACGGGCTCCTGATCGAAAAAGGTTCGGGACGCGGACTGCTACTACCCCAGGTCGCCTCACGCTACGACTGGGACCGGGTGGAGTTCCTCCGTCAGACCTGCCTGAAGGCTGGCCTTGGTCCGGACGACTGGAAACGAGACGCGACCCTCTTCGCATTCGAGGCACTGGTTTTTGAAGAAGCCCAAAGCGTGACTCCTGCCCAGTGATGCTCCTCCAGCTCCCCTACCACAATATCGACCCGGTCTTTCTGAACATCGGCCCACTCCAGCTTCGCTGGTACGGGCTGATGTATATGCTGGGCTTCATTGTCGCCTACTTCATCATGGTGCGGCTGGTAGCCGAGAGGAAGCTCTCGTTTTCGAAGGACGATATCTACGACCTCTTGTTCTACCTCATTCTCGGCGTGATGGTTGGAGGCCGGGTTGGCTACGTCCTGTTCTACGACCTGGGCAGCTACCTTGAAGACCCCCTGGCCGTGTTCGCGATATGGCGGGGCGGTATGTCGTTCCATGGCGGGCTGATCGGAACGACGCTGGGTGCACTGCTGATCGTTCGAAAGAAGGGGTGGCAATTCTGGGAAGTGGCCGACATCATCGCGGTGGCTGCTCCGATCGGCGTGGGTCTTGGCCGGATTGGGAATTTCATCAACGGAGAGCTCTACGGCAGGGAGAGCAACCTTCCATGGGCGATGGTTTTCCCAGACGGGGGAACCGTGGGTCGACATCCCTCACAACTTTACGAAGCACTGCTGGAAGGCCTGGTTCTCTTCCTGATCCTGCGCTGGATCTACAAGAAACGATTCCATCCCGGAATGGCACTCTGGGGACTGGTTGCCGGCTATGGCCTCTTCCGCTTCAGCGTTGAGTTCCTGAGGGCACCGGACTCGCACATCGGTCTGGACCTCGGACCCTTTACGAGAGGACAGCTCTTGAGCTTTCCAATGCTGGTGGTGGGGACTTTCTTCCTGGTGAGTCTGGCGCGGAAAGAGGGTGAAGTTAGCGCAGTTCCACGAGATCGCCCGGCGAAACACCGTCGGCGGTGAAAGTCACCAGAGCCGTAGCCGCTCGCTCCCGGACCTTGATGACAATGAGCTCGCCGATCACCTCGCGCTCCCGGGCCAACAGCCTGGCTGCTTCGCCCGCCACTTCGTAGAGACGACTGTCGAAGTCGAGAAGTTTGTAAATCATGAATATGTCGCCGGGTCGAACCCCGTCACGGTCACCCAGGTCAATGTAGACAATCTGACCCTCCCCTACGAACCCCAGGGAAAGATTGCCAAGATGGCTGGTCGGGATGCCCGCAACATCGGTAACCCCACCAAACACCGGGGAACCTGAATTGGCCAGGACCTCACGTGCAAGGGCGATCGCGCCAGTGATCTTGCCGCTGCTGGGCATCATCGCCCCGACCGGACGACTTAACGGAAGCTCCGGAAGGTCAATTTCTTCGAAACGAACCATGGGATCACCGACTTCGATAGCGTCACAGGATTGGATCACCCGGGCCAGGGCAAACTCGGGCTGGACCAGGACCGCCTGCAACTGTCCGACTTCCAGATAGTGCAACCCTAAATTGCCAATTCCTTCACGGGTGCTCCGCACTCCGCGGGTGGGACGAACCACGGTAAACATTTCCCCGGGTGTCACGCCGCCAGATGCGCCCTGACTCAGGTAGACGTATTCCGTCTCTCCGACCAGCATGCTCACGGTGCCCGGAAACTTCGCCAACACGTTAAGATCCTGTGAGATCTCCGAGGTGGTCACACAACCGGAACAATACAGGTCACTCACCTTGACTTCAGGTATGCGGCGAGCTGAAGGCAGATTGAGATCCAGCGGTGCCGGTGCCGGTGCCATTTCCACAGTCAATCGGGGTGATGCCGGCAGACGGACTTGCTGCACAGGCTCTGGCGGCGCCGTTGGCTCGAGTTCAGCTTCAGGTTCCGCTTCCTGCACTGGAGATTCGGCTGGCTCAGCCTCGGTTATTTGAGTCACCGGGCGAATCCGTATCTTGTCTTCAGGGTAGATCCAGTGTGGATTGATAATGTGCTCGTTAGCTTCCCACAACTGCGGCCACAAGAACGAATTGTTCAGTATACGACCGGCGATCGCCCATAGCGTGTCGCCTCCCTGAACAAGATACACTTCGAAGTCTTCGGCATCTTCTGGCGCATTGTTTGCAGTCCAATGCCCGTCTGTTTCACCCAGTGTAGCTGGCGGTGTCCCCTGCTCCGGGGCCGGCCTCTGCTGTGCGCGGACAGTCAACACCAGTGCGATGGTCAAAGCCAGAAATATCGAAACCTTTTTCATCGGGTACCCATTAGTAACAGAAGCGCGTTTGGCAGTCAACATATTGATAATACATCATCGACTGGCTACTCAAGATAGTGTATTCGCCTTGACCGGCCCACGCGATCAATCGTTGTTCTCCAAGTAAGGAACGGGGAAGTTCCGTTGTGTAATCGTGGCTGTTGAGAGAAGGATGCCGGGTGTGCGAACTGACAGAAATAAGCAGCCACGCGACACGATCAACTGAGACTTGAACGCAATATTTGCGTCTGCGTGCCGATGGCTTCGGGAGAGTCCACCTCAAGACCCCAATCATGGGCTATCTACCAATGAATTGAACCATTTGAGCGTGATTTGTGTTAAAATAACAGGTTTCCACTACTGCACGGGTTCGTTCCCGGAAAGGGGCTGGCCGGGAAGGCAGGGAACATAATGGACAAGGGGATCTACGACAACATCTGTCAATTGGTTGGAGAGACGCCGGTCGTTCGGCTGAACCGAATTCCAACCGACGATTGTGCCGAGACGCTGGTCAAGCTTGAGTTTTTCAATCCCGGCGGAAGCGTGAAGGATCGGATTGGCCTGCGAATGATTGAGGTGGCTGAAGAGGAGGGCCGGCTCAAACCGGGCGGGACGATCGTTGAGCCAACGAGCGGCAATACGGGAATCGGCCTGGCGATGGTAGCGGCCGCGAAGGGCTACCACGTCATTCTCACGATGCCCGAAGACATGAGCGTGGAGCGATTGAACCTGCTCCGGGCCTTCGGCGCTGAGATTACTCTGACTCCCCGAAACGATGCGATGCAGGGCGCAATCGACCGAGCCGAGGAAATCCTCAAACAGAACCCGGATTACTTCATGCCCCAGCAGTTTCGAAACACGGCCAACCCCGATGCTCACCGCAAGACGACCGCGCGTGAGATTGCCGATGCGGTGGGTTCGAAACTGGATGCACTGGTTGTGGGCGTGGGAACAGGCGGTACGGCAACCGGTACCGGCGAGGTCCTCAAGGAGCGGTTCCCTGGGTTGAAACTGCATGTCGTCGAACCGGCAGAATCGGCGGTCTTGTCGGGACAGGAACCAGCCCCTCATCGAATTCAGGGCATCGGTGCGGGCTTCGTGCCTGAGAACCTCAACCGGGCGATTGTCGACAAGGTGTTTCGCGTCGAGTACGACGACGCAAGAAGGGCAGCACGGTTGCTGGCCGAAAAGGAAGGGATCCTCTGCGGCGTGTCATCGGGTGCGATCCTTCATGCAACAATCGAGGTGGCTAGAGAACTCGGAGCCGGAAAGAGGGTGTTGGCGATCCTCCCCGACACGGGCGAGCGCTACCTCAGTACCGAGTTGTTTTCTTGAAATGCTTCCCGGGCCCGTCTGCGTTTCACTGACCCCCACCACGGTGGAAGAAGTCTTTTCCGCTCCAACCGCGGGCGCCGATTGCCTTGAAGCGCGGCTCGACTACCTCAGGAATCCCGAAGAATCGACCTCTGCCAGGTGGAACCGTCTCAAGATTCCGATGATCGCAACCTGTAGAGGGCGGGATCGCGGCGGTCGGTTCGAAGGGTCGATTGACGATGAGATGCACATACTCGAACGGGCGGCGGATAACGGAGCGCGTTTCGTTGACATCGATTTCCGCTTTGCCCGGCCCTTCGGGCGTGCGGAGGTCATCGGGTCGTATCACAATTTCGAAGAAACGCCCGAAGATCTGGAAACGCTGATGGACAAGGTTTCGGAGAGCCCGGTCGCAGTAGCCAAGGTAGCAACAATGGTTCGGTCGTGGCACGACAACCGGAGGTTGCTCAAACTACTCGACAGGCCATGGGGGAAACCAATCGTCGTGATCGGGATGGGTGCAATGGGACAGATCACTCGGATCGTCGGACCGGCCAGGGGAAGTGCCCTGACGTACACATCAAACGGGTTGGAATCCGCACCGGGACAGGTTTCACTCGAAGAGTTGTTGGGCACGTACCGTTTCCCCAGCGTGACTGGATCGACTGGGTTGATCGGTATCATCGGGAACCCTCTCGGTCACTCGCGCTCCCCCGCGCTCCACAACCGTGCTTTCGACGCCGAGGGCCTCGACTGCGTCTATCTGAAGTTGCCTGTGGATTCAATTCCCGACTTTCTTGAGAACGCCGTCGACATCGGAATCCGCGGGTTTTCTGTCACGATCCCGCACAAGGTGCAGGTAATGGAACACCTAGACCAGGTCAGTCCGGCTGCCGAGCAGGCCGGTGCGGTCAACACCGTAGTTCGTCAGAACGGCCGCTGGGTGGGGGACAACACCGACGTCCATGGAATCACGAAATCGATCGAAGGTCTCGATCTTCAAGGCAAGCACGTTGTTGTCCTCGGAACAGGCGGCGGCGCCAGAGCCGCGGTCGCGGCTCTCGGGAGTGTGCGGCGGGTCACCCTGCTTTCGAGGCAACCGGACCGAGTCACGGCTGTCTGGCCTCGAGAGGTGGATGTAGACCGGCTCGAAAACGTCGCGGACTACGACCCGTACCTGTTGATCAACGCCACTCCGATCGGTATGGATCCGGAGGTGAATCGAGCCCCGATATCCGGACAGATTCGAGCCGATGTGGTTTTTGACATGGTCTACAACCCAGCAGAGACGTTATTGCTCCGTCAAGCGGCCGAACAGGGGAAGAAGACCATTCCCGGCACAACGATGTTCCTCGCACAAGCGGCGAGACAGTTTGAAATATGGACCGGGCGTCCGGCACCTGAGACCGTCTTCAGGACGGTACCATCATGAGCAGCATGAGCAGCAACGCCTCCTTCCGCATCCCGGCGAGTACGTCGAATCTTGGACCGGGATTCGATGCGCTGAGTCTTGCTCTGGAAATCTATCTCCGGGTCGAGGTCGAACTCCTGGATGACGGGTCTGAACTGAGGGTCTCCGCCAGTGGCGTGGACAGCGAGAAGATACCGCCCGGTGAAGACAACCTTATGGTTCGGGTCATCCGCCATGTCGGCAACCAGCGCGGGCGGAGTGTACCGCCGGGAAACTTGATGGTCCAGAATGAGATCCCCCTAGCCCGGGGACTCGGAAGCAGTGCCGCTGCGATCATCGCCGGTGTCACGTGCTATGAAGTTCTGTCGGGTGAGAAGCTGACTGTCGACGAGATATTCGAATACGCCGGGGCATTCGAATCGCATCCGGACAACCTCGCTGCCGCGCTTGTAGGAGGTCTGGTCGTATCCGCCGGTACTGGGAACGGACAGACGGTCTTCTCTCGTGTCAAGGTCCCCGAGGGTGCCGTTCCGGTGATCGTGATACCCGAGTTCGAACTCTCCACGGAAAAGGCACGGGGTGTCTTGCCTGGAGACTATTCTCGCGAGGACGCGGTGTTCAACGTCCAGCGATCGGCATTGACCATCGCGGCGATCGTCGGCGGGAACTGGGAACTCCTGTCCGAATCCATGCGCGATCGCATCCACCAGCCGTACAGGGCTCCATTGATACCGGGTTTGGAAGAAGTGCTGGAACTCCGGTCGACCGGGATGTTCGGAATCGCACTCAGCGGAGCCGGTCCGACAGTCCTGGCACTGGCCTCCCCCGAGAGTGCAGTACAGGTCGGCCACGATGTCCGGGAGGTTTTTGTTCGCAACCACGTGAGAGCGGAAAGCCGCGTTACGAAGATGGACACGCTTGGCAGGTTTTCGGAAGGCCGGGAGCCCAGGCGTTGAACCGAAATAAGAATTAGAGCAGTACGGGAACCATGAAAAAGATCAGGACAGCAATTCTGGGAGCAACGGGAACCGTCGGGCAGCGCATGATTCAGCTGCTGGAAGGCCATCCCTGGTTTGAAATCTCTTCGTTGGCCGCCTCCGACAACTCCGCGGGGAAGACCTACGGGGAAGCGGCACACTGGCAACTGGAGACGGCCATCCCTCAGGCGATCGCGGGAATGACGGTCGAGCAATGCCGGCCGACTCTGGATTGCGATTTCGTTCTTTCGGGACTTCCCTCTTCAATCGCCGGCCAGACCGAAACGGACTTTGCCTCCGCCGGTTACCCGGTGATCAGTAACGCAGGCAGCCATCGAATGGAGCCGGATGTTCCGCTGCTGATTCCCGAGCTCAACCCGGACCATCTCCAGGCCATCGAGAAACAGAGAGAACGGCTGGCAAGCAAAGGGTTCATCGTGACGAACCCGAACTGCTCGACGATCGGCCTGGTCATTCCCCTGGCAGCGATCCATCGAAAGTTCGGCCTGGACGCTGTTCATGTCGTCACGATGCAGGCTTTGTCGGGTGCAGGCTATCCGGGAGTGGCATCAATGGACGCGGTGGACAACGTACTTCCAGCCATCGGCGGCGAAGAGCACAAGCTGGAAACCGAGCCTCTTAAGATTCTGGGGAACTGGAAGAACGACGCTTTTGAAGACGCCGAAATGCGCATCAGTGCTCTGACTCACCGTGTCAACGTCCGTGACGGGCACCTGGAAGCGTGCTCTGTGAAAGTAAGGAAGGAGACTTCCCCCGAGGAGGTGGAGAGTTCTCTGGCCGGCTTCACATCTCCGATCGACGACCTCGGATTGCCTTCGGCACCGCGGCCTGTCATGATTCTGGAAAAAGATGCCGATCGGCCCCAGCCTCGGCTGGACCGTGATCGAGCCAAAGGGATGGCGGTCATCGTCGGTCCCGTCGCGCCCTGTTCCGTCCTCGATTTCAAGTTTCGAATATTGAGCCACAACACCATCCGCGGCGCAGCCGGCGCGGCCATCCTGAACGCGGAACTGTTGTATCGCAAGGAACTTATCGGATGAATTCGCACACTCAGATTCCGCCGGGCACCCAGATACTGATTGGCAAGGCCGCCCGACGGCGACGGTCCGTCGAAGGGAAGGTGTTCTCCGTCTTCGAGGGATGGTCCTACGAAGAGATCATCCCGCCGATGTTCGATTACTTCGACGTGTTCATCAAGGGGATGGGCAGCGACCTGGAAGATCAAATCTACCGTTTCATCGACCGGGAAGGAAACCTCCTGGCGCTTCGACCCGAATTCACCTCCCTGCTTGCGAAGATGGCTGCAACCCGACTGTCGGACTATCCCAAGCCGATCCGTCTTTCCTATTCCGGAGAAGTGCTGCGCTTTGAAACGCCGAAGGGTGGTCAGCAACGCGAGTTTGCACAGATCGGCATCGAACAATACGGTGGATCGCCGACGTCGTCGGACGTCGAAGTACTTCTGGTGTGCATGGAATCCTTCGAGAAACTGGGTATCCCCGACTTCCAGATCAACCTGGGCAGCGTGGATTTCTTCGGCGGAATCGTCGACCAGATCGATTTACCCACCGCCGAGGTTGATGCACTCAAAGAGGTACTGAATCTCAAGAATCAGAAGGGGCTGGAACGCATACTCGACGGATCGCCATTCGACGAACACCGCAAGGAAGTTCTGCGTTCCATACCACATCTGACGGGAGGACCCGAGGTACTCACCAGGGCCCGCAACCTGATCCGAAATGAACGATCCCTGAAGGCGATCGATCACCTCGAAAAAATCTACTCGATAATCGATGGTCTCCAGCTGGGCGACCATCTGACTATCGACCTTGGAGAAATACGCGGGTTCGACTACTACAGCGGCATCCTGTTCCGAGCTTACGTTCCGGGGCTCGGATTTGAAGTCGCAAACGGCGGTCGCTACGACGGACTTCCGGCACAATTCGGCCACGACACGCCGGCGGTCGGCTTCTCCTTCAGCCTGGACCGCCTGGAACAGATCGTGGATTGCGACGTTGGCACCCCTCGGGGCAAATCCCTGGTGTCTTCGGCGGAAGGTAGTTTCGAAGAGGCACGCCGGCTGCGACGGGCTGGGCAGAAGGTGAAGTTGTGCTAGTGATCGCTATCGCCAAGGGCCGATTCCTCGAACCCTCTCTCGATGTGCTGGAACGGGCAGGAGTTCGCTTCGACAAGGACGTGGCAAACTCTCGACGTCTCATATTTGATTCCGAAGACGCGGCCTTCCGCGCGATCCTGGTCAAACCGATAGACGTTCCGACGTATGTCGAATACGGTGCAGCCGACGTCGGCATTGCCGGACGAGACGTCCTGGTCGAATCGAGGGCGGACTTGCTTCAGCCCCTCGATCTCGGCTTCGGACACTGCAGAATAGCCGTCGCCGCACCGAAAGGCATTCGAAGCGTCGGCGAGACTGATCATCCGACGGTTCGCGTTGCCACGAAGTACCCGCGCATCACCCTGGAATACTTCAACGCTCTCAGCATCCCGGTCGAAATCATTCCGCTGTCGGGATCGATCGAACTGGCGCCCCTGATCGGCCTGGCCGACCGGATTGTCGACTTGGTCGAAACGGGTGAAACCCTTAAAGAAAACGGATTGGAAATCGTTGACGTTATCGCCGAGAGTTCGGCGCACCTGGTGATCAACCGTGCCAGCTACCAGACGAAGCGAAGCGAAATCGCAGGCATGGTCGAAACGTTGGAGAAACTCGTGTAATGCGAATCGTAGACCTGAGTGAATCTCTCGATCTAGCCGCCGTCGATGTGCTACTCCGCCCCCCAAAGGCGGAAACGAGTGTGGACCGGACGGTTGCCGGCGTTGTCGCAGCCGTTCGCGGGCGCGGCAACGAGGCGCTGTTCGAATACTCGGCCAAGTTCGATGGCCTCTCGATCGGTGCGGATCAAGTTCGTGTCACCGAAGACGAGATTCGAGAGATCGCCGCCGGAGCGGACGATGAACTGGTGGCAATCCTTCGTGTGGCCGCTTCCAATATCCGCCAGTTTCATGAAGAACAGCTCCAGGAATCCTGGGAGATCTACGCAGGTGACGGCGTCCACCTCGGACAGCGGGTCACACCGATTGAGAGCACGGGCTTGTACATACCCGGCCTTAAGGCAGCATATCCATCTTCGGTGCTGATGAACGCTATCCCGGCACAGGTGGCGGGAGTGGACCGTATTGTCGTGGCAACACCGCCTCGTTCACTGGAGGAAAACCCTCTCGTCGCGGCCGCCCTCGACCTGCTTGGGCTTTATGAGGTTTATCGGATCGGTGGTGCCCAGGCGATCGCGGCGATGGCCTATGGAACCGAGTCCGTTCCCCGTGTCGACAAGATCGTTGGTCCGGGCAACCAGTATGTTCAGAGCGCCAAGAAAATCGTTTTTGGAACTGTTGACATCGACATGGTGGCGGGTCCGAGCGAAGTCGCGATCGTCGCCGATGAAACGTGCGATCCGGCATGGGCAGCCGCAGATCTGCTCGCACAGGCCGAACACGACGAAATGGCCCGCGTCTGGCTGATTTGCTGGTCCGAGGACCTGGCCGCGGCCGTCTTCGATCAGGTTCAGATCCAACTCGAGACACTGGATCGCAACGAGATCGCCCGAATGGCAATAGCCAACAACGGGATCAACTTTATCGTCGCCGGACCCGACGAGGCCCTCGAGCTCGTCAACCACATCGCACCCGAGCACGTGGAAGTACTGATGGCCGAACCGGATCGGATCGCCGATGGCATCCGCAACGCGGGAGCTGTTTTTGTCGGCCGCTATTCTCCGACCGTGGTCGGGGATTATTTTGCCGGACCGAACCATGTCCTGCCGACCGGACGGACGGCGCGATTTTTCTCGCCACTGGGTGTTTATGACTTCCTGAAACGCACGAGTGTCGTGCGGTACTCCGGACGTGCAATAGAGAGTTCCGGAAACATGATTGAAAAGTTTGCAATAGCGGAAGGCCTGACAGGACATGCCAGATCGATCACAATTCGAGGTCATTAAGCCTGAGGTTCGGTCCGCCTCGGCGTACCGGCTGGAGCACTTCGCCGCCGACGTCAAGCTGGACCAGAACGAGAACCCTTACGAGCTTCCCGACGAATTGAAGCAGGATGTGGTCAATCGCGTCCTTCGAAGCCAATGGGGACGATACCCGGAGTTCGTGCCGGAGAGGCTCATCGAGACGCTGGCGCACGTGACCGGTTGGCCCAACGAAGGAATACTGGTGGGCAACGGCTCGAACGAATTGATCAACGCTGCGCTAACGGTAACGCTTCACCCCGCCAGCACGATTGCCATCCCACAACCGACGTTCACGCTATACAAGCTCATGTCGACAACGCTGGGAGCCACGGTTGACGACATCTACTTGAATGAACACGACATGTCTTTCGATGTCGATGCTCTTGTTTCGGCGGCGCGAAAGGCGGACGTGTTGATCCTGTGCTCGCCTAACAACCCCACCGGAAGCCTGCTGGATCGATCCGGTACCGAGCGGATAATCGAAAATGCCCGCGGACTGGTCATTCTTGACGAGGCCTACCACGAATTCAGCGAACAAAGCGCTTTGCCGCTCCTGGAGCGATTCAACAACCTTGTTCTTTTGCGCACCTTCTCGAAAGCGATGTCCCTGGCCGGGCTCCGCTTCGGCTATTTGCTGACGCGCCCGGAAATCGCAGCTGAAATCAACAAGGCAAGATTGCCTTACAGCGTGAACATATTCACGCTCGCGGCAGCACAGGCGGTCCTCGAACATACCGATGTTCTTAACCGGGCCATCCGAACTCTGATTGATGAAAGGGAACGCATGCTCGGCGAGTTGACCGGCCGGCCTGGAGTTCAGGTCTTTCCTTCTCGAGCTAATTTCATCCTCATCAAGACGCCCCATCCCGCACGACGTGTTTTCGACGCGCTGTATTCGGAAGGCATTCTGGTGCGTGACGTCAGCCGGTACCCGTTGCTGGATCGTGCCCTCAGAGTGTCGATCGGAACGCCTGAGGAAAACACTCGATTCCTTTCCGCCCTGGACAGGGTGCTGGAGACACTCCAATGAGCGCACGAACAGCAGAAAGACGCCGTACGACGAAAGAAACTGATATCCGGGTGCGGCTAAGCCTGGATGGAAGCGGAGAGCACGACATTTCGACCGGGATTCCGTTCTTCGATCACATGCTGGCGCAACTTGCCCGTCATGGCCGGATGGACCTGGTGATCGAGGCGAAAGGCGATCTCAAAATCGATGGCCATCACACGGTTGAAGACGTCGGTTTGACGCTGGGACAGGCTCTGAACGAAGCCCTGGGAGAGCGGCGTGGCATCACACGCTTCGCACACGCTTATGTTCCCCTGGACGAAGCCTTGAGCCGTGTCGTTGTCGATTTTTCCGGGAGGCCTTTTCTGGTTTACCGGGTGAATTTTGAAACGCCACGCCTTGGGGATCTGCAGGCAGAGCTCATCGAAGAGTTCTTCAAGTCTCTGGTGCAGGAAGGACGCCTGAACCTGCACATAGAGAACATCTACGGAAGAAACCAGCACCACATTGCGGAAACTATTTTCAAGGCCGCTGCGCGCGCTCTGCATGTGGCGACACGGGTGGAGTTTGAGGATGGTGATGTGCCATCGACGAAAGGGGTTTTGTGACGCGGATTAGGCGGATGGGAGGGGGGCGATCTTGACGCAGATTAAACGGATTACGGGGATAGGGGTTTTCTCGGGGCAACAAGAATACTTTGCGACCTTTGCGGTCTGAGCGTCTTTGCGTTGAAAAGGCTGCACGCTGATTGCTTCTAGCTACTCGCTGAATCATGATTACGATCGTTGATTACCACTTAAACAACCTCCGGAGCATCGAGAATACTTTGCGCCGGCTTGGTCATGATGTTCGTGTTACTTCGGATGCGGACGATGTGATGTCGGCGGAGAAGTTGGTCCTGCCTGGAGTGGGGGCATTCCCCGACGCCATGCGGAATCTGGACGAGCTGGGACTGGGTGGTCCGATCGTCCGGCGGGTCCGCTCCGGAACGCCGATCCTGGGAATCTGCCTGGGGATGCATTTGCTGTTGGACGACAGCGAAGAGTTCGGCAGACATCAGGGGCTCGGGCTGATCCCTGGTGGGGTTCGTCGGCTGCCGGGGGGAGTCCACATCCCGCACATGGGTTGGAACCAAATCCAGCCGAGGCGGACGGACAGTCTTCTCGCGGGTGTCGCCGAAGGCAGCTTCGTCTATTTCGTACATTCCTATTATGCGACACCGGAGGATCCAGAGACAGTCATGGCCCTCACCGACTACGGCATCGAGTTCCCTTCCGTACTTGGTTCGGGCAACGTCTGGGCCACGCAATTTCATCCCGAGAAAAGCCAGCACGTGGGCGAGCGCATTCTCGACAATTTCGCACGGCTATGAACCTCTACCCGGCCATCGACATCTATCAGGGAAATGCGGTTCGGCTCCGACAGGGCCGGCGTGAGGAAGCCACCGTGTACGGCAGCCCTCTCGACATGGCCCGGCGATGGGTCGCAGCCGGCGCTCGATGGCTGCACATCGTCGACCTGGACGGCGCCTTTGAAGGCCGCCCCCGCAACACCGATGCGATCGGGAAGATCCGACTGGAATGTGAAGGGGCTCGGATACAAACGGGGGGCGGCATCCGAGATATGTCCGCTGTCGAGGAGCTCATCCGCTGCGGGGTCGACAGAGTTATTCTTGGTACGGCGGCGGTCCAGGATCCTGACTTCCTGCGAAAGGCAGTGGACAGGTTCGGAGAGAGGATTGCGGTAGGAATCGACGCCCGCGATCAGATGGTTCGTCTTGCCGGCTGGACGGCGAACGCGGGTGTGACGGCCGTCGAGCTGGCTTCGAAGCTGGAACGGGAAGGAATCGGCCTCGTCATCTACACCGACATCGCACGAGATGGAGAGATGCGGGGAATCAATGTCGATGCAAATCGAAGACTGCTCGAGGCAACCAAACTGCGGGTCATTGCCTCCGGTGGTGTCTCCAGCATGAAAGATCTCACGAATCTGACCGAGCTTCACCACCCCAGGCTGGATGGTGCAATCATCGGCAAGGCGCTGTACGAAGGAAAGATTCAGCTCGAAGAGGCGATCGCCAATGCTGGCTAAGAGGATCATTCCATGCCTGGACGTGAAAGAGGGGCGGGTCGTCAAGGGCGTGAACTTTCTCGACCTTCGTGATGCAGGTGATCCTGTCGAGTCGGGACTGCGCTATTCGGAGGAGGGCGCCGACGAACTGGTATTCCTGGACATCACGGCGTCTTCGGACCGAAGGGACATCGTGGCGGAAATGGTCCAGCAGGTTGCCGACACGATCAATATTCCGTTTACAGTTGGCGGCGGGTTGCGTTCGGTAGACGACATCCAGCACATTCTCCGGTCAGGGGCGGATAAGGTTTCCATCAATACTTCAGCCGTGGAACGAGGCGAGCTGATCAATGAGTCCGCCGAACGTTTTGGAAGCCAGTGCGTTGTCGTGGCGATTGACGCGCGGCGCGAGACATCTGGAAACGGCGGAAGAAGTTGGAAGGTCTACACACATGGGGGTCGAAACAGGACCGACATGGATGCCGTCGGTTGGGCACGGGAGGTAGCCAGGCGGGGTGCCGGTGAGATTCTGCTGACCAGCATGGACGCCGATGGCACGAGCGAGGGGTACGACATCGAGCTGACAGCCGAAATCGCCGGGTCGATCGACATCCCGGTCATCGCTTCAGGTGGCGCAGGGACGCTGGACCATCTCGTGGAGGCGCTTACGGATGGTGCGGCCAGTGCGGTTCTGGCAGCGTCCATCTTTCATTTTCGAAAATTTACGCTCGCGGAGGCGAAGGACCACCTCCGTCAGAAAGGCGTGCTCGTCCGATGAGTGACAACTTGAAGATTCTCGACAGCGTGAAGTTCGACAACCAGGGTCTGGTTCCGGCGATCGTACAGGACGCCGCGACCCGCGAGGTTCTGATGCTCGCTTACATGAACCGGGAATCACTGGGCCTGACGCTGGAGAAAGGCGAAGCATACTTCTACAGCCGGAGCCGCAGCGAGCTCTGGCACAAGGGTGCGACCTCAGGCAATATCCAGACCGTTCGCAAGATTCGGATGGATTGTGATTTCGACACGTTGCTGATCGAAGTTGCGCCACAGGGACCGGCGTGTCACAAGGGGACGTATTCCTGTTTTGAGGTCGAGCCTTAACTGGAAGGCTTTTTCAAACAATTATACGAGCTGATTGAGGCTCGGAAGGAAGAACGCCCCGACGACAGCTACACAACCTATCTCTTCGACCGTGGGCTCGATAAGATCTTGAAGAAGGTTGGAGAAGAGACGGCTGAAACAATCGTCGCAGCGAAGAACCAGGACTCCGATGAACTGGTCGCCGAGGCGTCGGATCTGCTCTACCATCTGCTTGTCCTGTTTGTGGAACAAGGTGTCTCTCTGGACCAACTCACCGACGAGTTGAAGAAACGACATGCGTCCAAGTCTGGAAGAAGTTAGGAAACTCCGCTCCGAAGGGAACGTAATCCCGGTGTACAAGTCGATTGTCGCCGACTTTCTGACTCCGGTATCGGCTTTTCTCAAGCTTCAGGAAGGTTGCCGTTACGCCTTTCTGCTTGAATCGGTAGAGGGTGGCGAACAGCTGGCGAGGTATTCCTTCCTGGGTCGGGATCCATTCCTTATCTGCACTATTGGAACCGGTCCCGGGGAAACGGCAGACGGCTCCGAGCACCGGCGCTTTGCCGCAGACGACCGGGAGGGGTTCTTCGGTGCGGTGCGGGAAACGATGAATCGCTTTCAGTCTGTGACCCTCCCCGGATTGCCCCCGTTTACGGGCGGCGGTGTGGGGTTCTTCGGCTACGACATGGTCCGCCTGATCGAAGATGTTCCTTCCACCGGGACGGACGATCTCGCCGTCGACGACGCGGCCCTGATGTTCTACAAGACGATCCTCGCCTTCGATCATGTGCGCAACCAGATCCACATCGTTTCGAACCTGTTCGTGGAAGAAGCCGACGAACCGATCGAGCCTCAATACGAAACCGCTGTACTGGAGATCGAACGAACCGAAGCTCTGCTCCGGAAGCCGATAGAGGAGCCGTTACCGAAGAAGCTGCAAGAAGATGTGCCTGTCCGTTCGAATTTTGAGAAGCCCGATTATCTGGATGCGGTCGAGGACGCCAAGAAACATATCACCGCGGGCGACATCTTCCAGGTCGTGCTTTCACAACGGTTCGAGGTCGAATTGCCGGTACCCCCGTTTGAGATCTACCGGGCCCTTCGCATCGTCAACCCGTCACCGTATATGTATTTTCTCCAGATGCCGAACGCCACGATCGTCGGAGCTTCACCGGAAATGCTGGTTAAGGTCCACGACGGCGAAGCCTATTATCGCCCCATCGCAGGAACACGACCGCGCGGCAAGGACGAAGCAGAGGATCAAGCTCTGGCCGAAGAACTCCTGGCCGATGACAAGGAACGGGCCGAACACGTGATGCTGGTGGATCTGGGAAGGAACGACCTGGGCCGCGTTTCGAAATACGGAACGGTTCGCGTCGAGGACTTCATGTTCATCGAACGTTACTCTCATGTGATGCACCTGGTTTCCTCGCTCCGGGCTGAGCTTCGCGACGACGTCGACCGCTTCGACGCGCTGATGGCCTGCTTCCCAGCCGGTACGGTCTCGGGGGCGCCCAAGGTTCGCGCTATGGAAATTATCGACGAGAAGGAACCCACGAAGAGAGGTGTGTATGCCGGGGCCGTACTCTACCTGGACTTCAGCAACAACCTGGATTCGTGCATCGCGATCCGGACGCTCGTCGCCAAGGAGAACCGCGGCTATATCCAGGCCGGGGGTGGAATCGTGGCCGACTCGGTGCCGGAGAGCGAGTTCGTGGAAACCGTCAACAAGGCGCGTGCCCTGATTCGGGCAGTCGAACTGGCGGCCCGGGGTTTCGAGTTGTGATCGTGGTTATCGACAACTACGACTCATTCACCTACAACCTGGTGCAGTACCTTGGCGAGTTGGGCGAGGAATTGCAGGTGTTCAGGAACGACAAGACAGAACTCGATGCCGTCGCCCAGCTCAATCCCGCACGCATCGTCATATCACCGGGACCCGGCGTACCGTCGAACGCAGGCATTTCCGAGGCCGTCGTCGAGCACTTCCACACGAGAGTTCCCATACTGGGAGTGTGCCTCGGTCATCAGGCCATCGGCGAGGTGTTCGGAGGAAGGGTCGTTCAGGCCCCCACTCTGATGCACGGCAAGGTCAGCAACATCCGACACGACGGAAAGACGCTCTTCGGTGGGTTGCCGCAGAACTTCCCCGCGACACGTTATCATTCCCTCATGGTCGACGATGTGCCCGACTGTCTGGAAGTCAGCGCGACGGCTGACGAAGGGGTCGTCATGGGCCTTCGACATCGCGAATTTCCCACCGAGGGTATTCAGTTCCATCCGGAGTCGATCATGACCGAGGTTGGGCGAGACCTGCTTTTGAATTTCTTGAAATTGGAACTCCAGTGATTACCGGGATCATTCAAAAACTGATCGAGAACCGCGACCTGACCGAAGCCGAAGCGCGGGCGGCTATGGAAGAGCTCATGACCGGAAGGGCCACCGACGCGCAGATCGGGGCCTTCCTTACGGCGCTGCGCATGAAGGGAGAGACCCAGGATGAGGTCGTCGGATTCGCCCGGGTCATGCGCGAGAAGGCTACGCCTCTCTGGAACGGGGAGCCCCTGGAGGTCCTCGATACCTGCGGTACCGGTGGCGATGGATCCGGGAGCTTCAATATATCTACAGCGGCGGCTTTCGTGGCGGCGGGGGCCGGGGCCAGGGTCGCCAAACATGGCAATCGGGCGGCCAGCAGCCAGTGCGGAAGCGCAGACGTTCTGGAGAGTCTGGGCGTCAATATTCAAATGTCACCTGCCGAGCTTCGCCATGTCCTCGACAAAGTTGGTATCGGCTTTCTCTTTGCCCCTGGCTTTCACGCGTCGATGAAGTACGTAATGCCGGCACGGAAGCAGCTGAAGGTCCAGACGGTTTTCAATATCCTCGGTCCGCTGGCAAACCCGGCGGGGGCCACGTTCCAGGTCATCGGGGTCTACTCGGAAGCTCTCCTGGATCTGATGGCCGGAGCTGTTGCCCGTCTGGGCGTCCGTCATGGATTTGTCGTTCACGGTCGGGACGGAGTCGATGAGATCACCCTGTCCGCGCCGACCGATGTTGTGGAAGTCACAAACGGGGAGACACGCCGCTTCAGTGTTGAACCCGAGGACTTCGGTATCGAACGGGCGGGATCCGATGCTCTCAAGGGAGGGGATCGAGCAACGAACGCACGCATCATTCAAGGCGTTCTGTCGGGAGAAGCCGGCCCCCGACGCAATGTCGTGTTGATAAACGCCGCGGCTGCGATAGCCGCCACCGGTCTGGCGGGAGATCTGAGGGGCGGCTTCCGACTTGCCGTACAATCGATCGACTCCGGTGCGGCTCGTCAGAAACTCGATCAGTTGAAAGCATTTTCGGCGGCATGAAGACTCTGGAATCCAGTCATATCCTGGCACGGATCATCGAAGCTAAACGCCGCCGTGTCGAAGCCTCTCGAATTCGGGTTCCGGAAGCCATCGTCGGAAACATGGCATCTGTCACTCCGCAACCGATCTCGTTTCACGATGCGCTTGCTCGAAAAGGCGCCAGACGCATCATTGCGGAAGTGAAGAAGGCCTCGCCGTCAAAAGGAATCCTTGCGAAGGACCTGGACGTCGAGGCGCTTGTGCGAACCTATGCGGAGTCCGGTGCAGCCGCACTCTCGGTAGTCACCGAACAGGATTTCTTCCAGGGGAATCTCGATTGGGTCAGGAAGGCGGGTGAAGCTTCCCGGCTGCCCGTATTGAGGAAGGACTTCGTATTCGATCGATACCAGATCCTGGAAACACGTGCTGCAGGGGCCAGCGCGCTCCTGCTCATCGTGGCCATGCTGAAGGTCGAAGAGTTGAAAGTGCTTCTCGACTCGGCCTTGGAAGCGGGGCTCGATGCCGTCGTGGAAGTTCACGATGAATCGGAAATGGAAGAGGCGCTCGAAGCGGGTGCAACGATCATCGGCGTCAACAACCGGGACCTGAAGACATTCGATGTGCATCTTGAAACATCCCTGAGGCTCGGCAAAATGATTCCCGACGACGTGTTGTTCATCGCTGAAAGCGGCATTCACAATACCAGGGACGTCGAGTTTCTGGCGGATGCCGGTGCAAACGCCTTTCTGATCGGCGAGTACTTTCTAACAGCCGACGATCCCGGCGCCATGTTGAGGGGCCTGTTGTGACCCGAATCAAGATGTGCGGGGTTACCGGCATTGAAGACGCGCGCGACGCGGCTATGCTCGGCGCCGACGCGATCGGCCTGAACTTTTTCGAAGGGAGCTCTCGATCGGTAACACCGGAACGCGCCATGCGGATCATTGAATCGCTCCCACCTTTTGTGGCTGCCGTAGGCGTGTTTGTCAACTATGAGGATCCGCAGGCCCTGGAAGATTTCGCGGTTTCGATTCAGCTGGACGCCGTGCAGCTCCACGGTGATGAAACGCCGGACTACTGCTCCATGATCAATCGGGTAAAGGTCATCAAAGCGATTCGCGTGGATGAGGAGTTTAAGGTAGACAGCCTTCGAAACTATCAGGCGTCGGCCTTCCTGCTGGACGCGTACAGCCCGAAAGCGTTTGGCGGCACAGGACGGGTCTTCAACTGGTCGAAGGCGGCAGGTGCAAACGCCTTCGGTCGCATCATCCTCGCGGGAGGGCTCAACCCGCGAAACGTAGCATCGGCGATCGGAGAGCTTCATCCTTTTGCCGTGGATGTCTCCAGCGGTGTTGAAAGCGAACCCGGAAAGAAAGACTACGAATCGATGCGGCGTTTCGTCGAGGCAGTCCAGAGCGCGGACGCGAACTGAGAAGTCGATGCGGAAGGAACTCTTGATGTTTTTCAACGCGAAAACGCAAAGATAACGAAGAAAGAGGAGTTTGATTTGTATGAAGAATCCCTTTCCCTCGTTGTCTTCGCGACTTCGTGGTGAAGTCCCTTTCCTGTTCAGAGGATTTCTGAAATGACCGGACACTATGGATCTTACGGCGGACAGTTTGTTCCTGAAACTCTCATGCATCCGCTTGAGGAACTCGAAGAGGCCTACGCCCAGGCACGCCAGGACGCTGCCTTCCAGAACCGCCTGGAAGAACTATTCCGGCACTATTCGGGCCGTCCTACGCCTCTGTACTCTGCAAAGCGTCTTGGCGAATCCTGGGGAGGCGCGAAAATCTACCTCAAGCGGGAAGACCTGAACCATACAGGTGCGCACAAGATCAACAATTGTCTGGGCCAGGGGCTGCTGGCCGAACGGATGGGCAAGAAACGGATCATTGCCGAGACCGGCGCGGGCCAGCACGGGGTCGCGACCGCCACGGTCTGCGCTTTACTCGGCCTGGAATGCGACGTCTATATGGGAGAAGAAGACATCCGCCGTCAGGAGCTGAACGTCTTCCGGATGAAGTTGCTCGGTGCACGTGTCCTGCCGGTCGGGTCCGGAAGCAAAACGCTCAAGGACGCGATCAACGAGTCGATGCGGGATTGGGTGACCAACGTCCGGACAACGTATTACATGCTCGGTTCGGTCCTGGGACCGCATCCGTACCCGGAAATGGTTCGCGACTTTCAGTCGGTGATCGGGCGCGAAGCCCGTGCGCAGATCATCGATCAGGAGGGCCGGCTGCCCGATCTCCTGGTGGCCTGTGTGGGCGGGGGATCCAACTCCATCGGTCTGTTTGCACCGTTTCTCGAAGACAGCGAGGTGCGAATGGTCGGCGTCGAAGCGGGAGGGAGGGGGCCGGAACAGGGAGAACACGCCGCCCGATTTTCCGGCGGAAGACCGGGTGTGCTCCACGGGACTTATTCCTATATTCTGCAGAATGAGGACGGACAGGTCGTGCCGACCCATTCGGTGTCGGCCGGACTGGATTATCCGGCAGTGGGCCCGGAGCACGCCGCGTTGCACGAGTCCGGACGAGTAACCTATACCTCGATAGGAGATGCCGACGCTCTCGACGCATTTCACGAATTGAGCCGCCTGGAGGGGATCATTCCGGCTCTGGAGAGTGCACACGCGGTGGCCGGCGCGAAGGCTCAGGAACTCGAATCCGGCCAGGTCGTCATCATCAATGTGTCGGGGCGGGGGGACAAGGACGTGCAGGAAGTTGCAGGGTTCGAGCGGAAGCCTGATTCGAAATGACACGGATCGACAAAAGGTTTGAGGACCTGAGGGCGGAAGGGAAGAAAGCGTTTATCACTTACATCACGGCCGGGGATCCGAGTTTAGAGGGCACATACGACCTGGTGCTTTCCCTCGAGGCAGCCGGCGCCGACCTCATCGAGATCGGCGTACCTTTCTCGGACCCGATCGCCGATGGACCAGTCATCCAGCGTGCCACGGAAAGGGCCCTGGCCAACGACGTTTCGCTCGGGAAGATCCTGGACCTGGTCAAGAGGATCCGTGAAACATCCGACATCCCGCTCATGCTGATGAGTTATTACAACCCCCTCCTGAATCACGGGTTGGAGCGACTCGCCAAAGATGCTGCCCACGCGGGTCTCGACGGCATCCTGGCCAGCGACCTTACCGTCGAGGAGGCCGGCCCGTTCGTTCGGACGATGAAGGCGGAAGGATTGAACACGGTCTTCCTCGTGGCTCCGACAAGCTCGGCGGAACGGATACCGAAGATCGCACGCACTTCTACAGGGTTCCTCTACGCCGTGTCGCGGACAGGTGTGACGGGGGAAACAAACCAGTTGTCCGACGAACTGGTAGAATTCGTCAGGCTGCTGAAGAGGCATACGGATCAACCGATTGCGGTTGGCTTCGGTATTTCTGCTCCCGAACATGTCCAAGCCGTGTGGGCTGAGGCGGATGGCGCGATCGTGGGAAGTGCGATTGTCCAACAGATCGAGAAACAAATGAATAAGGATGACATGGCAGAAGCGGTGGGAAGCTTTGTTCGGAAACTGCGCGGATCATGAGCGGTCCGGCTGTAAAGTCCGGGTTCGAACGAGCATGCTATCTTTCATACGAACCGTTGTCTATTTGGAGGAAGACGCATGAATAAGGTTGTGGCAAGTGCCGCAGAGGCGATTTCAGACATTCAGGACGGAGCGACCATCATGATGGGTGGCTTCGGCTTATGCGGAATACCGGAGAACTTGATCGCTGCCCTCCGCGAAACGGGCGTAAAAGATCTCACCGTGATGAGCAACAACGCGGGTGTAGACGACTTCGGTATCGGCCGGTTGCTCCAGACGAGGCAGGTCAAGAAGATGATATCCACCTACGTGGGCGAGAACAAATTGTTCGAAGAGCTCGTCTTGTCGGGAGAACTTGAAATCGAGCTGGTTCCCCAGGGAACTTTCGCCGAAAGGATCCGGGCAGGTGGTGCGGGCATCGCAGGATTCTTTACACCCACCGGGTATGGCACGCTGATCGCCGAGGACAAGGAGACGCGGGAAATCGACGGCAAGATGTACGTCCTGGAGAAGCCATTGAATGCAGATTTCTCGTTCGTGAAAGCATGGAAAGGCGATAACTGGGGCAACCTCGTGTACAGGAAGACAGCCCGCAACTTCAACCCGATGATGGCCACCGCAGGCCGTGTAACGATAGCAGAGATCGAAGAGCTCGTCGATCGGGCGGCGCTGGATCCGGACTCCGTCCACACTCCGGGGATCTATGTTCAGAAGATCCTGCAGGGCGAAGAATACGAGAAGCGAATCGAACAACTGACCGTCCTCAAAGGAGGCGCATAATGGCTCACCCTCGCGAGATCATCACACGACGGATCGCCGGCGAATTTGAGGACGGCTATTACGTAAATCTTGGGATCGGCATGCCGACACTGTGCGCCAACTACATCGCCGAAGGCACCGAGGTCATCTTACAGTCGGAAAACGGACTACTCGGAATCGGACCCTTTCCCGTGGAAGGCAATGAGGACGCGGATTTGATCAACGCCGGAAAGGAGACAGTCACCGAACTGGCCGGATCTGCTTACTTTTCGAGTGCCGATTCGTTCGCCATGATACGCGGAGGGCACGTGGACCTGACGGTTCTGGGCGCCATGCAGGTCGATGAAAAAGGCAATCTGGCCAACTGGATGATACCCGGCAAGATGGTCAAGGGGATGGGTGGCGCGATGGACCTGGTCGCAGGAGCTAAGCGCGTCATCGTCGCCATGATCCATGCCACAAAGGACGGCAGGCCCAAGCTTCTCAAGAAATGTACGCTACCTCTCACAGGTGTGGGCGTCGTCAACACGGTCGTTACGGAGCTGTGCACCATCGACATCACGGAAAGAGGTTTCCAGGTTAAGGAACTGCGGGAAGGAAGCAGTCTCGAAGACGTACAGAAGCTTACGGAGCCGACTTTGTACACGGAAGGCGAGATCGGGCGTTTCTGAAGGGGGAAACATGGACGCAGTCATAACAGGGGCAGTTCGGCTCGGCATCGGAAGTTTCGGCGGCACTTTGAAAGATGCCCACGTCACCGACCTGGGAGCGGAGGTTCTTAAGCAGGCACTGGTTCGATCCGGTCTGGAAGCGACGGCGGTCGAAGAGATCATCATGGGTAATGTGATCCAGGGCGGATCGGGAATGAACCCGGCCCGGCAGGCTGCCATCAAAGCCGGCTTCGGGCCGGATGTTCCGTCGTATACGGTCAACAAGGTATGTGGATCGGGGCTGAAGTCCGTTGCCCTTGCCGCGCAATCCATCAAGGCCGGCGATGACGACGTATTCCTCGTCGGCGGCATGGAATCGATGAACACGGCCCCCTACCTCCTGCCGAAGGCACGCTCCGGGTACCGCCTGGGCCACGGCGAGCTTATCGACTCGATGGTCTACGACGGCCTGTCCTGTTCGCTGAGCAACTTCATTCACATGGGCATCACGGCGGAGAACATCGCGGAATGGTACAAGGTCAGCAGGGAAGAGCAGGATCAGTTCGCACTGGAGAGCCAGACGAGGGCGATCCGGGCGATTGCCGACGGCCGGTTCAAGGACGAGATTACGCCGTTCGTGATTCCGAAGAGAAAAGGCGACCCGATCGTCTTTGACACGGACGAATACCCGAGAGCTACGACCATTGAAAAGCTAGCCAAACTCCGACCGGCATTCAAGAAGGATGGAACTGTCACGGCCGGCAACGCTTCGGGCATCAACGACGGTGCCGCAGCCATGGCGGTGGTTTCTGCCTCGCGAGCCCGGGAAATGGGTCTTAAGCCCCAAGCCGTTATTCGCTCATACGCGTCGGCGGGCGTGGACCCGCTATACATGGGTATGGGCCCCGTTCCCGCCGTCAAGAAGGCACTCGAGAAGGCCGGCCTCAAGCCTTCCGATATTGATCTGTTCGAACTCAACGAAGCATTCGCGGTCCAGTCGGTTGCCGTAGTCAAGGAACTCGAACTCGATCCGGCACGCGTGAACGTCAACGGAGGAGCGATCGCCCTGGGGCACCCGCTGGGAGCCAGCGGTGCAAGAATTCTTGTCACGCTGATTTATGAAATGGAAAAGCAGGATGCAAAGAAGGGCGTTGCGGCTCTCTGTATCGGCGGCGGCCAGGGATTTGCGATCGTTGTTGAGAGAGGGTAGCGGAACCGGTGGCTATTAGCTGATTCATGCATGAAAATTCTTTCGTCATCATCAACCTTCAAAACCCGACCGAGCGGTTTGTCGGGCGCTTGATCGAGATCGGTTTGTCGGGCGTGACGATCCGGGGAGTCGATATCAAGGCGTTTGACGACTGGATGAACGACGTCACCGACGAAGAGGAGAGTGGTGTGCGCCCGACCACGATCTTCTATCCCCTGCATCGGATTGAAAAGATCATGCTGGACGAAGACCTTGGCGGAATCCCGTCGCTTGCCAACACCTTCCTGACAAAGGTCGGAGCCTCGATTCAGGATTATCTGGAGTAGACGTTGAATATCGCCATCATTGGAACTGGTTACGTGGGCCTGGTTGCGGGCAGCTGCTTCGCTGAGAGCGGCAACGACGTGATCTGTGTCGATAACGACGAGGAGAAGGTCAAGAAGCTTTCCAAAGGTAAAGTCCCGATATACGAACCGGGACTGCCTGAAATCGTCGAAAGAAATCTTCGCGAGGGCCGCCTGAGCTTCACGACAAACCTCGAGAGCGCGGTTAAGAAATCCTTCGTGACGTTCATCGCGGTCGGTACCCCTCAGGTCAACGGTCGAGCGGACCTCGGTGCCGTGCACTCGGTTGCGGTGGACATAGGTCGGGCAATGGATCGCTTCAAGGTGATCGTCATGAAGTCGACCGTCCCGATCGGTGCGACCGAGAAGGTCAGCGACATCATACGTGCCGAAACGGACCAGCCCTTCGACATCATTTCCAATCCGGAGTTTCTCAAAGAAGGCGCAGCCGTAGAAGATTTCATGAAACCCGACCGCGTCATTATCGGCGCCGAAGACGAGAGGGCCGCTGAAATCGTCCGCGAGCTCTACGCACCATTCGTCCGCACGGGAAGTCCCGTCCTGGTAACGGACGTTCGAACAGCCGAAATGACAAAGTATGCCGCCAACGCGTTTCTAGCGGCACGAATCTCTTTCATGAACGAGTTCGCCAACCTCTGCGAACTCGTCGGCGCCGACGTCGATATGATTCGCAAAGGTATTGGCCTGGATTCCAGAATCGGCCAGTCGTTCCTGTTTGCCGGGGCCGGGTTCGGTGGAAGTTGCTTTCCGAAGGACGTTGAGGCCCTGATCGAGACCGGCCGGCAGCAGGATTATCCTCTGCGAATCCTGGAAGCGGTCAATGCAGTGAACCGGGAACAGCGGTTGCGGTTCCTCGGCAAGGTACTGAAGCACTTTGGAGAGGATCTCTCGTCGAAGCGATTCGCAATTTGGGGACTGGCGTTCAAGCCCCGAACCGATGACATGCGGGAGGCGCCGGCCGTCGACATCATAGAGGGCCTGCTCAAACGGGGTGGCTCCGTGGCAGCCTATGATCCGGAAGCGAAGGAAGAGGCCGAGCGGATCTTCGGCTCCCGGATCCAACTCGCAAAAAACAACTACGATTGCCTCGAAGGGGCCGATGCCCTCATGCTGATCACTGAATGGCAGGCCTTCCGAAACCCGAACTTCGAGCGCATGAAGTCGCTGATGCGTGACCCCGTTGTATTTGATGGCCGCAATATCTACAGCCCTTCACAGATGAGAGAGATGGGCTTCACCTATTACAGCGTCGGCAGGAAGTAGACCATGAGACGGGCGGTAGTTACTGGCGGCGCGGGTTTCCTCGGAAACCACCTTTGTCGCCGTTTGATGGATTCGGGATACGAGGTTGTCTGCCTGGACAACCTGATTACGGGAAACGCCGACAACGTCGCAGACTTGATTGGCCGAGCCGGCTTCAAATTCATTCACCACAACGTCACCGAATTCATTCATATCGCAGGACCGGTCGATCGGGTCCTCCATTTCGCTTCCCCGGCATCTCCGCGCGATTATCTGGAGATGCCGATTCAAACCCTGAAGGTCGGCTCGCTGGGGACCCACAAGGCGCTTGGACTTGCCCGGGAGAAGGGAGCGCGGTTCCTGCTCGCTAGCACGTCGGAAGTCTACGGGGACCCGTTGATCAACCCGCAGACGGAAGACTACTGGGGGAATGTGAATCCGGTGGGACCCCGCGGCGTCTACGACGAAGCGAAGAGATTCGCCGAGGCGATGACGGTCGCATACGGCCGATATCACGAGATGGACACACGGGTGGTTCGAATCTTCAACACTTATGGCCCCCAAATGCGACCTGACGACGGCCGTGTCGTTTCGAATTTCATCGTCCAGGCTCTAAAAGAGGAGCCCCTGACGATCTACGGAAAGGGCGAACAGACTCGCAGTTTCTGCTACGTGGCCGACCTGGTCGAAGGCATCTTGAGGCTCCTCGAGGCGGATCGGTCCGGAGAAACGGCACTCCCATTCAACATCGGCAACCCTCGAGAACGGACTGTTGAGGAACTCGCCCAACGAATCCTCAGCCTCACCGGAAGCCGGAGCGAGATCGAAGCGCATCCCCTGCCCGAAGACGACCCCCGCGTACGCTGTCCGGACATAGGTCGCGCCCGCCGGATTCTGGACTGGGAACCCCGGGTGGATATCGATGAAGGCCTCACGCGGACGATCGACTACTTTCGAAATGTCCTCCTCAATTTGCCGGACGATCAAGCGTCATGATCCTTGTCACAGGCGGTGCCGGATACATCGGCAGCCACACCGTCAGGGCCCTCACGGACGCCGGTTTCGAACCGGTCATCTTCGACGATTTCTCGGCCGGATACCGCGACTTCGTCCGCGGAACTCCCCTGGTCGAAGGAGACATACGTCGGTTCAACGATCTCCAGAGTGCATTTCATCAATACCCGATCGAGGGCGTCGTGCACTTCGCCGGTAAGGCTCTTGTAGGGGAATCGCACGCGCACCCCGGGCTCTATTACGAAACCAATGTGGGGGGCGGCCTCAACCTGCTCAACGTCATGCAGGAGGCCGGCGTCCGGAACCTCATCTTCTCGTCGACGTGCGCGACATACGGGATTCCGGAAACAGAGAACCTTTCAGAAGACCATCCTCAGGCACCGATAAATCCGTACGGAGAAACCAAGCTGGCATTCGAGCGGGCGATGGCGTGGTTTTACATGGCCTACGACGTGCGATATCTCTCACTGCGATACTTTAACGCTGCCGGGGCGGACCCCGGGGGATCGTCAGGGGAGGATCACAGCCCTGAAACACACCTGATCCCTCTGGTGCTCGACGCTGCTGCCGGACTGCGACCCTCGGTGAAGATATACGGCACAGACTACCCGACCGCAGACGGAACCTGCATACGCGATTACATCCACGTCACCGACCTCGCTGCGGCACACGTAACCGGACTCCAGCGCCTGCTCGCAGGGGACATCGATTCTCAAGCAATCAACCTGGGAACCGGGAAGGGGGCATCCGTCAGGGAGGTCATCGGGATGGTCCGCAAGGTCACCGGACTGGATTTCAGGGCTGACGAAGCGGCACGGAGGGAAGGAGATCCTCCGCGACTGGTCGCGTCGGCCGAGAGAGCTGCTGCCTTGCTGGATTGGAAACCGCAGTACAGCGATTTGCCAAACATCGTCGAGACCGCCTGGAGATGGATCAAACGACGAAGGAAGCTCTAGTACAGCACCCCTAAAGTTCCGGTACAGTCCATTAGTAGGACGCGACCAGGTGTTGCATGAAGGTTTGAATGGTACTGACCATTTCATCCAGACTGCCAACGAATG
>PVBE011334190.1_pt1 | contig 31501 bp, 32 predicted proteins | sample 1631181 | NCBI WGS metagenome assembly PVBE01 (sample SAMN08397723, study PRJNA350692) | Marine metagenome, whole genome shotgun sequencing project. | isolation source: water | place: Pacific Ocean | collected 2012-04
CACCGTCGAGCGTGGCGAAGTTCGGGGGCACGACCTGGTACTACATTTCCAAGCGGACGGAAAGCCTCGCTTTCTTCGAAGAGCAAGTGCTCGATCAGCAGGTCGTGGCGATCAAGTTCGACCAGGTAGGTCTTGTCGACGAGATTCGACGCTACGGGATCGAGGACGGCCAGATCATCGAGATCGCCGATGCCCGCACGCCGACCCGGGGCCAAGAGCTCAGCTTCATCGAGCAACTCTTCGGCAACATCGGCCGCTTCAACTCCCCCGCGAGCGCCGGCGGCTACTAGGCCGCCAGGCGAATCGGGCGAAGGCCTAACGGCCGCGCCCAAACTGCTGCCTTCGATCTGGCCACCATGCGGTGGCTTGCCTACTATCGTGCCTGCTCTTGCCTCAGTAAGAAGTCCCGCAGCTCGGGCGTGCTGATTGCGCCGCGTGATTTGATGTCGAGCCAAACGGCGGCACGCTCTTCGGCATCGTCAACCTGCTCGGCGCTCAGTTCGGCGAGCATGCGCGCGCGCACCTCGGCACCCGGCTCGCCTTCCGCCTGGCAGGCGAGCAGCGCCCACTTCATGGCCTCGACCGGATCGCGGTCAACCTCTTCGCCGCGCTCTATCATGCCGGCGAGAAAGGCCTGGGCATCGCCATCGCCCTGCTCGGCGGCGGCGGTGAACCAGAGCAGGGCCTCGCCCACGTCCTTCGCCAGACCGAGCTCGCACCGGTAATGGGCGAGGGCCAGGCGGTACTGCGAGCGTCGGTCTCCAAGCGCTGCGCCTGAGGCGTAAAAGTCGCGCGCCTTCGCCTCGTTGCGCGCGATGCCGTAGCCGCCCTCATGGATTGCCCCCAGAAAGGCGAAGGCCCGCAAATACCCACCGACTACCGCAGTCTCGATGTTTTTGAGGTCTTGGTCGAGATCGCGAGCCAAACCCGGTCCGCCGCGGACATAAAGCCAGCCCAAGCGGAATCGACTAAAGGCATCCCCGCGGCTGTCGGCGAACAGAAACCACGTCGCGTGCCCCCCAGCGGCGCGGATCGCCCGGGCCGCGGCAGCGTCAAGGAATACCATATAGATGGAATACTGTTCCGGAGACGCAACCTGCAAGCTAATCAATCTATGCTACGTTTGCTCGTCAATGAGATGCCGCCGCCGCTTCTCCGGAGAGGGAGGTCTGGACGACTCGGGTTCCGCAGCGGTGCGATTCTCAGACGATCGAGTGACCGGGCATCGCCAGGTGACATCGGATCCGCAGCGGATCGCCCGTGATTGCGGCGGTCAGTCGCAGCGCCCGGCCGCCGGTTCGGTTTGGCCCTTGCGGAAGGGGCCGTGGGCCTCGAGCCAGTCGATTTCGAGGTCGACCTCGTCGCGCTCTTGGTCGAGGTAGCGCGCCACCGCCTCGCGGAAGCCGGCGTCGCGAATCCAGTGCGCCGAATAGGTGTGTACCGGCAGGTAGGCGCGCTGCAGCTTGTGCGGCCCCTGGGCGCCGGCCTCGACCCGGCTCAGCCGGTGGGCGATGGCGAAGTCGATGGCCTGGTAATAACAGGTCTCGAAATGCAGGAACTTGTGGTCCTCGGCGCAGCCCCAGTAGCGCCCGAACAGGCAGTCCGAGCCCATCAGGTTGAGCGCGCCGGCGATGGTTCGGCCCGCGCGCATGGCCAGGAACAGCACCACGCGGTCGGCCATGCGCTCGCCCAAGAGGCTGAAGAAGCGGCGGTTGAGATAGGGCTGACCCCATTTTCGCTCGCCCGTGTCCATGTAGAATCCGAAGAAGTCGTCCCAGTGGCTCTCGCGCAGCGCCGCCCCGGTCAGGACCTCGATGGTGATGCCCTGCGCCAGCGCCTCGCGCCGCTCCTTGCGGATGGCCTTGCGTTTACGGGCGCTAAGATCGGCGAGGAATTCATCGAAATCGGCGTAGCCGCGGTTTCGCCAGTGGAACTGCTCGCCGGTGCGCAACAGCAGCCCGGCCTCGCCCAGGCGCCGCCATGACTCCTCCTCGGCAAAGTTTACGTGCAGCGAAGAGACCTCGAGCCGGCGCGCGACCTCGAGGGCGCCGCCCAAGAGCGCCCGCTCGGTCGCGGCGCGGTCGCCGCCGGGCGCCACCATCAGCCGCGGTCCCGCCGCCGGCGTGAACGGGACCGCAATCAGCAGCTTGGGGTAGTAACGGCCGCCGGCACGCTCGTAAGCGGCGGCCCAGGCGTGATCGAAGATATACTCGCCCTGCGAGTGGCCCTTAAGATACATCGGCGCCGCGCCCGCGATGCCGCCGGCGCCGTTCTCGACGATCAGATGATAGGGCGCCCAGCCGGCCTCGGCGGCGGCGGCGGCGCTGTCCTCCAGCGCCGAGAGGAAGGCGTGGCTCACGAACGGATTGGCCGTACCCGCGCAGGCGTCCCAGGCGGCCGCGTCGACCCCGGCGAGGGCGCCCACCGCCTTGACGATGACCGCCGAGCGGGCGGGCTCAGCCATCCGCGGCCGCGTGGCGCCGGTACGGCCTCACCGAATCTCGAACACCGCGTCGATCTCGACCGCCACGCCGAGCGGGAGATTGGTGGCGCCGACGGCGATCCGCGCGTGGCGCCCGGCCTCGCCAAAGACCGCGACGATGAGCTCCGATGCGCCGTTTACCACCGTGGGATGATCGACGAAGTCGGGGGTCGCGTTGACGTAGCCGTCAAGCTTCACGCAGCGGACCACGCGGTCGAGGTCGCCCTCGCAAGCGGCGCGCACCTGGGCGATGATGTTGAGCGCACATAGGCGCGCCGCCGCGGCCCCCTCCTCGGCCGTGAGCTCGGCGCCGCAGGCGCCGCGGTGGACGATATCGCCTCCCGCGATCGGAATCTGGCCGGCCAGGAACACCAAGTTTCCGGTCCTGACGTAGGGCACATAGTTCGCCACCGGCATCGGCGCCGGCGGCAGCGTAACGCCAAGCTCGCTCAACCTCGTTTCGATGGCTCCGGCCATGCGCGATCCTCCCCCGCGCTATGGTAACGAGTGCCCGGCCGGACAAGCAAGGCGCCTGGACGGGAGGGTTCGCGAATAATGATGCGAACGAGCCTGAGCCGCTACGACTTGCCGTGCGCCGCCGGAGCGCACGCACACTTGGCGCGAGCCCACGGTCCGCGGCTGGGGGCGGTTTCGGCTAGGAGGCGACGCTTGCGAACTGAGCGGTCGGCGCGCCGGTATCCCGGCGCGTGCATTTGTTCTCATACATTGCCGCGTCGGCTCGGGTGAACACCTCGAGCGGGTTGTCGCCGGGGCCGTAAGGCGCGTAGCCGAAGCTTGCGCACACCGGTATGCGCGCGCCGGCGAACTCGAATCTTGAATTGTTGACCAGCATCTGAAGGCGGAGCGACCGGCTCTCGGCTTCCTCGGGCGCGGTCTTGACCAGCGCGACCACGAACTCATCGCCGCCGATGCGCGCCACGATATCGGATTCGCGTACGTTCGCCGCCAGCAGGTCGGCGAGGTGGCGAAGCATCGCGTCGCCGGCGTGGTGTCCCATGGAGTCGTTGACCCCCTTGAAGCCGTCGAGGTCGACGAAGATCACCACACCGCGCTCGTCGTGGCGGCGCGCGGCGGCCAGCAGGCGCCGCAAGTGCTCGTCGAGGCCGCGGCGGTTGAGAAGCCCGGTCAGGGAGTCCCGCGTGGCCAGCGATTCGAAGTAGGCGATACGCTCGCGCTGTGCGCCGAGCTGGCGCTGGAGGTCGGAGATCAGCCCCACCGCCTGTTCCATCAACGCCCAAGGATCGCCGCCCGTGGCGTGACCGCCCCGGCTCAGCGTGACCCACATTTCCTCGGACAGGCGGGCTGCCTCGCCCGATAGAAGATGCTCGGAATTCATCGCGGCATGTGCCTGGGTCATTCTCAGACGGCCTCCTCGACGCAGGGAGCTAGTTTTCGTGTGCGTCTCCTCATCGAGGAAGCAACATCCGTGCCAGCCGCAAGCCGGTTGCGGCGGAGGTTTGGCGGGTCGTGGCCGGCCGCACCCGGCAAGAATTGCCGGGTGGTCGGTCATCTCTGCCGAGCATCACCCGCTGCCGCTTCGCCGCTCGGAGGGCAATGGGCGAGCATGCTCGCCTCCGCCCCGGCACGGCGCTTGCTCTTTACCTATTCGCGACCTATTCCCGAGGCCGTATTGTGTACAATGCCGGCCCGGTTCACCGATCCTAGAGGTAGTCCACATGAAGTGGGTCCCGCTCTTTGTTTTCCTCGTCGTGATCTTGGCCGCACCGTGGTCCGGCGCCGCCCTCGCCGGCCCCGTCGCGCTTGAGACCCACCGCGCGCTCTACCGTCTCAGCCTCGCCCGCGCCGAGAGCTCAAGCGGGATAAATTCGGCCGAGGGCCTGCTTTCGGTGGAACTCTCCGGCGGTTGCGAGGGCTATGTCTTCAACGAGCATCACCTGATGGACGTGGCCTATTCCGAGGGCGGCCAGGCGCGCATGGATTTCCGCATCTCTACATGGGAATCGAGTGATGGCGCGATCCTGCGTTTCGACCGCAAGAGCGTCGTGGACGGACAGGTCGCCGAGCATTTCCGCGGGCGCGCGGAGATCGAGTCCGAGGGTGGAGGCGGACGAGTCGTGTTCACCGATTCGGGCGGCGAGGAGCTAAGCCTCGAACAGGGCACGATCTTCCCCACCGAGCACACCGCCGTGCTGGTCGCCAAGGCGCTGGCCGGCGAGCGGCAGGTGATTCGTGAGGTATACGCCGGGACCGGCCCCGGCGAGCCCACTCACACGGTGGCGTTTCTGGGCGACCCCATCCCTGCGGCCCCGGCCGATGCCGGTCCGCTCTTGGCCGGCGTGGTGTCGTGGCCGGTCCGGCTCTCGTTCTACGACAACCGCCCCGACGCAACCCTTCCCGAGTACGAGGTAGCCTTCCGCCTCTATGCCAACGGCATCGCCACGGACTTCGAGCTCGACTACGGCAACTTCGCGCTCAGCGGCACCCTCGAGCGCCTTGAGGCGGTGCCGCGCGCCTGCTAACGCCGCCGCCGCGGGTCAGGCGGACTGTGCGGTCGCCAGCGCCTGGGTGAAGGTTTCGGGCGAAACGTTGCCGCCCGAGCAGACGACGACCACGGTCTTGCCACGGCAATCGAACTTACCTTCGAGGGCCGCGGCGAGCGCCACCGCGCCGCCCGGCTCCGCGACCAGCCGCAGCATTCCGAACGCCGCGGCCATGGCCGTGGCGACCGAGCGATCCGACACCGCCAGCCCGCCTCTGAGCCGAGCGTGGTTGATGGCGAAGGTAATCTCGCCCGGCAGGGGCGAAAGCAGAGAATCGCAAAAGCTCGTCAGCCCGCCTTCGTTGCGCACGCGCCGGCCGGCGGCGAGCGAGCGCGTGGTGTCGTCGAAGCCTTCGGGCTCGACCGCGTAGACCGGCAAATCGGGCCATCGATCCTGCAGCGCGATCGCGGTGCCCGAGATCAGCCCGCCGCCGCCGCACGGAACCAAGACGGCGTCGGGCTCGATCCCGGCCTCTGCGGCCTGCTCTGCGATCTCGAGACCGACGGTGCCTTGCCCGGCGATCACGTCGATATCGTCGAAGGGCCGCACCAGAACGGCGCCGCGCTTCTCGGCGATCTCGGCTGCGACCTTGGCCCGGACCTCGTCGTCGCGCTCGTACAGGAGGACTTCGGCGCCCAACTCGCGGGTCTTGTCGATCTTCACCTGCGGCGCGTCGTCGGGCATGACGATGACCTAGGGGATACCGACGATCCCGGCCGCGGCGGCCACCCCCTGGGCGTGGTTGCCCGATGAGAATGCCACCACGCCGCCGCGGCGCTCGTCCTCGCTCAGCCGATCAATCCGGTTGTAGGCGCCGCGGAATTTGAACGAGCCGGTGCGCTGCAGCATCTCGGCCTTGATCAGGATGCGGCCGCCCAGGAACCTGCTCAGGTCCGGCGCCTCGAGCAGCGGCGTACGCACGGCCGCACCACGAAGCCGCCCCGCCGCCGCACCCACGTCCGCCGCCGTCGGCAGGGCCGCGGCGATCACCGTGGCGCCCTCAGAACCTTGCGAGGAAGGCATCGAGCGCGGCCTCGCATTCGGGCTCGCTGAGGTCCGGCGCGTGACCCACGTCGGGAACCGTCACGCAGATGAGGTCGGTTTTCATGATCGCCATTTGATCGAATGCGCGCTCGCTTAGGATATCCGATATGGCGCCGCGGATGGCAAGCGCCGGAATGCTCCCAAGCGCACTGAACCATCGGCCAGTCTCCGCTGGTATTCCGCCGGCCGCGCGCAGGGCGCGCACGATGTTGAGGTCGTAGTCGAGACGAAGGCCTCCCTCGTCGGCTTCGATGAAGGTCTGCCGAGCGGCTGCTGCCCACTGGTCCTCGCCCCATCGAGGATAGGCTCCGCCCCAAGTGTCGCGGAGTGCGCGCGCGGCCTCGGCCCAGTCAGCCGGGCGCACGTCGCGCCCGCTTTCGCGCAAGATTCGCGCACCGCCCTCATCGCCCACCTCCGGGCCGATGTCGTTGAGCACCACCGCGGCGAGCGCGGCCGGGCGCGCGACCGCCAGCGCCATAGCCAGAATGCCACCGGCCGAGGTGCCTAGCGCGACCACCCGATCGAGCCCGGCAACCGCGAGCAATGCCAGCAGGTCGGCAACGTGCGTCGACGGCTGATAGTTGCGCCAATCCGGATCGTAGGCCGAGCGCCCGCGGCCTCGATAGTCGGGGCAGACCACCCTTCGCTCCGAGGCATGGCGGACCGCCAGGTCGTGGAAGTCCTTGGACGAGCGCGTAACCCCGGGAAGACATAACAGCGGGGTCGCGGATGCCAGCGGATCGCCGTAGTCGCGAAAATAGAGCTTGAGCCCGTCGTCGGCGCTGAAAAAGCGGTCGCGCCAGGCGACGTCACCCTCGGCCCCGGCCCGCGGCGCGCTAGCGTATGCCGAGGATGTCGGCAACGCCGTCCAACGATTCGATCTCGGCCGCCGGGGTCCCGGGCATGCGCTCGGGCGGCTGGCCAAGGCGATTGATCCACACGGCGCGGTACCCGAAATGCGCGGCCGCGGCGGCGTCCCAGGCGTTGGCCGAGTGAAAGGCGATCGCCTCGGCGGGCAAGCCGAGGCGATCGACGCCGAGCTGATAGACGTCAGGATGGGGCTTGAAGACGCCGACCTCCTCGACCGAGAGGACCAGGTCGAGGGAACGCGCGAGGCCGGAGCTTCGGACCGCTGCCTCGAGCATCGCGGGCGAGCCGTTCGAGAGAATCGCCGTCTTCATTCCCGCCCGCTTGAGCCGCCGCAAGACCCCCTCGACCTCGGGGTAGGCGTCCAAGGTGAGGTAGAGGTCCATCAACCGCGCCCGCAGCTCGGCGTCCTCCAGCGACAGCGCGCTCATCGCGTAATCAAGGGCGTCCCCGGTGACGCGCCAGAACTCGGCGTACTCGCCCATCAGCCCACGCAGCCAGGTATACTGAAGCTGCTTCTCACGCCACAGCGCGGCCAGGGCGTTGGCCGAACCGCCAAGCGCGGCGCGGCAGCGCTCGGCGGCGGCGGCGACGTCGAACAGCATCCCATAGGCGTCGAAGACGCAGGCCCCGATATCGTCGAATCGAACGCTTGGCATGGTTGTCGCTCCAGGCCTGAGAGTACGGGAGCGCGCTCCGCGGCGAAACAGAAAAGCCGGACCGGAAGCGATGCGCCATCGCTTGCCGCTCCGGCGCGCTGGGGCTATGGTCCGGCATTCCGGATCATCGACGAGGGTCGAGAGGATGTTCCAGGGATCCTTTACCGCGCTCATCACCCCGTTTCGCGACGGCGAAGTCGATGAAGACGCGTTTCAGGCATTCGTCGAATGGCAGATTTCGGAGGGCTCGAACGGTCTGGTCCCATGCGGTACCACGGGAGAATCTCCGACGCTCGATCACGACGAGCACATGCGCATCAACACCCTATGCGTCGAAGTGGCGGCCGGCCGGGTGCCGGTGATTGCCGGCGCCGGCTCGAACGCCACCGAAGAGGCGATCGCGCTCTCCCGCCACGCCAAGGAAGCGGGCGCCGATGCGGTCTTGCAGGTCACGCCCTACTACAACAAGCCGACTCAGGAAGGCCTGTACCAGCACTTCAAGGCGATCCACGATGCCGTCGACATCCCGATCATCATCTACAACATTCCTTCGCGCAGCGTGGTCGATGTGTCGCTGGACACGATGGCGCGGCTTGCCGAGCTCCCCAACATCGTCGGCGTCAAGGATGCCACCGCGAACCTCGCTCGGGTGAGCACCACGCGGCTGATGCTCGGCTCCGAATTCTGTCAGCTCTCCGGCGAGGACGCGACCGCACTCGCGCTCATCGCGCATGGCGGGCACGGCTGCATCTCGGTCACCGCCAACGTCGCGCCGCGCGCCTGCGCCGAGTTTCAACAGGCGTGTCTGACCGGCGACTTCGTGGCCGCGCGCGCCTATCAGGACCGTCTCATGACCTTGCACACCGCGCTCTTTCTCGAAACCAGTCCGGCGCCGGTGAAGTACGCGGCCAGCCTTCTTGGCAAGTGCGACGGCTCGGTGCGTCTGCCCCTGGTGGAGATCGGCGATCGCACCAAGGATCGAGTGAGGACGGCGATGCAGGCGGCCGGACTGTTGAACTGAGGCGATGAACCGGCCCGCCGCGGGACCTGCGGGTCGCCGCGTGGCGGTCAACCGCAAGGCGCGCCACAACTACATCATCGAGGATACCATCGAGGCCGGGCTGGTGCTCACCGGCAGCGAGGTCAAAAGCCTGCGGAGCGGCCAAGGAAACATCGCCGAGGCGTACGCGACCGAGCGCAAGGGCGAGCTCTTCTTGGTGAACAGCTACATCCCCGAGTATGGTGGGGCGAGCCGTTTCAACCATGAGCCACGGCGCCCGCGCAAGCTCCTGCTGCGCAAACGCGAAGTCAACCGTCTCGTCGGAGCGGTGACGCGCCAGGGTATGACAATCGTGCCGCTTTCGCTCTATTTCAACGAGCGCGGTATCGCCAAGGTGGACTTGGCGCTCGCCAGCGGCAAGAAGCGCTACGACAAACGCGCCACCGAAAAAGAGCGAAGCTGGCAGCGCGACAAAGCGAGGCTGCTGCGGCGCAAAGACTAGCCCGAGGGTCCCCGACCAATGCGGCAAACGATGGACAGACTGAGCTCGCCGTTCTTGGCTGCCCGGCCGAGGTTGACTCGTCTGCCGCGCGCCTTGCGCTTGGCGGCGGCGAGCAGGGCGGCGAATTCCGTATCCGTCAAGTCCTCGCCAGATAGCTCCAGCGTCACCGGAGCCTTGCGCCTGCGCGGCGCCTTGGTCTTGCCGAACACCGAGTCCCAGCCGTCCCGATACTCGTCGCTGCGGACGCTCGAGAAATAGCTCGCCGGGCGTGGCGGGTCCTTCTTCGGCTTGGCGCCGTCGGTGTCGGTCTTTGCCGCGGCAGCGCCCTCCGCCGCGTCCGAAGACGAAGATTTGGCGCTGGCGGGTTTCGACTCCGCGGTCTTGGTGTCGGCTTTATCCACGGCCGGTTATGGGTTCGTGGTTTCGAATCTCGCCGCGTCTATAGCAACGCGGGGCCGAGCGCGCAAATGGCGAGGCCGAACGATCACGGCGCGCAGCCGTCCAGCCGTCGACGAAGCTTGCTACAAACCTCGTGGAACATGGCCGGACTAAGTCGCTTCGTGTTGAGGTTGTAACGCGAGCAATGGTAGCTGTCGGCAAGCACGAGTCCACTGCGAAGCGCATGGAATGCACCGTGGCGAAAAGGGTAGGCGCTCAGCGGTTCGCCAAGCGCCGTAACGACCGAGCGATGCGCGAGTACGCCCAACGCGAGGATTGCCTTAAGCGCAGGCAGCGAGGCAATCTCAGCGGCGAGGAAACGCCGGCAGGTGTTGACTTCGCCCGCATTCGGCCGATTCGCAGGGGGCACGCAACGGACGGCATTGGTGATGCGGGATTGTACGAGCTCAAGGCCGTCGTTGGCGCGGGCGGTGTAAACCCCGGCCGCGAACCCCGACGCAAGCAGACCGGCGTACAGCAAGTCGCCGGCACCGTCACCGGTAAAGGGGCGCCCGGTGCGGTTTGCTCCGCGCAAGCCCGGCGCCAACCCGACCACCAGTACTCGCGCGGTGGCCTCGCCGAACGAGGATACCGGCGCGTTGTGCCAGTCGGGGAACGAACGACGGTTCTCGGCGCGAAAGGCGGCGAGGCGGGGGCAGAGCGCGCACTCGGCCGCCGGTGCGCTACCAGTCTCGATCGCCACGCGCCATCAGTTGCGGGTCTTCGCGATTGAAGTCCATTTCGGAGCTTGCCACGAACCGGTGATGGAAATGAACCTCTATGGACGAGTAATGTAGGACGTGGGGAGGCGAGAGTAAGATCGGGCGTCGTGGTGATTTTGATCGGGTTGGGCGCCAATTTGCCATCACCGCGTTACGGGCAGCCTCAGCGCACGCTGGAGGCGGCGCTGGTCGCATTCGGCGACTGCGGGATCCGCGTCCTCCGTCGCTCGCGCTGGTACCGCAGTCCCCCGATGCCACCCTCCGCGCAACCGTGGTACGTGAACGGCTTGGCCGTTGTCCGCACGGAGCATGATCCGCGGGACCTACTCGCCGCCCTCCACCGAATCGAGAGCCAGTTCGGGCGGGTTCGAGGTACGAAAAACGAGCCCCGGACGCTGGACCTCGACATAGTGGGGTACCATGGCCTGGTTGGCCGCGGGAAGGGGTCGCCGAGCCTCCCGCATCCGAGGCTGCACGAACGGGCGTTCGTCCTCTTGCCGCTCCGCGATGTGGCGCCGCGATGGCGCCACCCCGTGGACGGGCGCACCGTCGCGGCGATGATCGCCGCGCTCCCTGCGAATAACGTTGCAGAGCCGATCGAGGATCGGAGGAGCTGAAATAATCGCCAAAATCGGGGGGCGCCTTGCCTTCCGCCGCGCAAATGAATATCTATACGTTTCTAATCTGGCATCTGTGGAGCGTTCGGCATGGCTCGCGTCACCGTCGAGGACTGCATTACACGCGTCCCCAACCGGTTTGATCTCGTACTTCTTTCGTCCCATCGCGCCCGGGCCGTCGCCGCCGGCGAGGCCCTGACCGTCGAGCGCGACAACGACAAGAATACGGTCGTCGCGCTGCGCGAGATCGCGGTTCAAAGCGTCGATCAAGACGATCTTCGCGAATCCTTGTTGAGAAGCATGCAGCGGCACGTCGAAACCGATGAGCCTGAAGAGGACGAGATGGCGCTTTTGATGGCCGGGGAACAGTGGGGCGAAGAAGGCGCCGAGGTCGCCAAGGCCGCCAAGACCTCAGCACTAGAAATGGCGGAGGCGGCGTTCGACGACAGCAACGCCGATGCACCCTCGCCTCCTGCCGAGTCGGGAGACGACGGAGCGGATGCGACAAAGGTCGAGGAGCCCGGAGCCGAGACGATCGAGGAGTGAGGGCCCCCCGCCCCCAGACGGAATCCACGCGCGTTCGGCGGGCGAGACGCCTCGCTCCCGCCGTCGCCGCGTGAGTGTCGGCGGCGTCGCCCGCCGCCATTGTCCAGATGATTGCCCAGGCCGAGTTGGTTGAACGCGTCCAGGCGTACGACGCCGGGGCCGACCGAGAACTCATCAATCGCGCCTACGCGTTCTCGGAAAAGGCGCATGGCTCGCAAAAGCGCGAGTCCGGAGATTCGTACTTTTCGCATCCGCTAGAGGTGGCTGGCATCGTCGCCCAGATGAAGCTGGACGGCGCTACGGTCGCCACCGCGCTCCTGCACGACACCGTCGAAGACACGCTCGCGACGCTCGATGACATCGAGGTCCAGTTCGGACCCGAAATCGCCCGTCTGGTGGACGGCGTCACCAAGCTGTCCCGACTTGAGATGCCGTCCGATCGGGCGATGCAAGCGGAGAACTTCCGCAAACTGTTGCTCGCGATGTCGAACGACATTCGCGTCCTTTTGGTCAAGCTTGCCGACCGTCTGCACAACATGCAGACCTTGCGCCACGTCCGCGCGCCCGAGAAGCGCAAGCGGATCGCGATCGAGACGATGGAGATCTACGTACCGCTTGCCGAACGCATCGGCATGCAACAGATGAAGGAGGAGCTTGAGGATTGCGCCTTTGCGGAGCTCAATCCCGACGCCTGGGGCTCGCTCCACAAACGGCTCGAGTTCTTGCGCGCACGCGGGGGCGACCTGGTCTCGAGAATCGCCGACGAGCTTGGCCGCACGATCGCCAAGGGAGGCGTCGAGGCACAAGTGACTGGGCGTGAGAAGAAGCCGTACTCGATCTGGCGCAAGATGGAGCGCAAGAACATTTCCTTCGAGCAGCTTTCCGACATCATGGCGTTTCGCGTCACCGTCGAGCGAGTCGCCGATTGCTACGCCGCGCTCGGCGCCGTACACGGCGCCTATCCCATGATTCCGGGGCGTTTCAAAGACTACGTCTCGGTGCCCAAGCTCAACAACTACCGCGCCCTACACACCACCGTCATCGGACCCGAGCGCAAGCGCATCGAAGTGCAGATCTGCGACCGGGAAATGCTTGCGGTCGCCGATTATGGCGTTGCCGCACATTGGCAGTACAAGCAGCAGCGCGAAACCACCGACGGCAGCCAATACCGGTGGATTCGCGAGCTCCTGGAGATTCTCGAACACGCCCCCACCGCGGAAGAGTTCCTCGAGAACACCAAACTCGAGATGTTCCAGGATGAGGTCTTCTGCTTCTCGCCGAAGGGCGATCTGATCGTCTTGCCGCGCGGCGCCACCCCGGTCGATTTCGCCTACGCGGTGCATACCGAGATCGGCGATACTTGCGTCGGCGCCAAGGTCAACGGCCGGCTGGCGCCCTTGCGGACGCAGCTAGCCAACGGCGACCAGGTTGAGATCGTGCGCTCGAGCGGCCAAACCCCGTCGCCGACGTGGGAAAACCTTGTCGTAACCGGAAAGGCGCGTTCGGCGATCCGGCGCTTCGCCCGAAACCAAGAGCGATCTCAGTACCTCGAACTCGGCAAGTCGATCGTCGACAAGGCCCTCCAGCATGCCGGTCGGACGCTGGCCGAGGGTGAGTTGGAGGCGGTGCTCGATATCTTCCGATGCAAGACGGTCGACGACCTCTACGTCGGCGTCGGCAATGGGGTTCATACCGCGCGCGACGTTCTCGACGCGGTGATCGGGGGCGAGCAGCGGCTTGGGCGTGCCGGGCGCGTGTTAAGCTTCGTCCGTTCGCGCACGCGTCTGAGCCGCGCCAGCGACGACGCGGTCCCGATCCGCGGGCTGATCCCCGGGGTCGCGGTCCACTTCGGCGATTGTTGCCATCCTCTTCCCGGCGAACGTATCGTCGGAATATCGACGTCGGGCAAGGGAATCATCATTCACACCATAGACTGCGACACGCTCGAAACCGTCTCTGACGCCCCGGAACGCTGGCTTGACGTCGCCTGGGACGCCCAACCCGATGCCGCCGGCATACATGCCGGACGGATTCGCGCGCTCGTCGCCAACCAGCCCGGTAGCCTCAGCATCATGACAACCGTCATCGCCAACAACGACGGCAATATCAGCAATCTCAAGATCTTGAATCGCGCCGAGGGATTCTTCGAGTTTCAAGTCGATATCGAAGTTCGCGACCTCAAGCACCTGACGCAAATCCTTGCCGCATTGAGAAGCGAGAGCGCCATAGCTTCAGTGAAGCGGGTTCGCGGCTGATCGGCGTCGGGTCATGAGTGAGGGCCAAGAGGAAGCGCCGTGGGCGAGAGGCTGAGGCTGGGCGTCAATGTCGACCACGTCGCCACGGTTCGGAACGCGCGTGGTGGCGCCCATCCCGATCCGGTGCGCGCCGCCCACATCGCGGCCCGGGCGGGGGCCGACGGCATCACCGCCCACCTACGGGAAGATCGCCGCCACATATCCGATGATGACCTCGACCGCTTGATGGGCGACGTCGAGCTGCCGCTCAACCTCGAAATGGCGGCGACCCCGGAAATGCGTGAGATCGCCCTGCGCCACCGTCCCCACGCGGTCTGTCTGGTGCCGGAGAAGCGCGAGGAGCTGACCACCGAGGGCGGGCTTGACGCGGCCAGCGGGCGCGATCGCCTTATGGGCTACGTCGGACCGATCAACGAGGCCGGGTGTCGGGTCTCGCTGTTCATCGATCCCGATACCCGGCAGCTCGAGGCCGCCCGCGACCTTGGCGCGCCGGTGGTCGAGCTGCACACCGGGGCCTATTGCGAGGCCGATGGCGCAGGGCGCGAGCGGGAACTCCAGCGCATCGTCGATGCCGCGGCGCGGGCCGAGTCATTGGGGCTGGAGTGTCACGCGGGTCACGGCCTCTCAAACGATACGGTGGGCCCAGTCGCCGGAATCGCGAGCATCGTCGAGCTAAATATCGGCCATTTTCTGATCGGCGAGGCGATCTTCGCCGGCCTCGAAGATGCGGTACGGCAGATGCGCGCGCTGATGGACGAGGCGCGCGCGCCTGGCGCCGGGAGCGGCCGAGGCCGATGATCGTCGGCATCGGCAATGACATCATCGATATCACGCGCATCGAGCGCGTGCTCGACCGATTCGGCGAACGCTTCCTCAACCGCATATTCACGCCGGCCGAGCGCGCTCGCGCCGAACGCCGGGCGAACCGCGCCGCCACCTACGCCAAGCGGTTCGCAGCCAAGGAGGCGTGCTCGAAGGCACTCGGAACCGGGTTGCGTCGAGGCGTTTTTTGGCGCGACATGGGGGTGACGAATCTCGGCTCGGGCAAGCCGACGATGGTGCTGACCGGCGGCGCGCTCGGACGGCTCAACGAAATCGTACCCGAAGGCATGGTGGCGCAGATCGACGTAAGCCTCAGCGACGACTATCCGATGGCCCAGGCCATCGTCCTTATCTCGGCCTCGCCGATGGCCGAGGTTTCTCCATGACCGCCAAACGCTATCTCAGCAAGGATCGGGTCAAGAAGGGAGGACCCTTCGAGCTCGGTAAGACCATCCTCTATGCGGTCTTGATCGCGCTTGTCATACGCACGGTCGCGTTCGAGCCCTTCAATATCCCATCCGAATCCATGCTGCCCACGCTGCTGGTCGGCGACTATCTGTTCGTCTCGAAGTATGCCTATGGCTACAGCAAGCACTCCTTGCCTTGGATCCGGCCGAACATTGACGGGCGGGTGATTGGGCGCGTGCCCGAGCGCGGCGATGTTGCCGTCTTCAAGCTGCCGAGCGACGACTCGACCGACTACATCAAGCGCATCGTCGGGCTGCCGGGCGACCGTATTCGGATGAAGGGCGGCCAGCTGTTCATCAACGACCAGCCGGTAGAGCGTGAACGGGTTGAGGATTTTGAATCGCGCCACCGGTTCTTTCGCCAGTACCGGGAGACCATGCCGAACGGCAAGAGCTACATGACCCTCGATCTAAGGGACGGTGGCCAGAACGACGATACCGAACTGTTCGTCGTGCCCGAGGGCCACTACTTTGCGATGGGGGACAACCGAGACAACTCGCTCGACAGCCGCGTCGATGGGCGCCGCGGCGGGGTCGGATTTGTCCCGGCGGAGAACCTCGTGGGCCGGGCCGAGATCTTGTTCTTTTCCACCAACGGTCAGGCGCGCTGGTGGGAGATCTGGAAATGGCCCGCCACGGTTCGCGTCACGCGCTTGCTCCAAACCATCTCGGGCTAGCGAACCCGTGGGCGCGGAACCGCAGGAGGTGCTCTGCGAATCGCTTGGGCACCGGTTCGTTCGGCCCGAGATCCTGACCGAGGCGCTCAGCCATCCTAGCCTGTCGCCGACCGCGGGCGGGCAGCGCATTGCCTACGACCGGCTCGAGTTTCTCGGCGACCGGGTCCTCGGCGTCGTCGTCGCCGATGACCTGTTGCGGCGCTACCGAGATGCCGACGTCGGTTCGCTGGCGCCACGCTTCAACGCACTGGTCCGACAGGAGGCGCTGGTCAGGGTCGCGACCGAGATCACGCTCGGGCGCTTCATTGAGATGTCGGCGACCGAGGAGGCGAATGGTGGGCGCGCCAAGGCGACGATCCTGGCCGACTGCTGCGAGGCGGTGATCGGCGCGCTTTTCCTCGACGGCGGGCTCGAGGCGGCCGCGGGGTTCATCCACCGCCATTGGGACGCCATGGCCGACGCCTTGGCCGAGGCGCCGCAGGATGCCAAGACGGCGCTCCAGGAGTGGGCCCAGGCCCAGGCAATGCCGCCGCCCACCTACGCCATCGTCAAGCAGGACGGCCCGCCGCACCAGACCACCTTCACCGTCATCGTATCGCTCGACGGACGCAAGCCTGAATCGGCGACCGGTCGCTCCCGACGCTCCGCCGAGCAATCCGCGGCGCGGGCGATGCTGGCGAACATCGGGGATCATGGCTGAAAACAGCGCGCCGCGGCGATGTGGTGTTGTCAGCCTTGTGGGCGCGCCGAACGCCGGAAAGTCGACGCTGCTGAACACCTTGGTTGGCAGCAAGATCGCAGCCGTCACCCACAAGGTCCAGACCACGCGGAGCCGCATTGTCGGCATCGCCATGGCGGGGCCGGCCCAGCTCGTCTTTGTCGACACTCCTGGCATTCTGGCGCCAAAGCGCCGACTCGAGAGGGCGATGGTTGCGGCGGCTTGGCACGGGGCGCGCGACGCCGACGCGGTGGTGCTTCTGGTGGACGCCTCGCGCGGGATCGACGCCGACACCCGCCGCATCGCCTCGGGTCTCAAAGAGGCAGGCATCGACGCAGTACTGGCGATCAACAAAGTCGATGTGACGAGGCGCGAGACGCTCTTGGGGCTCGCTCGCGCGCTCAACGACCTGTTCCCCTTCCTGCGCACCTTCATGATCTCCGGCATGACCGGCGACGGGGTCGAAGAACTTCGCCAATACGTTGCGGCCTCGGTCCCGCTTGGGCCGTGGCTCTATCCGCCCGATCAGATCGCCGACCTGCCGTTGCGCGCGCTGGCGGCCGAGATCACGCGCGAGAAACTCTTCCTCAGCCTGCACGAGGAGTTGCCGTACGCGACCACGGTAGAGCCCGAATCGTGGGACGAGCGCAGCGATGGTAGCGTGCAGATTGCCCAGGTGATCACGGTGCGTCGGGCCAGCCAAAAGGCCATTGTGCTGGGCAAGAACGGCCGGCAGATAAAAGCCATCGGTACCGAGGCGCGCGTCGAACTCGAGAAAATTCTGGAGCGCCGCGTACACCTCTCGTTGTTCGTCAAGGTGCGCGCCGACTGGCTCGACGATCCCGAGCGTTATCGCCAGATCGGCCTCACCTTTCCACGCTAGCGGCGGAAGGTCCGGACGTGGAGTGGTCTGACACGGCGATCGTTCTCTCGGCTCGCCCGCACGGGGAGAGTGCGGCGATCGTCAATCTGTTGACCCGAGAGCACGGACGCCACGCGGGCTTGATCCGGGGCGGAGCCGGGCGCCGCACCCGCGGCGTTCTGCAGCCGGGGAACGAGGTCGCGGCGACGTGGAGGGCGCGCCTGTCGGAACATCTCGGAACGCTGGTGTGCGAGCTCGAAAGGGCGCGCGCCGCGGCGTTGATGGACGACGCGCCGCGGCTTGCCGGTTTGCGCTCGGCGTGCGCGATCGCCGAAGCCGGCTTGCCCGAACGCGACCCGCACCGAGAAGTATTCGATAGCACCGTCGATCTGTTGGACGCTATGGCCAACACGCCCGGCTGGCGGCTCGACTACGTGCGCTGGGAGCTCCGCCTGCTGGCGGACCTCGGATTCGGTCTCGACCTCAGCGCCTGCGCTGCGACCGGTGTCACCGATGACCTGACGTACGTCTCACCCCGCACCGGCCGAGCCGTCTCCAATGAGGCCGCGCAGCCTTATCGCGACCGGCTATTGCGCCTGCCTCGCTTTTTGCTCGACAGCGCGGTGAGGGAGGCCGGCCCCGCCGAGATCGACGCTGGCCTCGCGCTTACCGGCTTCTTTCTCGAGCGCCAGATGCTGGCCCCACACGACGCGGCACTGCCGCCCGCCCGGGCACGATTAGTTGCAATGCTGGATCGCCGACCCACAATATCTGGTACAATCGCGACGCCGTGAAGGAGGTCACCGAAAGCCGCTCCACGCCCGTACCGCTGACCCGGGCGCTCGAGGAGCGCTATCTCGCCTACGCGCTATCGACCATTACCGCGCGATCGGTCCCCGACGTCCGAGATGGCCTGAAGCCGGTTCAGCGTCGGCTGGTGTATGCCATGCGGCAGCTTCGGCTCGATCCCGGCTCGGGATTCAAGAAGTGCGCGCGCATCGTCGGCGACGTGATCGGCAAGTACCATCCGCACGGCGATCAGGCGGTGTACGAGGCGCTGGTTCGGCTCTCGCAAGGATTCGCCATGCGCTATGGACTGATCGAAGGTCAGGGCAACTTCGGCAGTATCGACGGCGACAACGCCGCCGCCATGCGCTACACCGAGGCCCGGCTGACCGCGGTGACTGAGGCCTTGCTCGACGGCATCGACGAGGACGCGGTCGACTTCCGCGAGACCTACGATGGCGGCGAGCGCGAGCCGCTGGTCCTCCCTGCGAGCTTCCCCAACCTATTGGCCAACGGCGCTACCGGGATCGCCGTGGGCATGGCGACCAGCATTCCACCGCACAACGCGGCCGAGGTGTGCGACGCGCTTGTCCACCTGATCAAGTACCCCAACGCAACCGTACGCAAGCTGGTGGCGCTGATGCCCGGTCCCGATCTGCCGACCGGCGGGGTCTTGGCCGAAGATACCGAGACCATTGTCGCCGCATATGCCGTCGGGCGCGGCAGCTTCCGCGTCCGCGCCAAGTGGCATGCCGAGCGCTTCGGCCGTGGTCAGTATCGGGCCGTCGTCACCGAGATCCCGTTTCAAGTGCAGAAGTCGCGCTTGGTCGAGAAGATCGCCGAACTCATCGCCGCGCGACGTTTGGGCTTGGTCGCCGACGTGCGCGACGAATCGAGCGAAGACCTGAGGCTGGTGCTTGAGCCGCGCAGCCGCACCGTCGATCCCGAGATGCTGATGGAGACCGTGTTCCGTCAGACCGATCTAGAGGTGCGGATCGGGCTCAACATGAACGTGCTCGACGGCGGCAAGACCCCGGGGGTGATGAACCTGCGCCAGGTGCTGCAGGCCTTTCTCGATCACCGCCACGAGGTGCTGACGCGGCGGACGCGGCATCGGCTGGCCGAGATCGAACACCGGCTTGAGGTCGTGGCTGGCTATCTCGTCGTCTTCGCCAACCTCGAGCGGGTGATCCAGATCGTACGTGAGGAGGAGAAGCCCGGACCGGTCCTGATGCGCGCGTTCAAGCTCTCCGAGGTCCAGGCCGAAGCCATCCTTAACATGCGGCTGCGTTCGTTGCGCAAACTCGAAGAGGACACGCTAGAGCGCGAGCACGCGGCGCTCAGCGCCGAGCGCACCGACCTCAAGGGGCTCCTCAAAAACAAGTCGCGCCGCTGGCAGGCGATCGGCGCGGAGATCAAGGGCGTGCGCGCCCGCTTCGGCCCCGAAACCGCCGAGGGACGCCGTCGAACCGAGATTCGGGGGAGCCCCGTCCCGCTTCACGTTCCGGTCGAGGCCGCCGTGGAGCGCGAACCCATCACCATCGTGTGCTCGGCCAAGGGTTGGATTCGTGCGCTCAAGGGACACGTTCACGACAATGACGACGTCAAGTACAAGGAGGGCGACCGCGGCCGGTTTTGGTTGCACGCCGAGACCACCGACCAGCTCGGATTGTTCGCGACCAACGGGCGGTTCTACACCATCGCCTGCGACGCGCTTGCCCGTGGCCGTGGGCACGGCGAGCCGGTGCGGCTGATGATCGAGCTCGGCAATGACGAAGACATCGTCGAGGTGTTCGTCCACCGTTCGGGGGGCAAGCTGCTGGTAGCAGCCAGCGACGGGCGCGGCTTCTTGGTTGCCGCCGACGGTACCCCGGCACAGACCCGCTCGGGCCGGCAGGTGCTGAACGTCAAGCCGCCCGCCGAGGCTTGTGTCTGTGTTCCCGCCGATGGCGACACGGTGGCCGTGGTGGGCGAGAATCGGCGATTGCTGATCTTCTCGCTCGACGAGGTTCCGACGCTCGCGCGAGGCCGTGGCGTCATTCTGCAGCGCCATCGCGACGGCGGCCTTAGCGATGCGACGGTGTTTGCGCTCGCCGAGGGGCTGGGTTGGCGGGTTTCGGGCCGCACGCGAACTGAAACCGACCTGGTCGCGTGGCACGGCCGGCGTGGTCAATCGGGGCGCGTCGTACCGCGCGGATTCCCACGTTCAAATCGGTTCGGGCGTGTTTGAGTTTACCGCCTGCCAGCCCTGCTCGGTCCACGCCTCGAACGGCTGGAACCGTGCCTTGTAGCCCATCTTCGGGCTACCCGCGATCCAGTACCCAAGGTAGACATAATCGACGCCGAGCGCCTGCGTGCGCTGGATGTGCCAAAGGATCATGAACGTACCCGGGCTGCAGCGGCCCTCAGGCGCGAAAAAGCTATAGACGAGCGAGAGACCGTCCGACAGGCGGTCACCCAATGAGACACCCGTCAGGGTACCGTCGGGGCCGCGAAACTCGACGAGGAACGTCTCGACCGGAGTATCTTCGACCATCGCCCGATACTCCTCGAAGTCCATGTCCGCCATCCCGCCACCGGGGTGCCGCCCGGCCTGGTAGCGGCGGAACAGGCCGAATTGTTCGGCGGTCGCGGCCGGGGCCAACTCGCGCGTCTCGATCGATGCGTTTCTCGCCAGTACCCTGCGCATCGAGCGGCCTGGGCGGAATCTTCCGGCGTGCACGCGGACTGCGCGGCAGGCCACGCAACCCTCGCATTTTGGGCGGTAGACGATACCGTGGCTGCGCCGGAACCCGGCCCGGGAGAGTTGTTCATGAAGCAGGTTCGCGGCCGCCCCGTCGAGCACCGTGAACAGCTTGCGCTCGATCCGGCCGGGCAGATACGGGCAGGGAAGCGGCGGCGTTCGATAGAACGTATGGAAACCGGCGTTCATCACCAAAGGCCATAATACCACGGTGCGAACAGCGAGAACGTAGCCCAGATGACGAGTACGAGCGGCGTGCCCGCTCGCACGAAATCGCTGAACCGGTAGTGTCCGGGCCCCATGACCAGAAGATTGGTCTGGTAGCCCATCGGCGTCACGAACGAACAATTCGCCGCGAAGATAACGGCGTAGACGAAGACGCGCGGGTCGACCCCGAGTTCGGCGGCCGCGCCGAGCGCGATGGGGGTGAACAAGACCGCCGTCGCATTGTTGCTAAGGACGTTGGTGAACGCCGCGACCAGCAGGAACAACGCTGAGAGGGTGACCGCGGCGCCGGAATCGCCGAGCGCCGCGACGATGGTATGTGCGAGGTAGGCGGCGCCGCCGGTGGCGGACATCGCCGCCCCCAGCGCCAAGGCCGCGCCGACGAGAAAGATGATCTGGCGGTCGATGGCGCGCGCCGCCTGGTGAATATTGAGGCACCCGCCGATCACCATCGCCGCCGCTCCGCCGACTGCGGCAATTACGATTGGGACCAGGCCACTCGCCGCCAACGCGATCACGGTCGCGAAGATCGCGATAGCCCGCCAAACTTTGGTTCGATCAACCAGTTCGTGGGTAGTGCGCTCGAGCAGAAGGACGTCGCGATTGGAGCGTAGCGCCACGATGTCGGCGTGGCGGCCGTGCACCAGCAATACATCGCCGGCATCAAGGCGTATCTCGTCCATGCGGGCGCGGATCATGCGCGACCGCCTCTGGATGCCCAAGACGATGCAGCGCGACTGGTAGTGGAAGCCGAGCTGGGCCAAGCTCCGCCCGATCATTCTTGATGCCGGGGCGACCACGACCTCGCCGATCATCTGAGCCGCCGCCGGATCGGCTTCCGCATCGGCCTGGGCGCCGGCCTCGGCCTGAAAGAGCTCGGGCACGCGTTCCACAATGTTCGTCAGCGCCTTGCGCGTCGCCGCGACTACGATCTCGTCGCTGGCTTGAAGCACGACACCGTCGAAGGGCGGCAGGAACGCGTGCTCGCCGCGCTGGACGAGGCGCACGGTGACATCGGGCAGCGCCTCGAACATGCCCGCGACCGCCCGCTCGCCGACGAGCACGCTGTTCGGCCGAGCCTCGATCTGCGCCAGGAACTGCTTGCCGCCGCCCTCGACCAGCGCCTGCACCGGCGAAACGCGATCGGGCAGAAGGCGCGGCGCCACAATCGTGACATAGACGAACCCGGCCGCCGCCAGCACCAGTCCAGGCACCGTGAAGTCAAAAAAGCCGATCGCCGGGAAACCGAGGCCCAGCGCCGTGCTGGACACCAGCAGATTCGTGCTCGAGCCGAGGAGCGTGGTCATGCCGCCGAGAATGGCTGCATAGCTGAGCGGCATCATGACGCCGCTTACCGACCAACCCATCCGCTCGGCGAGCGCGGTCATGATGGGAATGAAGATGACCACCACCGGGGTGTTGTTGAGCACTGCGCTGAGGACGATCACCGACAGCAACGTCAGCGCAATCGTCGCCGCCGGGTGATGTCGGCGGAGCGCGACGAGGCGGCGGACGGCGTGGTCGAGCGCACCGGTCCGTACCATTCCCTGGCCGATTACCAATAGGGCCAGGACCGCGATCAGCGCCGGGTTGGCGAAGCCGGCGAGAAGAGCGCCGGCGTCCAGAATATTCCCGCCGTCTGGCCCCGGGATCGGGCGCACATGGAAGACCAACAGCAGCGCCGCAACGACCGTGGCCGAGACGAGCTCGATCGGCAGACGCTCGCTCGCATAGGCGGCAACCGCCGCGGCGATCAGCCCAAGCGTCACCCACATTTCGAGGCTTGGCTCAAGAGGCTGCATATCCCACCCCACTCGCTGACGTCAGCCGGGATGCGCGCGGCCCGGCGGCGGCTAGGTCCGACTTTGGATTGGTGAGCTTCCGGGCGCGGCGTTGGCTGGCTTCACCTCAGCGACTCCGGAAGCACCTGGGACCCGCGTCTCAATACGATGCTGATCCGACGATTCTCGGGGAGGAATGGGTCCGCGGCATTGAACGGTTCGGTATCGGCCTTGCCTGTCACTTGGACGATTCGTTCGAAGGGTACCCCGGCATCGACCAGCGCACGCCGCGCCGCATTCGCGCGGTCGGACGAGAGCTCCCAATTGGTGTAGCCGTGTTCGGTATGGAACGGCGTGGCGTCGGTGTGTCCCGAGATCACGACCTTGTTCGGAAGTTCGTTGACGACCTGGGCGATTTGCCTCACCAGACCGCCGGTGCGAGGCTTCATCTGCGCGCTCCCGCTCGGGAACATCGAGCCGCCTTCTTGATCGATGATCTGGATGCGCAGTCCCTCGGGCGTCATGTCCATGAGCAACTGATCGGCCAGCTCGGCGAGCGTTGGGTCCGCCTGAATCGCTTGGCGGATCGCCTCCTGCGCCTCCTCGAACGCCTCCTCCTCGCGCTGGCGCATCAACTCCTCGATGTCATCCTCGTCCGCCGCACCGCTGGCCTGGCTCGGTACCAGCTGAACGACCACCGTCGGCGCCCGCGCATCGGCTTTGGTCGCACCCTCGCCGGTCAGCCCGTCGCCGGCCAGCACGCCGGAGTCCGCGCCGGGCGAGGCCACGGAGAAGGCTGCGGGGGTGAAGTACTCGGCAATGCCGCGTTTTTGCTCCTCGGTGGTCGCGTTCAGCAGCCACAGCAGAAGGAAGAAGGCCATCATTGCGGTCACGAAATCGGCGTACGCGACCTTCCACGCGCCGCCGTGGTGCCCCCCGTGGCCTCCCTTCTTGACCTTCTTGATGACGATTTCGTTGCCGTCGGCCATGTCTGCCTTAGCCTCCCTCGCTACCCGAGACCGCTTCTTCCAGCTCGATGAAGGTCGGCCGCTCGTGCGAGAACAGGGTCTTGCGCGCGAATTCGATGGACACCGCCGGCGCGTAGCCCTGCATGTGGGCCATCAAGCCGGCCTTGATGCATTGGAAGTACTTGGTATCGGCGTCGGCCCACGCCTTGAGGTTGGCACCGATCGGACCGACGAAACCATACGCCAACAGGATGCCAAGGAAGGTACCGACGAGTGCGGCCCCGATCAGTTCGCCAAGCACCTCGGGCGGCTCGGTAATGCTGCCCATGGTGACGATAACGCCGAGCACTGCGGCGACGATGCCGAACGCAGGCAGGCCGTCGGAGGCCTGGCTGACGGCGGTGCTGAGTTCCGCCGCCTCGGAATGGTGGGTCTCGATGTCCTCGTCGATCAGCGCCTCGAGCTCGTGCGGGTTCTCCGTCCCCATCGTCATCAGGCGCAAATAGTCGGTGAGGAAGTGCACCGCGTGGTGGTTGGCCATGAACTTGGGGTACTGGGAGAAGATGGTGCTCTCCTCGGGATTCTCGATATGCGATTCGAGCGCCAGCATGCCCTTGGACTTGGCCAAGCGAAAGATCGCATAGAGAAGCGTCAGAAGCTCGACGTACGTCGCCTTCTTGTGCGGCAGGCCTTTCAATACCCGGCCAGGACTCTTCATTACGCCCATGATTACGTTCTTGGGATTGGAGATCAGGAAGGCGCCGAATGCGGCGCCGACGATGATTACCACTTCGAAGGGTTGCATGAGGACCGCGAAATCCCCGTGCGCCCCGTACCCGATGCCTATCGAAGCGAAGACGATGACGACGCCGATGATCACGACATCGCGGAGAGCCCGAAATTGTCCGAAGTGCGGTGCGATTCATAACGCGGTGCGCTCGTGGAGGCAGCGCGCCATTATGCCCGTTCGAACGAGAATTATCATCGATTAACGCACCCTGACGTGGCCGGGGCGCAGCAACGCGACTCGGCATCCGCTCATGGGCGCGGGACAAGCACCAGGGTCCCGCTTTGACCCTGCTCGATGGCGTCGCGCCCGGTGATCATTGGGACGTACTCCCCGTTGCGCCAGCGCTCGGCCAAGTTGCCATAGTTCGCAGCCAAGACGTTTCCCGACTGCCCGGTCGAGTAAATGAAAAGCGAGCGCTCGAGGTCGTCCAACGTGTAGATCGCGCGCAGGCTGGGCCCGTGAACCTCGGCAAACGGCGCGCGATCGTTCTTGATGCTGTGACCCCCTCGGTTGATCGTGTACTCGCCGCCCGGTGCGGGCAGCCGGATATCGAACAGCCGGCGCAGGACCGGTATCCGCCCGAAGGGGCGGTGGCTGCTGAGCGCATAGTGGGCATCGCCCCACCGCCAGCGCTCCGGCGACGCGCCGAACCGATCGTCGAGGTCGGCCAGCGCCCGCTCCAAGGCCTCTGCGATCAAGCCATCGCAGGTCTCGACCCCCTCGGTTTCGGAGGTTTCGCACCAATGGGATTGAGTGGTCAGGACGTTGTAGGTGAATAGCGCGCGCAGCGCCCAATACTCCTCGAACATCGCGCCCAACTCGTCGGCGTAGATGAGCCGGGTGAGCTCGCGCAGCCAGGCCGCGAAAATGAGGGGTTCAGGAGACTCGGCGGTCATCGCCCCATCCCACGATGCGAGCATTTCATGGGCGCGCGCCGCCCCTTCGCTCATTGGCTCAGGCGCCAACAGGAGCGGTAGGAAATCGCGCGCCATGAGCGAAACCACATCAGCCTGCAAGGCCTTGAAGCTCTCGACCGAGTGCTTGGGTCGCGCCGCCAGCAGCTCTCGAATGCGGCGAGCCCGATACGGCGATTCCCACTCGAAAGTGAGGAAATAGGGGTACTCGTCCTCGACGATCTTGTGGTTGGCGGTGAAGATCACGCCCGAGGGCGGATTGAAGACCTGCGGCAGCTCCTCGTGCGGAATGAAACCGTCCCAGTCGTAGGTCGCGTCCCAGCCGGGCACCGGCATCATTCCCATCACCTGATTCGCCTCGCTGCGGATCGGCACCCGTCCGGGCGCGTACATCCCGATGTTGCCGTAGACATCGGCGTAGACGATGTTCTGTTGAGGGGCGTGAAAATCGCGAAGCGCGTTCACGAAGTCGTTCCAGTTGCCCGCGGTCGCGATCTTGTGGCCCGCCTGAAGGGTCAAGTCATCCTCGCGGAGCGCGGTCCACGCGAACGCCATCACATGCCCCTGTGGCGCTACTTCGGCGGCATCGGCGAAGGCGTCCGAGATGATCGGTCCGTGGCGGCTCGCGCGCACCTCGATCTCCGTCGCGTCCTCGCCGGAGACCTCGATGACCTCGGTCCGTACCTCAAAACCGCGGGGACCGTCGGGAGTGTCGTAGCTGCCCGGATCGCCGGCGCTGATTCTCTCGATGAAGAGATCTTGGACGTCCGACCCGGTATTGGTGAAGCCCCATGCCACATTGTCGTTGCGGCCCAGCACGATGGCCGGGACGCCGGGCAGCGTGGCGCCGATCACGTTGAGGCCGGGAGCGTTGAGGTGCGCGAAGTACCAGATCGCGGGTGCGGTCAGGCCGAGATGCGGATCGTTGGCGAGAAGAGGCTTGCCGGTCGCGGTGCGCTTGCCGGCGACGACCCAGTTGTTCGAACCGTTGCCCTCGGTCCTGAGCTCCGGCGCCAGCGCCGCAATCCGTTCGAACGGCAGATCGCGATAATACGCCAGCATTTCAGCCGGCCCGCTGGGGGCGTCGTCGGGATAGGTCGGGAAGAATTCCGCCAGCCTCGATGCAGGGAGCCGAGATGCCATACGTGCCCGCTGGATCTCGCCAAACCAATTTCCGCCCAGATTCCACGCCATCATCTTGAGCCACACCAGCGAATCGGCAGGGCGCCACGGGTCGGGCCGGACCGAGCCCTCGCCGCGAAGCGTGCTCAAAAGGCCGAACACCGCAAACTCCGGCGGCAACGGGCCGCTTCGGGTCTCGAGGAACGCGTTCACGCCGGCGGCGTAGGCATCCAAAATGCGCTGGGATTCCGGCTCGAGATTGGCGTAGCTCCGCTCCGCGAAACGGTAGACCCCAAGGACGCGCATGAACTTGTCGACACCGAGTGTCGCCGCGCCCACCAGCTCGGAAACCCTTCCGGCGCCGATGCGCCGGCTCATCTCCATTTGCCACAGCCGGTCCTGGGCATGCGCGTAGCCGAGCCCGAAGTAGGCGTCATCCGGCGCCTGCGCGAAGATGTGCGGGATGCCTTCGCGATCACGGATGATTTCCACCGCGGCGCCGATCCCGGCGACCCTCACGGCCCCTTCGATGGTTGGCAGCGATTCCCGAAGCCACAGGATGTAGCCGCCGACCGCAAGCGCGATGACGACGATGATGGCGATCGCAATGCGGCGGAAGCGGCGCACTCCCCGGCTCGCCTCAGGCCGCTCCGGGCGCTAGCGACCCGGACATCAGCGCGACGACCTCGCCTCGGCTAGTTCCGCGATAATCGCCTCGCGATGGGCGTCGAGTTCCGGAGCCGGGCCGCGCCCGCTGGGATCCGAGAAAGCCGCCATCTTGATCGGGTTGCCCGCGACTTTCAGCGAGCCGGCATCGTCGACTTCGACGATCATGTTGCGCGCCAGAACCTGGGGATGGGAAAGGACTCCCGCGACGTCGTTGATGGGTGCGCAGGGCACACCGGCCGCCTCGAGCACCGACAGCCATTCCTCGGTCGTCCGCTGGCGGCTCGTGATTTCGATCTCGGCGGTCAGAGCGTCGACGTTTTGGTTGCGCTCTTCGTTGGTCGCGAATCGGGGATCGCCAGCAAGGTCGGGGCGGCCGAAGGCTTGGGCGAAGACCCCGAACAAGGCGTCGTTGCCGCAGGCGATGATGACGTGGCCGTCCTTGCTCGCGAATGCGGCAAACGGGGCGATCGAGGGGTGTCGCGAGCCGATCGCCTCGGGTACCTCATCGGTCGCGCAATAGCGCGCGATCGCGTTCTCAAGGATCGCTACCTGACAGTCGAGCATGGCGATATCGACCATCGTCCCCTCACCGGTCTGTCCCCGATGGTTGAGCGCGGCGCACACACCGAGCGCGGTGTAGAGACCGGCGACGATGTCGCCGACCGAGGTCCCGACCCTCGTCGGCGGCCCGCCGGGCTGGCCGGTCAGGCTCATGATCCCACCCATGCCCTGGACGACAAGGTCATAGGCCGGCCGCCGCGAATACGGGCCGTTTTGGCCAAAGCCAGAGGTCGCGACGTAAATGAGGCGCCCGTTGCGGGCGTTCAATTCCGGCCAGCCATACCCCAACTTCGCCAAGACGCCAGGCCGGAAATTCTCGACCAACACATCGGCATTCTCGATCAGCTCGTCGAACAGCGCCCGCCCGCGGTCGTCCTTGAGGTCCAATGCGAGGCTCTCTTTGCCACGGTTGAGCGACATGAAATAAGCGGAGCGGCCGTCGATGAACGGCCCGATCTCACGCGCATCGTCGCCCCGCGGAGGGACTTCGATCTTGATGACGCGGGCGCCGAGGTCGGCCAAGATCATCGTTCCGAAAGGGCCGGCAAGGACGCGCGTAAGGTCCAGTACGGTGACGCCGGAAAGCGGGCCGCTCACCGATGATCCCTTCAACGGCATAGGCGTCTAGCGACCGTTCAAAACACGCGCCGCGTCGCGGGCGAAATAGGTCACGATGCCGTCAGCACCGGCGCGTTTGAAGGCGAGCAGGCTTTCCATCATGGCAGCCTCGCGATCGAGCCAGCCGTTCTCGGCGGCGGCGCAAAGCATCGCGTACTCGCCGCTTACCTGATAGGCGAGGGTGGGCACGCCGAATTGGTCCTTGAGCCGGCGCACGATGTCGAGATAGGGCATGCCCGGCTTGACCATGACCATGTCGGCGCCTTCGGCGATGTCGAGCGCCACCTCGCGCACCGCCTCGGCGGCGTTCGCCGGATCCATTTGATAGGTCCGCTTGTCGCTCTTGCCAAGGCCCGAGGTGGAGCCGATGGCGTCACGAAATGGGCCATAGAAGGCCGAGGCGTACTTGGCCGCGTAGGCCAGGATTTGCACCCGCTGGTAGCCGGCGCCGTCGAGCGCATCGCGGATCGCGCCTACCCGGCCGTCCATCATGTCCGAGGGCGCGATGACATCGGCGCCGGCCTCGGCCTGCACCAATGCTTGGGCGCGCAGGATTTCGACGGTCTCGTCGTTGGCGACCTGGCCGTCGCGCACCAAGCCGTCGTGGCCGTGCGTGGTAAAGGGATCGAGGGCGACATCGCACATGACGCCGAGCGCCGGGTGCGCGGCCTTCAGCGCCCGCACCGTCCGACACACCAGCTGGTCCGGGTTGGTGGCTTCCTCGCCCTCTGCGGTCTTGAGCGCCGGATCGATGGCCGGGAACACCGCGATCAGGGGAATGCCGGCCGCCGCGGCCTCACCCGCGGCCTCGACCGCGCCGGCGATCGACAGCCGCTCCACCCCGGGCATCGAGGGCACGGGCTCGCCCGGCCCCTCGCGGTCGTGGACGAAACAGGGCCACACGAGATCGTCCACGCTGAGCGCGCTCTCGGCCACGAGCCGGCGCGACCATGGCTGGCCCCGGGTGCGCCGCAAGCGGGTGCGTGGAAACGCCCCGAGCGGCGGGTAGTGTCTGGCGATGGGTCCGCTCATACGCCGGAAACTCGGTTATTGAGCCGAAGAGGCGGTAGCGATCTTAGGTGCCGAGGGGCGTCGTTACAACGCCCGCTCGGCGCTACCCCTGGCGCGCAGGGTTTTAAACGATCTTTAGCGAATTTGCCCGATCATCGTGGGATGGTCGCGACACCGAACGCACTGGCCGTAGACGGGCACGAATCGGTGCCCGAGACGACGGCCGTCCACACCAAGGCCACGTACCTCGAATCCCTGCAGCTGATCGAGCGTCTTCATCGTCGATTCCTCGACGTCGTCAAGATCGAGCTCGAGCGGATCGGCGCGACCGATATCAATAACGTCCAGAGCTTGATCCTCTACAACGTCAACGACGACGAGATGACAGTCGGCGAGCTGACCTATCGCGGCTACTACCTGGGCTCGAACGTCTCCTACAACGTCAAGAAGTTGGTCGCCAACGGCTACCTGCTGCAGGAGCGATCCAGCCACGATCGACGCTCGATCCGCATCCGGCTGACGCAAAAGGGGATGACCATCCGTCAGCGCATCGATTCGCTCTATGAGCGCAATGTCGAGGCCCTGTCCGACGGCCCGGTCAGCAAGCACGACCTAACGGCGCTAAACCGTTGCCTGCGCAACCTCGAACGGTTCTGGGACGCCGAAGTCCGCTACCGTAGCCGCTGAACTAACTCTGTTCCGCGAACGCTTGAATGCCGGTCTGGGCACGGCCGAGGATAAGGGCGTGGATGTCGTGGGTGCCCTCGTAGGTGTTGACCGCCTCGAGGTTCATGACGTGCCGGATGACATGGAACTCGTCGGCGATGCCGTTGGCGCCATGCATGTCGCGTGCGGCGCGCGCAATGTCCAGCGCCTTGCCGCATGAGTTGCGCTTGATCAGCGAGACCGCTTCGGGGCTCGCGCGGCCCGCATCCAGTAGCCGCCCCACCCGCAGGCAGGCCCCAAGGCCGATCGCGATCTCGGTCTGCATGTCGGCGAGCTTCTTCTGAATCAGCTGGTTCGCCGCCAGCGGGCGGCCGAACTGTTCGCGATCGATGGTGTAGCGCCTCGCCGCGTGCCAGCAGAACTCGGCCGCCCCCAGCACGCCCCAGGCGATACCATAGCGGGCGCGATGGAGACAGCCGAACGGTCCCTTGAGGCCGCTCGCCCCGGGCAGCTCGTTTTCGCCGGGGACGAAGACCTCGTCCATCACGATCTGTCCGGTGGGCGAGGCGCGGAGCGCGAACTTCCCTTCGATGGCCGGCGTCGACAATCCTTTCATGCCGCGCTCCAAAAGGAAGCCGCGGATCGTCCCGGCGTCGTTCTTCGCCCACACCACGAACACGTCGGCGAGCGGCGCGTTGGTGATCCAGGTCTTGGTGCCACCGAGAACGAAGCCCCCGCTGGTGGCGCGCGCCCGGCAGGCCATCCCGCCGGGATCGGAGCCGTGGTCGGGCTCGGTCAGCCCGAACGCGCCAATGAGCTTGCCACTGGCGAGCCCCGGCAAGAAGCGCTGGCGCTGCTCCTCACTGCCATAGGCGTGGATCGGGTGCATCACCAGACTGGACTGCACGCTCAGCGTCGAGCGATAGGCCGAATCGACGCGCTCGATCTCGCGCGCGAGCAGGCCATAGGCGACGTAACTGATGCCCGGGCATCCGTAGCCATCGATGGTCGCCCCAAGGAAGCCGAGCGCACCCATCTCCGCCACGATCGCGCGATCGAAGCGCTCGTGCCGGTTGGCCTCGACGATGCGCGGCATCAACTTTTCGCGAGCGTAGGCGCTGGCGCTGTCACGCACCATCCGCTCGTCCTCGCCCAGCTCCTCCTCAATGAGGAGCGGATCCGCCCAAAGCTCACTCATCGCTGCATTTCCGGCCCGGCGTGAACATGATCCAGGTTGGGACACCGCCCATATTCTGTGACAGAATATACCCTCAACCGGGGTAGTAGCACCCGGAGACCCAAGCCGGCGGGAGATCATGGATTTCGAAGGGTTTTTCGCGGACAAGATAGCGGCGTTGAAGGGCGAGGGGCGGTACCGTGTGTTCGCGGAGCTGGCGCGGCAGGCGGGGGAGTTTCCGCGGGCGACGCGCTACCGGTCGGAGAGCCG
>PVBE010396356.1_pt1 | contig 31499 bp, 26 predicted proteins | sample 1631181 | NCBI WGS metagenome assembly PVBE01 (sample SAMN08397723, study PRJNA350692) | Marine metagenome, whole genome shotgun sequencing project. | isolation source: water | place: Pacific Ocean | collected 2012-04
CCTTGACGCAACAATAACTGACCAAGTGGTGCTTGGGCAGAAATTGCGGACGACAAGTTGTCTTGTTGAGGTTTCATTCGTGGATTAGGCAAAACTTCGTGCTGCTTGTTCTACTGATTCATGGTTACTGAAAATACGATTCAAACGTGTTAATTCAAAAATACGTTCGACCGACTCAGGAACGGTAGCAAAACGAAGTTTCTTTCCTGTTCTATTTAATTCATCGGATAACCAAAGGAGCGACTCAAGCCCAACCGAGTCAACAAGACCCAACTCAGAACAATCTAAGATGATATTTCTTGATGTGTTTGCGAGATGTTCTTGAACTGTACGCTTAAAATTATCCGCATCATCAGTAGTTAAATCGCCTGTAATACAAAAAACGATTGCGGCTTGATGCGATTCGAAAGTAATATTCATGCTGCTTTCCTTCCATCAGTTATAGGACTCCATGCTTGATGTTCAATCATCAATTTCTCCCACTTTGAAAAGTCTAGTGCAAAGAAATGCTCAGCAAGTTCTGGGTCAAATTGCGCTCCAACAACACGTTTCATCTCGTCAATTACAGCGTTTCGGTTCATCGCCTTGCGATATGTTCGGCTTGATGACATCGCATCGAAAGTATCTGCAAGTGTAATCATTCTTGCAACAAGTGGGATTTCTTCACCAGCAATGCCATGCGGATATCCGTTGCCGGAATATTTTTCGTGATGATGTAATACACCACCGAGAATGTCTTCCATTTGTGGAATATCCTTGAGAATCTTTGCGCCAATTTCTGGATGTTTTTGAATCTCAACATACTCATCGTTCGTCAACTCACCCTTCTTCGTTAAGACATGTTCAGGTACGCCAATCTTGCCAATATCATGCACAAGTCCTGCGATACGAAAGCGATCAACTTGATCAGCATCTAGACCATAGGATTCTGCGAGTTGAGAAGTTAATAATGCCACCCTCTGAGAATGACCACTGGTGTACTTATCTTTCGCATCAATTGATGTTGTGAGTGCTTCAAGTGTCCCAAGGAACGTGGCATTCAAATCTTCGTATAAAAGCGCGTTTTCAAGGAAAATTGCAAGTTGTGAAGCAGTTGCTGACAATAATTTAATGTCTACAGAAGATGCTTCTGAGTCAGCTCCTTGTTTATTCGCTGCAACAAGGACACCTATTACATCACCGTCGCTCATGATAGGTTCGATAATTGTTGCTTGCCCAAGGCAGTTCGCCATCGTGGCATCGCCACCTGAAATAATTGTTGATTGACCAATATCATTCGTTACTGAACGAACTGTTTCAGAAATGTTTGGTGGAGTTTTTCCTGCAAACACAAGTTCACTACCAATCCGTGGAAGACGCTCACCTGTGCGAAGTTGCACGCCAATCCATTCGTATGGCAATGTTTGTAGAAGTTCGTTACAAGCAAGTTCAACAAATCGTTTTGGATGATTCACCGAGTTCATGCTGCCAGTTATTGTGTATAGCAAACTAATTTCTTCATATGAATCAGCGAGTTCTCGCCCTACTGATTCCATCGTGTTCTGATTTGCTTCGTTCGATGCTTGTGCTTCCCAAGCAAACTGGAACATGGAAGCAATACGCGACACATCATGTGTTGCAACTGGTGAAAGCGACTGTAACATGTCACGAATAATCTTTGTATCAGCGCCACTTGCTTGACAAAGAACGTGTAAATATTCGCTCGTGCAAAGGGCGTCCGTCACAATCACGCCAATTGCAAAACCACCATCTCGACGATTAAGCGATTCGCGTACCGGAGCTAGCCAAACACCTTGAAATGCTTCGACAGGATCTAAAACGTTTTGCGAGTTCCACACGTTACAGTTTGATGCTATTGCAGTTCGGACTAGTGAAGATGCTGACAGCAAATCGACAAGCCAGTCACTCTTTTTATTAGATTTGAGTTGTCCGCTAGAAGTACAATGCAATACCACCATGCCAGCATCACGAACCAACTTCATAAACGAAGAGGTTGCAGAAGGATGGGTTGGCATGCAGCGACTTATATTCATGCAACATCTCGCTTTCCAGCACGACATGGCACATCTACAAGTAGTTGAGCACATAGTTCAGCAATTCCACGAGGGCTAAATGGTTTGCTCAAAACCTTGCGAACATTTGGTATGTCCGTATCGCTAGTTTCAAGTGTGTGGCCGCGAGCTGTTAGCACAATAACAGGGATGTTTGCTGTTTCACTAGAATTTGAAAGTGCGAGCGCAAACTCTAATCCATTCATATATGGCATCTGCACATCGGTAATCACAAGGTCGGGAGGATTCTCCTTCACTTGGTGCAATGCGTCTTCGCCATCAACCGCAGTAGTTATGGAGTATCCACAATTTCTTAACTTCAGGGATAGCACCTGCAAAATATGTGCTTCGTCATCAACAATTAAAATGTTATGCGTTGATGTCATGCTGCCTTTCGTTGATCCTGTTCTGCTGGAATAGAGAGCCAAAACTTTGATCCCATACCCAATGTTGATTCCAAGCCAATTTGCCCACTGTGTAGTGTCTCGACGATGTGTTGGCATAAATTCAAGCCAAGACCAGTGCCTTGCGCAACATGTCGATAGTTTTCAACACGATAAAACTTATCGAATACTTTTTCTATCTGATCTGGCGCAATACCTAAACCTGTGTCTGAAACTGAGAAGTGTAAACTGCGTGTGAGATTGTCGGTATCTACTGCAACTGTAATACGTCCGCCTTCTGGTGTATACTTGATTGCATTTGAAATCAAATTTACGATTACCTGATAAAGCATATCGCTATCTCCAATTACGGATAGATCAACGTCTGCTATCTGCGAGTGTATTTCTAAACTCTTTTCTTTCGCTTGTGGCTTCATATTTGTGACGGCTCGGTCAACCAGTTCTTCGAAATTAACTCGAACACGATCAATATGCATCAACCCAGCTTCTATACGGCTGATATTCAACAAGTTGTCAATCATCCGACGCAATCGTTGTGTTTCGGTTGAGATTACTCCATAAAACTCTTGCCGCATTGTTTCATCTTTTGCATCGCCGTCTTCGAGCATTTCAATGTACGCGGATATTGATGAAAGTGGAGTGCGAAGTTCGTGACTTGCCTTTGACACAAAATCGCTTTTTAATCGTGCAATTTCACGTTCTCGTGATAAATCGCGAAGCACAGTTACAACTGCGTGCATGGGTTCATCTTTTCGACCAACAGATTGTAAGTGCACTTCAAATGCAACTGTTTCTGCTCCAATTTGTATTTCTTGCTCATACAAACGCCCTTCTTTTGGCAGCCCACTTCGTGCGTCTAAAATTGTTGCAAGAAGTTGATGATCAAGGACAATATCTTGTAGGGATTTACCAGCTGCCTCACTTGCTTGCACAGAGAGAAGACCACTAGCATGTTCATTTGCATGCAATATTTCACCATGTGCATCAGTAACTAATACCGAATCGCGAAGAACATCAAACACAGCTTCAACTTGGCGCCGACGAGTTCGATCAATACAACCATGAATTTTGGCAGACTCTAGGGCTGTTTGTGCTTCGTCGGCGTCAAGTTTTGCTGCTTGCATTGCTGCAATGGCAATAGTCTCGCGAGCTTTCCACTTCAAAGCAATACCAATCGCAACAACTGCTGTTGTAGTGATACAAGTTAGAATTGTGATTGAAACTGGATCTGTAAACACGAGAGTCTGCCTTGGGTTGTGAAACCCAGCAGACTGCTGTGTCTACGGAGTTTCGGGGGAATCGACCACAGTCGCAATTGGCTGGCTTCCCTCTACCAGTACTTGTTCGTGTGGCTCAACCAACACTTCGGCAGTTTCTGATGGCAAATCAAGCGGGACTAGTGTTTCTGCCTCGTTTTTTGTGTTTTTTGCAACCATTTTTAGCAATGTATCTATGCCATGAATGCTGTTATCGGACTCTAATAATGAGAGCATTTTATTTGCCTTAACCTGATTCCCACTATGAAGTGCTGCAATTCCTTCAAAGAGCGGCCCTTCTGGCAAATCCGGCGCGAGTTGGCTAATTTTAGCGCCACAACTGCCAAGACGTTTGTAATCACCCATATCCCAAGAAATATATCCCAAATCAATCCAAGACCCAGAATCATCGGGAATCTCTCGTGTTATAAGTAGGCATAAATCACGACCTTCAACAGAGCGTCCTGTAGCGCTAAGACACTTTCCCTTTATTCTTTTCATGGTTGTAGAGAGCGATTCTTGCTCATCTTGAAGAAGAGCCAGTGCATGGAGACATTCTGCATAGTTACCAGAACTGAAGTGTGACGTTGCTAGCAATGTAAGCACTTCTGGGTTTTCACTTCCAAGCATTCTGGAATCTTCGAACCACGTTGCTGCTTCTTCCGGCTGACCGATAGTTAGGTGAATTTGGCCAAGTAATAATGAAACTGATGGGTGATGTTGAAATTCTTGACCAGAAGAGGTCAAAAATTCAACCGCAGAATCATATTGTTCTAATGCGACGTATGTTTCAGCAGTGGCGAGAAAATATTGAGGGTGCGACGTATCGTTTTCCATTGCTTTTTTGTATGAAGCAAGCGCCTTTTCATCTTCGCCCCATCGCTGGTGCAATGTACCTAAAAAATAGTATGGTTCTGGAAGTTCTGGCGAGTAGGTTGTAGCTTTTGTTAATGCGTGATACGCAGCATCCAATCGATGTTGTTCTAATAATATTCGGCCTCGAAGTAAATGATAGTTTCCGTTTTCACTATATCTTGCAATTGCCGCATTGATAGTGACAATTGCTTTATCAAGTTGGCCAACTTCAAATTGTTGCTTTGCTTGTTGTGCAGCAAGGTCTGCATTTACTGAATCCATTCGACTGTGTGCCTTTGCTCTGGCTTCTAACCCTGCCTTGGTCGGTCCACCACAACCAATAACAAATATCAATAAACTAAAAATCACAATTAATCGATTCACTCTAAATTCTCCAATTGTGCTTGAACCTGTTGTTCTCGAATAATGAGTTTTCGAAGATGATCTCGTTCCCATAGTGACTCCTGTTCATTTGTAATGAGTTCGCGAAGGCGAATCATTTCGGGCTGAATTTGTGACGCTCTCAATGAAAGGTTTGACCAATACAGCGCCTGGTTTAATTCGCCTTCACGATATGCATTAAGCGCATCACGATTGTAGTTTGCTGTAATTTGATCGTGACTAAATGGAAGTAGCCCTGCTCGAGCACCAATACGAACTGCTTGCACAATTTCAAGTGAATCTTTCCCTGCTTCCCAGAGTTGTTCATCTGGAATAATTGTAGGAGTAAGCAGGAAGATAATTTCTTCTTTAATCACCGAATCAACTTGCCCTCGGAATGCAGCGCCAATAATTGGTATATCTCCTAGAAATGGCACTTGATTTCTTGTTATCGTTGAGCTTTCGCGAAACAAGCCACCAAGAATAACTGTCTCACCATCACGACAACGGATATTAGTTGTTAACTCTTGAGTTGTTTCTAAAGGCACATGTTCACCACCGGTTGCGTGGTCTTGAAATGTGACTGACGAAACGCTTGGTCGCAATTCCAAACGAATCATTCCATCCGATGAAATGAATGGCCTAAAGTTAAGTTGAATACCCGTGTCTATGAAAAGCACGTTTGTAGCTTCTGCGAGTTCTGTAACAGTTGTCGAGGTGTAACCAACCTTTGAGCCAATCAACACTTGTGCGGCTTGTCGATTGAGACATGTGATTCGTGGTCGCGCCATTACTGTTGTGTCTGCGACTTGATCAAGAACTTTTAGGAATGCGCCAACATGATCTTGAATAATGCCAGCTTTAAGACCGCCACTAAGTGCTGGATCAGTGGTACCAACTCCAGAGGAAATGGCCGAAGTATTTGAACCCGCTGGCGGAGATAGTGTTCCATGTATTAAATCCTGTGCTGCATTAAGTGGATTCACTATGCTTTGAATGCGAATATTTGAGAGAGCGGTGAAATCAATACCAAACTCGTTATCTTCTTGAACATTTGTCTGCACAACTGTCGCTTCAACGACAACTTGTGAGGGGGATGTGTCTAGATCCAAAAGAAGTAATGTGATGTTATCTAAATTTTCTGGATAATCATTGACAACGAGTTTACTTGTCCATGCGTAACTATCGCCGCCAGCATCTGAAGTTGTCGGTTCGAATCCTGGTTCAACATCACCGCGATATGCTGCTTCGCCATCTTCACTTAAAAGAGGCGTAATAAATTCGTTTGCATCGGTAGCTGACAAATATTGCAGTTCATAGATGCGGCTTTCTGTTTTACGGCGAACTTTCTCTATAACATCGAGTTCTTCATTAGTGTACACATACACGAAATTGCCTTCTTCGATATACCCAAAACCGTTCACGCGTAGAATGGAGTCAAGGGCTTCATTAAATGTAACGTCGTATAAGTTTGCTGATACTACACCTGTGACACTGTTGCTTGCGATAATGTTTTTTTTGCTTTGAATTGCAAGCATTTCGAGCACTTGTGAAACTTCTGTTTCGTTGACGACTAGTTTAAAAGTACCAAACTCTTCAACAACAGCATCATCAATAGTATCTTCTTGGGCGAGAACCAAAGGAGTTATGAAAAGTAAGAGAATGAATAATAATTCGTGTAAATGCTTCACGGGTGCGTCTCCATTTACGCACCCATCACCATCAGCGGTTTGGGGGCGCTATAGAGATTTCATATCGGTATTCTCCGGATGAAATGATGACCGACCTGCCATGAACTTTTTCGAGTAGAAGTGGGTTATTACTATTAAGAGGGCCAACGATATCCCCAATCTGTACAACTCGACCATTTATCATTGCGATCTCACCCATCACAGCATCGAGTTTAAATGATGATGCGATGACATCGTCACTATTTTCGCCTGTTGTTTTATGTAGAGAGATGCTATTATCGGTCGAACCCTGAGATGTAGGAAATATCTTTGCGCTTACGGCAAATGGATTTTTATGAGGAGTAGTTTCTAGTGTTACAGGCACAAAAACATTATCGGAAGTCAAAACTGCTACGGTTTTTACTTCGAACATAGGCTCTGCAATTGCCGTTCTAGCTGGTCTTGCGATTACGATGATCCTCGCCCAAAGCAATAGACCAACGAACAATAACACGCACAACAAACTAAATCTGCGTTTATCTGCGGTGAGTTTTTGCCAAGCTTTTTTCATTTTAAGTTGCATACTATTCCACCTCCACAATGTCATACATTGCATGTAGTCCTATCGCCGCCTCTAATGCCGGTGCCAAAACATCCGACTCAGATTCTTTACGTGTCACTCGAACCGAAGAAATACGGACAAGTCGATCCATTGATTCCACATTTTGAATTACAGAAAAAATTGATTCAAAATCTGCACATAATGTTACAGCTAGTGGTTGCGCAGAAAACTTTCGCTCAGATGATTCCACAGAAGTTGTTCCTGACGTGAAACTTTGGTCAAGTACCTTGTGCCCATCTACATTCAGTGAAAGTGCTTGAACAATTTGTGACATGTCTGGTGTTGATGGAACGCGTTTACATTCTGAATCTACTTGTTTCTTGAGATCTTGATACTCAGACCTCATTAATTCTACTTCTGTTTGCCGTAACTCTAACTGTTGTATTCTCTCTTCTAAACTTTTCGACTCTTTATAGGAGAGCTTTGCACTTTTATAGTTTGGCAAAATAAAAAAAGATATAAACAAAACTGATAATATGAATGTCCCAAGCAGCATCCAGCGTTCAAGTGTTGCGGTCATTTGTCACCTCCTGCTGAAACGATAGTTCTTGTGACGTCCCAAGATTTATCTAAATCGATATGAAAACTAATTCTAAAACCCCGAGCTTGTTGGTCTCGAATTGTTCTTGAACGGCTAAAGTCCATATTTACTGCGCCGAATAGACTTTCTTGTTGCAAAGCAGAAACAAATCCTGCAATTCGTTCGTCACTCGAACCAAATCCTGACAAACGACCACTAATACCCTTGCCATCCTCTGTTTCTATAACGTCAAATGCCAGTTCTTCTAAAGTCATTTCTTCTGGAAGCATGTTAGTAACTGTTGCAACAATATCTCCCATAGGGAATACCACTTGTTCGTTTTTGTAACGTTGCACAAATGATTCTAACCTTGCCTTTTTCAATTCAAGCGAGGTTGCATCTACTTCAAGTTCAAGAGCATTGTTTGCAAGAACTTGTGTTATTAAAAGCTTCTCTACTGATGCATTCATTGCTAATCTTGAATGAGTAGCAAACGCTGCAATGACACAGAGTGTGCAAATGATTGCTATTGCAACACGACTACTTCGAGCCCTATTTTTGCTTCTCTCAACATATTGTTCGGGCAATAAGTTCATGCGGCCTCCTTCGTGGAACAATCGCTCCCGCGTCTTTGTTGAACCGTGCTTAATTCTGCCAAACTTGCGCCCAGAGCAACGTGCCAACCAGATGATTGAGTAGTCGCTAAAGGCAATGTGTTGATGTGCTCCAATGACACATCTGGCATAATTTCTTGATTACATGCAAGATGTAGAACCTCAGAAAGATGTGTATTCCACCCAGCGCTTCCTGTAATAATCATTTTTGTCGAAAGTGGCCCACGATTTGTCACTCCATAATGACGAATACATTTCATTGCATCTGTAGCAATTGATTCGTGGGTTGCGCGGGTTGCATCACGCACAACTTTACTAATATCATCTACATTTGAAGAGTCGCAAGATTCACCAAGCATCCGCTTAGCCTGATCAACTGTCACGCCCGTATGCGAAGATATTGAATCAATAAGTGCATGTCCTGAGTAAGGTAGATGTTTATAAAACATGAGCGAATCACCCGCAAGAACCATGAAGGCCGAATCTTTCATTCCAAAATCTAATACAGAACGAACAATAGACTGATCACTTTGGCGGCGATGAAGCAAACTCATCGTTCTTGTTACGGAGACACATTGTGGCTCAATTAAAGTTGGTTGGAGACCCGCGGCATACATTGGTTCAAGCAAACCTGAAAGCGTATCCTGTTCTATCGCAATTGCAAGAACATCTCCTCCAGATCCTATTTGTATTGCATCTATCTGTAACGTTGAACGCTCAGCGCCAATTCTGTCAGCCATTTCCCAAGCCGCAGCTTCTTTACTTTCCCCTAGATTCATGTTCGGCATGCGCAAGACTTGATGATGGGCAATCTGTGGTGGTAATGAAATAGTACATTCTGTTCCAAGAACTGCACAAGAACTCATTATATTTTGCCAATCAGAGGAAGTTAACTTTCTCGGGTTATTACGTATTGTGTGCACCGCTGGGCTTATATACTTTCCATGAGCCCAACTGCTTTGACCAATAGTGACTCCATTGTCGCAGAGTGCTATTCCGATTCGACCCTTGTTTTTCTTTCCAAATGGCAACGCTATCATGCACCACCACCAAAATCCACGACCGTCACCTTCCCGGTAAGTGGTGCCATCTGTATTTTCCAGTGGAACTTTCCGCTCCATAATTCAACACTACCACCCGTGCTTGGCGAACCATCTGATGCCACAATTCCACCTGTTGGGTCGAATATTACATCTAAATATTCTCCATCAAACTGAATTTTGCTAATCGTAATTGAAGAAAAACGATCGTCTTCAGTAAATCGAATAATCGACTGTTGTCCTTGCCCCTGTGATTCAATGATGTCGTCTGCGAAATTTGCTGTTGCAAAATCAAACGAATCTGCAAGTTGGATGCTATCAAGTTTTTCTACGCACCACCCAGAACCATCCTCAAAGAAATGAATACGTCGATATCCCTGCGTTGCAACAGCGTCCATCTGAGCTGCGAGGATTTCTGTAACAACCATGCGTGTAGCAGATTGTCCAGAAGACGAATCACCAGATGTTGCATATGGAATTAATACATACGAAGACACAACTAGGATTGCTACTGTCGTAAGCAATTCGATGAGCGTCCAACCCCTGCGATGGACAATTGATTGTCTAAAGGCTTCTACATTCATATCTTAGGCTGGTTCTTTTTTGGAACCACTACTTTGCATCGGGCAGATAATTACCAAACACAAGCCCAACTCTCGATTTGTTGTTCAACAATGACGATACTTTTTGTTATGGGACGTTCTGTTGATACCCCTTTAAAAAGTTTCTAAAGCAATAAAAATAGCGGAGCACATGAAATCTATCATGTGCTCCGCTCAAGTAAATCTGCCCGAGGTGACAGGAAGCCTCTGTTATTCTGAGAACTCTGCTCCGTCGCCATCGCATGCGTAAAGACCAAAGGTGCCGTTCCCCTTGTCTCGCCATACCCAACCGACGTTTGCCGCGGCAGCGGCGGCGACTGTATTAGATGAAGCAAGTGGGTTATTTGGTGCAATCATGAGATAATCATTATCGATTAAATCTGTCCATTGTGTTGTTAGAAGGGCTGGATCCGCTGATTGCTGGGCTCGATAGAGTTCTATCTGGCCACGAATGGTTTGCAGTTGGGTACGAACCGCTGCATCATTTGCATCATCCGCAGCATTAGTAAATTGAGGCACAACGACTGCTGCCAGAATGCCCAAAATGACAACGACTATCAAGATTTCAATCAATGTAAATCCGCGTCGAATAATGGAGTTGTTTGGTGGTGTTAGGTTGTTCATATTTGTACTCACTTTGGCGGCAATCAACAATTCAAGATGATTACCACAAGGTTTCGGTGACTTGAACAAGATCACGATGATCTTGAACCTCGGGTGCCGCTACCATCCTAGTCGCGGGGTCGCAACAGGCACATGCCATACTCTTCCTGATGGCGTGAACCGATTGCCTCTACCTATTCGGAGCATGCACCATGCAAATAAAGGGAAATAAAAGCCGCAATGCCAACGAGCATGAGTAGTTGGAATCTCTTGCCCAGCTTCTCAATAGGGATTAGGATAAATCCGTTGCTGTCGCTAAAGGGAAAGTTTAACTAAGATAAAACCTTAAATAACTCCATTTAGTACACTCCACAATATGAACCATTTACACATTAAACCATTCAAAGCTGTTCACCCTACTGCAAGTGATGCCCCGAAAGTTGCATCTGTGCCATACGATGTAGTTAATCGAGAGGAAGCGACCAAAATAGCTCGGGAACATGTCGACAGTTTTATGCAAGTTGTTCGTTCTGAAGTAAACCTTCCACAAGATGTCTCTCCATATGATCCATGCGTCTACGAAGAAGCGAAGAAAAATTATGACTCATTACGAGAATCTGGGGCATTAACTAAAGATAATAAACCTTCACTTTATCTCTATAGACAGTGCATAGGAGATTGCCATCAAGTTGGCATTGTTGCGTGTTGTCATGTGGATGATTACAACAATAATATCATTCGCAAACATGAAAAAACCCGCAAAACCAAAGAAGACGACAGAACAAATCACGTTCTTGGTATTCATGCGAACTCTGGCCCAGTTTTTCTAACCTATCGTGGGATTAACGACATAGACATCATCATCGATGAAGAAATGAATAAGAGACCAATGTTCCATTTTGTTGCTGAAGATAATGTCACACATACTGGATGGAGAGTTGAGAAGGAGGATGAGCTCTTAGAAGCATGTTCTGCAATCGATCTTGCCTATGTTGCAGATGGACACCATCGAAGCGCAAGTGCAGCACGTGCTGCAGTTGAACTTGCTCAAAACAATCCACACCATGACGGAACAGAGGAATACAACTGGTTTCTTGCTGTACTTTTTCCAGCATCTCAATTACATATTTTGCCTTACAACAGAGTTGTACTTGATTTAAACGGCAGAACTCCAGAAGATATTCTTGCTTCATTAAAAGAAGTTGGCACACTTAGTAAAACTGAGGCGTCAACTCCTCAAAATTCTGGTTCATGCTGTATCTATCTTGGAAACACCCTAGGATGGTATCAACTCGACTTTAACGATATCGATTCAAATAATCCCATTACGTCGCTTGATGTAGACTTGTTACAACAACGAGTGTTAACACCTCTTCTTGGAATTGGAGATCCACGAAATGACACAAGAATTGATTTTGTTGGGGGAATTCGTGGAACAGAAGAACTAGAACGAAGAGTTGATGAAGGTGACGCTGCAATAGCATTTTCAATGTACGCGACAACTATTGAACAACTTCTTACTGTTGCAGATGAGAATCTCATCATGCCACCTAAGTCTACTTGGTTTGAGCCAAAACTACGAAGTGGCTTATTTGTACATGAATTAGACTAATGTGTACTAGCGAAAGATTCTAAGAACTCCGCAAAACGAGCACAACCCTCTTCTGGAAATGCGTTATATATAGATGCCCGAAGACCACCAAGATTACGGTGTCCCTTCAAACCAGACATGCCAGACTTCGTGGCTTCTTCTAAGAACATAGCATCAAGTTCTGGCGACTTTGTTTTAAACGAAATATTCATTCGTGATCTACTATCTACCTGTGCAAAAGTTGTATAAAAATCTGGCCACGAATCGAGCACACTATAAATCATCCACGCCTTATGTTCATTACGTTCTTCAATTGAATGCAAACCGCCTTCTGACAGCAACCATTTAAAAACTTCACCCATCAAGTAAATCCCAAAAGTAGGAGGAGTGTTCAACATAGATCCTTTTTTTGAAATCGCGCTGTAGTTCAACATAATCGGCAAGGTATCTACACAATTCTCTAATAATGATTTTCGTATCACAACTAGTACAACGCCTGCAGGACCTAGATTTTTTTGTGCACCTGCATACACCATGTCAAACGAATTCCAATCGATTGATCTTGAAAAAATATCAGAGCTCATATCACAAATAATTGAAGTGTTACTTGATATTGGCTTAGAAAATCTAGTCCCATAAATTGTGTTATTCGAACAGTAGTGCAAATATGCGGCGTTATCCACTGCGTTTATTTGTTCCTCTGTGGGGCAGTGGTCATAGTTTGATTTTGAACCATCGAAAGCGAGATGAACATTTCCGATTTTATTCGCTTCCTTTATAGCCTTCGTCGCCCAAACACCTGTGTCTAAGTAGTTTGCCGTCTCGCCCTCTCCTAGAAAATTCATCGCAAGCATTGCAAATTGTAATGTCGCCCCTCCTTGCAAAAACAATATTTCAAAATCATCTGGAATACTGCCGATTAACCGACAATTTGAAATTGTTTCTTCGATTACCTTTCCAAAAACTGGTCCCCGATGACTGTGTTCACAAATGCCAATACCACTATGAGCAATATCCCATATATCTTTTTGGGCTTGAAGTAACACTGGTTCTGGTAGTGTCGCTGGACCAGCCGAGAAGTTTAGTATTCGATTCGTCGTTGCTGTCATGATTATGCCTTATCTAATTCTAGGTTGTTAAAGTAACGGAGAAAATGTTCTCGTTGCTTTTTATATTATTGATAAGTTCGCTACTCGGAACAGTTCCAAGTTGCATGCGAGCACAAGCTGCAAGCGCTCCTTTGTAAAGAATATTATCCATTTCTTCAACATTTACTCCAGCAACACTAAGTTCATCTAAAACATGAGCTAGCACTCCGGGCAAATTCTTATGTCGAATAGAAAGTAGCGCTGGGGCGGACGCTTCAATTACTTGATTCACACAATTCACCGCAATTCCTTCTTTAATATATGTTGCAATAATTTTCACCACATCTGATGCAATTGATTCTTGTGCTTGCTCAGTAGATGCGCCTATGTGATGAGTTCCATATACACATGGCTCATTCACAATGGAAGATGAAAAGGTCGAGTCTCCTGAAGATGGCTCATTTTCAAACACATCAAGACCAACTCGCAGGTGTTTTTCTTTAACTGCAATTGCAAGTGCATTTTCGTCAACTACTTTTCCTCTGCTTGTATTAACGATAATTGCGTTGTCCTTCATTGCAGATAGAAATTGGGCATTGATAAGTTTTTCTGTTTCAGGAGTTGATGAAACATGAATGGAAACAACATCAGACAATGAAGCTACATCTTGTAGTTTTTTGCAGTACTCAATTCCGAGTTTCTCAGCCTTCTCTTCATTCAAACTCCGTGACCAAACAACAACATGCATACCAAAAGCTTTTGCCCGTTTAATGACTTCTAAACCTATTTGACCAAGACCTACAATACCAATCGTTCTCCCGAACAAACCAGATGCTTTTGAATATCCTTTTTTATCCCATCGACCAGATTTTAAGTCCGCAACCTGGTCTGGAATTCTGCGATCACATGACAGAATTAATCCCCAAGCAAGTTCTGCAACTGCTACAGAGTTTTTGCCCGGACAATTTGAAACTGAAATGCCCCGTGCTGAAGCTGCGGCAACATCAATTGTGTCATAACCTGCACCTGCCCGAATAATAACACTCAGACGTTCCGAAGCACCCATCATTTCAGCAGTAACTTTCGTCGAACGAACCACAAGAATATCTGGGGTTTTTTCAGAAATTGCGGCGACCAATTCGTCACCACTGAGAGATGGTTCTAGTGCTGATTGGCAGCCAAGGGCTTCTAATTCCACAACCTTCTCTGAATGAAACGCATCTGCCAGTAGTACAAAAGTGGATTGGGCAGAAAATGCACAATTTCTGTTTAAGTGCTCAAGCGCTTGGTCTAGCATCTCCACATTTTACCAATCCTTAGCCAAGCATGTCTGCTAATCGTCGTACCGCATCGTTAATAATAGTAATAACATTATCAAAGCCCTCAGCCCCTCCATAATATGGGTCTGGAACTTCATTCAATTCAGTAATTCCTACATGAGGCAAGAGCAACTTAACTTTTTCTGGATCTCCACCCATCGATATGACATCATCAAAATTATCTTGATCCATACAAAAAATCCAATCGAAAGTAGACAAGTCTTTCACCGTAATCTGTCTCGCAGTTCCATGAATTGCAAGACCTTGTTTTTTTGCAGCGTTTTTCATTCTCCGGTCTGGTTGACTCCCCGCATGCCAGCCTCCCGTTCCCGCAGACTCAATCAAAAACTGATTATCAATCTCTACTTCTTCGACAGCAAGTCGAAAAAAAGATTCCGCCGCAGGACTTCTGCAAATATTCCCCATACAAACAAAAAGTATGTTCGTTTTTATTCCACACATGATTTATGATGTTTATGAGCGGCACGAAAAGAAACCAAACAAATTCCACCAAAGACAATAATGGCTACTAGGTAAATTGCCCATGCACCAACTGCGCCTGTAGTATGTGCCCACACCAAGGCCACACCTAATAAACAAAATATCACTGAAACGACATAAAGAGTTAAAACTGTCAACTTTACATTTACAAAACGGCGCTTAATAATATGGTGAATATGATTTGAGTCTGGTTCCGACATAGGTTTTCCAGCCACTTTCCTACGAATAATTGCTAACAATGTATCGAGTATTGGTAAAGCGAAAACAATAAGTCCAGCAACAACAAGAAATGTTCTCCCCTGTTCACCAAGCATAAGCACCATCACGATACAAAGATATCCCAACAATAAACTTCCCGAATCACCCAGAAAAATCGAGGCAGGGTTAAAGTTGTATATTAAAAAACCTAATACAGCACCTAAAACCGAGAAACCTAATACAAAGTTTGCGCCTATAAGAGTTATGCCACTTCCACGATTACTCAAAAAATTGCTTTTAGGAAAGTGCTCCTTGATGCCTACAAGGTTTTCATCCGTGAGACCCAGAGCAACCATAGTACTTATTGCAATTAATCCAACACACGTAATTGCAACCGTCCCCGATAAAAGTCCGTCAAGACCATCCAGAAGATTTGCTGCGTTACATGCTCCTAGAATAAAAAAACCAATAATAATTACGCCAGTAATGTAAGTTAGTGTAATTGAATCAGCCAGTAAAAAGTTTGCCTCGATTAATGTGTAATTACAAACTGATTCTGGAATTCTAAGAACACCTCTTAAGAACCCTTCGGCAACACGAGTTCCCACGCCTTGTTGAGCAATGGCAGCTGCTGCTATAAGTTGGCCTGCTACTTTTAATCGAGGCGCCCAATCCTTAAATATATCATCTGCAAGCCCTGTTACCCCAATTACAAACATGCCCAACAACACCACTAGAGGGAATGGTTGAAAAATCTGAATTTTGTTTATCCATAAGTAACTCACAAGAATACCCGAGAGAACTGATAAAAAAATTGCCACGCCACCAAGATAGGCAACTGGCTCCTTATGTAGTTTTCTTGCTTCGTCAGGATGATCAACAATACCAGTCTTTATAGCAACCCACCTCATTATGGGTGTTGTTATCACCGAAACTGCAAATGCAACAACAAAGACTAGCCAGTAATTCGATAGCAGCGAAATCCATCCCGTTTGAAGAAAAGGCGGTTGTGCTTCAGGTGGCATCTTGTATTAGTTAATCTTCGTATTCATCTTCTTGATCGGAATATGAAACCATAGCGAGGTAATTCTTTCTGAAATATCCTCCGACAGTTCCAACGGCTGCGTTTAACATTACGCCGAGAAGTTCCGCTCGAGACTCGCCAAGTTCACGCAGTACTCTAGCTACTAAGCCCCGATCATCACGATCACTGTGGACAACTAATGCGATTGCATCAACCAAATTTGCCAATAATACTGCATCACCAGCAACGATAGAAGGCGGCGCATCAATTAAAACCAGATCGTAAGAATCTCTCAATTGAGCAAATGTACTCTTCATTCGTTCGCTTCCAAGCCGTTGGAAAAGTCGATTTGCTGGGGTTCCAGCTGTCACAACATCAACACCCGACTCTGTTTTTTGTATAGCACTTGAAAGGTTAATACTTCCGGCGAGCAAATCTGCAACACCTAGAGATGCATCATCTAATTCAAACATCGACCCAAGGTTTGGTCGTCTAAAGTTACAATCGACTACCACCACTTTTAATCCAGATGTATATGCTGAAATAGCAAAGTTGCCAATTACAGTTGTTGTTCCAGCCTCAGGAGCAGAAGATAGCATGAGAAGAGTTTGATGCGCTGACTGTTGCAGGGTTCGATACACACCGACCCACGCTTGTCGACAAGATTCTGCAAATACACCCTCACTGCTATGCAGAACAGCCAGTTCAGGTGATTCAAGTCCAGATGGATCCTCATGGACATCAGGAAGAACACCTGCAACTTTTGCTCCCGGAATAATTAAAACATCACTTGCGCTTCGAATTTTCTGATCTGTTAATTCTCTAAGAAAAATAACTGCTATGTATCCAGCAACAAACAAAAAGATCCCTGCCGGAAGCATAATTTCTATTTTTGGGAACGACTTCTCGCGAGGCTCAATTGAAGGTGTTGCCTGGCGAATACGCCCAGCATCAGCCCGCAACTGCATGAGTCGTAAACTTGAAATGAGCCGTTGATTTTCATCTCGCTGCAATTCCAATTGTTTCCGAGTAGATTCCATGTGTTCAAACACCGATTGGTTAGAAGCGAGTTCACGTAGAGTCGTGTCTTTTGTTTCTATTTCTTTTTCTGTTCTCTCAAGCGAAACGGCTAATTGCTCTTGCGTTAACACTAATTCTCGCAGTCGAGCATTCAAGTTTCGATGAATGATATTAGCGATTTTCGATTCAATTTGATCTCTAGTTGCTTGTACAGATATTTCTGCATCTTTAATTTGAGGATGTGATGGGTCTAAACGTTCTCTATATGCGCGAAGCGCTGCTTCAAGTTGTTCAAGCACCTGCTCTTGACGAATAATTATTGGATCTCGTTCTGCTTCTAAACGATCCTCCATCGTGGACTCCATAGTTCCATCGAGTTTTGCAGCTGTTTGAAGGTATTGTTGTTTTAAAGTGGTTATCCCTTGCCTTGTAACTGTAAGATTCTCAGTTAATTGCTGGATTTCGAACATCTCAGTTGAAAACCTAGTGTCATCAAGTGTGGTAAGCCCTTTTGCTTGAATAAATGCTTGCAAATCATCATTAAGATCTTGCAACATGAAGTTGATTCGTCTTCCTTCATCCTCGAACAATTTTGCGTTTTCTCTAAAACTCTCATCATCAAGATCTTTTGTTCGCTTCAAGTAAGATTTGGCAATTGCGGAAAGAATAATTGGAACGTCAGAGGGGTCATGACAAGAGATACTAATACCAAAAAGGTTTGTGCCGTTTTTGATTGGAGTGTTCAGTTGTTCCAGCAATTCATCGACCGCATCATCGACTAGAACGCGATCCGACTCTGGATCAATAAAAACTTTGATCCATTTGGTTTGCGTCATTGTTCGATCTTCGACGGCATCGGTTAACGTTGACCGTTCTTTAATCAGATAGACCTGAGTAGCAGCAACACGTTCTACCATTTTGTCGCTAATAGTATCCGTCGTTCCTATTTCAGTTGCTTCAGTAAGACCGGGACGAACTTCAAACATTATTTCGCTTGAATAGAGTGGGTAGACCCGAGCAAATAAGAAATATGCCCCTACTCCTGCAATTGTTCCAATAATACCCCATATTGGCAAACCCTTCCAATATCTTCGCAACACCCGCATAGGATCAATCGCTCTTCCTTTTGGCATTGGCCTATTTGGTGAACCAATATTTTTATTTGGTGCTGGCATAAATAATACTCTCGTCGTCTACTTGTTGAATTCGGCTTTCTTCTTGCGAATATCGTCCTTCAAGGCCAGAATACTATTCAATGAAAATTCGTCTTCTGCAAGTTCTTCAGCCATTCTAAGATGCCCGAGTGCTTCCTCAAATTTATTGTCGTCTGTAACTATCTGCGCCAAATGGAGATACGCTTTCATCGTGTCGCCGTAACGAAGAGATCGTAGTATGGTTTCTTCCGCGATGCCTTTTTTACCTGTCCGATAATAACTCCACCCAAGAGAGTCTAGCACTTCTGGAGAATTCGATTTCTGGTTTCTAGCTCCAGTTGCGATTACAATTGCACGCTCGGGTTGATCTAAATGATCAGCATAGAGCAAGGCAAGTTTTGACATTGCAGATGTGTTTATTGGATCTACTTGTAATAGATAATCTAGAGTATCGGCTGCCTTCTTGTATTCTCCCATCCTTTGATACATCATCGAAACCGTATCAATAAATGATGTATTCCGAGGCGCCCTTTTTACTGCTTCTAAAGCAATTTCTAGTCCCTCTTCAGGGCGATTCTGATACACGCCAATAACATACGCCAGGTTATTTTGCACTATTGGTAAATCATATTCTTCTGCAAGCAAGCGGAACGTCTCTTCACTCTCTTGATATTGTTTTATATGAACAAGAAATCCGCCTTTCAAAATTAACAAGCGAGCTCTTGCTTCTTTGTCATCCACAGGAAGAGATAATGCTTTCTCAATTATTTCAATCGCGTGTTCAATATATTCATTACCAAATTCTTTGTAATATACAGCTAGATTTGCTAGTTGATCTTGTGAAAATGGCTTATCTACAAGTGACCTCACAAATGCTTCTCCACCAGCTGGATCATCCTTATATATGTGCTGCAAATCGAGAAACCATCTAGATGTACTCGAAGGGGATATCCACCCCTTTCTGATTCCTTCATCAAACATTCTCCATGAGCGCTTCATCGCAAGCAACGCATCTCTGTTTCTGCCTAAATTATTCAAGGCTTTGGCTTCGACAGCTCCAGCAATTGGATGAAGAGTAGAAAGTTCAGCAACCATCGCCAACAACTCCTGATTTGGCAACTCTTGGTTGGTTCGTGTTACTTCATCTATTTTTATCAACAATCTCGTTTCAGGACTGATTCTAAGTGCTTTAAGGTATGACTTAACGCCCTCATTCCTATCATCGTTCGTTCGTATATGAAGTTCTCCCAGTCGTTCATGCCATTCTGCGTCAGAAGGATTAATTTCCGCGCCAACCCGAGCAATTTCAAGTGCTTTAGCAATATCACCTGAATCAATATATGCTTCAATTAAACGCATTCGAATACTTTTTGACTCAGATTTTCCAGACAAATAACGACTGAGGTGATCAATTGCTCTGCCTAATTGCCCATCTAATTGCAACGCATCGACGCGAACAATAACAAATTGTTCCGAACTTTGCTTTATAAACGTCGCTTCATCTGCAACAAGTAGCGCTTCTTGAAGCAGTGATTTATTTTGTGTAAGTTCATATTCATTGAGTAAACTACGGCAAAGTTTGATGTATGGCGTTGGATTATTAGCATCCTCTTCAATAGCTACTCTTAGAGAATCTCTAAATTTCTTTAGCATCGCTATCCCCTCGGTAATATTGCCTTGAGCTAGCAACTGTTCGCTCTGTACACCACTAATAAGTGCTCTGAGCATTGCTTCTGCATATTCTGTATTTGTTGTTGTATATGCTTCTAGCGCGTTCTTCGCTTCCTCAAACTGGCCATCCAAAGCTAAACACTCTATCAACCTTGCACGAAATTCACTTTTATCCGTTGCAATAACAACTTGTTCTATAAACTCAGCAGCCATTCCATATTCACCGGCAGCGTAGTGCATAACGGCAAGCGCCTGATCAATTTCGTAAAGATCACTTTGCTTATCCCGTGCTGCTAGTAGTAGCTGAAGTGCTTGAGCGCCGCGATCTGAATTTAATAAAAAATCTGCAGCACTAAGCACTGCATCAATGTGCCGTTTTTCATCATCCATATTCGCGATGAATTGATCCCAAATTTCCGAAGATTGTTCTAACTGACCAAGATTTCTATGAATAGATGCGTGCACAAATGTTTGTTTAGTATTCAAATCAGCCGTTTTGCTTACATTTTCAAGAATCTGATCAATTATTGAATCCCACTTTTTTTTAACATCTCTTAGGATATTATTCTTTCTAGATTGTGTAAAGTTCTTCCAAGATTGGGCGGAAAACAATGTTTCTCCGTTTTCGTCTCGTAATAACTCCCAACTAGGTTCTAGCACTGATAAATCTAAAGCAAGTTCCAATGCATTTATTCGATTTTCTGGATGAAGTCTATATTTATTCATACGATGACTAAATACCTTCCAAGATTCACCGTACTTATTTTCTGCCTCGAGCCAAGCAGAGAAAAATTGTTTGTCATCGGGGTATTGTTCTATTGCTGTTCGTAACACTCGAAGCAGTCTTTGTTTCTCTTCGCCTTTAGCAGCAAGACATCCTATATATCGACGAATATTCTCCTTTTCGCTTGGTGAAATGAGATACGCTTTTTCGAACGCTTCCGTAGCTTCATCCAAATGTCCGTATTCGTATTGCACGTGACCAAGGAGTCTCCACGGTCTATCAGAAACTCCAAACTCCTTAACCATGGTGTTAGCAATTGCAAGCGAGCTTTCCATTTCTGTTTTATACTCATCTAGATTCCCCAGATCTTTTGCTTCTTTAGCTCTCGCTAAGTGCAATCTCGATTGAAAACTATCGATTTCTTCTTGCTCGACAGATAGTTCCCTCATTTCTTCAATGAATATTTCTGCTTTTTCAATATCTCCACTATCGAGAGCTTTATTACATCTAATAATTATGATTCTCGACATATCTGCGCCCAATGACTCGGCAAGTGCTTGATATTGGTCGCTCTTTTGCAAAGCAAGTTTTGCAAGTTCTGACACTTCATCCGATTTCACCGTGTCGCCCTGATACTCCCAACGTCTAGACTCAGCTTGCAACTTTAACCCTAATTCATATAGAGAAAGGGTGATTTTTTCAGCTTTTTTCTCCTCTGTCTCATCTTTTGACTCGATAAAATTTATAAGTGCTTCGACTCTATTGTCTGATTGCAAGACATACAATAATGGCAATAATTTGTCTGGGTTTGGACTTAGTTCAATAGTTTTATTCATCCAAACAATTGCTTGATCTTTATCACCTTTTTCGAAGTAGGCTTCTGAAAGCGCTAAAAAAAGACGCGAGTTTGGCTCGGAAGAATTATCAATAGCATTAGTGAGTATCAATATCGCTTCATCAAATTTGCCTTCTGAACTTAATGCATTAGATTCCACTATAGAACGCGTCGCAACATCTGATATATCTGTATTAGAAATGACAGATCTCTGTAGCGCAAGAATGTTTAAAGCTTCTTGTGCTTTTGCACTTGTGAGTGCGTACTCTGGCAGTTTTGAAAGTGTAGCAGCTGCGTCTTCTGTTTCTTTAATTCGCAACTCAAGATGTGCCTTATATAATAATGCGTCGACGTTCGTTCTGCCTATTAATTCATCTTCTTCAACAATATACTTGAGGCGTTTTATTGCTAAACCAACCGAATTGATTTTATCTAAAGCGAAAGCTGATTGCCTATATACTGAGATGTCTGAATCTGGATAACGAGAAATGGCGTTATCCAATATTATTGCCGCGTCTGAATATCGTTGTTCTGCAATTGCAATTTCACCATCTGTATCAAGTACATGTCTATCATTCTTATCTCCAGAAACTAAATCAAATAGAATTTCTCTATACCGTTTTGCTTCTTTGATATAAGCCTTTTTTTCTTCTTCATCTTCAACTTTCATTGATTCATTAGCATTTATATGAGCCAAAAAGTTGGCAACTGCAGGACGATATGCGAATAACTCAGCAGCATGATATCCCACTGTTTGGAGATCCGAATTCAATATGTCGTTTGCGACTTTTTCTGCATCTTTAAATTTGCCAAGTTCATATTGATAACCAGCAAGCATATATTTTCGGGCGAAGTCATTTTTATGCACATCAATTGTATCTTTCAAAATGCCTTCGGCATATTCTATCCCATCTCCATCTATCGAAATCAGGAGCGTCACTACTTCGGACGCCCGAGGATAATCCACATTTGGATCATACGCTTTGATAATGGACGCTCTTGATTCAATTATTTTTTTATTTATGAGGTCGATATCTTCTTGAAGAATAGACTCTGGATTAAGCTGTTGTCTCTGTAACAATTCTGACCTCTTGAGAATCGCATCCCGAAGAACAACTGCGGATACTGCAAAACTATCCCCAGCAACTTCAGATGCTTTCTGCAAAGTTTCAAAAGCAAATATTTTGTTCATCGCCGCTTGTTTTGTTTTTCCTGCTTTAGCGAGTCTGTAATACACAGCCATTCTTCCATGAGTGAGTGCTGCCAAAGCCGTTGCATTTCCAGGATCTTTTTCAAGCACGTCCTCTAATTCGTCTTCTCCAGGAAAACGTAGATTCCCCTTCGGATCATATGTTTCTGTCATATTAGCGTCTTCAATATGAAGGGAAGCCAACGCTTGAAATAGTTGAAGTTCATAGCGCCGAGGATTATTCAAAGAAACTCTATCGAGACCCATTTGCACAACTGCCATTAATTGTCTCCAATAATAATCACTGCCAGATAACCACGCAGAATTAAACAATTCCTGAGCAACTGCTAAATGTGTTTCAATATCTTGAGGGTTATACCTTGCTTCGTGAGCAAGAGTGCCAATATATTCATCGTATGTACTATTTGCAGAGTTTGGTGTAACTGGCACGATGCTTAGCAAAGCTTTTCGAAACTTATCGACGTACTCAGTATTTGTCGGCTCCTTCCTTACCGCCTTTCCATAAAGTTTATATGCCCCTTTGAAATCTCCCGCTTCAAACAGCGTGTCACCCGATCTAACATTACTCTCTGCTTTATGAGAAATAATGTACCAACCAACACCACCAACTGCCGCGCCAGTTATAACTAATAGAACAATTGCCCAAAGCATTTTTTTATTTACACTTGAGCCACTTTTCTTTTGTCGTCTTCTCTTTAACGATTTATGTTTTTTCTTCTTCGCCATTTAATTTCTAATTCCTAGTCGTTTTTGGTGACAACGTTGTGTTTGATGCAGTAACTTCAGGCCAATCTGGAAGACATTTCATAATGGAGGGGAGCATGTCTGATGTAAATCCCGAAACCAGTTTAATAAATTCTTCAGTAGTAAAATTGTACTTTCCTCTTATCGTAAACTGGATTTTACAATAATATGCGTGCTTAGAAGAGCGATCAAATGCGAGCAATCGAATACGTTCTGGATACGCCGTAACTTTGCCATTAGCAACAAAAAAATACCCAGCAAAAACACGGTCATCATCAAACTCTGGGTGGCTAAACTCAGTTGTCCGCAATTCAAAATCTCCAAAAGGCATTCGTATAATGTCTTCTTGTTCAGATCCTGCTATAACTCGATAAGGAATTCCATCTAAACTTTCATGCATATCTTCAGTCCATGAAGATTGGTCTATCTCAAGAGGAATTGTGATTGGCTCGGATGTTAATGGAGCAAATCCACCCGCAACCATGCACCGATCAGGAACGTGAGGAACAGCATCAACCTGTCCAGTGTAATACGCTATGTGCAGTTTAACTGGTGGCAAAAGGTTGTCCGTACTGAAATACGTCCTGCTTAAATACAACTCTGTTCCCAATGATTCAACACCTGCCGCGTCAAATCTGATGTCATCCCCAACTCTTTCCCACCCATCTATTTTTGAGGGCAACACTGAAAAGTTCTGTCTTGGATAAATTGGATTTTTATGCAAGTACACATTTAACGAACTAACGCTAATTTGAAACACGACCGCAGAAATTGCAAGAAGCACAACCGCGATAAAAAAGCCCGAAGATGATGAACCCACAAACCGAATTTCATTATCAAGTACCTCTTCTTCAATTTCATCATCTTCAATAATAAGATTCTTTAAAATCCAGACAATACCAAGATAGATTAAAAAAGCCGGGATTAACCAAACGGTACCAACAAAAGTGTGGAAGTCTCCTGCAGCAAAACCACTATCAGCGATACTTAATAGACCAAGAGTCATTACTCTAAGAACATTGACAAATACTGCTGTAGGAATTGCAAGTACAACTAAGATAAGTCGTTGCCATGTGTATCGAAGACCTGTATAAGCCATCGCAACACCAAGAGCGAAAAATGCCATCAACATTCTCATCCCCGAGCATGCTTCTGCAATATTCAGCGGATAACTTGAACCATCATAAAGAATTTCTATCGTATTTCCTGCGCGGGTCACTTCGAGTCCAAGGAGCGATAGTCCAAAATAAGAACCAAACGAAGCGATGTCTTGTAATTTAAACGTAACTATTTCCATAAACCGATCAGATATAGACTGACCAAACACAAACAAATACAATAATGGAAACCATAGATATCGCATCGCGCGCCAGCCGAAGATAAAGAGTACGATTCCACCAATCGTAGATGCAACACCGGCACCCATAAGATTGTGATGACGCATTGAGATTGGACCCAAGGCACAAAGGCTGTACCAACCTATACCAATAACAATTAGCAACAGGCCAAACCGTGCGCGTCTGAATGGTTCTTGTAGTAATTTATCTCTACAAATCCATACAAAATATCCAGAAATGAAGGGAATGATGAGTGTGTGTCCCCAATCCGCTTGCTGTTCTATTGCAAAGCGGAATTGCCTCTGGATAAAATCCCAAAAAACCCAGCCAAATGCAACCGCAAGAGCAACTGACCATAATATTAACCGTTGAGGCTTCACAGCCCTGTTCGTTTGATCGTCTTTTCCGTTTCTCATGGTTGGGTTTATTCGGTCATGAATTGGGGTCTCTCAAGGAGGAAATATACAATATTTGCACAATCCAATTCAACCAATACGTCGTTTCACGTCAAATGTTCAGCTCTTATACCACTTTTGGGTAAAGAGTGCTTACGGAGGTCGTCCAAATACATCGTTCCCGAAGTTCCTATCTAACAGAAACCCGAATCCATAGGTAGCACGAAAACCGTTTCTGATAATTGCCATAGGAGTTGCTGCCCAAGAAGTTCCAATACTGATGTGATCGTTTGGCTTCAGAAAAATATCTGGCTCCGTACGTTGCAGGATGGCAGCATAATTCAAAGTAACAGTTGCCTGCATGTTTCCAATTCGACGTGTCAAACTCACTCGTTCAGGAACAGCGATTGGACCAAGATCACCAGCGGAAGTGATGAATTCTGACAATGTGATTTTTTCACCCGTACTAGGATAACTGAATACCCCAGGTCGAGTAATTTCGCCTCTGATATAAAGGTTGCCCAATTCTGGTGGTTCAACATAAATGCGATCATCTGGACGTATCACAATGTTGTAGGAACTATCTCCTTGTCGTAAGAGGTCCCAAGGAATAACAATAATGCGTTCTAAAACTTTCGGAGCAACCTTTTTTTCTTTATCTGGATTCTTCTCTATTACATGTTCTCGCTTTAATGGATCTGTGCTAACTGAAATCCATGAATCGCTTTCTGGAACATAGATATACGTAGCATCTGAAGTCCCATCACGTGAGGGCTCACCTTCTAAATCATCAACGTCGATAGGTTGAGGTTTGTTATTTGTTGGAGGAACAAGATCATCAACATCAACAATTGCATGATTGTTTGTTTGCAATACTCCGGGTGAAACTGTTGGTGAAGAACCGTCTGTCTCTGTTGTATCTCCTATATCGAGTTGTTGGATGAGATCTTGGATCTGTTGATTTGGTTCTTCGATTGGCCCTGGTGTTTTCACAGGCTCCTGTGTGTTTTCTTTAGTTTCACCAGTATCAAGCTGATTTATCAAATCTTCAATATTTGGAGTAGTTGGTGAAACTTGGTTCTTTGGTAAATCGGTATTTGTCTTATTCGGCTGGCTATTTGTCGGCTTGGTTTGTTCTCGATCCCATGATGACAACATCGTATCACTTACTGCGAGTTGACGAATCACGTGTATTTTTTTAGTCGATTGTGGAACACCACCTGCTAATGCGAGTACATCAACCAATCTTAAATTTGGATCAGAAAGGCTGAACACACCCCAACGAGCCAATCCGCCATATACGGTGTATCTAAAACCTGTTTGATTGAGCAAATTAACCTGTACGCTAGGGTGTGACAACACTGTCCCAGCAAGAGATTTTTCGATTTTATCTTGAGCACTTTGTGGAGTATGCCCTGCTACTTGCACATCACCAACTTCTGGAACTCTGAAGTATCCACCCTGATCCACAACCCTCTGAACTGGATAACGCTGTCCCTGCGAATACAGTCCATATATATCTACCTCTAAAGCGTCACCAGGATGAATTCGGTATTCTAAATCTGAGGGAGTAAGGTCTGATGGAGTAACTTTTGTAACTTGTGACCAAACCCTCGGCTCTTCAATAATGTCAATACGGTCCAAAATAGGAATCGTTGTTGGGGTTGGTTTGTAATAGCCGTTTGAGGTTGGGTCACCCATCCAGGCGTTTGCATTACAACCAGCCAAAACCGTTGCGCCAAAAAGGAGACATATCCCCAAAACACATCTATTAGTAATCCATCGTAAAGCCATTGTCATCCAGTCTTGAAAAACCCATTTTGTGTAAATATCATACAAATATCCCACGTACCAAATCTGTCCGCGGGTTGGTATCGGACTTCATCGACCAATGAGGCACTCATAGTTGAACGTTAGACCCCCTTCGCCCATGCTAGAATATCCCTTACATGTCAAATACTACCGATTTACAAATATCTCGTCACCCAAAGACATTAGGTGGTGATACCGCTCGAAAAACGAGAAAAACAGCGATTATTGATTTGAGCAATCGCGTCCTCAATAACTCTGATAGTTCTCAATCGCTTATTATGCAACGAAAACCACCATGGATTCGGGCAGAGATTCCAAGTGGGGATGGATATCGAGCCATTAGAGAAAATATGGATACATACGGATTATCTACCGTTTGCCAAGAGGCTTCTTGCCCCAATATTGGCGATTGTTGGGCGCGTGGAACCGCAACAATCATGATTTTAGGAGATATTTGTACACGTTCATGCGGTTTTTGTAATGTTAAGACTGGAAAACCAAAAGTGCCAGATTATGACGAACCAGAAAGGGTCGGTAAGTCTGTTGCTCTTATGGGTTTACGTCATATTGTGATTACTTGCGTCGATCGAGATGATTTACCAGATGGTGGCGCCGCTTTATGGGCAGAAACAATACAAGCAGTTCAGTCACGCGCACCAGAAACCACCATTGAGGCACTTATTGGCGATTTTAAGGGCAATATGGCGGATTTAGCGGTTGTCATCGATGCAAAACCTGACATTCTCGCTCATAATCTTGAAACAGTCCCAAGAATGCATGGGACAGTGAGACCGCAAGCAACCTACGAACGTTCAATGAAGGTTCTTACAGAAATACATGCTTCAGGGTTAGTAAGCAAAACAGGAATAATGGTAGGAATTGGTGAAACCAATGATGAGGTTCTCACAACCTTGTCTGATATCCAAAAAAGGGCTAATACTGAGATTATCACTATTGGTCAGTATCTCCAACCAAGCCGAAACCATTTGCCAATTGATCGATGGGTACATCCAAATCAATTTAAAATATACCGAGAAGAGGGATTAAAAATGGGTTTTAGAGTTGTAGAGTCCGGTCCCTTGGTACGCAGTTCTTATCACGCTGAAGAACAAGTCCTAAAACTGTATCAAAAAACCTAATTCAAGTTTGTAATGTATTTTCTTTACATGACTTAAGTGCTATTAAGTAATTGCCGATGGCACGTTCATGATTAACGACTTTAACATTCAATCGGATATTTCAAACCAAAATCGACGAAATAAGGAGCGAAAAACGTATTCCGGAGAAGCTGTGCTTCGATGGAGTCACGACTTTGACACTCCTGTTCGGTATCAGGTCATCGACCGTAGTGAAGGAGGGATGCAAATTGTGTCGCAATTCCCGCTTTCTGAGGGCATGACGGGCGTTGTTACAAGATATCTACCTGAAGGAAAATCTGTTCATAAACCCATGATGGTAGCTTGGAGCAGTTCAGAACCCGACGATGATGGATACCACTGCGGAATATGGTTCTTCGGCTCCAATTAAGGATATTACCTTGTTAGAGCATAAAAACTCCGCGAGCCCACGCCTTATGGGCGTGGGCTCGCAGAGGAGAGAAGAAAGAGAGAGGAGTTCTAAGTAAAGTGGCATCCGTGCCACTAAACGACAATCATGATGTACCTCCTTCCTTTCACCATTTACTACTTTTTTTCTATTTTTGATTTTTTGAATGGAATCGACCCTTTACTGGCTTATATGGAAGAGCCAGCGGAGTGCTGGTTCTATTACAAGACAGGAAGTCGCCCATGATTGCTGACACATCACCTCTTGGACATATCGGCCCAAGCTCATTGCCCAAAAACAAGACGAATAATCTTCGGTTACAAACTGACCAATTCAACGACAGACTCGGGTCTTTTTTCTCTAATCTGTCTTGGACAGATCGACAAATTCTCGCCCTTCATTTCGCAGAACGTCTTACCCCCTGGGAAATACACGTCGTCATGAGTATGTCGATGAGCGATGTGCTTTGCAGAATTCATCGTTTGCAAAAAATCGCCCGCGATTCAATTCAATCTTCTCGACATAATTCCGCTCCACGATTATCCTTGAAGTAAGAACTCGCAAGAGCAACGTAAATAGAACACCGGCAAATTCTTCGGGAAACAGCATACGCAATGATTGCTCCACCTAACATAGGTAATGATGCATGTACACAGCCTGTCATCTCAACCATGATGACGACAGCGGTAATTGGACTTTGCACAACACCAGCAAAGAAACATGCCATTGCAACCATCATCATCAACTGTGGGGAAATATCACTAGCCCACTGTATATGATTTGTTGCCGTTGAAAACCACTGGCCAAAACATGCACCAGCTGACAACGTCGGATCAAACAACCCCCCAGGTATACCGCTTAGTAATGTAAGTGCCGTAGCAAAAACACGAGCAATAGGATAATACCAACTCATCTTTTCGCCATGAATTAACATTTCTTGAGCTTCTACAAAACCTGTCCCAAATGATTGCCCGTGCGTTAGCCAACCCAAGAAACCTATGCATAATCCAAGACTCATTGGAGCCAAAACAGGTCGTTTTGTAATGCACATTGAAGCAATTGGATATGCTTTCACAATGAAGAGTGAAAATAATCCGCCAATTCCACCCATCACAATTCCTATTGCCGGAACAAAAATCCAAACAGGCCACTCGTGCAACTCCATGTCAATGTACCCATAAAACCAATAATTCCCAAGTATTGCGATGCAAACAAGACATGCAACAAGAACAACGGCCACAATTAATCCAAGGTTTTTCTTGTCAAATGATCTGCCTATTTCTTCAAATGAAAAAACAATTCCCGCAATTGGTGCATTAAATGCTGCCGCGATGCCAGCCGCCCCACCGGCAAGAATCAAACCATGCTGAATAACATGCGCGGGAAATAGTGTTAGTTTTCTACAGAAATACATTAGGCATGCTCCAGCATGCACTGTCGGACCCTCCCTGCCCATAGAAGCACCGCTAAAAAGTCCAAGCGATGTCAGAAAAAGTTTTCCCACCAATATTCGAAGAGATAACATCTTGCCACGCTCTTGCTCTGTCTCCATTTCAAGAGCTGCAATTGTTTGAGGAATTCCTGTGCCCTCGGTTCCTAAAAAAAACTTATTGCGTAGAAGAGTAATTATTGTGATTCCGACGGCTGGCAACGCGTAAAGAACCCAATGTACATTTTGTAGCATTGCCTCATGAAACTTATCAGAATAGCGCCCAACAAACACTAAATAAAATGCTACGATCCCTACCCCAGCGCCACCCAATACAGCAATAACTCTAGCTGTTTTCGTTAGTTTTACTTTCGAATTTAAAGTCATCTAATCAGTGTGCTGGTACATGACGAAAAAACCATCCCAATGAAAAAAGATACGCTCCACTTAGTAAAAAGTTTAAGCCTAAGAGCAATCCTATCAATTCAAAAGATTCTGGCCACATCGAAAGAAGCAAAATGCCGAGCACTACTCCTATGACGCCATTGAAAAATGCAATCCCCCAATGGTTGTTGTGACCACCGATCGAACGCAAAGAAAGTGACGAAGCAATTTCCGCAAATCCAGAGAAAAAGAAGAAAGCAGCGAGCAAAATTGTCGCCATGACAAGAGTTGTTTCTGGAAGGGATATAAATATAATTCCAAAGATGACAGCAACAATTCCAACACTCAAAGAAACTGGTTTTCTTGCTCCTGTTTGAGACGTTATGCCACCAAAAAAAGAGAACACGCCAAAGAAAATGAATAGCCAACCAAAAAGCATAACAAGGGCCTCGGCTGCAACTCCAGGTCGAGCAATTGCACAAATGCCCAGTATAAAGAGGATTATTCCCTCAACAATGCACCATTTCCAGTTGATCATGTGGGGATAGTACCCAGAATTAGACTTGCTTGCGTACAATCACACGCATGACAGAACAAATAATCGACCTTCGAAGTGATACTGTGACCCAACCAACACCTGGGATGCGAAAAGCCATGATGGATGCTCCTCTTGGAGACGATGTCTGGGGAGATGATCCAACTGTCAATGAGCTACAAGAGCGATGCGCGTCAATGTTTGGTAAAGAAGATGCCTGCTTCGTTCCATCAGGAACAATGGCAAATCAACTTGCAATTCGTGCTCAGACTCAACCTGGTGATGAAATAATCATCCACAGCGAGAGTCATATCGTGCGATACGTGGGAGGTGCTGCTGCTGCGCTTAGTGGTTGCAGTTTTGCC
>PVBE012201555.1_pt1 | contig 31495 bp, 29 predicted proteins | sample 1631181 | NCBI WGS metagenome assembly PVBE01 (sample SAMN08397723, study PRJNA350692) | Marine metagenome, whole genome shotgun sequencing project. | isolation source: water | place: Pacific Ocean | collected 2012-04
AGGCTGAGCGCCGCCGCTGTCCGGCTGTTCCGGGCTTCGCTGCGCTCCGCCCTCCACAGCCGGACAGCGGAAAGAAACGAAAGACAAACAATCAAATAGAACAGAAACTTGACGCCCCAGGCGGTCTGGGGTATTTATACCCACAAGCGCTACACTATTGCTCCGCCACGTGCTACACGATTACTTTGCCCTTTACACGACGCGCCCTCAGGTGGGGGCGGCGAATCGGCAAGCCTAGACAAGCCAATACAAGCCAAGGCGGTTTTTGGCAAGAAGCACGACCAGCCGTAAGTGGCTGGCCTTGTAAGGGGTAATGAACACGCGTGGCAGGATTCGAACCTGCAACCTCCGGTTCCGTAGACCGGTGCTCTATCCAATTGAGCTACACGCGCAACTGCTTAAACTATGGTATGTTGTAGTGGGCGATGCGCGGTGCGAAATAGACGGGATTTGATACCCAATACTCCTGTTTTGATACCAAATTCTGTGCTAGTCTGATACTCGTTTCTATCAGAAACGGATCATATCGCTCAACTACAGGCGTGGCATTATTACCAAATCATACGTGTAAGTCAAGTGTTTTTGGGCGGCATCCATCCTTGGGCTCTTGTACGGCAAGGCCGGTCACGCCCAAGACTGTCACAAACTGCTTCGCAGCATCTTCGACACGGGTATGTGCCGCGGGGGACTGGATAGCTGCTCCCCACTTAGGCGGCTAATCGATATCATGAAGATCCTGCGTGTTGAGCCTCAAGAGATGTTCGGCCACCCGATCTTGTGTGGCGGCATTTTCTGTCAAGCAAGTATGTTCAGCAGATCACCATCTCGACCTTAAGTAAACATCTGCCTGGCCAAAATCGCGAAAAGTGTCCACTATTTCCAGTAGAAAGCGTCCACCTGTCTACGAATCTGAAAATACGCTTGCCGTCTAGTCCCGGTGATCTCCGGGCTCTGTGGGAAATAACGACGTTTGTAACTTTGCAGGAGACAGCCCAGATGAACAGGGGGTCTGATGCCGGCCGGGTATTTTGAGAGTTGTCTCTGGGGGGTTGCGGAACGGTTTGTCTGGATTGTCGGTGCTGGGGTGGACGTGGTCAAGCGGAACATATCTTCGTTGCACGGCCGGGTGGAAGTCGCCTCCGAGCCCGGACAAGGCGCCGCGTTCACCATTTCGCTTCCGCTGACTTTGGCGGTTACTGACGTTATGGCCGTTCGGGTCGGACCCGAGGAGTACTTGCTTCCAATGCTTGCGATCGAACGGGCGTTCCGCCCGGGGCCCCAGAGCGTTACTCACGCCGGCGGGGCCGGCGAACTGGTCGTATACCACGATGAGGTCCTGCCCCTGTTCCGCCTGCACCGCCTTCTGGGCGTTGACGGGGCGATAACTGAACCGTCTGAGGCGCTGGCGATAGTGATTTCGGGACACGGCAGGCGTTGCGCTATGCTGGTCGACGATCTTCTGGGTCATCGCCAGGCGGTGATAAAATCTCTGGGCAAGGCGTTGGGCCAGTCCAAGGCGACCGCCGGCGGGGCGATCCTTGGCGACGGGCGAGTCGGTCTGATCCTGGACCCTGACAGCATAGTGGCTTTGGCGATGGACTCAGGCGGACACACTAACACAAAAGCGGCGTGAGCCGAACGATATGGAAGGAACACTGAACATGACTCAGCAGGCGACATTGAGCGAATCGACTTTGGACAATCCACTGGCGGGCAAGTACCTGATCTTCCGCCTGGGCTCCGAGGAATACGGTCTGGAGATACTGAAGGTCCGAGAGATCATTCAGATGCAAACCCTGACAACCGTGCCCCGCACGCCGGAGCATGTAAGGGGGGTGCTGAATCTCCACGGACGGGTGATACCGGCGATCGACCTGCATTTGCGATTCGGGCTCGATGCGTCCGAATCGGATAGGGCGTCAGTTATCGTGATCGTGCAGGTCGACGACATCGAAGTCGGCCTGATAGTCGACAGCGTATCGGAAGCGCTTGACGTTCCGGGCTCGGACATTGAAGAGACTCCCGCCCTTGGGCGACAGGTCGATACGAGCTTCATTCTGGGCCTGGCGAAAAGAGACGGGCGGGTGACGATGCTGCTGAACGTGGACAAGGTGCTTACCGCGACTGATGTCGCGACGGCCGAGACAATAAACGACCAGGGTTAATAGAAACTCTCAAAGGAGAAATGCAGTGATGACTAACGACAAGAAAATGACATTGGCGGCCAAACTCCGTTACGGATTCGGGCTTCAGATAGTAATTTTGGCCTGCGTTATGGCTGGCGTATATTTCGCCACAGATCACGTCAAGGAACGGGCGACCCACACCCGCAGCGAAAGCGTTGTATTCGCTGAACGGGGGATGGAGATGGAGACCCACCTGGCCCAGATCCAGCAGTTCCTCCAGGATATATCCGCCACGCGCGGACAGGACGGTCTGAGCGACGGTTTCACGCTTGCTGAAACGCACGCAGCCGAGTTCCGATTCAAGCTGGACAAGTTCAAGGAGATGTACGATAGCCGGAACGATCAGGCGTTGCTGCGACAGATCGCCGAAATCCACAAGGCGTTCACCGTCTTTTATGACAAGGGCAAGGTGATGGCCAAGGCGTACGTCGCCGAAGGTCCGACAGCGGGCAATAAGCACATGAGCGACTTCGATAAGGATGCTGATGCGTTGCATGCCATGTTGGATCCGTTCGTTAATGCGCAAGTCAAGGAGATGGAGGAGTCGATGTCGTCGATCGTGTCGGCCTCCAGTATGCTGCTCAACAGTACGCTGATTGTGGGCGGGCTTTCGGTGCTCGCCGGCATCCTGATGTCGGTCCTGATCACGCGTTCGATCACCCGACCGATAAATCGCGTGATTGGCAGCCTGTCGCTCGGAGCCGAGCAGACCTCGTCGGCCGCCGGGCAGGTCTCCGCCGCTTCGCAAACTCTGGCACAGGGCGCCAGCGAACAGGCCGCCGCCGTCGAAGAGACCACCAGTGGCGTCGAAGAGATGACTTCGATGATCAAGCAGACCGCCGACAACGCCAATCGCGCCAAAGAGCTGGCCAATAACGCACGCAGCAGCGCCGAAAACGGTCTGGGTTCAATGCAGCGAATGGTCCAGGCCATAGACGAGATAAAGGCTTCTTCAACCGAGACCGCCGTGGTCGTAAAAGTGATCGACGAGATAGCGTTCCAGACGAACCTGCTTGCCCTTAACGCCGCGGTCGAAGCCGCACGCGCCGGCGACGCGGGAAGGGGATTCGCCGTTGTCGCAGAAGAGGTTCGCAGCCTGGCGTTGCGGTCGGCTGATGCGGCCAAGAACACCGCGGCGATGATCGAAGAAGCCGGACGAAAAGCCGACGCCGGCGTGGCAACCAGTCGCGAAGTCAGCAAGACCCTGCAGGAAATCGCCGAGGGCAACAACCAGGTCAACTCACTGGTCGCCGAAATTGCGGCCGCCAGCGGCGAACAGGCCCAGGGCATCGAGCAGATCAACACCGCGATGGGCCAGATGGACCAGGTCACCCAGACCAACGCCGCGAATGCTGAAGAGTCGGCTTCGGCGGCTGAAGAGCTCAGTTCGCAGTCTGAGACTATGACCGGCATGGTCGGCGAGTTGACCTCGCTGGTCGGGCAGAGTTCCGATTCGAACATGCGGGGCGACTGGCAGTGGACCATGGGCGCCCACAAGGCCAGCCATCGCACCGAAACCGGACATCCCAATGTTTTGCACAAGCCCGTGTTCGACAAGCAGGACGCCGGCGATCCCGAACGACTCGACCCCGAATCGGTTATCCCGATGAGCGGCGGCAAGAAGATGAGCGATTTCTAGACCGCCGCGCAAGACGACACGGAGATTTATTAACGGATGACCGTTCAGAACACAATCTTGCGAGGCCCGGAACTGACCAAGGCTCAGTTCGAGAAGATCAGCCGGCTCGTTCACGGTATGTGCGGGATCAACCTGCACGTCGGAAAGCAGGAGTTGGTCAAGGCTCGGCTGAACAAGCGTCTCAGGCGCCTGGGTCTCCGCAGCTTCGGCGACTATATAGATCGTGTCCACTCCGATCAGTCTGGCGGTGAAATGACCGTGATGCTCGACGCTCTGAGCACGAACCTGACCCGCTTTTTCCGGGAGAAGGAGCATTTTGTGCACCTTGCCGGACACGTGCTGCCCCGAGTGGCGGACCGCGACAGGTCGGGTAAGAGGAAGCTGCGGATATGGAGCGCCGGATGCGCCACCGGCGAGGAGCCTTATTCGATAGCGATGACGCTGGCTGAGAGTATCAAGGATCGAATGCTGTGGGATATCGGCATTCTGGCGACTGACTTGTCCAGCGAGGTTATCTAGACCGCGTCGCGAGGAGTCTACGAACTCAAGCGGGTCGGGGAGATACCGACCTCATGGCGGGCCAAATACCTGGACGCCGTTCGGTCCGGTCCGTCAGTACGCTACCGCGTTAAAGAATCGCTGCGGTCCATGCTGCATTTCGCCAGACTTAACCTGATGGAGCCCTGGCCGATGCGGGGCGAATTCGACGTGATTTTCTGCCGTAACGTAATGATCTATTTCGACAAGGAAACCCAATCGCGATTGGTTGAGCGATTTGCGCGGATGCTGGCGCCCGGAGGCGTGTTGTTCCTCGGACATTCCGAGAGCCTCGCCGGTGTTAAGCACAAACTGCGATACGTCCAGCCGACCGTATACGAGCACCCATGATAGAGACTATGAACAAGCTGCAGGTGAAGAAATTCATCTCCGTGTCCGACATGCTGATATCGTCCGATCCGTCTGTGGTGATAGTCACCTGTGGGCTGGGCAGTTGCCTCGGCGTGGCGGCGTACGATCCCGTGGCGTGTGTCGGCGGTTTGATGCACGTGATGCTGCCGAAGTCGGCTACGAATCCCGAGAAAGCCAAAACGAACCCGTACATGTTCGTAGACACTGCTTTTCCGAACTTTATAGACGCCCTTCAGACCGCCGGGGCTTCGCCAAAGCGATGCAAGCTGAAAGTCGCCGGCGGGGCCAGCGTCCAAAGCAGCGTCGGAGATTATTTTCAGATCGGGCTGAAGAACTACATTATGATGCGCAAGATGTTCTGGAAACGGGGTCTGCTTATTGACGCCGAGGACATCGGAGGATTTACGCCCAGAACCATGTCGCTGGAGATCGGTTCAGGGCTGACCTGGTTGCGCACCGGAGGGGATAAGCATGCACTTTGAACAATACTCCACGGATAGCTTTTCGAGAGTTAACGAATATCGTTGCTGCAGGGAGATGGCATCATGGCTTTAAACATACTAGTTGTAGACGACAGTTTGGTCGTACGAAAAATGATTATCAAGGCGTTGGGATTGTCGGACCTGCCGCTGGGCGAGGTATTCGAAGCCGCAAGCGGTTTCGAGGGCCTGGCGGTGCTGGACAAGCACTGGGTCGACCTGGTCCTGGCGGACCTTAACATGCCCGGAATGAACGGCGAGGAGATGATTGAGCGGATTCGCGCCAATCCCGCCCTGTCTGACATTCCGATTGTCGTGGTCTCGACCGAGGGCAGCAAAACACGCATCGATCGCCTTAGCGAAATGGGCGCGCGATTCATTCACAAACCGTTCCCACCCGAGCAGATCCAGTCGGTCGTGACCGGTATTTTAGGACTTCAACATGAAACAAATAACGTATGACAACGAGTTGTACCAGGTTGCGGCGGGGACTCTTGAGTCTCTGGCGATGATGTTCCTGGTCAGCGAAGATGAGGCCCCGATTACAGACGCGTCCAAATCGGACCAGATCGTTTCGGTCACGTTTGACGGGCCGTTCTCCGGAAGGCTGACCATTAGCGTTTCGGAATCGATGCTGGGTGAACTGGCGGCCAATATGCTCGGAGTTATGGGCGCAGACGAGACCACTACTGACCAGCGGCACGATGCGCTGCGGGAGCTGGCCAACGTGGTTTGCGGTAATCTGCTGCCCAAGCTCGCCGGTGTGGATCCGGTCTTTAACGTTCACCAACCGGCGCTGTCGCACCAGATTCCCGAGACCGCCGAGGCGACCGCAAAGCTGTTCGCCCTGGAAGGGCGGATGGAGCTGTGGTTGTGTCTGGACCAGAGAGCTAGTCTGTTCGCGCCCGCGTAGGCTCAGGCCCATCGGTCATCCTGGAAGACGGTATTATGATTCGAGTACTTGTAATAGACGACTCGGCCGTGGTCAGGCAGGTTCTGTCAAAGGAGCTCTGCAAGGCTGAAGGCATCGAAGTAGTCGCAACCGCCGTGGATGCTTTCGCGGCGCGCGATAAGATCGTACGCCTGAAGCCCGACGTCGTCACGCTGGACCTGCAAATGCCTCGAATGAACGGGCTGACCTTCCTCGCTAAGCTCATGAAGCATCATCCGCTTCCGGTGATTGTTGTAAGCTCGATGGCGACCAAAGGCTCAGACGCCGCGATGCAGGCCATGGAGCTCGGCGCCACAGACGTAGTCTGCAAACCCGGGCCCGGATACTCCGTAAGCGAGATCGTTGAGATGCTGGTCGACAAGATCCGCGCCGTGGCCCAGACGCGACGATTGAAGTCCGGCGTCGCCAAGTCCGCCGAAGCGGTAACCGGCAGGCTCGTTGCGGATCTCCGCAGCGTCCAGGACAAGGTCGTAGCCATTGGAGCGTCAACCGGGGGAATCGAGGCGATCCGAATCCTGCTTTGCGGTATGCCCGCCGAGGGTCCAGGAATCTTGATCGTTCAGCACCTTCCGGCCAAGTTCACCGCCACATTCGCCGAAAGGCTCAACGGACTGTGCGCCATGGAAGTTCGGGAGGCCCGCAACGGCGAAGCCCTCGAGCCGGGAACCGCACTAATCGCGCCGGGAAATCAGCACATGACGGTCCGCAGCCACGGGCTGCGAAATTCGGTGCACGTGTCCGGCGGACCGAGAATATTCCACCATCGACCGAGTATCGACGTGCTGTTCCATTCGGTGGCGAGTAATGTCGGGTCAAACGCGATCGGCGTGATCATGACCGGTATGGGTTCCGACGGAGCCCGAGGCCTGCTGGCGATGCGACAGGCCGGAGCCAGAACATGCGCACAGGACGAAGAAAGCTGCGTCATATTCGGCATGCCGAAAGAGGCCATCCGCATCGGGGCGGCTGAGGCGACCGTACCGCTTGACCAGATACCGACGCACATCCTGACCGTATCCAAACGAAAACGCTCGGCATCCTGACGGAGCCGCTGGGCTGCGCGGCGTTGACAATTCATCTCTCTCCGGCGACACTAACGCTATGAATACCAGCGAAATACCCCGTCCGGCGTCTTGCGCAATAATCGTGTTGGCGCTTCTGAGTTGCGTGTCTCTGCTTTCAGCAGCCGCCAAAAAGCCCGCGGCGAAACCCGTGCGAGTTCTGTTTGTGGGCAATTCGTACACATACGGCAACAAGCTGCCGCAGGTGGTTGCCGCCTTGGCTGCGGCCGATAAGAAAACACCGCCCATGGAGGTCAAGATGGTCGCCAGCGGCGGAAAGAACCTGATCTGGCATTCGCAGAACAAAGCGACACTCGATACGATCGCTACAGGCAAGTGGGACTACGTGATCCTGCAGGACCAGAGCCTTACCCCGGCGTTCCGGCCCGATAATACGCGAAAAGGCGCGACTGTGCTGGACGCCGCGATTCGCAAGGCCGGCGCCAGGACGATGTTCTTCATGACTTGGCAGCGCCGCCCGACGCCCGAACTGCTCAAGAAGCATCCTGACATGCATAAACGAAATTCCAGGACGTACATGTCCGTCGCCCGCGAACTCAAAGCGCTCGTAGCGCCGGCCGGCTACGCATGGAAAGCAGCATACGACAAGAACCCGAAGCTGCCCCTCTACGCTCGCGACAACTCCCACCCGGCGAGAATGGGCACGTATCTCGCGGCATGCGTATTCTATTCAACGATCTACAACAAGCCCTCGGCTGGCCTGCCGGCAAAAGTGGTCCTGTCGCAAAAGGGCAATCACAAAACAGTTCTCGGCATCCCGCCGACAGACGCAAAGAAACTCCACCCCATAGCCTGGCAGGCGGTCCAGCAGGCCAAAAAGGAACTGGCAGCCAAACCCGCCAAAGCCGGATAGCTTACTGGAAAAGATCGTCCTGAACCCGGGGCGACGGCGGCGGGATGTCCGCGGTATGGTCGAACACTCCCGAGCCCTCCACGCCTTTGTAACGCGCATCAAACACTGCCCGCACCCACTCGTTGGGGCCTTCGACCTCCATGAAGATGCGCCCGGATTTGTCGGAGCCCAGCAGTTCGATCTGAACGCATTCCAGCGATTCGTTGCTGAGCAGCTTGAATTCTCGCCCGTCCCACTTCCAGAGTCGCTGGGTGACCATTATGATCGAACCGTCGGGGGTTGTGATACGGCATTGGTCGGGGTGGCGGTGCATTTCCAGCGACATGTTCCCGGGGGTCTCGACGATCTTTCCGCCGGCGGTCAGGACGCCCATCTTATCTTGATCGCCTTTGGCCCAGGTAAGCAACGCATCGCCTCGTAAGTTGCGGACGATAAGCCTGGCGTTGCGCAGCGGACGGCCCGGTCCGGGCGGAGTTTTCGACCGTTTGGTTTCCTCACCAGGCGTGTTGCGAATAACCGACATCGCCAGTTTGCGGAGCTTTGGGTCGCTCAGGAACTCCGCGGCTTCAGTGACCTTCTTTGCGTTGATCCGCACCATTTTGTGAACGGCCGATTTCGCCGCGGCGCTGATCTTGGGGTCTTTGTCTCCCAGGCGGATTAGTTGGCGGACTATCGCGGTGGTGTCGGGCATCGCCAGGGCGGCCCCTGAAGAAATATCCACCACAAAAGCGTCCTTCGATGCGCTGCAAACCAGCACGAACCGCTGCGAAATCGGAACGATCGCTGTAATATCGCGCAGTCTTCGGTCGGATTTCGACGAGTAATGTCGCCACAATCGCCCATCATGCGTCCAGAAACCGTTGAGGCTGCCGGCGCGCGACCAGAAAACCGCCAGTCCGCCGGGGGCTTCAACCGCCTGCAGTTGGGCGGACTTCAGGTCGACCTTGCCCGAACCGACAAGCAGATCAGCGGGCCATTTATTGAACGCCCAGACTTTACCGTCAAACACGTGTATGCCCGTGAAGTCGTGACAGTAGACGCGTTTGGATGAATGGCTCAGGTAGATCTGTCCGTGCCGATATCCGGGCCAGCCGGTGGTCGTATCGGCGGCGAACAGGCCCGGGATCTTCTTGACGACTCTGCGGTGCGTGTTCAGGTCGAAGCACCAGATCTCGCCCTTGCTGATCATCCACAGCCTGTTGGCCCGGTCCACGCGGAGTGTGCGATAGTTGTTCGGCAGCATGAGGTGTGCGCCGGGGACATCGGCGCAGATGAACTGTGCGTGCTTGTCGTCCTGGTCCTTCCGCATGAACCACGTGCGACCCCTGGCGTCGATCACCGCGTAACGGACTTTCTTATCGAACGTCTGCCAGCGAACCTTATGCAACTCCGGCGCCGAGAGCTTGACAGGCGGCGTCTGCTTGATGACAGGCGGAGCCCCACACACCGCCAGCGACACAACCAGCAGCGTCACAATGCCCAATGTGCGTCTCATTTGCCGGCTCCAATAAGCGTTCGGGGCAGTTCGGGTTGTAACGACAACGCAGCGGTTTTGCGGGCCCCGGAGGCAGTTTGGCTGCCGGTGTATTTTCCGGCCGCGAGAGTCGATTCGTCAATATAATTGTTGTCGATCATGATCTTTTTCGCGATGGCTGCGGCTTGTCTCTCTTTCCATAAACATACTTACTGGCGAACCGCCGCCGAAATAGGACACCCCTGGGCGAAGATTTTGTCGTTGTGAAGCGACATAGCGGTAACGCGTGTGTATGTAATGTGTTATGTGGCGTGATCTTGCGAAAAAAGTCGATTCCAGCCGACAAAATGTCTGAAAACCTTTTCTCGTGCAACAGGGCGGGCTGGGTGTCTAGTTAAAATAACAGAGATTGCGAGCAAATTCGTCATTTGTTACGTTCTGTACACTTCGGGGTCCGCCCGCCCGCGTTTTTGCGGGAAATCATGCATGTTTCGGGCGATTGAGATGGCGCCTCCGGTTGCGCGGCCGTCACGTGGCCGCCATGCTAATGACAAGCAATTGCCACTCCGACCAATTTTTCTGTATAATGCTCGCCCGCGCGGGTGTCGAATGTCCGGCCTCGGCGGTTAACACTAGGAGCAAGCTGTGATTTTTAAACCGAAAGATATGCGAGTTCAGGTCCGGTCACTCATGAAAGACGGTGTCGGCGATGTCACCGTCAAGCATATGGTCGAGTGCGACGATCTTCCCAACATCCGCTTCCTTGGCGAGATGACCCTGCCTGCCGGCGCCTCGATCGGCGACCACACCCATGACAAGGAAACCGAATACTACATCATCACAGACGGCATCGGTATCGTTAACGATAACGGCGTTGATGAGCGAGTCGGCCGCGGCGATCTGATCGTAACCGGCGGCGGGGCGACCCACCGGATCAAAAACGCCGGATCAACCCCGCTGGTGATCATGGCGTTTATCGTCACCAACGACTAGTGATCGGCGTCAACTGATTACTGATCACTAAGCTTATCAGCGTGTCCGATCTCTTTGATGAGCTCTTCCAGGCGCTTTCCGTATTCTACGTAGCTGGTGTAGCGGGCCTCGTCGGATGAGCCTACCGAGTCGTCATGGAAGACGACCGCCAGGTGCGGCTCGATCGAAATCCCCCCGTCATAGCCTCCGTCCAGGAGGTCCTTGACTATGCGCTTCACATCGCCGGAACCTTCGCCGGGATACGTGTATTTGGCGTCGTTGGCGTCTGGGTCCCAGGTGCAGTCCTTGATGTGAATGTAGGCGATGTGCTCCTTGACGCGTGAGTAGAAATCCCACGACGACTGCTTGGGATAGGGCTCATCCTTTGTGCGATCGGCCAGGAAGACCGGGTTGCCGGTGTCGAACACCAGCTTCAGGCCCGGTACGTTTTCGAGCAGCTTCAGCGTGTAAGGCCAGCCCATCCCGCCATAGTTCATGCAGTTTTCGTGCACCGGCGTGATCCCAGCGTCAGTGAAGCGAGCGAGGATTTCTCGCAGGCGTTTGAAGCGTTCTTCGGCGAGTTGATCGTCCGGGTTGCGGTCTTCGATCACGGCGTAGCTCATTATGCGTATGAGTTTGGCGCCCAGACGCTGCATGCGCGGGATCGCGCGGGCGACTTCATCCATACTCGAATCATTCGGGTCGGTGATCTGCTTGGCCCAGTTGGAGATCGCCGAGCCGAAGCAGTTGACCGATACGCCGGCGTCGGCGAGCTTGCCGTAGACCACGCCGAACTCTGCGTCGGTGAGGTCGTGGATGTTCCGTTTGTCGATGTTACGCGCTTCTATGTTCGACCAACCCAGTTCGAGCGTTGCTTTAATCTGGTCGTCAATTTCGTCAGCCGCTTCGTCTGCAAATCCGGTGAGATACATTTCGCTGGTCCTTAGAATGTTCCTTCGACGTCCATGACTGTGGCCTTGGAGGTGTCTTTTACGTACGTTGAGGAGTCGATTCGCTCCTGGAGCAGTTTATGATATTTCTCGGCGTCGATCGGCAGGTCGACCCATGCATCCGTCCACGCCGACATCAGCATTGCGTTGCTCAGGGTGAGGCTGTTGATGCCTTCCGATCCGTCGGCCACCATCAGCGAGGCGTCCTCGGCGAGAATTGCTTTTATCCATGCGGCGGTTACTTCGGCGTGCTGTCCGCCCTTGTCGTCGGCCGGCACGTCGCACTTCCAGACTTCCGGAGCCCCGAATCCGCCGGTGTATTCGGCGTTGAACTGGCGTTCGGGAGTGCGATTACGCCAGAATGTCAGCTTGTCATCCTCCATAATGATCTTCCCGCGGTCGCCGGCGACCTCGAACCGGTTCGTGCCCGGCGCCTCGCCAGTGGATGTTATGAACGTCCCGGTCGCTCCGCTTTCGTATTCCACGTATGCGGTCACATCGTCTTCGACTTCGATATCGTGATACTTGCCGAACGAGCAGAACGCCCTGACCCGTTTGGGCATCCCGCAGAACCACTGCCACATGTCCAACTGGTGCGGGCACTGGTTCAGCAGCACTCCGCCGCCCTCGCCGGCCCAACTGGCGCGCCATCCGCCCGCGTCGTAGTAGCTCTGGGGGCGATACCAGCTCGTAACGATCCAGCTGTTGCGTTTGATGTCGCCCAGTTCGCCCGAATCCAGCAGGTCCTTGAGCTTCTTGTGCAGCCCAATCGTTCGCTGCTGGAACATCATCGAGAACATCTTGCCGGACCGCTCCGCCGCCGCGTTAAGCTCGGCGACCTGCGCGGTGTAGACTCCGGCGGGCTTCTCGCTGAGCACGTGCATGCCGCTGTCAAACGCCTGGGCGCCCAACGCCGGATGGTGATAGTGGGGCGTGGCGATGATAACCGCATCGATGCAACCCGAGCTGAGCATCTCGTCAAAACGCTCGAAAGTTTTCAGGTCTCCGCCCAGTTTTTTCTTCGCGGCCGCCAGCGACTCGGCGTTCGCATCGCACAGAGCAGCCAACTCGGCGCCTTCGATTTCGCCGCCGGACAGATACTTCCCGTGGGCCAGACCCATACCGCCTGTACCGATAATGCCTACACGAACCTTGTCCACTGATCTGCTCCCTTGGTTTCGGAGATTAACTGGTAATTAATAAATACTGACGATATCGGCGCCGGGATAGTAGAAGTTGATTATCTGATTGGCCTTCCATCCGGCCATCGCCTTGCCTTGCAGTCCGTACTGGCACATGCCGACACCGTGGCCGAAGCCGCGTCCGTTCCTGAACTCGATCGCAGATCCCACGTCGACTATCTGGCAGTTCATCGAGTAGAGCTTCTTGCCCGCGGGGCTCTTTCCGAAGATAAGCGCCAGGCGTATTTTCTCGGCCCGGAGTCGGGTCGATTTGCCGTTTACGCCCACCACGTCGACCCAGACCGGCCGGCCGTGCGTTAGACGCTGGGTAACCCGGATCGTCGCGATACCGCCCATCGCCGCCACTGACGGATGGTAGCGGGACATCTTCGAAAACAGTTCGGCTTTCGAAATCTGGACCGGAGCCCAGCGGTATCTCTTGGAGGCGGTGCAGTGCGCGTCTTTCTGTCCGCCGGTCAGCGGGGCGATCGGCGGTGCGTCGCGCAGGACAATCGCGGCGTTAACCCACCCGCCGCAGCACGACGAATACTGCGGCATGAAAATGCGATTCTTGCCGTTGTATTTTACGGTCAGCGCCCATCCGGAAGTGGAGTCGACCGCGTGGCGGGACTTCTGAGTTTCAGCCGCTCTGCCTCCGTAAACCTGCGACGAAACAGTGTCGTCCACGTCGTACTCGCTGGAGCGTTTGTTATGCAGCATGTGGTGCAGCGCGAACGTTCGGGCCGCGACCGCCAGGCTGCGATACGCCTCAATATGCCAACTGCCGAACAGCTCCCTGGCCAGGACGCCGGCGAGGTAATCGTCGAAATTCACGTAGTTGATCACGATGAACCCGCTTGGGCCCTTGGGCAGCAGATGGAGCTTCCCGCGATAGGTTTTTCCGTTGAATCCCACGTATCTGTCGTTGCGGTTGTCGATCGGTTCTACGGTTACGCCGGCGGCCTGGAATGACGCATTGCCCACTATCCAGAGTCCGCCGCTGCGTTTGACCGTCGAGACAGGAGATGTTCCGAGCTTTCCGGTCATGCGGACCATTCGGTCGGCCAGAATGCGAAAATCTTTTCCCGCCGAAAGGTCCACAGAGCCCACCGCAGCGGGCGTAAGCAGCACGCGAACGATCGGTTTTCCGTCGGCCCCGGCCAGAAGGCCCAGCCCGGTTCGCGCCTTTGGGGGTTTCATGTCGGGCGGCTGGCAGCCGCTGATGAAGCATACCGCCAGGCCCGTCGCCAGAATCAGCGTGAGCTTTCCAGTGAGATTTGTCGAGAGCTTTTTGTTGGCCATGGATTCCGCGCTTCACCGCTGCGGTCTAGGCCCGCCGGCCGCAACTGTCGTGTGTTGAGTTTTACGCGCCTAGTCCGATTCGGCTAGCCTCAGCCCATACTGTCCCAGGGCCTGTCGTATGATGTTGAGGCTTGTCTGTCCGAAGTTGCTGCACGCCAGCAGTTCGGCTTCGGATCTGTTGACGAGGTCTCCGAGGGTGTCTATTTTGAGTGTTTCGAGAGCTTTTCTCGCACGTATAGACAGTTCGATCTGCGACAGCGGGGTGGCCAGCACGCCGTCTCGTGTTTGCGTGGAGGTGTCGGCTACGAACATGTCCGACAGGTCCGCCGTTGCGGCGTCTTCGAGTGCTTGTCCGAGCCTCAGGCCCTTAAGGGCGAGCATGTCTCGGATTTCCTTCAGGGAGGTTTCGCCGAAGTTCTTGTACTCCAGCAGACGTGTTTCGGGCGTGTTGACCAGATCGCCCAGCGTGTTGATGTCCATTTTCTTCAGGCAGTTTCGTGCGCGGACGGACAGTTCGAAATCGGTCACGGGCGTTTCGAGGACAGCATTCCTCTGGGCCATGAGCTTTGCGCGATCTTCGTCGAAGTACATCGTCTTTGACGCTTCGGCGTCGCGGAGGAAGAGTTTGGCTCGCCAGTGTGTCGGATTGACAGCCAATATCCGCCTGAGGCACAGGCACGCCTGGTCATATTGTTCGGTGTCTTCGTACAGGATCGCCATGTTCATCAGCGCCCCTACATGAACCGGCTGCAGCGTCAGGCACTGCTGGTAAAGTTCGAACGCGCGTTCTTCTTCACCGTACAGATCGTTGAAATACGCCAGTCGGAACAGGGCTGACGGATTGCTCTCATCGGCGGCAAGGGCCTGCTCGTAAGCTTCGCCGGCGGCTTCTATCTTACCGTCAAGTTCGTCTAGAAGACCTTTTATACAGAGATACTCGGAGGTCTCTCCGAGCTTGCCGGCCTTAGATTTCAGAATCTTGGCGGCCTTGGCCGGTTCGTCCGACAGCGCCAGCGATTCGGCTATTTCCAGATCGATTTTGGGATCTTCCCACCCGCGAGCTTTTGCGAGTTCGAATTCCTCGACCGCCCGGTCGTGGTGTCCGAGTTGCTTCTGGCACAGCGCCTGGAAGTATCTTCGGTCGCGGTTGTCTGTGCCGGCGGACAATACTTCAAGAGCCCGGGGGAAGCGGCAGGCTATGAACTGGGCGATTCCGAGTTTCACCGCTGCGGCGCCTTTTGGTTCGGGATTCTCGCTGTCGAGTACTCCGGCTATTTCTCTGAGCTTGTCGGCGGTGTCGCCGACTTCTGAGAGCGTTTCGTTAAGTTTCTTGTAGTCTTCAAAGGTCCACGTGTCGCGGGCCATAAAGTCGTTAATAATGTCTTTTGGTGTTTCTTCCATCACAATTTCTCCGACCTCTATATAATCCGACTGAAAATACTGAGTCATTGGCTGTTGGCGGCAAGTCGGGTATTATAGCAGGATGCCGGCGGACTGCAACCGAATCTGCCCTATGGATATCGATATGGATCAGCAAGACACCAGTAAGCCTGTTCATCTTATAGTGAATCCCCGCAGCGGTCACGGAGGCAGGCGGTACGCTCTGAGCGAATTGCGATCATCGTTGAACGACGCCGGCGTGGAGTTTGTGGAGTACACGACCAAGAGCGCCGCCGACGCTACACGCCACGCCGGGGAGATAGCCTCCCAAGCTCGTGCGGTGATGGTCTGGGGCGGAGACGGCACGGTCAACGACGTGGTCAACGGTATGATATCCAGCGATACGCCGATCCTTCCGTGTCCGGCGGGGACTGAAAACCTGCTGGCCAAGGAGCTCCGGATACCGTCTGATCCCCGCAGGATCGTCGAGACGCTACTGACCAGCCCGACCCGACAGTGTGACGTGGGCTTGGTCAACGGGCACAACTTCATGCTGATAATCGGCGTGGGTTTCGACGGTGAAGTGGTCCGCCGTCTGTCGGCGGTTCGCACCGGACACATATCGTACCTGAGTTACTTCTGGCCCATATGGCGAACGTTCTGGGAGCACAATTTTCCCAAGATGCGAATAATCGCCGATGGTGAAGAGATATTCCACGACTTCGGGATGGCGTTTGTGGGCAACATCTCCCGCTACGCCGTCGGCCTCAGGATCTGCCGCGATGCGGTCTTCGACGACGGGCTGCTGGACCTTGTTGTGTTCTCGTGCAAACGCCAGACCGCTTTGTTGCTCCATGCGGCATGGACGCTGCTGCGGCGCCATCCGCTGAAGGGCGACGTGATATACAAGCAGTTCCGCAACCTCCAGATCGAGTGCGAAAGGCCCGTGTCCTGCCAGGTAGACGGCGACGTGGGGCCCGATACTCCGCTGGACATTTCGCTGGCGCCGGGTAAGATCAGGCTAATCATACCTACCCAGAGGCCGAGTCCGTGGGGTTCGTGGCCTTGGAAAGGAAACTCCGTACAATGATCGACAACAACGACTTAGCGTGCAGTATCGGACCGGTTTCTTTCGGACAGGGAAGCCTGGCGGTAATCGCCGGGCCCTGCATGGCCGAATCACTGGAACTGTGTCTGCAGGTGGCCTCGGAAATGGCGAAGATCTGCAACCAACTGGACATAGGTTATGTTTTCAAAGCCAGCTTCGACAAAGCCAACCGCACCAGCGCAAGCAGTTACCGCGGACCGGGGCTGGAAACCGCCGGACCGTGGTTTGAGCAGGTCGCACGTGAAATAGGCGTTCCGGTAGTCACCGATATTCACGATCCGTCCCAGGCTGTAGATGCCGCACAGGTCGCCGACTGCCTGCAGATACCCGCCTTCCTCTGCCGCCAGACCGATCTGCTCCTTGCCGCTGCGGCCACCGGGAAAACAGTGAACATCAAGAAGGGACAGTTCATGGCGCCTTGGGATATGTCCCAGGCGGTCGACAAGGTTCGCGCCGCGGGCAACGATAATGTCCTGCTGACCGAACGCGGTACGACGTTCGGTTACAACAGGCTCATTACGGATTTTCGCGGGATACCGCAGATGCAGAAGTTCGCGCCAGTGGTGTTTGATGCGACCCATTCGGTCCAGGAGCCCGGCGGATTGGGCGCCGCATCCGGCGGGAAACGGGAATACGCACCGCTGCTGGCCAATGCGGCGCTGGCTGCCGGGGCCGATGCGCTGTTTATAGAGACCCACCCTGACCCCGACACCGCCAAATCCGACGCGGCCAGCCAGATAGCACTGGCCGACATGCCCGCAGTGCTGCGTAAATGCCTGGCGATATATGAGGCGGCGAATAATGCGGAATGATGAATGATGAAACGGCGGCGGCGTTAACCGTGTAGAACCTCAATATCTCACTGACTACTGATTATTGATAACAGGCCTTTAGCTACTGAAACATGCTTTCAATCGAAATACAGCACACAGACGGCAAGGCTCGCGCGGGTGTTCTTTCCACGCCGCACGGCCAGGTTGACACGCCGATATTCATGCCCGTGGGCACCGCCGGTACGGTAAAGGGCGTTACGCCCGAGCAGCTAACCGCGGCCGGGTCGCGGATGATTCTGGCTAATACCTATCATATGATGCTCCGTCCCGGCGGTCAGACCGTTGAGGAGCTCGGCGGTCTGCATGCGATGATGGGCTGGGACGGACCTATCCTGACCGACAGCGGTGGGTTCCAAGTCTTCTCCCTGGCGCATTTGCGGAAGATAGACGACCAGAAAGTTGTTTTCCAGTCGCACGTGGACGGTAGCCTGGAGGAGCTGACTCCGCGCCGGTGCATGGAGATCCAGCGCCAACTGGGCGCCGACGTAATAATGCAGTTGGACGAATGTCCTCCCGGCAACGCGGATAAAGAGCACGTCGAAAGGGCGGTCCAACGCAGCACGTTGTGGGCCAAAGAGTGCAAGAACGCCTGGTTGGACGAGGGGCGGCGTGACCAGGCGCTGTTCGGAATCCAGCAGGGCGGGGTATTTGCCGATCTCCGCGCACGCAGCGCCGAGGCGCTTGTCGAACTTGACCTGCCCGGATACGCCGTTGGCGGGCTGAGCGTTGGCGAAGGGCACGAGGCGATGACTTTGGCGCTGGATGCGATAGACTCCCAGTTGCCCGCAGACCGTCCGCGTTACCTTATGGGCGTTGGCGAACCGCGTGACATACTGGCGGCGGTCCAGCGGGGTATAGACATGTTCGACTGCGTAATGCCCACGCGCAACGCTCGCAATGCATTTGCGTTCACCTGGGGCGGACGACTCCGATTGCGAAACGCCAAGTGGACCAGAGACCCGCTTCCGCTGGACGAAAACTGCGCCTGCTACGCCTGTAAGAACTTCTCTCGCGGGACGATAAGGCACCTGTTCATGGCCAAGGAAATGCTTGCTGCTACGTTGCTTACAATACACAACCTGCATTTTTTCGCCGAGTTCATGGCCGCCATCCGCAGCTCGATAACGGCCGGAACCTTCGCTCAGGATGCCCTGAGATGGGGCTCGCAGATGTACCCGGCGCTGCAGAATCCGAACTCGTAAAAGTGAAGTCGCCAATTGCCCGCTCAGCTTTTCATTTGACCGCGGGGCGCCAATTGGGCACAATCCCGCCTCGGACTCAAGCCGAAACCAACACCAACCAGCCCGAAACGGGCAAGAAGGAAGAGACAAAATGAAGACCACCAGGACTCTGTTGCTTGTACTTATCGCCGCGATCTCGCTGGCCGGACTGAACGTTGCCGTCCAGGCCCAGGATACTCCGGCCGCTCCGACTGCTCCAGCGGCATCGGATACTCCCGCAACTCCCGCAGGCGCCGACGACGCCCCGGTTCTTACCGAAGGCGACAGGTCGGGCGGTGAAACCGGTACGAGCGATTCAGGGCAACCGGCAGGGACGCCCACTTCCCAACCGGGCGGTCCGAAGAAGCCCGCACCGTCGCTGTTCAACCCGCAACTGATGCTCTTGTTGGGCGCCATGTTGTTGTTCTTTATCTTCATGGGCCGAGGCAAGCGCAAGACCGCAGCTAAGCGCAAAGAGATGCTGTCGACGCTGAAGAAGGGCGACAAGGTCACCACGATAGGCGGTGTTGTCGGTACGATCATGGAAGTGCGCGACGATGAAGTCACCGTCAAGATTGACGAGAACAACAACACTCGCATGCGTTTCGCCCGCTGGGCCGTACGCGGTGTTGGCGCAGATGCCAAGACCGAAGAGCCCGAAGACAAGAAGTAGGCCTGGCTTGTCCGAGAGACGCAATAAAGATGCGCCTCGGTATGCTGCGACTTGCAAATTCCGGCTTGAATGCTCAAAATATATGTTTGAGTGTTAGAATAAGTATGCGCTCGGCTTTCGAAGCACCAGAGGTTTACTAATATGAGCAAAATCAAAGTCGCTGTCATCGGAGTAGGCAACTGCACCAGTTCGCTTGTCCAGGGCATTAGTTACTACACCGATTCTCACGCCGATAAGGCCGTCGGACTCATGCACTGGGACATCGGCGGATACAAGCCCGGCGATATTGAGGTTGTTGCGGCTTTCGACATCGACAAGCGCAAGGTGGGCGAAGATGTTTCGACGGCGATTTTCGCACGTCCCAACTGCACTAAGGTGTTCTGCCCGGACGTGCCCAAGACCGGCGTGACCGTTCGCATGGGACGCGTGCTGGACGGGTTCAGCAAGCATATGAGCGAATACGAAGCCCGCTATACGTTTATTCGCGCCGACGCTCCGGAACCGGACAAGGACGAGGTCGTGAGAGTTCTAAAAGACTCCGGCGCCGATATGGTCCTGAACTACCTGCCGGTGGGCTCGGAAAAAGCCACACGTTTCTACGTTGAATGTGCTCTTGCCGCCGAGGTCGGATTCGTAAACAACATGCCCGTATTCATCGCCAGCGACCTGGACTGGGCTCGGCGGTTTGAAGACGCCAACCTTCCGATAATCGGCGACGACATCAAGGCCCAACTCGGGGCGACGATCACGCATCGCATTCTGACCGACCTGTTCAACAAGCGGGGCGTGAAGATTGACCGCACATACCAGCTCAACACCGGCGGGAACACCGATTTCCTGAATATGCTAAACCGCGCCCGCCTGCTGAGCAAGAAGACGTCGAAGACCGAGGCCGTCCAGTCGGTCGCCGGCGAGCGGATCGACGACCACAACATACACGTTGGACCCAGCGATTACGTACCGTGGCAGGAAGACAACAAGGTTTGCTTCATCCGCATGGAGGGCAAGCTGTTCGGCGACGTTCCGATGAACCTGGAGCTTCGCCTGTCGGTCGAGGACTCCCCGAACTCAGCCGGCGTGGCGATCGATGCGATTCGCTGCTGCAGACTGGCGCTGGACCGCGGGATCGGCGGCGTGCTCGACGCCCCGTCATCTTACTTCTGCAAGCATCCGCCCAGGCAGTACACCGACGACGAAGCGTACAAGCTAACCGAAGATTTCATTAGCGGCTCGGCTGCGCAGGTTAGCCGAAATACGTCGGACATAAGCGCCAAGAAACTGTAGCCCGCGAGGGTCTAGCTCCGCGCGGGATTTTCGATCATGTCTTTTAGCACCGACGCCAGGCTAGCCGGGTCGAGTCCGGCTTGCGTGAGTTGCTCGACGCGTGATGCGTGAGAGATGAATTCGTCAGGCAAGCCGAGCAGTTGAACGTTCTCGGTGTTCAAGTTCAGATCCGCCGCCGCTTTGAGCACAGCCGACCCGAAACCGCCTATCGTCGAGTGATCTTCGCAAACACCCACCGGTTTACCCGTTGCGATCAGCTCTCCGATCAGTTTTACATCCAGCGGTTTTGCGAATCTGGCGTTCACCACGCCTATCGACAGGCCCTGGTCGCCGAGTCGCTTCTCGGCGATCAGTGCTGATTCCAGGACCGAACCGTAGCACAGGAAAGTTCCATCGGACCCTTCGCTTATCACCCGAGCCCGGCCTGGTTTGAACGCCGGGCACTGACCAGGCAGATCCGCCGGCGTTTCGTCGCGCGGGTATCTTATCGCGGCCGGTCCGTCCAGCGATATCGCCAGATCCAGCGCCGCTTTCAGTTCGATCTTGTCGGCCGGCGCCATAAGCGTTATGCCCGGCATGGCCCGGAGCATGGCGATATCCATTGTCCCGTGATGAACCGCTCCGTCTGAGCCAACCAATCCGGCGCGATCCATACAGAGGATAACGCCCAGGCCCTGCAGGCAGATGTCGTGGAATATCTGGTCCATCGCTCGCTGCATGAAGGTCGAATAGATCGCCACCACCGGTTTCATACCCGCTTTTGCGATGCCGGCAGCCATCGCCACTGCGTGTGATTCATTGATGCCGACGTCTATGTACCGCTCGGGGAACTCCTCGCGGAATTTTACCAGACCCGTTCCGTCGGGCATCGCCGCGGTTATCGCCACCAGCTTCGGATGCTCCTGCCCGGCTTGGACGATTGCATCGGCGAACGATTCGGTCCACGTTGGGCGACGTTCGGGGCGCGATACGGCTTTACCGTTGGCCGCATCGAACGCAGAGGGGCTGTGGAATCGTCTGGGGTCTTCAACGGCGTATTGGCAGCCGCGTCCTTTTACGGTGTTAACGTGCAGAATCACGGGATGATTGATCTTGGCCAGGCGTCTGAGCACCCTGATCAGGTCGGGTATATTATGCCCGTCGACCGGTCCGAAGTAGCCCAGGCCCAGCGCCTCGAACACCTGCCGCCCGTGAATGGTGGTTTTCAACCCTTCTTTAATGTGGCGAATCGCGTCGGTTATCTCGTCGCCGAGCGGAAGGTGGTGCAGGATGTTCTCGGTCGAATGCTTCAGGCCAGTGTACGCGCTTGTGAGCCTGACGCGATCCAACGCGTAAGCCAGTCCTCCGCGCGTGCGGTCAATCGCCATCGAGTTGTCATTAAGAATCACCAGGAACTGGCGTTTGAGCGCAGCGAGATTGTTCAGCGCTTCGAGCGACATTCCGTTGGCCATGCTCGCATCGCCCACGATCGCGGCGACTTTGGCGTCGCTCCCCTCGTGCTTATCGGCCCAGGCCAGGCCCAGCGCTGTTGAGATTGCGGTCCCCGCGTGGCCGGTGGCGAACAGGTCGTAGGGGCTTTCGTCCGGTGAAGGAAAACCGCTGATCCCGCCGCTTTGGCGGAGCGTGTCGAACTTGTCGTTGCGGCCGGTGAGCAGCTTGTGAGCGTAGCACTGGTGACCAACGTCCCACAACAGTCGATCGCGTGGGAAATCGAATGCGTAATGCAGGGCGATCGCCAGCTCGGCGACCCCGAGATTACTGGCCAGATGCCCGCCCCGCGCCGAGACCACACTAATGATCCGATCGCGCAGCTCGTCTGCGAGATTGCTCAACTCAGAGTCAGACAGCCCGCGAAGCTGGTCCGGCGAAGTTATACTGTCCAGCAGTTTGTCGGGTTCCATATTGATGAATCGTTAGTACGTAGGTTCAGATCGACCAGGGCGGCAGCCCTGAGGCGTTATCATAACATATCATACGCGATAGGGCTTCGGGAGGCCCGTGTTTTCGCTGTCAGTGCGTGCGTTTGGTCAACAGGTCCGCCAGTTGAAGGAGTTTTTCGGCTCGTGGCCCGAACCTGTCCAGTGCTGCGGCGGCTTGGTTGCTGAGGTCCTTGCCGAGTTCAACTGACCGGTCGAGGCCTAATTGGGCTACGATAGTGTGTTTGTCGGCTCCGGCGTCCTTGCCCGGGGTCTTGCCGAGCTCCGCGGCGTCGGCGGTTACGTCCAGTATGTCGTCGAACACCTGAAACGCCAGGCCAAGCGACTGTCCGTAGCGGCCCAGCGATTCGATGTCGTCATCGTTCATCGATCCGCAAATACCGCCCATTGCCGCTGAGGCTCTCAAAAGGGCGGCGGTCTTTCGCACGTGTATGTACATAACGCCATCCTGACCGTCGGGCACGTCGCAGAGCTTCATATCGGCGACCTGGCCGGCGATCATACCGGCCGGACCGGCTTGACGGCCAAGTTCCAGCACCAGTTCCGCCGCCCGGGCCGAACCGGTTTCGGTCAAAACGCTGAATGCTCGCGTAAGCAGTGCGTCGCCGGCGAGAATCGCCATGGCCTGTCCGAACTGTACGTGTGCGGTAGGGCGCCCGCGGCGCAGCACGTCGTCGTCCATCGCCGGTAAATCGTCATGCACGAGGCTGTAACAATGCACCAACTCCACCGCCACGCTCGCTCGGGCGATCATGTCCGGGTCGGGGTTGTCACTTAGTTCAGCGGCGATCTGGACTATGCCCGGACGCAATCGCTTACCGCCGTTCATTACGCAGTATCGCATCGCATCGGCAAGATCTTCAGGCACGCCCGGTTCGATCAGCAGTCGGACCAATTGCTCGTTACATTTCTGTGCGTACGGACCCAGCAGGTCGCCAAGGTCCGGTTTCGCGGTGTTGTCTGTCATAAGGTCGCCTTCAAGCACCGTCATATTGTTGCAGCTTCAAGCTGATGGCGTTATTATACCCGCACCGATCCTATTGGCTATGATTTCGTCGTCGGACCGCGATGTTCGCCGACTATATGGAGCACCAGAATGTCGAAAATTCATCCGACCGCCATAGTTGATCCGTCAGCCCAACTCGATGGAACCGTGGAAATCGGAGCCTACAGCGTGGTGGAAGGCAACGTCAAGATTGGCGGCGGGACGATTATCCATCCACACGTGGTTATTCGCAGCCACACCGAAATCGGCGCCAACAACCAGATACATCCCTTTACGGTTCTCGGCGGAGATCCGCAGGATTACGGTTACAAATCCGAAACGATCACTTACCTGCGAATCGGCGACAACAACCTGCTCCGCGAGGGCGTTACAATCAACCGGGCCACCGGAGAGGGAAACGTCACGATCATCGGAAACAACACCATGTGGATGGCCAACGCCCACGCCGGACACAATGCGATCGTGCAGGATAACGTCGTCTGCGCCAACAGTGTGGCGCTGGCGGGTTATGCACAGATCGCCCCGCGCGTGATTCTCTCGGGCGGTGCGATGGTGCATCAGTTCACGTGGGTTGGCGAGATGGTGATGACCCAGGGCAAGGCCGGTATCAGCAGCCACGTCCCTCCGTATTGCCTTCTGGCGGGCGGGATAAACGTGCTTATCGGGCTGAATTCCGTTGGACTGCGCCGCGCCGAGCACATCTCCAGCGAAGATCACCGCCAGATCAAGGAAGCGTTCGACCTGACCTATCGCAGCGGTCTGCCTAAAATGGAGATACTCGAAAAAATGGACGCCTGCGTCGACTGGGGCGAGGCGGCAGGAAAGTTCCGCGACTTCATCCACAAAGTAGTGGACGCCGAAAAACCATTCAACAGAGCTTTGTGCAGATTTACTCCGCGGGCCAAATCACGATAAGGCTTTGGTCAATACGACACGGAGAAACCGCCGAATCGACCGGTATGCGGCGCGATCACTTCCGTGCGGTCGCGAATGAAATGGCCCATTCGATCCTCCAACGCCCGGACAAACGCGTCGATTTCATCCGGGGCGCCTTCGACGATGCACTCGACGGCGCCGTCGGGGCAGTTGCGGACCGATCCGGTTACGTCGAACGATTCGGCTATGCGGCAGGTCGTGAACCGAAAACCGACCCCCTGGACGTTTCCGGTGAATCGAATTGTGCGTTGTTCCTGGGACATAAGAAGAGACCTTTGCTGTCTTCGCGGTCGACGTTGATTGCGATGCGATGAGTTTAGCATATAATCTCGACAGGTCAGTTTAAACTGTTTCGGTGAGGAAATTGAAAATGACGGACGATAAATTTGTATACAGCGAGTTGTTGAGCCGGGTCGTTGCGGGCTCCGATCTGTCGCGCGAGCAGGCTTATTGGGCGTTCATGCAGATCATGGGCGGACAATGGACCCCGGCCCAGATAGCAGCGGTGCTTACGGCGCTGGCGGCAAAGGGCGAAACGGTTGACGAGATCACCGCCGCGGCCCAGGCGATGCGCGATCATGCGGTGAAAATAGACACCGCAGGACTCGATGTGATAGACACCTGCGGTACTGGCGGTACGGGCCTCAAGACGTTCAATATCTCGACCACCGCGGCGCTGGTGCTGGCCGGAGCTGGCGCCAAAGTCGCCAAGCACGGGAATCGCACCAACACTCGGTCCAGCGGATCGGCTGACGTGCTCGAGGCTTTGGGAGTGAACCTTGACGCTGGCGAGACGGCGGTCGCCGAAAGCCTCAAACAGGCCGGCGTGTGCTTCTGCTACGCCCGACTCTGTCACCCGGCGATGAAACACGCAGGACCGATCCGCAGGGAACTCGGCGTGCGAACTATATTCAACGTACTTGGTCCGCTTACGAATCCCGCCGGAGCCAAACGCCAGCTAATGGGCGTTTTTAGCGATGCGTTGACCGAGCCGATCGCCAACGTGCTGGCGAACCTCGGGGCCGAGCGGGTCATGGTCGTCCACGCCGCAGACGGGTTGGATGAAATATCCACCACGTCTGAAACGCGAATCTCGCAGTTTGACGGCGAGAAGGTCACAACGAAAACAATAACGCCTGAGGAGTTCGGTGTCGCCCGGGCGAATATGGACGATCTGCTGATCGACTCGCCTGAAGCTTCGGCCGATGTGATTCGCACGATCCTGGGCGGACAAAGCGGTCCTGCTCGCGATATCGTTCTACTCAACGCCGCCGCCGGCCTGTTCGTCGCCGGAAAGGCCGACGACATGCAGGCGGGTCTGGCGATGGCGGCTGAGTCTATCGATTCCGGGGCTGCGGCCGGTGCGCTGGAAAAACTTATCGCTGCTACGGCGGAAAGCTCCCCCCAATGACTGACAGAATCGAGAGCCTGAAGGAGCGTTTTCAGCAGCTTTACGGTCGCCCCCCAGCCGGCGCCGCAAGTGCGCCCGGACGGGTTAACCTCATCGGCGAACACACCGACTACAACGACGGATTCGTCCTTCCTATCGCGATTGACAGATGCACGCTGGCCGCGTTTGCACCTGCCGAAGGGCGCCGGGTGAATCTGGCGTCGGTCCAGCAGGAAGGAGCCCCGGCGTGGTTCGATCTTGACGAAAACATCGAGAAAGGTTCGCCCAAGTGGGCCAACTATCCCAAGGGCGTCGCCGCCGGTCTGGCGGAAAAAGGCGTTGAGCTTGTCGCTATGGACATACTGTTTGACAGCGATGTTCCGATAGGCGGCGGGCTGTCGTCGTCGGCGTCTTTGGAGGTCTCGTCGGCGTTGGCGATGCTGTCGGCCGCCGGAGGCGAAATTGACGACTACCAGCTAGCGCTGATTTGCCAGAAAGCCGAACACGAATTCGCCGGAACGCCCTGCGGGATCATGGACCAGGCGATAAGCGTTATGGGCCAGGCCGGACGGGCCCTGCTGCTGGACTGCCGAGACGGATCGTTCAGGCAGATACCGTTCGATAATCCCGACCTGGTGGTCCTGGTCGCCGACACGAAAGTAAAACACGATCTGACCGACGGCGGATACGCCGCCAGACGCGACCAGTGCTACAGCGCCGCAGCCAAACTCGGTGTGACGATGCTCCGCGACGCCGATGCGGATATGGTCACCGCAGCCGCCACGGATCTGAGCGACAAGGAGCTCACCCGTGCCCGTCACGTGGTCTGCGAGATCGACCGCACGCTGAAGGCGGTTGCGGCGATGGAGGCTGGAGATTATGCGGCGATGGGACAGTTGATGTACGCCTCGCACGCCTCCCTGCGCGACGACTACGAAGTAAGCTGCGAAGAACTCGACCAGATCGTTGACACCGCCGCCGGGCTCGAAGGAGTTTACGGCGCTAGAATGACCGGAGGCGGATTTGGCGGTTGCGCGATTATCCTGGCCGCCTCGGACCGGGCCGACGACACCGCAACCGCTGTAACCGAAGAATACGCCGCCCGGTTCGGACATCCCTGCGTGATTTTCGCCACGCACGCCGCCGGCGGAGCCGCCGCAAACCTGTAATATGCCGACTCGCCGGAGGGCGAACCTAAACTGATGGAAGACCTCAATCGCAACGATATGACAGTCCAGACCGAACGAGCGCTGCTGGTGGCGGTCATTCTGCCTGGATCAACAAATGACCCTCGCGACCCGATCGGAGAGCTGCGATCGCTAGTGCGTGCAGCCGGGGGGGAGGTCGTAGATGAAATGCTCGCCAAACGGCGACAGATTAATCCCGGTTACTACGTTGGTTCCGGAAAGGCCAAGGAAATTGCCCGTCGCGCCAAGGCGAACGACGTTGATGTGGTGATATTCGACAACGATCTGACACCCGGGCAGATACGCGACCTGGAGGAAGTGATCGAGCGGAAGGTCATAGATCGCAGCGAGTTGATCCTGGACATCTTCGCCGCACACGCCCAAACCAACGAATCCCGAATACAGGTCGAACTGGCCCAGTTGGAATACACATACCCGCGCCTCAGTCACATGTGGACGCACCTGTCGCGAATCGCCGGGGGAGCCGCATCAAGCGCCGGAGGCATAGGAACGCGCGGGCCCGGCGAAAAGCAGATCGAAACCGACCGGCGTATCGTCCAGAAAAGAGTGTCGTTCCTCAAACGCAAAATCGCCGCAATCGACAGACGCAAGGTTCGGCAGATCGCCAGCCGCGACAAGGCGTTCTGCGCCGCACTGGTCGGGTACACAAACGCGGGCAAGAGCACGCTGATGCGACTTATGACCGGGGCCGATATCTTCGTGGCCGACCAGTTGTTCGCAACGCTGGACACCAAAACGCGACGCTGGGAGGTGGACACCGCCCAGCGGGTTCTGCTGTCCGACTCGGTGGGCTTTATCCGCGACCTTCCCCACCATCTGGTCGCCAGTTTTCGGGCGACGCTCGAAGAGGCGATTCACGCCGATATGCTGATACACGTAGCCGACGCCAGCAGCCCGCGAGTGGCCCAACAGATCGCCGCGGTCGAAAAAGTGCTCGAAGAACTCGACTGTCATCCGGAGCGGCAGGTCCTGCTGCTGAACAAAATCGACGATATAAACGATCCGACGATAATGACGGTGCTGAGACAGAGATACCCTGAAGCGATCGAATTGTCGGCGCTTACAGGGCAGGGCGCCGACAAACTCACGGAGCTTGTACGCGATTTGTGCACCGGTTCTACAGTTCGCGTAATGCTGCAGGCCAATTGCGGTAACGGACGCCTCATGCAGTACATAGGCCAGCACGCACAGGTCGAGCAACAGACCTACACAGACGCAACCGCCGAGATAATCGCCGTCATGCCGACCGACAAAGTCGACTCGCTCAGAGCCTTCGGCGACGATGTGTCTGTCACCGTGTGCTGATAAAAACAGTGCGAAAAAAGAGTATGAAATGTTCTTTCCGGGCTTTTCACGGACGCGGTCATAACGATAATACATATGGCGACAGGGAGGTCGTCAATGGCAGAGATCAGTTCAACACGTGATGACGGCAGTTGCGATCAAACGCAGAACGCTCCGGCAGCTTCAGCGTGGAAATCCTTCGTCGGCAAAATGGCCGGGAGGTTCCCGACCGCAATGTCGCAAATGCTTCGCGGACGAGGGCAACTCAGAGGGGCCAGCGTTTCGCAACTGCAAGCCAGTCAGTTTCGCGGCGTGCTGCGCGCGCTGGCCTACGGGCGAGTGTATTGCTGGACTCTGGCTGACGGGCGCGACGAAGGCCGCATCTGGCTGGGCGTGGACCCGCACGCGGCCGCGGCGATGCTCGACATTATTCTCGGGGGCAGACCGTACCGGTCAGAATCCGGACTCAGGGACCTGACCGCGATCGACAGGCGTTTGCTGTCGCGCGTGCTGGACCGGGTTTCTGGTATGGTCGCCGGACTGGCGGGAATACCGCAACCGCTTACCCACCTGGCCGCCGAGGATGCGCCGCAACCGCCGGTAGTATCGGCCGGCTGCTTCGACCTGGACATTGGCGGGGCGATATGGGTGTTCGCAGACGGACAACTCCAACGCGGCGATAACCCCGAGACCACCGGACGCACGCCGCGAGCCAAGGGCGGACCTATAGAACTGTCGGCCACTCTTAATGTCGCGGAAATAGCGCCGGACCAACTGGCCCAGCTCGAAGTTGGAGACATAATCTCCACGGACGTATCGGTCGACGGAGAGGTGATCGTACGCCTGGCGGGGATACCCAAATACGTTGGGCAACTGTCAGCCGTGGACGGAAAGAAAGCCGTCACGATCACCCGCAAGATCACCAGGCAGGACTAATCGTCGGACTGCGTCAGCTTGCGGCGCGACTTGATGATCGTCGCCGAAGATTCGATTATCATCCATATCTCCAGCACCACTATCACGCCGGTGATTATCAGCAGGTGCAGATTCTTTCCGTTGGTGGTGTAGTCGCGGTAGAAATCAGTGAGCTTGTAGGTGATCGCCCATGCGGTCATAGTCAGCATTATGAAGAACGGTATCAGTGTGAAGAGTATCGGTTTGCCCTTGCGGGCCAGGTAGACCGTGATCACCAGGAACGCCAGCGCCGCCAGCAGTTGGTTGGTCGCGCCGAACAGAGGCCAGAGCAGCAGTCCGCCCTTGCCCTGACCGTCATACAAAGCTAAAACGCCTGCTGAGACCACAGCTACGGTCGTGGCGATGTACTTGTTTCGCAGCGGTTTTACGCCAATGCCTCCGCCCAGTTCGGATATGACGTACCGCTGCAGTCTAGTTGCGGTGTCCAGCGTTGTGCCCGCGAAGCAGGCCACGAACACGCCCATTATCGTAGCGCCCAGTGCGACCGGAACGCCTATGAAGTACAGCATGTTCGCCGATCCGTCCACGAACGCTCCGACCTTGGCTCCCAGCCCCTGCGCCGCGCCCCAGCTCTCGTAGTGATGGGCCCATCTTTCGGCGCCCACGTGTCCGCCCTTGTCAGCCAGCAATCCAAGCCCGCCCGCCACCGCAACCAGCACGAAGACCGACAGCATGCCTTCCATAAGCATGCTTCCGTATCCTATAACCTGTGCGTCGGATTCATGTGCGATCTGTTTGGATGTGGTGCCCGAGGAGACCAGGCAGTGGAACCCGCTTATCGCTCCGCACGCGATTGTTACGAACAGGAAAGGCAGTATCGGCGGGGCGCCTTTGGGGCTGAGGTCCACCGCAGGAGCCACAATTTCCGGTTTCGAGACCAGCACGCCGGCGGCCAGGAAGAACATGATCACAAACAGCACGTGCCCGTTAATGTAGTCTCGCGGTTGGAGCAGCCACGTAACCGGAAGCACCGAGGCGATGAAAACGTATATCAACAGGAAGATCGACCAGGTTACATTCGGGACGATCACCCACGAGCCGATATGGATATCCGGAAGGCTAACCGGCCAGTAGGCCGAGCCCACGTAAACTGCTGCGCCCAGCACGGCTAGCGCCACAAGCGAAAGCGGAAGGGCGGGCAGTTTGGATTTGTAGATCATGTGCCCCAGCGCCATTGCGATCGGTATCTGTATCCACACCGAGAAGACTGATCCGGGATACATTTTGAACAGCGACGCGATCACCAGACAGAAGATCGCCAGCACGATTGTAAGAGCCAGTGCGATTATGCACAGGAACATCACGCGAACCCTCGCCGAGATCAGATCGCCGGCGATATCGCCGATCCCGCGCCCTCGATGGCGCATCGAAACCGCCAGTGCGCCCAGATCGTGAACCGCGCCCATGAAGATGCATCCGACTGTAACCCAGATAAACGCCGGGACCCAACCCCATATGATTCCGATCGCCGGGCCGACAATCGGACCGGTGCCCGCGATGGACGTATAGTGGTGCCCGAACAGGATCCCTTTCTTCGTAGGAACGTAGTCCATCCCGTCGTTGATCTCGACCGCCGGGGTGCGCAGCGACGGGTCCAGGGCGAAAATCTTGCGGGCCAGGAACTTTCCGTACGTGTGATACGCCACCATGTAGGCTACGGCGGCGCCGACGGCTAGAAGAATCGATCCCATGAGTTATCCTTTGACTGTAACGTGTAGTTAGGTTGCCCCGCCCGATCCGCGCCGCGAGGCTGTATATACAATGACGAAACTCCGGGTTCGTTTCAAGCGGATTCGCTTCCGACCGGCGGGTCTGCGTTCAGTGCAGGTTATAAATGACGATAAAACTATCAGGTTAAAGTTTCGGGTTCCAATCGGTCGACATAACAGTGCCGACGTTAGCAGAAATTGACCTCGGGCGCTGCCGTGGAGACGGCGGGACGGATAAACCGACCCGCCGTCACCTGGTGCGCGCTGCTAATGCGGTGGGGGCGACTAATTGTCATCGTCGTCGTCATCGTCGTCATCGTCGTCATCGTCGTCATCATCATCATCATCGTCGTCATCATCATCGTTGTCGTCATCGTCATCGTCATCATCATCGTCGTCATCGTTGTCATCATCGTCGTCATCGTCGAAGTCGAATTCCAGGCAGACTCTCGCCAGTGACTTCATTGCCGCCTTCGGGTCCTTGTCCGCCAGTTGGAGTTCGTGCATCGATATCAACGCCGCCTGCCGCAGGCCCGCGATTGGTGAATTATCTGCGACCTTTTCCAGGGCTTC
>PVBE012265451.1_pt1 | contig 31493 bp, 33 predicted proteins | sample 1631181 | NCBI WGS metagenome assembly PVBE01 (sample SAMN08397723, study PRJNA350692) | Marine metagenome, whole genome shotgun sequencing project. | isolation source: water | place: Pacific Ocean | collected 2012-04
CGTCCAGGTCCTTTACCCCGAAACCGATCGTGGCGCTTCCTGCAGCTTTCCCGGCGGCTTCCCGGTCAGGCACCTTGCCGCCACCGTGCAGAGCCAGCGTGTTGCCGTCGACATCGAATTCACTCCCGTCCGGCGTGTCGAACCGGAGCTTCAGACCGAGCATGTCTCGATAAAAGGCGACGGACCGGTCCATATCCGAAACCAGAACCATCGTGATCATGTGTTGCATTTCTAACTCCTAATGGTTTTGCGTCGGGTCCACCGTTCCCGTCGGAAGACCGGGGGCCTTTAAAGCGGAGTGGGGGAGGTCAAGGAAAAGCGCGAAGAAATGATCTGCCGGATCTCCCCATCCTCCGCGTCTCCGCGTCGCACTCCCAGTGGGTTCGCCATATTACAACGAAAAGAGTGGGACCACCCTCGAATAGCAAACGATGGGGTATGATTTTAAGATGGCAATGCGTGATGAGGCGGAGTCTTATTTCAAATCGCTACAGGACACCATCACCACGTCCCTAGGCGCAATCGAAGGCGATTCGTTTCGAGAGGATCTGTGGGGTCGCGATGCCGGAGGCGGCGGGCGCACCCGCGTGATCGAAAATGGAGCGGTCTTTGAAAGAGGTGGTGTCAACTTCTCACGTGTTTACGGCAACCTGCCCGAAGAGTTTGCCTGCGAGATCCCGATGGGTTCGGGCACCGAATTCTTCGCGACAGGGATATCGCTGGTAATTCATCCTCGAAGCCCGAAGGTTCCTATTGTGCATGCTAACTTCAGGTATCTGGAGAAAGGGGGTGTCACATGGTTCGGAGGCGGCGCGGATCTGACACCGTGCTACCCCTTTGATGAAGACGCCACACACTTCCATCAAACGTTGAAGGCCGCCTGCGATCGGCACGACGCCACGTACTATCCGCGCTTCAAGAAGTGGTGTGACGAATACTTCACGATCCGTCATCGCGGAGAGATGCGCGGCATCGGCGGAATCTTCTTCGATTATCTCAAGGACGACCTCGAAAACACCTTTCGGTTCGTCCGGACCGTTGGGGACGCGTTCCTCCAGGCGTATGTGCCGATCGTAGAGAAACGCCGGTCTGAGCCCTACGGAGCGAAGGAAAGGGAGTTTCAAATGCTGCGACGCGGGCGTTACGCCGAGTTCAACCTCGTCTACGACCGCGGTACCGTGTTCGGCCTCAAGACGAACGGGCGCGCCGAGTCGATCCTGATGAGCCTGCCTCCGATCGCGAGCTGGGTTTACGACTACGAACCCGAACCCGACAGTCTCGAAGAAAAGGCAACCGACTATTTTCAGCCGAAGGACTGGGCCTGATGTTTTGTCGACATTGCGGAACCACGCTCGCTCCCGACAGTCAATATTGCGCCAAGTGTGGGAAGCCTCTCTTTTCTCACGGCTCTCCCAGGTGGGACGCCGTGGTGAGGAAGCTCAAGCTCAAGACGCCGTTCCCGTACTTCGGACTATTGATTCTGGCTTTCGTCGTTTGGACCGTACAACCCAGGCAGCGCCATGCCGACTACTCTCTGATCGGATGGGAATTGGAACTCCAGGGCGAATCCGTCTCACCGGACAACTCCATGTTCCGCCACCACATGAGCCTGATACTGGAAAACCTGAGCGACGAGCCTATAAGTGAAATTCCGGTGGAACTGACGGCGCATCTCGAACCGGATCAAGCGGGAGAGATAGTCTACGACTTCCTTGGCCGGCAACTCGTGATCATGCGGAATGGGAACTTGATACCGCTTGTCGTCGTCCTGACCGACGAACTCGGAACGGGAGAAAAACGACGCTATACGATAGATGGAATCGTGACCACGAAGGCACCAGCCGAAGTGACGTACGAGGTTCGTGGAGAGGACACCGACGATGTCCTGGCCACCCTGAGGGCTGAAATACGAAATTCGCGCCGGGAGCCGGCAGGTCCGGTCGCCCAACTCCAGCCGGCCGGCACACCATGATCAAATGGTTGAAGCGCATTGTCGCGCTGGGGCTTACCCTCTTTCTGTTTCTCCTTCTTGTCGTCGTTCCCGTCGGCGGTTCGTTTCTCATAACCAGTGTCCGCGCTCGATCTCCGGAATTAGGATCTACGGATCCAGACTCGCTGGGTCTGGCCGTGACAGCAGTCCAATTCACCTCTGAAGACGGAGTTGGCCTCAAGGGATGGTGGAACCCGGGAGAGCCGGACCGGCCAGTCGCCGTTTTCGTTCACGGATTGAATCGGTCCCGTCTGGAACTGCTGGAGCGGGCCTCGGAAGTGAGCCGCCGCGGCTACGGGGTGCTGCTGTTCGACCTTCGCAATCATGGAGAAAGCGAGGGTGCCCACACGACACTCGGAGTCCATGAGAGTCGGGACGTCTGTGCCGCGAAGGAGTATGTCGAAAGTCACACTCCCGGTCGGCCGGTTGTCTTGTGGGGTGTTTCGCTGGGTGCCTCGACTGCCCTGTTGGGTGCCCGTCGGTGCGAGGGCTTTGGCGCGGTCATTGCCGACAGCTCCTTTCTGTCCCTGGAGGAAACGATTTCTCATCACTTTCGCCTCCTCTTCGGACTTCCATCATTTCCGGTTGCCAATCTGTTGATGCTCACGACAACCCTCCGGATGGGTTTTGACCTTGCCGACGGCGACGTTGAGCAGGCCGTCAAGGACAGCCCCGAACTCCCCATTCTGTTCATTGCCGGCGACCAGGACGTTCGCATGCCTCCCGAATTGGCACAGCAACTCTATGCGGCCTCGTCCCATCCTGATGCGAAACTCCTCATCGTTCCCGGTGCGTCCCACGGCCGGGCTTTCAGGCAGGACCGCGTGGGGTATCTCCAGGCGGTGTTCGATTTTCTCGAGAAGGTCTTCCCGGAAAAGCAGACGGTGGAGCCGGGCCCGGCGTAGAGGTATCGACGCCCGAGCTTGCTCGGGAACGTTATACTGTAGGGTGAATGGGTTTTGAATCCCGGAATAATGGTTCGCACTGAGTAGACAAGATGCGCCACATGACATTGCAATTAGAAAAGGGATCCGAGGCATGAGCCATGTCACGGTACTGGCCGGTGGAAGTGGAGCTGCCAAGTTCCTGCTTGGTCTTGTCGACGTAGTTCCGGAAGAGCAGATCCACATCGTGGTCAATGTGGGTGACGACGACGATCTCTGGGGGCTCCATATCAGCCCCGATATCGACACCATCCTGTATGCGCTGGCCGGCGAGTTGGATCCCAATCGGGGGTGGGGACGCCGGGATGAGACATTCAGGTGTCTGGAAACCATAAAGAAGCTCGGCATGCCTTCCTGGTTCCGCGTCGGCGACCGCGATCTGGCCACGCACCTGGTGAGATCTGACTTGATGCGAAAGGGGGCCAACCTGTCGGAAGCGACGGCTGAACTGGCCGATCGGTTCGGCATTGGTGTCGTGATCATGCCAGTCACCAACCACAGGGTTCGAACGCGCATCCACACATCCGAGAAGACGCTGGCGTTTCAAGAGTACTTCGTCCGCGAGAAATGTGAGCCGGCAGTTCGAGGGGTCAGCTTTGAAGGCGCCACTGTGGCCAGAGCGTCAACCGAGGCCGTGGAGTCGATCATGCGGGCGTCGAGAGTTATCCTGGCACCCAGCAATCCGGTAACCAGCATCGGGGCAATCCTGGCAGTTCCCGGAATCCTCGAGGCCTTGTCCAACACCCAGGCCGGAGTCGTTGCGATCAGCCCCATCATCGGTTCCCAACCGGTGAGTGGGCCTGCAGGCATTCTGATGCAAGCTACCGGGTCCGATGAAGTATCGGCCAGGGCCGTGGCGGAACGCTACCGCGCTTTCCTGGACCACATTGTCATACACACCACCGACCTGCCCCAGCTGGAAGAAGTCCGCGGCGGTGGCGTTGGGGTCTGGGTAGAAAACATCCTCATCAACAGCGTCGAAGATGCCAGCCGAATTGCCAGACGCGTAACGAATGAAGACCGTCCTGTTACCCGTAAAGGAATTCAGTAACGCCAAGCAGCGGCTGGCGGGAATACTGAGTCCAGACCAGCGTGCGGGGCTTGCGCGAGCGATGTTCGTCGACGTCCTGGGCGCTGTAACCACCTCCCTTTCCGTCGAACGTGCGATAGTCATAACAGCCAGCGACGAAGTGGCCCGGATCGCCAGCGGGCACGGTCTGGAAGTTGTGATCGAGGTGCAGGCAACAGGTCACAGCGCCGCCGTGAACCAAATGGCGGGGCAACTGGTCGAAACGGCCTCAGCTTTTCTCGCAATCGCTTCAGACCTTCCGACCCTCAGAGGTGCGGATATCGATCAGGTGCTCGATTCCGATTGTGATGGGATTGCCCTGTTGGCTTCTCGTGACGGAACCGGCACCAACGGTGTCTTGATGCGACCCGGTGCCACGATCCAAATGGACTACGGAACCGACAGCCTCCGACGACACATATTGCTGGCCGAGGCAAGCGGATCAGCCGCAGTTGTGATGGAAATACCGGAATTCGGATTTGATGTCGATACGCCGGACGACCTTGCCCACCTCATCGAGGTGGCGCCCCGGCGTGGAGAAACCTGGGAGTCAGCCATGTCCCTGGGAGTTCTCGACGCGCTTCGAGCCTCAAGATGACCCTCACGGTTCACCCTCTTCAAGGGATACCAGAAGTACAACCGGGAGACGATCTCAGCGTTCTGACAGCCCAGGCGGTGGAGGAGTCCGGCCTGACCCTCGCCGCCCGGGACGTTGTCGCGGTCACACAGAAGGTCGTATCGAAAGCGGAAAACAGAATAGTCCGGTTAGCGGAAGTCGATCCGTCGCCGGAGAGTCTTCGTCTCGCAGAATCGAGCACAAAGGATGTCCGCCTGATCGAAGTGATTCTCAGGGAAAGCCGTCGAATCGTTCGCCATCAGCAGGATGTCCTGATCGCGGAAACACTCCATGGTTTTGTTTGCGCCAACGCGGGAGTCGATTTTTCGAATGTGGGCGGCGACGGCCTCGTGACTCTACTCCCCCTGGATCCCGACGGTTCTGCGCGCAAACTGGCCGAACACCTCGGTTGTGGGATCATTATCACCGATACGTTCGGCCGACCGTGGCGAGAAGGCCTGGTGGACGTGGCGATCGGAATCTCACGCGTGCCGGCCCTGGTTGATCTTCGGGGTACAGTCGACCGGCACGGTTACCAGTTGCACGCCAGCATACTGGGCACAGCCGATGCCCTGGCTGCCATCGCGGGCCTGGCGATGGGCAAGACACAGGGCATCCCGGCCGTCCTCATTCGGGGCTATGAATGGGAGCCCTCGGATCAGACTGCTCGAAATCTGGTTCGGCACCCCAAGAAGGATCTTTTTCGATGAGAATAGCCGTTCTTGGAGGCACCGGAAAACTTGGAAAGGGCCTGGCCTTAAGAGCGGCTCGCGCCGGCCATGAGGTGATCATCGGCTCCCGCGACCCAGGCCGTGCCAGGGAGGTCGCAATGTCGCTCGACACGCGGATAGACGGGCAATCCAACCGGGATGCGGCCCACGCCTCCGAAGCCGCCTTCCTGAGCGTGCCCTACAGTGCACATCGAGAAACAATCGAGCAGGTGCGCGAGGCCCTGGCAGGTAAACTCGTCATCGATGCCACTGTGCCGATCAACCCTGCGAAACGCACCGAACTTCGAACCGAGAGTGGCAGATCCGCCGCAGAAGAGAGCGCTGACATTCTCGGTGAGAAAACCTCAGTCTTCGCGGCCTTCCAGACCGTCTCCTTCCATACCCTCGGTCAGGACGAAGTCCAAACCGACATACTCGTGGCCGGGGATACAGTACGGAAGGAGGACGCCCTGTCCCTGGTCCGGAGTCTCGGAGTAAACCCCGTCGATGCCGGCCCGCTCAGTTCGGCGCGCCATCTGGAACAGTTGACTCTCCTGCTCATCAGCATCAACAAGCAATACAAGATCAAGAATGCGGGGTTGAAGGTCTTGGGGATTTAGCAGGTAGCTGGAAATGGCTGGCAGCAGGTAGCCGGCAGCGTGCAGCAATCAGGAACCCGGAATGAAGCTGCCCGCTGCTTGCTACCGGCTACTCGCTAACTTGCCTCCGATCCCGTCCACTCCTGCGCTCGCGAAAGAACCCGGGCGTCAGTTTGAGAGCCAGGTCGAGGCTTTCTTGGAGATCCGATATGGTGAAGGGTTTCAGGAGGAACGGGTCCGAGCTGCGAAACGTGGTTCGGCAAGCGGCGTCGCTCGAAGAAAAGACGGACCTCAGTTTCGGGCGGAGCCGGAAACCCCTGCGTGCAAGTTCCGTGCCTGTCATTTCAGGCATCTGGAAATCCGTCAGCAAGATGTCAATCTCCTGATTGGGGTCGCTCAGGAAGGCAAGAGCCTTGGTCGGTCTGTCCGCCGCGATCACAGAATATCCCTGCTGCGCCAAGAGTGAGTCGACCGATTCGAGCACAAGTTCATTGTCGTCAACAAGCAGGACCGTCAGGCCTCTCTTCGATGCCATTAAATTACCTCCATCAAGCTAAAGAAGACGTAAGGCAATGTCTGATCCTTGCGAAAAAATAGTCCGATTTCGGTCAGTGTCTACCCAATCGTAGGTTTCCATCTGTGATTCAACGTTCAGGATTCCAGATCTATTCACAGGGAAAAGGGTGAGATCAGAGTGGGAAGGCAGGTGTCAGGAAGCAGCAGGCTCCTAGGCTGATCGCCTCACCCGGTCAGCTCCCCGACTCACATCTTATACTTCCCCATGTCCTCGTCATCCATGTCCAGCCAACGCTTGAGGTCCTCGTTTGGCATCTGATCGCCGCTGGAGACCTGTCCTCTGGAGTTTTGAAGAACCTCGTCGGCAACGAGTATGGGGCAGTCGATTCGAAGAGCCAGCGCGAGGGCGTCGCTGGGTCGGGAATCGATCGAAATGAGCTTTTCATTCTGGAGGATCCAGATGACGGCGTAGAACGTGTCTTCCTTGATAGCCGTTACAACAATCTTCTGAACGTGGCTTTCAAGCCCGATGAGCACGTTCTTGAGCAGGTCGTGCGTCATGGGGCGAGGAGTGACGACCTTCTCGATTTCAAGAGCGATTGCGTTCGCCTCGGAAACACCAACCCATATAGGGAGGATCGCGTTTCCGCTGGCCTCCTTGAGGATCACGATCGGCATGTTGGTGATCGGGTCCATCATTAGACCCCGAATCTTCATCTCGACTTCCAAAATCGTCTCCTCTCTACTTTTTGCAATGTATATACCAAACCATCCCAATTGCAAGTTAATGTGATCCCGATTACTGACGTTTCAATAACTCCTTGACATGTTTGCGTGCGGCTTCGCTCACTTTCGGGCCACTCATCATCCGCGCGAGTTCCTCTATTCGCGCCTCCCCCGCCAGCGCTTCGATCCGGGTAACTGTCCGCTGGTCCACGACCAATTTTTCGATTCGGTAATGATGGTCGGCGAACCTGGCTATCTGAGCCAGATGTGTCACCGAGAACACCTGGTAGGATCCCGACAATTCCTTCAACTTTCGCCCGACGGTCTCGGCGGCCTCGCCTCCGATGCCGGCGTCGATCTCGTCGAATACCAGCGACTTTCCGCCACCATCGTCGGCCATCACGGTGCGGAGTGCCAGCATGACTCGTGAGAGTTCTCCTCCAGACGCCACCTGGGCGAGTAAAGCCGGGTCTTCTCCCGGATTTGGAGCAAGCATCAGTCGGGGCAGATCGAGTCCTGTTGCTCTCGGAGGATCGACGGTAGTCCAACCGATCGAAAATTCTGCAGCGGGCATGGCGAGCGAGCGTACCTCGGATGTGACGGATTTTTCCAGATCGGCTGAACAGGTTCTCCGGCTTCCGCTCAGTTGCTCGGCCGCATCCCGGAAATCTTTGCGAAGGCTAGCCAACCGTTCCGCGATCTCTGCTTTCTTAGTCTCTGTAAGACCTATATTGTCCAGTTCTTGGATTACTTTCTCCAAGTGGGCACCGAGGTCTGGTCCGTACTTTCTGTGGAGGCGCTCCAGCTCAGAGAGCCTTGTCTGGAGATGTTCCAGTCCCCCCGGATCGACGTCGATCTTCTGGAGATAGTCCCGGAGGCTGTATGCCATGTCTTCGACGAGGGCTCGGGCGGTGGCGGATTGTTCGGCGATGCCGGTCAACCTGGAGTCATGAACCTCGGCGTCATGAAGGGAACGTTCGACTGCCGCAAGAAGGGAGAGGACGGATGCTTCGGCCTCGTACAATGATTGGTAGCTGGCCGTGGCTGTTTCGAGAAGCCGGCCCGAGTGTTCGAGGATCTCGACCTGCTCCCTCAGGTGGTCGGTTTCTTCGGCTAGAGGGTTTGTGCGTTCGATTTCACCACGTTGGAACCGGAGCAGGTCTGTACGTTGCAGCACCTCCGATTCCGCGGTTTCGAGTTTGGCCAGCTCGTCTTCGAGGGTCCCGATTGCTTCGTAGAGAGTACGGACACGATCGCGGAGCACCGCCGCCTCGGCAACGCGATCGATCAGGGCAAGTTGGGTGCTGGTGCGAAGCAAGGTCTGCTGCTCATGCTGGCCGTGAATGTCCAGAAGGTCGGGCGCCAGAGCACGAAGGGCGGCCACTGTACTGGGTTGGCTGTTGATATAAACGCGGTTTCGGTTGTCCGCCGCGATTTCGCGACGGAGGACCAGTTCTCCGTCCTCGGCGTCGATGCCGATTGGTTCCAGATCGATTCGGGCGGAGGCTTCGAAGACGGCTTCTATGATTGCTTTATTCTCTCCTCGGCGGATGACGTCGGTGGTGGCTTTGCCGCCGGCCAGGAGCGCCAACGCGTCAACGACAAGCGATTTCCCGGCGCCGGTCTCCCCGCTCAGGAGGTTGAAGCCGGGTTCGAATTCCAGTTCGAGCTGGTCGATGAGAGCAAAATTCCGCACGCGGAGAAGCCGGAGCATACTGGCCGTTTATATGCCAACCACAGCAGTCTTTCAATGGAGAAGTGCCAACAGTACCCGCGGCTTTCTCGGCCAGGCTGGCAATCTCGATATTTTTACTGTGATGACCGGCAAACGAAATTCGGGCTCGAGAGTCTGTGACATGAAGGAGGATTAGTTTGGCCGACTTGGCATACCCCGGCACATTGATACTGCAGGGCGGCGCAGATGTGATTGACCTGCTCCTCACCACCGGTCCCGTTGCTCGGGTCGTACTCCTGATCCTGTTCGTGTTCTCGGTCGCATCCTGGGGTGTCATCTTCTCCAAAGGACTGCTGATCCGGAAGATTCGAAAAGAATCCAAAGTCTTCTGGAAAATCTTTCGCAAGGGACACAGCTTGTCGGAAGTCAGCGCAGCATGTGAAATGTTGCACTTCACACCTCTGGTTCCGGTCTTTGATGCCGGCTTTGAGATGATTGCTCCGATCGAAGGCGACGCCGAAAGCACTCAGATGCCCGGAGAAGCAACTGTCCAGCGGGCCCTGTTCCGAGCGGCAGCCGCCCAACTAACCGAACTGGAGACCCGGATGACGTTTCTCGCGACGACGGCCAGCGTCACTCCGTTTATAGGTTTGTTTGGCACCGTCCTGGGCGTGATCGGTTCTTTTGCCGGGTTGGCAAACGCATCGGTCGGCACGCTCCAGGCCGTGGCGCCGGGAATGGCCGAAGCACTGATCGCCACGGCCGTCGGGCTTTTTGCGGCAATACCCGCGCTTGTGGCCTACAATCACTTCGTGGCGGAAATCCGAAGCCTGGGCGGTCAACTCGACGACTTGCAGGCGGAATTCCTGGCCCTGGCCGAGCGACGAGGGCTCCACTGAGGAGGACTCTGCCGGGCTAGGGAGCATCCTACTCCGGAGGAACAATGGCTTTCACCACGCGCGACGGCAAGACCCAGTCGGAGTTGTCCGAAATCAACATGATTCCGTTCATCGATATCATGCTGGTCCTGCTTATTATTTTTATGGTGACTGCGCCGGTCATACAGTCGGGTATCGAAATCGACGTGCCCAGAACAGAGCTTGTCCGTGAAATCGCCGAGGAAAAACTCATCGTGTCGGTGGATCGCGATCAGAACCTCTTTCTGCAGGACGAGGCTGTAAACATCAACGACCTGGGACGCCTGATCAACGAGCGCGTCGTCGACCCGGCTCGTCGAAGTGTCTATTTGCGTGCCGACGAGGCGGTGCCGTTTGGGACGATCGCCGTGGTGATGGACCGTCTGAACCAGGCAGGCATTGAAAACATCAGTGTTGTCACCCAGCCGTTGAACGCAAACTGAGCATGAAGCAAAATCGTGAACGGTTCGATCGTGGCATATTGATGTCGGCGGGGCTCCACGCCGTTCTGATATTGTTTGTCCTGTTCTCGCCGGTCCTGTTCCCTGCCTACGGTGATTCGAGCTGGGGAGACCTGGGCGGTGGCGATGGGATGAGCGTTTCGATAGTCTCGAGCATTTCCGGGATGCCTCTGCCCGCTCCTGCCGTTGTAAACGACGAAGCTGCTGCCAACGAATCCGAAGGCTTCTACGAGACCGAACCCGAACCGCCGAGTGAGCCGGAACCCGAACCGGAGGCTCCGGCTGTGGAAGCCGAACCGATTCCGGAAACGACGGCTCCCGTCGAAACAACTCCCCCACCACCTCCTGCTCCGCCAGCTCCTCCACCCGCTCCCAAGCCGGTCGAAGCAGAGCCGCCTCCCGAGCCCACGAACGCCGTGCCCTTCGGTCAAGGCGGCCGACCGTCGGTCAACTACGGCCAGACCGGAGACGAGGGGAGTGGGGTGGGTGCCGTCGGAGAAGGAACCTTCGGTGAACGTTACGGAGGCTACGTCAGGGCGATTTCACAACGGATTTCTCAAAACTGGTTGCAGGGGATGATCCGTGGGAACATCCGCAACGCACCACGGATCTACGTCAGTTTTGATATCCTTCGAGACGGCACGATCACCAACGTTGAGATCACCACCGGCAGCGGCATCGCATCGCTTGATCGATCGGCCCGCAGAGCCGTCCTGGCCTCGAATCCGCTTGGGCCACTGCCGTCGGATTTCCGGGGGCGGTCTATAAACGTCAGTTTCTGGTTCGATTATCGAAAATGAGACGAACTAAGATTGCGATCGCACTTTTTGCCCTGGCCTTGTTTTCCTCAGCGGCATCCCTCTTTTCCCAACAACCTCAGGTCGTCACCGGAACACGGACCGGTGCCATGTCCATCCGACTGGCCGTGCCCCAGTTCGAACTCCGCTCGAACCGCCCGGGCGCGGTCGAGCTGATCGACACGTTCAACGAAACTCTCTGGGACGATCTGGAGTTCTCCGGGGTTGTCGCGCTGATCAGCAGGAGCTTCTATCCCCTCGGCAGTTTTGGCCGCGCCATCGACATCGACACCACCGCCTGGACGACCTCCGCGGTCGATGCGCAGTTCCTGGCGTTAGGGAACGGCCAGGTCAGCGGCAGCGAGTTTCTGATCGAGGCACATCTCTGGGATCTCAAGACCCGTATTGAGGACCGGGAGGAGATCGGCCTGCGATTTAGAGTCGCGACGACCGAAGCATCGGTTCGAGCGAGTGCACACCAGTTTGCAGACATGATCATCGAACTGCTTGGCGGTGGGATTCGCGGCGTCTCGCAGACGAAGATCGCATTCGTTTCCGACAGGAGCAGCAGAAGGGGAAGCTCGGAAAAAGAAATCTGGGTGATGGATTACGACGGCCACAACCAATACCAGTTGACGACTGTCCGAAACCTGGCCTTGACTCCGGCCTGGGCGCCCGACGGCGAGCGGATTGCGTACACGACCTACCAGAGAAACGTGCCGGACATCGCAATCATTTCCCGAATTGATCGTCGCGGTTTTCCGTTCCCGGAGCTTGAAGGCACGACGACTACACCTGGTTGGTCGCCCGACGGGAGCCAGATTGCATTCTCGTCGAGCATGAACAAGGTTCGCGGCATGAACGACCTCGAGCTCTACGTTTCGGACTCCCGCGGGCGCAACCCGCGCCGGTTGACCAATTCCTATGGTGTCGATATGTCGCCGGTCTGGAATCCAAAGACCGGACGTGAAATCGCCTTCTTGTCGGATCGGAGAGGTTCGCCTCAGCTCTATATTATCGACGCTCAAGGAGGTAATCTTCGTCCCCTCGTCACTGGAGGAGGAGAAGCGGTAAACCCTGCCTGGTCGCCCGACGGACAAACGATCGCGTTCGCGTGGAAACGGTCTCGATCACCGAACTTCGATATTTACCTGCATGACCTTGCCACGAATAGAAACGTGCAACTGACCCAGAACTCACGCGACAACGAACGTCCGAACTGGTCGCCCGACGGAAGACACCTCGTTTTCGAATCGGACCGAACCGGCAGGAAGCAGATATACTCGATGCTGGCCGACGGCACCAAGGTCCGACAATTGACTCGCGAGGGAAAGAACGAAGGACCTGCCTGGTCCCCCTATATCCGACAATGATGGAGACCGAATGCCGAATCCAGTTAACAACCAAGGAGGCTCGAGAATGAAAATTGGCAATCGAACAGGAACGAACGGACCCGCTCCGCAGCCCGTGTTGTTCGGCCGCCGCTCCTCGACCCGACGGCCGGCCCCAGTCGTTTTCCTCCTGCTGATGACCCTGTTTTCCTTCTCCTGTAGAAGGCCGGCTGCGCCACCACCACCACCGCCGGCACCACCGGCGGAGGAGACACCGCCACCGGCTCCTGAGCCGACTATCTCGTTGAGCGTCCGCCCTGCCAACATCGAGCGTGGCGACTCCGCGACGCTTCAATGGGAAGCCAGCAGTGCCGCGGCGGTTCGAATCGAACCCGGTGTGGGTACTGTTGGAACATCCGGAAATCGAGACGTCAACCCGTCGTCCTCGGTGACCTACACCGCAACCGCCACGGGTCCGGGTGGGACGGCGACCGATATCGTTCGCGTCACGGTTCGTACCCCGGCACCGCCGCCGGCCGCACCGCCGCTTCCGGACACACCGGAACTGACGATCGAGGAACTCTTCAGGGACAACATCCAGGTGATTTACTTCGATTACGACCAGGCTGAGATTCGATCGGACCAGGTCGGCGCATTACAGAACAATGCAAGGTTCCTCCGGCAGAATGCGGGCGTCCGCTTCACCATCACGGGCCATGCCGACGAGCGTGGTAGTCAGGAATACAACATCGGTTTGGGTGACCGGAGGGCAAACGCGGTACAGCAGTACCTGGTTGAACAAGGGATCAGTGAATCCCGAATCAATACGGTCAGTTTCGGAGAGGAGCGTCCGGTCTGTAGCGATACCACCGAGCGCTGTTACCAACAGAACCGGAGAGCCGAACTCATCACACGTCAGTAATCGTGCGGGTCTCGCGTTCCGATTCATGTAGGGTGTCACCATGAAGAAGACTCTTGTCGGTCTCATCATGCTCATGATGGCCGGTCTCCTGTCGGCTGACCCGGCGTGGGGTCAGCGGAGGGAGATCGTCCAGCTCCAGGCCGACATCATCCGCCTCTCGCAACAGGTCGGTGAAATCCAGACCAGCCTGGACGAACGGAACTCTGTTGTTCAGAACCTCGTGGAGCAACTCTACGACCAGGTCGTCGCCCTGTCGGAAACTGTCGGTCGCATCAACAACACGCTGAACGACGTCCAGGCAAGCAACGACAGACTCGGGGGCGAAATGCGCGTTCTGGTGTCGAACCTGCGCGACGATGTTGAGATCATGGACCGAAGCCTTGGAGACCTCAGGACCGACATGAACGCTGTTGCCCAGCAGCTGACAACGCTCAAGACGACGACCGAAGAGCTCGACTCACCAGAGAGCCTGATGCGGATGGCTGTGACCGACTTTCTGTCCGGAAACTACGATCTCGCGATCGAGGGTTTCCGGGATTACCTGGACAACTTCCCGGCAAGCCCCAGGGCCGCCGAATCTCAACTTTACCTGGGTGATTCCTATTTCAACGACGGGGAATACGAGCAGGCCATCATCGAGTACGATTTGCTCTTGCAGAAATTTCCCGACAGCGTTAAAAAGGTCACTGCCCTGTATAAGAAAGGCCTCGCTCTGGCGGAAATGAACGAAATCGACGATGCGTTGACCTACCTTCGACGCGTCGTTTCCGACTATCCAGACAGTACCGAAGCGACAAGCGCACAACAGAAGATAGACGATCTATCTCGATCCGGACGGCGTTGATCGGCTAGGGTGAAGGCGTGCCGCCTCAGGCGGCGAAAGAGGATTTCGAATGGCCAAGTCTATAAACAAAGTGACCCTGATCGGACGTCTCGGAAGAGACCCCGAGTTGAAGTACACCGCCAGTGGAACTGCCTACTGTCGGTTTTCCATGGCAACCGATGACTCCTGGACCGATCGCAACACGGGCGAACGCCAGGAAAGAACCGAATGGCACAACATCATTGCGTGGGATCGGCTGGCTGAAATTTGTGGCCAGTACCTTGCCAAAGGCCGGCTGGTCTATATCGAAGGCAGTATTTCGTCACGTCAGTACGAGGACAAAGATGGAGTAAAGCGTACATCCTTCGACATCAAGGCCAGGGATATGGTGTTGCTCGGCTCTCCCGGCGACGGAGGCCAGCGCCCGGCCCCCGCAGCAGCCGCCAAACCTGCCAAACCTGCCGAAGGTGGGGCGGCGATCACCGACGACGACATCCCCTTCTAGAAACGGCATGGGGCGGCCCTCCGGCCGTTCCCATGCACTCACTTTTTCATACAGCTCCATTCATTCTCATGCGTTCCGAAGACCCCGCACCTGTATCCACCTTCCCCCAGGTGGATACACAACAGCCGATTGGTATCAACGTCAAGGCCCTCAGCGTGCTCACTGCCGGCCACATGGCTATCGACATCGGGCAGGGCGCTATTCCAGCCATTCTTCCCTTTCTGCGCACACAGCTCTCGCTTTCCTATACCGCTGCCGGTGTGATCGTCCTTGTTGCCACCGCGACATCATCACTCATCCAACCGATGTTCGGTTATTTTGCGGATCAACGTCGTCGGCCGCAGATTCTCCCGATCGCCGTTCTGTTATCCACTGTGGGCATTGCGCTGATGGGAGTAGCTTCTTCCTATGGATCCGTCCTGTTTCTGGTCACTCTTGCCGGTTTAGGCACCGCCGCATTCCACCCCGAAGGTTATAGAGGCGCCAGCGAGGTGTCCGGGACCCGCCAGGCCACCGGCATTGCGCTGTTTTCCTCCGGAGGCAATCTCGGCTTTGCCCTGGGGCCGCCGATAATCATATTGCTGGTGACCACGTTCGGTTTGACCGGCAGCCTGGGAATGCTCGTTCCGGGATTGATTGCGACAGTCCTGCTCATTGGGGCCCCGCCGGAGGTTCCACCTGCCCCCGCCCTCGGGACCCGCAAAACCGCTTCTTCAGCTCCGAGAACACTCGTTTGGGGCATGGTTGTTCTGATACTGGTCGTCGGAATTCGGTCGTGGGCACAGATCGGTTTCAGTACGTTCCTGCCCTTCTATTACCTGGACGTCATGGGCGGCGACCCTCGCATGGTCGGGACGCTTCTGGGCGTCTTCCTGGGAGGGGGGGCACTTGGGGGATTGACTGCGGGCCCAATCGCCGACCGTTTCGGCGTTCGCCGCTTCACGATCATCGTCTTCATGATGTCGACTCCGCTGGCTGTAGCCTTCTTCTTCGTCTCGGGCGTGTGGAGTTTCGTTGTGCTGGGATTGTTCGGGTTCGTCCTGATATCGACTTTCACCGTTACCGTTGTCCTCGCACAGGCCTACATGCCCGGAAATCTCGGTATGGCTTCCGGGCTGGTCGTCGGGTTCGCGATGGGTGCAGGAGGCGTGGGTGTCACGGCCATGGGTTGGGTCGCCGATCACTGGAGTGTCACCATTGCCTTGTGGATTTGCGCCCTGATGCCCGTCGCGGCCTTCCTGCTGTCGATCTTGCTGCCTCCAATTCCGACCAGCGCGTCGCGTGCGTAGTAACCCTGCCTGGGCTGCCATGCATTTGGAAAAGCTGCTCGCATCGCATACACTGACGGGGATGCTCACGCGGTGAGTGGCCTTGACGCTTCAACCTGAAACGCTCGAAACCTACCGGATCCAAATGCCAGTCAATAGCTTTGATGTCGTATCCAAGATAGACCTCGCAGAAGTCCTAAATGCGGTGGGGCAAACACGAAAAGAAGTTGCTCAACGGTTCGATCTGAAAGGATCCGGATCAACGATTGAACTTCAGGAGGGCGAGAAGAAGCTCGTCATCTCCAGTGCCGATGACTACAAACTGAAGGCTGTCAACGATGTCCTCGAACAGAAGCTCGTGAAGCGAAAGGTGCCTTTGAAGGGCCTCACCTACAGTGCCGTTCAACCCGCCGCCGGTTCGACTGTTCGCCAGGAAATCGACATCCAAAGCGGTATCTCGATTGAGAAATGCCGAGAGATCGTCAAGAAGCTCAAGGGAAGCAAGCTCAAGGTCCAGGCGTCGATCCAGGGAGACCTGGTACGTGTAAGTGGCAAGAGCCGCGACCTGCTGCAGGAAGCGATCCAACTCATTAAGGAAGAGGACTTCGGCGTTCACATCGAATTCACAAATTTCCGAACGAACTGACATTAGCGGGCAGCGTGCAGCCTGCAGCAGGTAGCATGCAGCGGGCAGCGTGCAGCTCCGGAGCCTTCCCGACCAATCCGCGTAATCTGCGTATAGATTATTCCCCCTTTCCTTATTTCCGTATTTCTATTATTGTAGACATATGAAAACACCAACGGCACGGGAGGTCACTCGATACTCAGATATGTTTGCGGCCCTGGGGAACGAAGCGCGACTACGGATTCTGCGTCTGCTTCTCGCAGCGCATCCGGGTGGAATGGTCGTCGGTGACATTCAATCCGACTTGGGAATCCCGAACTCCACGCTTTCTCACCATCTGGAGCGGCTGAAGCATGAAGGGCTGCTTTCCGTGCGGCGGGACCGACAGTTCTTGTGGTACAGCGCGAACACAGGCAGCCTGGAGGCGCTCACGCGTTTCCTTTTTGCCGAGTGCTGTTCGCGAAACAACGTGGTGAAACCTGAAAACATCCTTGTGGAATTGGAGACGAAGTGATGGAAGTCAAAGAGGCCGAAATCAAGGAACACGTAAAGAAACGATACGGTGCGGCCGCAAGGAGTGCCGCTTCGGGCGGCTCTTCATGCTGCGGATCGACGACTCCGACCTGTTCGGATCCGGTCACGGCGGACCTGTACAGTCTTGAGGACACGGAAGCCCTTCCGGCTGAGGCAGTTCTTGCCTCGCTTGGCTGTGGCAACCCCACCGCCCTGGCCCAGCTGCACCCCGGTGAGACGGTTCTCGACCTGGGCTCCGGAGGCGGCATCGACGTCCTGCTTTCAGCGAAGCGTGTCGGACCGACGGGCAAGGCTTTTGGGCTCGACATGACCGACGAGATGCTGGATTTGGCGCGGAAGAATCAGGCAAAATCCGGGCTCGAAAACGTCGAGTTTCTCAGGGGTGAAATCGAAGACATCCCTCTTCCGGACGCCTCGATCGACGTTATTATTTCCAATTGCGTCATCAACCTGTCAGCCGACAAGGATCGTGTGCTCAGCGAGGCATTCCGTGTCCTCAAACCGGGCGGGCGGTTTGCGGTGTCCGACATCGTCACCCGTGGTCTGGTCTCCGAGGATCTGGCCAGGGACATGAACCTCTGGATCGGCTGTGTGGCTGGAGCGCTTGAGGAGACCGAGTACCGGAAGAAGCTTGAGGCGGCCGGCTTCAAGGACATTCGGATCGAGCCAACCCGGATCTACGAAGCCGAGGACGCACGGGAACTGGCCCGGACCAAGGACGTGTCCGAATCGGCTCTCGAGAGCCTCGGCGGTAAGTTCATGAGTGCATTCGTTCAAGCGGTTAAGCCATAATCCAGTGTTCGATTCCGACGTTGGTATTTCGCGTAGAGGCCTTATTGGATCAGAGCTCTTCGACAGGAAGCAAGTGGCTAGCGTTGGCACTGCTGTGTGCGTGCCAGGTCCTGGCGATGACGCTCTGGTTCTCGGCCTCGGCCGTCCTCCCTTCCCTCCAGCTTGAGTATCAGCTCGATTCTTTCCAGTCTTCCCTGTTCACGAGCAGCGTTCAGATCGGCTTCGTCGCCGGCACACTGATCAGTGCACTTCTCGGACTGGCCGACCGTTTGAATCCCCGCCGATTCTTCATGGCGGCGTGTCTCGTCGCGGCGGGGGCCAACGGCTTGACCCTCACGCTGGATGCCGCGACAGCTGCCGTTCCCCTGTTACGCTTCGTCACGGGCATGTGCATGGCCGGCATCTACCCGGTCGGGATGAAGATGGCCGCGAGCTGGGCCAAACGGGATATGGGCTTGATGGTCGGCCTCCTGGTTGGTGCGCTGACGCTGGGATCCGCCTCTCCTCACCTGATCAATGCATTTGGGGGTGTCGATTGGCGATTCACGATCGCCATAGCCTCCGGATGCGCGGTGGCGGCAGGCCTGCTCATCAACCTGGTGAGGATAGGTCCGAACCAATCGAAGGCCCCGCCGTTCGACCCGTCGCTCGCGTTGGGCGCATGGACAACTCGATCCGTGCGTTACGCAAACCTGGGCTATTTCGGCCACATGTGGGAGCTGTACGCGATGTGGGCCTGGGTTGCCGTTTTCCTCGAGGCCAGCTTCACGACGACGATGTCGGCTGAGCCGGCCTCATACTTTGCACGGCTGGCAACTTTTGCAACCCTCGGAAGTGGTGCCATCGGTTGTCTCCTGGCAGGCTTGATCGCAGACCGCTGGGGCCGTACTACGGTGACGATGGCCGCAATGGCAGTCAGCGGAACCTGTTGCCTGGCGGCCGGATTTCTCTACGGTGCCAATCCCTGGCTTCTGACGGCATTTTGTGTCGTCTGGGGCATCGCGATCGTTGCGGATTCGGCCCAGTTTTCGGCCAGCATCGCCGAGTTGTCCGATCCAGGCATTGTCGGAACAATGCTCACGGTTCAGACCAGCGTCGGTTTTCTCCTGACAATGGTCACAATCCACCTCATCCCCTACCTCGTGGACGCCTTTTCCTGGCGGTATGCATTCGCCTTCCTGGCGATCGGGCCGGCCCTGGGAATCCTGGCGATGGGAAGGCTCAGAGGCATGAATGAAGCATTGAGGTTAGCGAATGGAAACCGCTGATGCATGGTGGGTTTGGACTTGACCAGGGTTCGGAGTCAACGCAAAGTCGCAAAGACGCAAAGGGCGCAATGTTTTTGTCTGGGAGGGCCCTTGCTACCGGTCAGGCGTTCTTAGACAAAAACCTTAGCGCCCTTTGCGTCTTTGCGTTTTTGCGTTGAGTTCCCTTCTTGAGCCGAAGACCTAGTCATGGCTTCTGGGCCGTGACAATATAGAAACGGGAAAGTGAGGTCTCTCCCGTCACGGTGAGCTTTTGCCGTTCCAGAAGATCATGGATTTCTCCCCCCGTATTGACGACATTACCCCACGTCGTTTCATACCACTGAGCCATGACCGCGTAGATCTGGGTTGGGTCGCGCAATTCCGCCGGGCCCGTCGGATAGCGCTCGTCGAACACCAACAACTGTCCCCCGGGTTTCAACGCCTCTACGCAGTTTGCGATCACAGTGTCCTTGAGACCTGGCTCAATCTCGTGAAGTACGAGGAAAGTGGTGACGAGATCGAATGATCCACCGAGATCTTCGGGCCATGATCCGGCCTCTATCAACCGGACCTCGACCCTGTCGGACAGACCGTTGGCGACGATCAATTCCCCGGCCAGGCGAACCGAATTGGGCTCCAGATCGATTCCGACACAACGGACGCCGGGATACCGCCGTGCGAATTCAACGATCGCGTGGCCTCCCCCGCACCCCACATCGAGGATCCTGGCCCCCGATGCCAGACTGGCTTCCAGTTTGGGCAGCTTCGGCAGGACGGCATCGATAAAGATGCGCGGTAGCGTCCCCAGTGCGGCCGCGACGGCTTCGAGAAACTCCTGGTCGTGCTCCTGGTATGGGTGCGTCTTCCCGTTTCGAAACAGTTCTGGATAAAGAGCGTAGTCACGAGCCATGATCAGATGGAGAGACGGAAAGCCCCCGAGGTAGTAGGTGGCCTTCGTGTCGGCGAGAAGTTCGTCCATGAAGGGAGCCAACCTGTAGCCGTCGTTCGGGCTGTAATCCAACAGCTCCAGCGCGCAGGCGGATTCGCACCAGACACGCGTGTACTCGGCCTGGAGACCCGCCTTTTCGGCAAGCGCACCTACCGTAATTCCGGATCCTGAAGCGGCCAGCTTCTCGAACAGCCCCAGACGCCTGCCCAGATCCATCAGGTGAGTCGCGTGCAGGCCCTTCAAGTAACCAAAGACCTTGTTCATCTGTGCGATGCGAGATGTCTCTCCCGTTTCGGCGGAGTCATTCTGCCAGGATGGATTGCGTGGTTCGGTCATGCGTCAACCGTAAAGGGGGTGAAGTCCGTGTCGTAGTCGTTGAAGATGTAACTGATCGGAAAGAAGAGGCCCCCGGCGCCAAAGGTCAGACCACAAGCGGTGCTGACCTTCGCTGCACCGACGATGTTCGAGCAGATCAAGACGGTCACGAACGTGGCCATGACCTGGTCATAGTACTTGTACTGCCGGCGCTTTGGAGTATCGTTCATGGCGAAGCTGTTTATCCTAGCAGGATGGGAAACCCGGGTTAAGGCTTTTCCCGATGGTTCGGAGTCAACGCAAAGTCGCAAAGCCGCAAAGACCGCAATGTCTTTGTCTGGGAAGGGCCCTCGCCGCTGATCAGACGTTCTTATACACAATGCTTTGCGCCCTTTGCGGTATCGCGTCTTTGCGTTGACTCCCCTTCCTAAGACCAGAAGAAGCGGTAAAAACTCCTGATTGATGCTTTTTCGATTCAGCCTGTACGGTTTTCTCAAGAACCAGCGCTACTTTGAGCCGTTCCTCATTCTTGCTTTTCTCGAGAAGGGGCTGGCCTTCTTTGAGATCGGGCTCCTGATCGCCTTCCGTGAGATCACGGTCATCCTGTTCGAGGTTCCCTCCGGAGCGATCGCCGATGTTTACGGCAGGCGTCCGGTGATGATCCTGTCCTTCGTCGTCTACATTGCCAGCTTCCTGACGTTCGCCCTGGCTGATGGACTGATCCTGCTGGCGGCTGCGATGCTGCTATTCGGTGTCGGGGAGGCATTCCGAACCGGAACGCATAAGGCCATGATCTTCGCATGGCTGCGGATGGAAGGCCGCATCCACGAACGAACCCGCTATTACGGGTACACGCGCTCCTGGAGCAAGTTCGGCTCGGCGGCATCCGTCGTTCTGGCCGGGATCTTCGTTTTCTCGAGCGACAGTTATGTCACGATCTTCTACTTCGCAACGATCCCGTATCTGCTCAATATCGTGAACTTCCTGGGATACCCGGCCAAACTGGATGAAATCAGCTCCGATAGACCTCGACCGAACTTGCTCGGGCATCTCTCCACGACTCTCGGGGGGACCATTCGGGACGCCCACCTGCGTCGATTGCTTACGGAATCGATGGGATTCGAGGGCGTCTTTCATGCGGTGAAGGACTACATCCAACCGGTTCTGATGGCAGCATCCCTCACGACCGCATCCGCGTATGTCGTGACCGCCGGCCTCAGTGATCCACAGAAAGCGACCCTCCTGGTTTCCCCCGTCTACCTCGTCCTGTACCTGCTGTCGGGAACGGCGAGCCGGCAGGCACATCGCCTGGTGGATCGCGTGGGTACCGAGGATCGTGCCGCACGAATGATGTGGGCTCTGGCGACCACGGTGTTTGGCGTCATGGCCGTTGCCGGCTACTACGAGACCCTGGGATGGCTGATCGCATCTTTCGTGTTGCTGCACGTGCTCCAGAACGTGTGGCGTCCAGTTCTGATCAGCCGTTTTGACGCCCATGCCGACGGATCAGGCGGCGCCACGGTACTGTCGATCGAAAGCCAGTTGCGCCGTGCCGCAACGATGCTTCTCGCCCCAACGATCGGATTCGCAGTTGACCTTGCCCAAACCTCTGGCGGCGGCCTCTGGCCCATCGGCATCGCGGGCGCCTGCATCTCGGCGATTTTTCTCTTCTCCCACCACCACCACACCGGCCCCTGAGGACAGCGTGTCGGGGTGGCCGGCCCTGGCCACCCGCGGGAATGGACGCGACTCCAAGGCGAGCCTCCTGGCCACCCGCGGGAATGGACGCGACTCCCAAGAAGAACCCTGGCCACCCCCATGTCCGGCGCCCACTACAGGGCAGCCCCCGAAGCAACCGCCTGGCCCATACGGGACGCTCCCCACGTCAGGACCGCATTTTCAACATCAGCGAAACAGTTCGGCCGGACCGCGGGCGACCAGGGCCGGTCGCCCCGACACTTGTCTTGAACGTCTTGGCTAGCGGTTTTCGGCGAGTCGGGATTTCGGGATGATGTCTGGTTTCAGCCGGACAACCAGGCGGTAGATTAACAGGACGGAGAGCAGAGCACCGTATGTCAGCGGCCGCAAGGTGTCGGCTTTCACGATCCACAGATAGTGAACGACGCCTGCAGACGCACTCACATAAATCAATCGATGGAGCAACTGCCACCGCTTCCCTCCCAGCCTGCCGATCCACTTCTTAGTCGAAGTGAGAGCGAGCGGGATCATGCAGACGAACGCGGTGAACCCTGCGGTGATGAACGGACGTTGGGGAATGTCCTTGAGAATCTCAGCAAGGTCGAAAAATTGATCCAGCCAGATGTACGTGGTGAAGTGCAGTAGCCCGTGGAAGAACGCAAAGAGCCCAACCATACGGCGAAGGCGAATGAGTTTCGACCATCCGGTCAGCTGGCGCAAGGGTCGAATCGAAAGGGTGATGAGCAGAAAGCGAAGTGTCCACCTTCCGGTCGTATCGGTGATATCGTCGATAGGGTTGGCGCTCAGCTCACCCGTCAACGCTCCATTCAGGAGGAAGGTCAACGGCAGCAGGCAGGCCACAAAGACGATCGGCTTGACGACCAGTTTCAGGAACCGATCCGACATTTCGCTAGTAGAACTTCCGGAGGTCCATCCCCTCGTACATCTGGGCCACGTGTTCACCGTACCCGTTGAACATCAGGGTCTTTCTCTTGACCAGTTCGCCGAGCCGGCGTTCCCGGGCCTGACTCCAGCGCGGGTGATCGACGTCTGGATTCACGTTGGCAAAGAAACCGTATTCGTTAGATGCCTGTACCTGCCACGTGTTGCGCGGTTGTTCGGCAACGAAGCTGATGTTGACGATGGACTTGAGGCCCTTGAAGCCGTATTTCCACGGAGTCACGAGGCGAATCGGCGCGCCGTTCTGATTCGGGCCTTCCTTGCCATAGACACCGACAGCCATCAACGTCAACGGATTTGTCGCTTCGTCCATCCGCAAACCTTCCACGTAGGGCCAATCGAGAAAAGAACGTCTCTGGCCCGGCATCTGTTCGGGATCGTAGAGCGTTTCCATCTTCACGTACTTGGCACTGGGTAGCGGCTCCAGTTTCCGAATCAGATCGGCCATAGGGAATCCGTGCCAGGGGATCACCATGGACCATCCCTCAACACACCGCATCCTGTAGATGCGATCCTCCATCGTGAAGCCAGACAGCAGATCATCGAGGTCGTACTCCGCCGGGTTCTTGACCAGGCCCTCGACTTTCACCTTCCAGGGTTTCGGTCGGAGAGTTCCGGCGTTCCTTCCGGGGTCTGACTTGTCGACGCCAAACTCATAGAAGTTGTTATACGTAGTCACGTCCTCGTACGGGTTCACTTCTTCGTCGGTGTCGAATGGACCCTTCTGTGCCGTGCCACCCGCTGTGGCGGTGGGACTGGCGCAACCTTCGGGCAGGATCAGGCCCGCCGCGGAAACAACGGTCGCAAGACCGGCCGCTTTCAGAAATTGTCGGCGGTCTCTATATAGTTTCTCGTCGGTGATCTCGGACGATCTAACGTCCTCTGGCCTCTTGATAAGCATGTCCTCTCCTCAAAGGTAATGTGGGGATATCTTACCATCCACGGATGGATTAGAACACTGTGGCTCTTGGGTCCGGAGCCCGAGGTCTTGACACAGATTACGCGGATTAAGCGGATTGAGAGTCGGATCGAAAGGCTATTTGAGGGAGTGGTGAAAACACAGTTGATCGGGACAAGGCTCATCTCAATCCGGGGAGGCGGCGCCAGATCCTGAGGACCCAACGAAGCAGACTTGCCCTTTGCCCGGTTCGCAGACGGGTCAGGATCGAATCATATCCTCCCCAGCGAGCCGGACCGGTAACGATACTCTGTAGCTCGGTGAAGCGGCGGATGCCTTCCTCTCCATGGCGCCGTCCGAGTCCGCTGGTCTTTGTACCCCCCATAGGCACGTCGAAGCTGTTGAAGATCTGCACCGTCGAATTGACTCCGGCCGTGCCCGTATCGAGCTTCCGGGCCAGCCCGAGTGATGTCGCACCACTGGCGCCCCAGACCGTTGCGTTCAGGCCGTAATCCGAATCGTTGGCTCGTCGGAGCGCTTCCTCCCGGTCGGCCACCCGGTAAACGGCAACCACCGGACCGAAGGTCTCCTCTCGTCGAAGCAGGGCATCCTCCGGGACATCGGTCAGCAGCGCGGGTTCAATGAAAGCGGGTCCAAGGTCGGGCCTGGGACGGCCGCCCACAATCAGTCTGGCGCCCTTTGCCACCGCATCGGAAATATGAGTGGACACCGTCGCCAGGTGATCGGCTCCGATCAGGCTGCCGACATCGACGTCCCAGTCTCGTGACCACCCCAATTTCAGGGACCCGACTCTCGCGGCTGCAAGTTTCAGGAATTCATCGTAGATGGGTGCTTCGACATAGGCCCGTTCGACCGAGAGACACGCCTGTCCACTGTTGAGAAAGGATCCTGCCACCAGGCCTTCGACCACATCGGCCAGCCTGGCTCCTTTGGTCACGATCATGGGATTCTTCCCGCCCAGTTCCAGCGAACAGGGTATCAATCGCGCACCGGCAGCTCTTGCGACTGCCTTCCCTGCCTGCCTGCCTCCGGTAAAGGCCACGTAGTTGGAATTTTCGATTACCCGGGCGCCGACATCCGGTCCTCCATGTACCAGGAGGAGTAGGTTGCCGTCCAACCCGGACTCGACAAGAAGCTGGCGGCCCAGGATCCCAGACATCGGAGCTCGCTCGGAAGGTTTCAACAGAACCGAGTTCCCGGCGAGCAGGGCTGGGAGGGCATCGGAGAGTCCAAGCAGAAATGGGAAATTCCAGGGCGTAATGAGGCCGATCAGTCCCCAAGGCTTCCAAAAAACCCTGGCGCCTGTCAGTCCTGGCAGTGCGCCGCGGCGGCGCTTCGGTTTTAAGGATTTCAGGCCGTGGTATGCATAGTAGCGTGCCGTCCCAGCCAGACTGTAGAGTTCAGTGAACGCATCACGACGTGTCTTGCCCGTTTCCGATTGAATCGTATCGAGGATCAGCTCCTCCCGGTCCAGGACCAGGTCGTGGAACCGAATCAGAACCCTGGCACGCCGATGCCCCGGTAAACACTGCCACGCCCTCTGAGCCGCCCGCGCCCTGCCGGCCGCGTCGTCGATTTCCTCACGGGTGGAGACTTCTACCCGGCCAACGAGCTCTCCGGTGACGGGATTCCGAACATCGAGATCCATCCAGAGGTTGTACCACGGGGGGTGACGCCGTTTTCAGTAAACAGTAGTCGGTTGTGGGCCGGGCAGGCAGACTAAGAGGCAGGTCGAGCTCGAAATTCCGATCAACGCCGACGCGTCGCCTGGATCAACGCATCCATGTGCTCCAGGTAGCGCTCCAGTTCCCTTCTTCCGGCCGCAGTGATCTTGAACTCGGTCTTGGGCGTCCGTCCTTCGAAATGCTTCGTACAGCTTATGTACCGTGCTTCCTCCAGCTTGCGGGCATGAACGCTGAGGTTGCCGTCCGTCGTGCTCAACAGATCTTTCAAGTTCCGAAATGAAAGCGACGGGTTCACTGCAAGGGCGCTCACGATTCCGAGGCGTACGGGTTCGTGAATGACACGATCCAACTGCGAAGCCTGACTCCGGGGCCGGAGACGGTCGGGTGTGTTGGCCCTTCCCGGGCTCGGGGCGACTTTGCGGGCTGCGGAGAGACTTCGTCTAGCCACCGTACCTCCTTGCTATTATCCAGCCAAATCCAATATGCAGCCCCCCGAAGCCCAGCAGCATCATGAGCTGTCCAACCTCGAAAGAGCTGAAGAGGGCCACCGTGCCGAGCACCATGAAGCATCCGCCCATGACGGGCACCACCTTCACCGAATACGTCCCACCGGTCACAACGCCCGCTCCGTACAGCAGTAACCAGAGCCCAGGCAGCAGCTCAACACGATCGCCCAGATACATTGCCAGCGTCAGGATGCCTCCGGCCACCATCGGGGGCGACAGACTCAATACGAACCGCCGCCCCGCGGCACTATGAAGCGGCGTCCTTCCATGAGATGCCTTGCGCGCCATCGTCCAGGCGCCGATCCCGGTCGCAACGCCGGCGGCGACTATCCACGTCAGTAGCCATGCGTCGGTCGTGGCCCAAAGCCGCCCCACAATGGAGGCCCCCAGGGCTGTGAACCCCATCCCAACACCACCCCAACCCGGAACTGTGGTCGCGGTCGCCCGCTCCATCGTCGTGCGAATGAAGTGGAGGTCAGCGGCTGCCTTCTGTTCTATCGGGGCCAGCTCCGGAGGACTCACTCGCTGCCTGAACGGAGTCGACATCATCCTCAAACTAACCTCCAGCTCTTGTCTAAGTCAAGCACTTTACCATACAAAGCACACCTGGCTTTTTGCCGATTATCCACCCTTTTTCGAAGATGCCGGTTGCGGTCGTTGATCTCTTCTGCGGCATGCTTCATCGGCAAATTCTCTGCCGATGCTACCAGATAGAACTCGATGGAGGGAAGATGTCCGAAATTCTGACTGCGGTGCGGACCGCGGCGCTGCTGTTGACTCCGCTCGTAATCTTCATGATCGTCGTTTCAGCAGTTGCCGTTAAGAGGGGAGAAGAAAATGTCCACGGCGGAGATCACTAAACCGGCTACCTATTCCCCGATTACACCCATCTTTCGAAATTTCTGATACCGAGCCTCCAGCCTCTCCTCGGCCCTGGCGGCACCCAATTCCCGCAACTGCCACTTGAGGATCGCACCCAACTTCCGTGCCATGTCGGCCGGATCGTTTTGCGCTCCCCCAGTCGGTTCTTCGATGATCTGATCGATCAGGTTCAGCTTGAGGAGGTCTTCAGGTGTAAGTTTCAAGGCCTCCGCCGCTTCAGCTGCGTGGAGCTGGTCCCGCCACAGGATTGCCGAACAGCTTTCCGGGGCAATCACAGAGTAAATAGAGAACTGCAACATATTGATGCGGTCCCCCACGCCTATGGCAAGGGCGCCGCCCGAACCGCCTTCGCCGGTTACGGTAACGACGATCGGTACGCGAATGCCGGCCATCTCACGCAGGTTGAAGGCGATGGCTTCAGCCTGGCCGCGTTTCTCGGCATCGATTCCGGGATAGGCGCCCGGCGTATCGATAAAAGTGAGGATCGGTCTGGAAAACTTCTCGGCAAGTTTCATTACCCGCAGCGCTTTCCGGTAGCCTTCGGGCTTTGCCATGCCAAAGTTTCGATACAACTTCTGTTTCGTGTCCCGCCCCTTCTGCTGGCCGATCAGGCAGACGGGTTGGCCGTCGAAAAACGCGAATCCCGTCACGATTGCCGGGTCGTCACCAAATTTCCGATCCCCGTGCCACTCTTCGAATTCCGTGAAAAGCAGGTCCACATAGTCGAGAAAGTAAGGGCGTTGTGGGTGTCTGGCGAGCTGCACCTTTTCGTAGGCAGTCATCTTGCCGACGATATCATTGCGAAGCTGAACGATTTGCGATTCCAGTCGCTGGATCCGATCCCCGGTATCGTCCGACTCGGGCAGCTTCCCCAGTTCGTCGAGCTCACGCTCCAATTCCAGGAGGGCGTCGTTGGTTGAGAGATCGCTCATTTGCTGAAGCTTACCGTATCGCGACCGCAGATCTCCTCAACGAAATTGATAAATTCCTGGTCAGGGAGGATCTTCAAGAATGAATTTGGCCGGACGAACGCTGTATAGCGACCCGGGTATCGCAGTTCGAACACGAGTTCGGCGGATCCGGTCTTCTCCTCAACCATCGGCCGAAGGCGCTCGGCCAGGTCCGCCGGAGCCGAGAGGGCGTCTATGGCGACGGTCACCGTTTTACTGAGTTTTTCAGCAGCTCGATCGATAGGTATGACGTCGCTTCCCAGAAGGCGGGTCGTGGACTCGTCGCTGTCCAGCTTTCCGACGACAAAGATGGGAGAGTCGGGGATAAGAAGGGCCTCGGTGCGCCCGTATGCTTCGGGAAAGACGAGGACTTCGATGACGCCGTGAAGGTCCTCGAGCGTCACGATGCCCATTCGATCACCCTTCTTTGTCCGCATGGCTCGCGTGCCGGCAACGATCCCCCCGATGACGATTTCCGATCCGGAGGTCTTGTTGGCCAGAGTGGCAGTGGTGGTATTGGCGTAGGTCTCAAGCTCCGACTCAAACCGGCGTAGAGGATGGCCGGTGATATAGAAACCGAGCGATTGCTTTTCGTGAGCCAGTTTCAGATCTTCAGGCCAGGGTTCGGCCGGGCTCATCATGTCGCTGTCGTCGGATTCGGGATCCGCCAACATTGCGAACAGACCGCCCTGCCCCACCTCGGCTTCGTGCTGCTTCCTCTGTCCCCATTCGATAGCTCGATCCACGTTGTTGTACAGAGTCGCCCGCTCGATGCTGAGGCTGTCGAAAGCCCCAGCCTTGATCAGGCTTTCTACGACCCGTTTGTTCACGGTGCGCAGATCGACCCTCTCACACAGGTCAAAAAGGGATCGGAACGGCTTCTGTTCGACAATCGACTTGATGGCCGTTTCACCTACATTCTTGATGGCCGCCAGGCCAAAGCGTATTCCCTCGTCCGTTGGCGTGAAGTTGACGTCGCTGACGCTGACATCGGGAGGGAGGATCGGGATGTTCATTCCCCGACATTCGTTGATGTACTTGACGATCTTGTCGGTATTGCCGCGCTCACTCGTCAGAACCGCCGCCATAAAGTCGTTCGGGTAATGGGCCTTGAGATACCCGGTCCGATATGCCAGAACGGCATACGCCGCCGAATGAGACTTGTTGAACCCGTAACCCGCGAACTGTTCCATCAGATCGAAGATCTTGGTGATTTTCTTGACGTCCTTGAAGCCCTTCGCCCGAGCGCCATCGACAAATTTTTGACGATGGGCGGCCATCTGGTCCACCTTCTTCTTGCCCATCGCACGTCGCAGCAAATCGGCCTCACCCAGGGAGTAGCCGGCAACGATGTTGGCAATTTGCATGACCTGTTCCTGGTAGACGATCACACCGTAGGTTTCTTGAAGGATCGGCTCGAGAACCGGGAGCAGGTATTCGATCTTCTTAGTCCCGTGCTTCCGCTTGATGAAGTCATCGATCATCCCTCCGCCGATGGGGCCGGGTCGGTAGAGGGCGTTCAAGGCCGTCAGGTGCTCGATACTGGACGGTTTGAAACGCCTGAGGATGTCTTTCATCCCGGAGCTTTCAAACTGAAAGACCCCGCTGGTCAGACCCTCTGAGAACAGCTGGTAAATGCCGGCATCATCGAGAACAAGGTTTTCTACGTCCAACTCGACGCCCTTCTGGTGCCGAAGCATCTTGAGCGTATCGTCGATGACGGTCAGCGTCGTCAAGGCCAGGAAGTCCATCTTGAGAAGACCGATCTTTTCGACATCCGCCATCGGATACATCGTCATGATCTCGTCTTTGCTGGACTTGTAGAGTGGGACGAGTTCTGTCAGCGGCCTCGGCGATATGACAACGCCGGCCGCATGCATCGACGCATGGCGCGCCAGGCCTTCGAGTCGCTTTGCGATCTCCATCAACTCCTTGACCCGGTCGTCACCCGAAACAAGTGATTTGAGATCCTTGTTCTGTTCGATGGCCTTATCCAGCGTGATGTTGAGCTCGGCCGGAATCATCTTAGCCAGTCGATCCACTTCCGAATAGGGCATCTGCATGCCACGCCCCGTATCCCGGATCACCCCCCGGGCCGCCATCGTCCCGAAGGTGATGATCTGGGACACATTTTCTCTGCCGTACTTCCGGGTCACGTAGTCGATCACGACGGCCCGCCGGTTCATGCAGAAATCGATGTCGATGTCGGGCAGGGTCACCCGTTCCGGATTCAGAAAGCGTTCAAAGAGCAGTCCGTACTGGAGGGGATCCAGGTCCGTGATCTTCAGGCAGTATGAAACCAGGCTGCCTGCCGCGGATCCACGTCCCGGTCCGACCGGTATGTCGTTGTCTCTGGAATAACGGATCAAATCCCAGACGATGAGGAAGTACCCCGAGTATTTCATCCCCTGGATGATCGAGATTTCATCTTCCAGCCGCTTCTCGTAGTCGGCGATCGTATTCTTGAGCGTCCCCGCCTCGACCAACTCCCGGATCTGTCCCAGGCGCTCGGAGTATCCGTCCTGGGTAACCTTGGCGAAGTAGGAATCTACGGTGAAGCCGGGCGGAACGTCGAAGTCGGGAAACGGGTTATCGATGCTCTTTAACTCGACGTCACACCGAGCGGCGATTTCGCCTGTGCGGGTGAGCAGATCAGGATAATCGCCAAAGACCTGCTGCATCTCTTCGTGAGATTTGAAATAGAACTGATCCGTGTAGAACTTCATCCGGTTTGGATCGTTCACGCCCTTGCCGGTCTGAATGCACAGGAGCATGTCATGGGCTCGGGAGTCGTCCTGACACATGTAGTGGCAATCGTTTGTCGCGACGGCGGGGATGCCCGTCCGGTCCGCGATGCGAAGCATATCCGGTATGATCTGTTGTTGTTTGGCCAGGCCCTGGTCCTGTACCTCCAGGAAGAAATTCTCCGCTCCAAAGATGTCTCTGAACTCCCCAGCCGCCTGCTCCGCCATGTCGTAGCGGTCCGCCAGGAGGTTTGCCGACACTTCGCCGTTGAGGCAACCCGACAGCGCGATAAGGCCCTCGCTGTGTGCGGCCAGGATCTCTTTGTCGATGCGGGGCTTGTAATAGAAACCCTCCAGATAACCGGCCGACACGAGCTTGACGAGGTTTTGATATCCCGTAGCGTTCTCGCATAGAAGAATCAGGTGATTCGGGCGTGCGCGTCGAGGATCCCTGTCGTGTCGCGACGTTTGCGACACGTACATCTCGCAACCGATTATGGGTTTCACACCGGCCTTGACCGCCGTGTCATGAAAGCCGACCGCACCAAATAGGTTTCCGTGGTCGGTGACCGCCACGGCCGGCATCTTATATTTCGCCGCTGTCGCCGCCAGTTGCCCGTGACTACAAGCGCCATCAAGCAGGCTGTATCCGGAGTGGAGATGAAGGTGGACGAAGTCAGACATTGATTCTAGTTTTGCGAGCAGTTTTGCATGGGCAACTGCCCGTTGTACCCGGGACGTTTATGAAAGAGTCGTCAGTAGTCAGTTGCAGGAAGATGCGTCGTTCCGGCAACTGAACACTGGCCACTGACCACTTC
>PVBE010231464.1_pt1 | contig 31464 bp, 21 predicted proteins | sample 1631181 | NCBI WGS metagenome assembly PVBE01 (sample SAMN08397723, study PRJNA350692) | Marine metagenome, whole genome shotgun sequencing project. | isolation source: water | place: Pacific Ocean | collected 2012-04
CATTTGCACGCATAAAGGCAACTTGGTTTCCATTTGGAGACCATCTTGGCATCCCATCTTTGCCGCCTGTTGTAAGTGCCTTTGGCTTCTTTGAGCCCTTTGTTTGTGTAACCCAAATAGATGTATGACTTGCGCCATCTTTCACGCATTTATTGGTGTATAAGATTTGCGTCCCATCTGGCGAGATTTGTGGGTTGCCAACGGAAACAAGATTGTCAAGTTCTTCAGGAGTTATCAGTTTCTTTTTTGCCATAAACCGTATCGTATCGTTTACTCTACATAAAGATGGAACTCAAACAACTTCTAATGGATTTAATTTCAATTGACTCGACGAGTGCATTGAGTAATGCGCCTATTGTTGCCTATATCGAAGCGTATTTCAAAGATAGCAATGTGACGTGCCATCGGCTGTCCGCACACGAAGAGGGTAAATTTAATTTGCTACTCATAAAAGGAAATCCTTCGGAAGATGGACTCACGCTTTGTGGGCATATGGACACAGTTCCCGCCCCCGGAAGTTGGACGAGTAGCCCTTGGACATTAACGCAGAGAGATGACAAGTGGTTTGCCCGAGGTTCTTGCGACATGAAGGGATTTGTTGCTATCGCTTTGCAAGCAATCGAACGTGCAGAAGTACAAAAAGGTTGCCTTGCAGTGTTACTTGTCTGCGACGAAGAACTTGGTTCGTTTGGTGCCAAATACGTTCTTGATAATGGTCTTCCAGTTCCTATTCCAAAACAAGTCATTATTGGCGAACCAACCTCCTTGCAGGTTGTTCGCTTGCATAAAGGGCACTTAAGTATGCGAGCATCAATCGAGGGTGTTTCCGCTCACACTGGTTCGCCTCATCTTGGAAAAAACGCCCTTGTTGCGGGTGGCAAAGTGATTTGCGCACTAAGCGAACTTGCAAAACAATATGAAACACTGCACACCGATTGCAGTAAGCACTTTTCAGATGTAGCAAAGTTCCCAGTGCTTTCTGTAGCAACTGCCCAAAGCGGCACAGCAATCAACGTAGTGCCGGATTCTTTTGAAATTGGTTTAGGAATGCGATTACTTCCAGATCAAAATAAAGACGAAGTAGTTGCAAAAATAAGAGACGCAATCGGTGCCGTTTGCGATTTGCCTTGGGCACTTGAAGAACTAGGTGATAATCCAACTATGCTCACTCCCGAAGATTCCCCAGTGAATCGGTGGCTTTGCAAATACATTGGGCAAGAGGATAGCATCGGTGTTTCGTATGGAACCGATGGTGGCTATTTATCTCGTGGTGGATATGAATGTGTTTTATATGGTGCGGGTGATATTGCAGTTGCGCACAAACCAGATGAGTATGTTCCAATTGCAGAGATGAATACATGCGTTCAGACTATTGATGCAGCTATTGCGCACTTTTGCGGAGCAAGCGAATGACCGTTTATAACCCAGAACTTGTTTGGATCGACGGCAAGTTTTCTTCTAGAAAAAGTATTACAGTAGAGAACGGAATCATTGCAAGTATTGGCGAAGGGGATAATTCTGATAAAGGTGCATTTCTTCCGGGTTTTGTCAACGCTCATAGCCATGCATTTCAGCGGGGGCTTCGGGGCAGAGGAGAAAACTTTGAGAAGAACAACTTAGGGGGTTTTTGGGGATGGCGTGAGGAAATGTACAAGTTGGTTGACGAGTTAACTGTAGACGAGTTCCGAGGACTGTGCGTGCAATCTTTTGCAGAGATGCGCCAAGCAGGAATTACTACTGTGGGAGAGTTCCATTATTTTCATCATGACAAAGAAAATGATTTCGCCTTGGACAGGGCAGTGCTTGAAGCTGCAAGCGAAGTAGGCATTCGTATAGTTCTGCTTCATGCGTTTTACCAACATGGTGGCCCGCAAAAGGAGCAACTCTCGGGTGGGCAAAAACGCTTTGCAACAGGATCACTCGATACCTGGTGTGAACGAGTTGATGAACTTGCAAAACTCGTTGATGGATTTATGCAACGCATCGGGACCGTTGCCCACTCAGTTCGAGCAGTCGATATTGAAACAATCAAAGAAATTGCTGTCGGTTCAGTCCAGCGTGGAATGCCAATGCACATTCATTTGGAAGAGCAGCGGCAAGAAATTGAAGCGTGTCTTGAGTCTCATGGCGTAACACCTATGGCACTTTTGAACGATGCAATAGAGGTGTCACCTATGGTGACAGCGGTACATTGCACGCATACTGCTGCTGCTGATATGGAACAGTGGTTGTCCTCAGGTGGCAATGTTTGCTTGTGCCCGCTTACTGAGGCAAATTTAGCAGACGGCATTTGTGATATGCACCGAATTGTAAAGCAGGGTGGTTGTGTTTCACTGGGAACCGATTCAAACGCGAGGATTTCAATGTTAGAAGAAATGCGTTGGCTTGAATATGCGCAGCGTCTTCATAGAGAAGAACGCGGTGTCTGCGTTGATAGTTCTGGTTCGATGTCGAACTATCTTATTGACGCTGCCTCAAAAAATGGTGCTCGTTGTTTAGGACTTCCCGCCGGTGAAATTGCAGTTGGAAAACTTGCTGACTTTACAGTTGTTGACTTAGAGCATCCCCAACTTTCGGGTGCAACTTCTGAAACGCTCGGCGCTGCGCTTTGTTGTGGCGCAGATAATTCTGTGATTGCGAAAACTATTGTTGCAATGAAGTAAGTTCGCTCAGATGCGACTCAAAATGTTTGTGTCTTCCAACAGAAGAACTATAAATCGGCTTGCGGACTTGGTCGGCGCTTGGCGTGACTGCAATCCTGCGAACGTTGTAAAACTCAAGGCATGCCTTGTCGAACTCGACGCCTATGTGTTTTAGCACGCCGCGTACTGTGCCTTCAAGGTCTTCGACGAGTGATTCGTAGGACACTTCGTATATTCGGTTTGGAAGAAGTGTGTTCCAGTGCTCCATAACTCGTTGGTATTGTTTGTACACAGAGGTGAGGTCTGCAAGATCGCTTGTGTATGCGTGGTTTGCAGAAAATGAATTTGAATAACATGAAACACAGGTATCGAGTGGATTGCGCGTGGTATGAATGATTGTTGCGTTTGGAAAGAGTGTATTTATCAACCCAATATGTAAATAGTTTGAAGGCAGTTTGTCTGTGCAAAATGTGTTGTTACTTCGTAATCGGTCAAGATATTGTTGTGGCCACTTTTTATCTGGATCTGAGGCGCATTTAGGATAAGGCGATTCGTTTACGAAGCGAAGTGTTTGGTCTACTTCTCCTGCTGCATCAATCTGTGGATGTGCGCCGAGAATTTGTTCTAGGAGCGTAGTGCCACTTCGGTACATGCCGACAATGAAAATTGGTTGCGCCGAGTCTGATAGTCCTGTTGTAGGTGTTGGCGAATTGATGATTTGGTCAACAAGTTTGCAATGTGCTTCGAGATCAAACTTCCCCCCGTGCAGTTTGTTGCCTTCTTCCCAACAATTCCATGCTTCGTCGTATTGTTCTAATTCTTCAAGTACCCTTCCCTTGTGCATGAGCAAGTTAGATTGGTGATATCGTGAAAGGTTGTTGGAGAGAATGTCATCTATTGCTTGTACGGCTTCTTGTTGCTTTCCGAGTTTTCTGGCGATACGCACTTTTGCAAGTGCAACAAGGACAGAGTTCGACTTCGGTGCATGTTGAAGAAGTGTTTCAGCTTCTTCTGTTTGCCCCAGTGATTCGAGCACTTCTGCCATTCCTGCGATTGCTTCATTGAAAGATGGGTCAAGGGCGAGAGCTCTCTCATAAGAAGCAAATGCTTCTTCTATATTGCCATTCAATCTGTGTGCTGTGGCAAGGGTTGCATGGGGTTGTGCTTCTTGTGGTTGCATGGAAATGAGTTTGGTAGCAAATTGCAAGGGAACAGGCAGTGTGCCTGAACTATTTACAGCAAGCGAAAGAAGGTGCCATGCTTCTATATTTTCAGGATCGGAGTCTATTGCTTGTTCAATAGCGGTTCCTGCAGCCGAAGCCAAGCCACGAGCTAAGCACATTTTTGCAAAGAAGATAGCAATTGTCATATCATTGGGTTTTGCTTTTTGCGCTTTCGTTGCAATTTCCATTGCTTTCTCGCCTTTGCCTGCTTGCTCAAGTGTGAGTGCAAGTTCAGCAAGAATAACTGGATCATCCCCAGAAACTTGTTTGGCAGTCATAAACCAATCCACTGCTGCCTTAAGATTCCTGCGATCGCGTTCAAGCATCCCAAGCACCCGCAACAAGGTGAGATCGTTTGGGTTTGCTTTAAGAAGTTGGCGGTATATTTTTTCCGCTTGTGGAAATTTTCCAGCTGCGTGAAATTTTCCAGCCTTTGCGATCAGTTGTTGCCCAGTTGTTTGTGCCATAAGGGGGCAGGATACAAGTAGAATGCATTCTTATGGCGAATTTGCTCTCAGCTCGAACTATTTCGAAGTCTTTTTCTACAAGGCATTTGTTCCAAGGTGTCACGTTGCATCTTGAAGAGGGGGAACGCCTTGGAATCATTGGACCAAACGGAGCTGGGAAATCAACACTCTTAAAAATACTTGCTGGCATGGAAACCACGGATGATGGAGAAATCACGAAGAAACGTGGGTTGCGACTTTGGTATGTTCCACAAGAATCGAAATTCCCAGCAGAGGAGACCCCGCTGCAAGCGGTTGTCGCATCAATTGGCGGAGACCCAATAGAAGCGGAGGTTGCTGCTTCGATCGCACTCTCTAAATTAGGTTTTGAACAATTTGATCAACCATTTGGCGAACTCTCTGGTGGATGGCAAAAGCGAGTGGCTATGGCCTGTGGTCTTGTGCACGACCCTGAAGTGATGCTGCTTGATGAACCCACAAATCATTTAGATCTAGAAGCCGTAGAATGGTTAGAGAATTTTGTTCTTAATGCAAATATGTCCATGTTGTTTGTCACGCACGATAGGCGGTTCTTAGAAAATTGTGCTTCACGTATTTTAGAACTCGCTCCCTCTTATCCTGATGGTGCATTTGAAGTGAGCGGGAACTACACCGAGTTCGTTCGCCGCAAAGAAGCGTTTCTTGTTTCTCAAGAAGCGGAGGAATCTGCATTAGCAAACAAGGTGCGACGTGATACTGCCTGGCTGCGCCAAGGTATTCAGGGAAGGCAAACGCGAAACAAAACACAGGTTCGTGATGCTGCTTCAAGGAGAGCAGAGTTAAAATCCGTCAGTGCAAGGAATCTCTCACCAGCAAAACGCGCTGGAATTAACTTCGACGCAGTTGGTCGTAAAACAAACAAGTTACTGGTAATGCACAGTGTTGCAAAATCTATGGGTAATAATTTTTTGTTTGGGGATTTAGATTTAGAACTCACGCCAGGAAGAAGAATTGGATTGGTTGGGCCAAACGGCTCAGGGAAGACGACGTTGCTACGCTTGATTAATGGCGAATTGGACCCAGATAGCGGCACGATAAAACGAGCGGACAATCTGCGTGTTGTGACCGCAAGTCAGCACCGATTGATTCTTGACCCAAATATGACACTGCAAGACACGCTTTGCCCAGTAGGCGAGATGGTCGAATACATGGGGAGAGAAATACACGTTTCGGGTTGGGCGGATCGTTTTTTGTTTACTCGCGAGCAACTCGGGACTTTAGTAGGGTCACTTTCTGGGGGTGAGCAAGCACGAATTCAAATTGCTTCGCTGATGTTGCAACCGGCTGATATTCTGTTGCTTGACGAACCGACAAATGATTTGGATATCCCAACACTTGAAGTTCTTGAAGAAGCATTGCTTGATTTCCCTGGAGCGATTTTGCTCATAACACACGATCGTTTTATGCTGGACCGAATCGCAACGGAGTATTTAGCACTTGATGGTCAGGGGCATGCCAAAGAATTTGCGGGCTTTGAAATGTGGCAAGAGTGGCATTTGCATAAGATTTCTTCCAAGAGTAAGAAAACTACCTCCGAGGCAGTTAAATCTCGCCAGAAAAGTACGCCTGTGAAGTTGAGTTACAACTTGCAGCGAGAATTTGATGGGATGGAACAAGCAATTGCAGAAGCAGAAGCTGAAGTTGAACGAACTGAAGCGATTGCCAATGACGAAAATGTTATGGTTGATCATAAAAAACACTCACTGGCATGTGCAGATGTTGCAAGTGCGCATGAAAGGGTTAGAGAGTTATATAACCGCTGGGCAGAGTTAGAGGGAATGCAGTGATTGTGCTAGTTATCGTCGTTACTTGTTCTACTCTCGGTTCAACCGAACCAGTTGCGTTCAAAACAAAATGACGAAAGTGCGAAATTTAATGCGCCCGTGATGAGCCTTGTTCAAATTCAGCAACTTCCCGTACATCTACAAGAACAACTGACTTGTTAAGAAATAATTATTGAAGTTCATCAGGAGAAATTCCGAGTACTGCGGGCATATTTTTCCCAATCTGTGTGAATGTTACGGGCCAGCCGTGGTACTGGTCACTGTCAGGTGCATTGGGCGTAGCCCATCGTGGCCACGCGTTGACTGTAATGGAATTAGATTCAGGGTCGCAAAGGAGTAGTCCCCAGCCTGGTGCTCGGTCATGCAGTGCTGCTGGTTCATGACCCGAAATGTGTGGATTAGAAACTGCAAGTACTGTGACTTTATTACCGAAGCCATCTACGTGATTTCCCGTAATTGGCTTTCCGTGAGGCATCCATCTTCTTGGCCAAGTATTTGCAATCGCAGGAGTACAGAACACGTATGTTCCATCGCCATACTCGTCTATCCCGTACTGCGCAAGAGAGCCAAGATGCTGGTCACCACAAACATGAAAAGCGTTTGCTTGTTTGATTGATCGAAGTGCTCGGTTACGGGCACTCTGAGGCCAACCGTTGCTGTCTGCATCTGCTGCAGGTTCATCGTTTGGCGCTGATTCGCCTTCGGGGTAAATAGTAAGGCCCGCTTGGTGGCCACCGAATGTGCCTTCTGGAAGCGTTTGTAAACACATAAATGGAGATTGTGAAAATAAAAATTTCATCCAATCGCCTTCTTGCCAATCAGTCGACCATTCCTCTAAAAATTGCTCTTGTCTAGAACCAAGTAACGGTGCATCGCAATCGGCCTTTGTTTTTGGGTCGAAGCCTTCAGCTTTAAACCAACCGTTGTTCACTCCACCCTCTGGTACTGCAATGGCAGGTGATTCTTTGAATTGTCTGTCGCCTAGTATTGCAATATCTAAACCGCCATATCGCATGCGCGTAAAGTAGACCGTATTGCCTTGAGCATCGAGAGCTGGATCGACAGGATCGGGTAAATGACTCGTTTGCGTTCTGTGTACTGCGTTGACAAACCGAGGCTCCATTTTATAACCGCCGCTATCTTGAGCAGTAAGGCCATCAACTTTTTGCGCGTCCCGTTCCCCAGCTCCCCAGAGATTACCGTGATACACATCATGGTCATCTGGAATTACTATACAAGGGGCGTTTCGAGTAAGTTCCCCAAACGCCCAGCACCAGTGCATCCATTTATATAAATAATCGAGAATGTAAGCGTCTTCGTTTTTTTGTCGTGCTGGTGTTAAATCACCTTCGTAAATTTGGTCCCCACTGAAATACAGCAAGTCAGCATCTTTGGATTGGACGGCATTCACTATGTCAGATTGTGGAAACCATAAGCCGTTTTCATTCCATTGCAAGTTGCCGGTATACGTTTTATGACAAGTAAGGGCGGCTACTGTCATGGATTCTTTGTTTGACGGTTCCTTTCGGATAATTCCCTTGTATCCGTAAGGATTGCCTTCAAGAAAAACTTCAAATGGAGTTTCGATAGAGGTGTTCCAGAGCGGTATCGAAAATGTTGCTGTCCAACTCGTTGAATCTATCTGGGATCGTTCTACATGGTCGGCAAATTGCAGAATGGCAGTAGGGTTTCCCTGCAAAGGCGGAAATTGGACTGTCATTTTCATTACTTCGCCACTCACTGTGTACAACGTGTTGAGTACAGGTCCGAATCTGCGTTCTGGAAAATTGGTAATGTCTCCTGAGAGTGAAAAGTCATCGAACCAGTGTCCTGTCTCGGAGCCTATTGGCCCAAGGTGTGAAACAAGTGCAAGGGCGCCACCAGCTTGTAATGTAATATCGTATGTCGCTTGGCTCAGTAATTCTGTTGTACTTGCATCAGTTGCTGATACAGTGAGCGTGTTTTCCGTTTGTGAAACTTTAAGTAAAACTGGGGCTGATTCAGAGGTAAATCCAGCCCCTGTTAAAGTAGTTGCTGCGATTAAGGGGACGTCTTCTGGTTGTATTTTTGTGTTAATGGACCACAGTGAAGTGCCTCCGACAGGAATCGAATTATCTCGAAGAAAAACAAATCCTTCATGGTCAACACCAGCAATATATCCACCGTTAGTAGCGGGAACATGGTGAGTGAGCGCAGTTAAACGATAGTCAATTTTGTTACTTCCAGTACCTAGTAGGAAACCACTCCAAGAGTTTGAATTTGCCTCGTTCGTCTTGTCAACAGCGCCTGTAGTTACTTGCATTGCAAAATCAGTATTTGGTCTAGCAGTAAGCAAGTGAAGCGTTCGCATTGGAAGCCGTTCGCTTACTTCGGTGCAAACGATCCTATTGTTTTGTACGGACCAATCTTGAAGTCGGTTGGCATGCCAGTCTTGACCTATCCAGTATTGGTTCGGCGTTTCGTTCCAATCGATCAGAATTGGTTGAGCTATGAGTAGTAATGTGAGTGCGAGCATCGTGTTATTTGCCAGTTGGAATATCGAGAAGTTCTTTTGATTCGCCGTCATAGGTAAGCCTAGTTCGCACACCATTTGTGATGAGCAACCCTTCGCCTTCTCCCATCGTGTCCCAGTGTACGTCGATGCCAATCAAATGTTTATTGCCATCAAGATAACCAACGTTGCCTGTGACGGTATGGCCAACAATTATTGCTGTTGCTTTGTGGAAATCAAGGATTGCTTGTAGCTCTTTTGCAGTAGGTTTTGGCCCGTACTTTTCAGCGTGTTTTTCAAAGTAGCCTCTGTACCAGAGAGGGCCTTTACTGTGCCAAGCAAGTGAAGTGGCTAATTCATCACGGTCTGGCCAAGCGGGTGGTCCAATCGCTAATCGAATTCTATTGTTGATCTCTGTTAGCGATAAACCGGTCTTGTGTAATTCGGGGCTAAAGCCAGCATGTACAAAAATGTATGGACCAATTTGTACAATGCTGTTTTGATTTCGAAGCCATTTCCCAAGAACCGAAGTTTCTCCAAACAATTCGTGATAGGGGATGTCGGTTAACTCAGCGACTGATTTGTATTTGTTATGCGTATAACGAATATCATCTGCCAAAATCATGACATCGTGATTTCCAAGAACAAAATGTACTTGGCCGCCAGCGGCATTTGCTTGTTGTTGTAGTTTTCGTATAAACCAAAGTAATTCGGTTACTTGTTCACCTCGGTCGACAGAGTCGCCATTAAATAGTAAATGTCCATCTCCCCATGCCCAGTCAAAGTTCATATCAATGATGTTGTGCGTTTGTAAAAATTGAATAAGGTGAGGGAGGTTTCCTTCTAGATCGCTAACTGCAAGGAGTTTGGGTGGTAACTCATGTTGGGATGCAGGGATTGAATCTGATTTAGTGTCTAACGAAATTATTGGAACAAAAGGAATCGTTGTAGGAATTTTTGTTCCACTCTCCTGTAACTTTATAGTTTCGCTGATCACTTCATTCTCAACAATCGATATGCTTTTGAGCGTTCCATCTTCTTGGTGAAAAATGTAGGGCCCATCAGAAATAGTAGCAGGAGCAACTACTTGTATGAATGCGGCGAAACCGATTTGGCAAAGAAGGAGTAGTTCGAGCATGTCTTAGAGAATAACACTTGCAACGCTTCATTTCTAGTGGCAGTCGAGTCGTTACAAGGCCAGGATGCACTCGTGATTGCTACGGTAACAAACAATCACTATTGTCCGATTCCCCGTACACGTCCTAGAACCCAATCAGTACCGCTATTAAAAAGAGGCACCGCAAGGGTGCCTCTTTTTAATAGCGGGGACAGGATTCGAACCTGCGACCTTCAGGTTATGAGCCTGACGAGCTACCAGACTGCTCTACCCCGCAATAGGGGATCGGAATTATACAAGGTTTGTGCAATCTTCGCCTTATTAGTCGATAAGAAGGTACGTGAAACGTTTCTTCATCTTTGACTCAGGTTGGTTATTCCTCTTCGCTGGATCCGCTTTGCTATGGTCTGCAATTGTTCTTCCTGCAGAGCAAGAGCTCGAATCATTGCGAGAAAGACTTACAAGTATTCAGGGAGAATTCGATCATATCTCACATCGAATTGATGAATATCAAATCTTCTATGATTCGCTTGCAAATCGAGACCCAGCTCTCTTGGAGCGGATCATTCGAATGCAGACCACAGGTGCGATCAAAGGCGACTATGTTGTGTTTGATCCAAACGCTGCAAAAACCCCATTGGAATGGTTGAACAGACGCACCTCTCAAGAAGCGCTCGTCGTACAAACAAGAAAACCCAATTCAATGCTTGAGAAGGTCACAGCAGAAGACCGACGACTCTGGGTGGCTGGTTTTGGTGGCCTTATTGTTTTTGTTGGTTTGGTGCAAGGGCCTCGCCGAGACGATTGAAGATGAGCCTTTTGGCGGCGTTTAGAAAAAAGGCGTGGTTTTGAGAATTTGCTCAAAATGCGTTTATGGTTCCCAGCATGACATGGGAACTAGAACAATTAACAGATGAAACCCTTTCACTCTTAGCAGTAGATGGCTTAGGTGGTGTAACCCTTTCCAAGCTGATGCAAGCAAGTGATGGTGTGCATGAAGTGGGCGACCAACTCATGAGCCATACTCTTGATGATGTGCTGCCAAGTGGCGCAGGTCAAATGCTACGTAAAAGGATGGGTCGAATCAACGCGAGTTCTCTGCGTATGTCTGCGCAGGCGGCTAATGCAAAGTTGCTCACTGCTGCCGATCCTGACTTTCCTCCACTGTTGCTTCCATTGCCAGCATGTCCTGCAATTCTGTGGTGCCGAGGTGATGTGAAGCAACTTGCAAGTGCGGGTGTGGGCATTGTTGGTTCAAGGCGATGCAGCTCCTATGGCGTACAACAAACTACATATTTTACAAGTGAGTTTGCAAGAGCCGGCTTTACAATTTTTTCTGGTGGTGCACGTGGAATCGATGGTGTTGCTCATCGAGCTGCGATCAGAGAACAGAGCAAGAACGTCGTCGTTCTTGGTGCTGGATTGCGGATGCCATACCCGCCTGAGCATGCAAATTTATTTGATCAAGTTGTTGAAGAAGGAGGTGTTGTCATCAGCGAGTTTTCTTGTGACTGTGCACCAAAACCGGCTAACTTCCCTCGAAGAAATAGAATCGTTGCAGGTCTTTCTTCAACTGTGCTTGTCGTTGAGGCTGCAAATAGAAGTGGGGCGTTGATCACCGCAAGAATTGCCGTCGAAGAACACGGACGAGAGGTATTTGTGTTACCGGGTCGAATAGGAGACGCGCCATCAGCGGGGTGCCTGAGAGTGCTCAGTGAGGGTTGGGTGCAACTTGCTCTAGAACCAAGCGTGGTTATGATCGAGGCAAGAGCGGCGTATGATCGGCTCGTTAGGAGTAACTCCTAAGTACGCCTGTGATCACTCCTTGAACTTGGCAATCCTCAACAATGATTGGTGCGAATTCTGGGTTTGCAGGTTGCAGGCGAATACGACCATCGTTTTCACGATAAAAAGTTTTGAGTGTTGTTTCGCCATCAGGTAAAAGCGCGACGACTCGATCTCCATTATTGGCAGTGGATTGTTGCTGAACTAGGACATAGTCACCATCAAGAATGCCCTCATCCTTCATTGATTCGCCAGCCACTCGAAGTGCAAACGTTTGATTTTTTTGTCCGACTCTAGGTCCAAACATCTCTTCGAGACTCAGTGAATCATTGTCTTGGCAATGTTCAATGGGCATCCCAGCTGCAATGCGTCCCACCAATGGAAACCGCACTGCACCTGAGTCTGGAAGATCTACGCCATCAGCAATTGATAAAGAGCGAGCTTTGTTCGGTTCTCGATGGAGTGCCCCTTTTCGAATAAGAGCTTCTACTCTTTCGAAGACGGTGACTTTGCTCACGCCGAGTTCCAATGATAATTCTTTCATTGTTGGGGAATACCCGTGGCTGCCTCGATGCCGTTTGATCAATTCGAGCACTTCTAGTTGTTTGGGCGTTAAGTTCATGGGTATGCTCCTGTTTCTTTCTATTTCTATTAAAGAGAGGTAACTGTGTTGCGTACTCTGTGCTTAATTGGGACATATGTTTGAGATACATTGAAATCAACTGAATAGGGGAGTCTTGTCGTGGTAGCTTGGCTTTCACTGCCTGCGTAAAATCCCACGTGTTTGCTGATGCAGCAGCAGGTGTGAAGGAAACCCTGTCGATACCTAACAAACGATCTAGGAAGGTTTTTGGGTTTGCCTTGTAGTTTTTAGGGACTCTCTCCCCCTTAGTTCCGCCAACGATCGCGATGAGTTTCGCCTTAGTTTTGTTATTTTTCTTGGTTAATTGCCCATAAATGGCAGTTCCGTATGAATTGCTTGGGCCTATTTGGATGAGCGGTGTTTCTTGTTCGTGCATGACTGGTGTTCCTTTGCTTCCTTGTCTAGAGAGGTATCGGCAAAAGTGTACGGGAAATGTTAGGCTAATATCTCCATAATGTCAAGGAAGTTGCGTAAAAATGCTAAGGTACTGACAATATGGTGTCAGAGGAAGTACGTAATAAAGTTCAATGGATGCTAGATCCAGACATTACGTATCTCAATCATGGAAGTTTTGGAGCACGCCCAGTCTCGGTTTTTGAGGCTCAAATAGACTTAAAACGACAATTCGAGCGTTCACCTATTCAATTTCTAGATCGTGAAGGAAAAGAACGAGTGGCAGAGGCCAGAGCAACTGTTGCAGCATTTCTTGGCTGTTCTGGAGAACAACTGGGTTTTGTTGAAAATGCAACAACCGCCATCGGTTGTGTGCTCCAATCCCTTGATCTGCCAGCTCGGGCTGAAATTGTCTCAACAAGTCATGTCTATAACGGAGTCAGGCAATTGCTTCGAGCTTTTACTAAAAAGAATGGTTCTACATATCGCGAAATAGATATACAAACACCTTTGCACACGTCTGATGAAATTGTTGCAAAAGTTATTGCGGGCTTTTCAAACCATACAAAAGTGTTGGTTCTTGACCATGTTGCATCTATTACTAGCATCGTTTTTCCAGTGAAAGAAATTATCGCCGAATGTAGGAAGCGGAATATTACTATTTTGATTGATGGCGCGCATGCACCTGGAATGCTTGAATTAGATATTGATGATCTTGCGCCCGATTGGTATGTTGGCAATCTACACAAATGGGTCTGTGGACCGCCTGGTGCAGGGTTTCTTTGGGTAAATCGTGATTATCTCAAGACCACGCACCCGTTGACGGTGAGCCATTTTTTTGAACAAGGTTTTACAGAAGAATTTGATTGGCAAGGAACTCGTGATATCACTTCGATTCTAGGAGCGGCTGTTGCAATAGAGTGGGGCACTACCATTGGCTGGGATGCAATTAGAAAACATAATCATGCCCTTGCTGTTTGCATGCAGCAACGACTCATTGATACTTGGGGAGTGCTCCCGATGTCGTCTCTTGATGGCTCACTGATCGGGTCGATGGCAACAGTGCCTTTGCCCCATGGGTACCCAACTGACGAAGAACAATTGAAAAATTTGCGATCTAAGATCTATCAGGAACACAAAGTAGAAGTGCCTCTTTTGCTTTGGCAAGGCAGTCCAGTAGTGCGGGTAAGTGCTCAGTTGTACACAAATGTAGAGTGTATTGGTACATTGATATCCGCTTTAAGCGGTTAAAAACGTCTATTTCTTCAATACGCCATAACCACTACAAAAATGTATTAAATAAATCTAATATTTTTACTTGACACTGGCTCAAATGTAGGGCAATCTACATATGTTCCGTCCGCCGGTTTTTTACCACGCAGGTGCTTAGTCACCCGTTGTTGGACAGATCACTACCTTGTTTCTTTGAAATGAGGTAGTGTCGAATTCGAAGGCGTGTCAAGGGACGGTCATGTTGTGTCGGATTCGACACTGTTAGGAGCGGAGATGTGTTATCTCCGTGCAAATGTTAGGGAAAGTAACTGACCTGAGAAAGAGGTTGTGTAACGGATCCATGCTTCCACATCCCGTTACTTAGTTACTTCAATTTTCCAAAGTATTGGGCTCCTGGCCGGCAGGAGCCCTTTCTTTTTGGTGGAAATAAACTGCCTACGAGGAAGTATATTATTGTGCAAGTGCTGCGGCACCAAGGAGACCGGCATCTGGACCAAGGCTGGTTGTTCGTAGTTCGCACTGTTTGCAAAGATCGGGAAAGACGTCATGTAGAAACTGGTTTCGAATTGCATCTACATATGGAACGCCTAGCGCTTCGGTTAACCCGCCGCCAAGAACAACGCAGTCCAATGAAAGTAACGTCACTACATTCGCAATTGCAGTGCCAATTCTCTGAGCGCTTTCATTGACAGCGGCAGTAATTGTTTCATCATTTTGGTAGCCAGCAGTGATTTGTTCAGTTGTGAGATTTGGCATAGAAAGCACACGCTGCATTCCGCTTCTACTTGCGATTGTTTCAAGATGGCGAAATGGCGAAGCTTCGATCTCAGGGGCACTGATTCCCATGCCAAATTCACCAGCAGTGCCAAGTGGTCCTCTCCAAATATTGTTCTCTAAAATCAAACCGCCGCCGATTCCTGTTCCGATCCAAACTGCGAACATGGAGTCTACATCCTTACCCGCTCCAAAACAAAACTCTCCCCACGCAGCAGCTGTAACGTCATTTTCAATGACAACGTTGCAGTCAAGATGTTCCGAGATTCGAGGGCCAAGAGGAACATTATCCCAGTTGAGGTTCTGGGCTCGATGCACGATGCCAGTCTCGCAATCAACGCCGCCTGCAACGGCAATTCCGACATGTTCAATGTCCGATCCTTCAACCTTGCGAATGAGGTTGCATGTTTGCTCTACGACATCTTCGAATTTTGCACCCTCGATGATGTTCTCGTGGAAACGCTCTACGACTGTATGGTTATCAATGCGCCCGACAAGTAAATTCGTCCCGCCAATATCAACACCAATCATGAGATGGGCTCAGGATGTTGGTTATGAAAATCTGTTGCTTGTTCAAACGCGTGTGCAATCTGTAGGAGTTTGGCATCTGAAAATGCTGGTCCCTGAAGATGCATGCCGATTGGTAGAGGCTTGCCATCATTTTTCGCAAAGCCACAAGGGATTGATATGCCACAAATTCCAGCTATGTTTGTGTTGGCGGTGTAGACGTCACAGAGATACATTGAAATTGGGTTTGATTTGGCGCCGATTTTGAAAGCAGGCGTCGGTGTCGTTGGGCCAAGAATAACATCGCACTGTTCAAAAGCAGAAGCATACTCTTCGCTGATCAATCTTCTGACTTTGAGTGCGTTGTTGTAATACGCATCGTAATAGCCTGAACTTAGTACGTACGTGCCAAGCAAAATTCGTCGTTTTACCTCATCGCCAAAACCTTCTGCGCGTGAGTGCGAGTATAAATCGAAAAGGTCGAGACCAACTTTGTCTGTTCGATGCCCGTAGCGAATGCCGTCATACCGAGCGAGGTTACTAGAGGCTTCTGCTGGCGCAATTACATAGTACGTAGAGACCCCAACATCTGTGAGTGGAAGAGAAACGTCAACAATGGTTGCGCCGAGTTGTTCGTACACTTTGATAGCATCTTCAATTGCTTGATTTACTTCTGGATCATTGCGGTCTGTAAGAAACTCTCTCGTGACACCAATTCTTATGTTAGCGATTGAGTCATCAAGTGATTCTACTAAACAAGGTGCCACTTCTTCAACAGAAGTTGCATCGTTTGGATCAAAGCCTGCGATTACTTCAGTTGTGATCGCGGCATCTCTTACACAACGTGAGAATACGCCAATTTGATCCAGACTTGATGCAAAGGCAACAAGGCCGTAACGGCTCACTAAACCATAGGTTGGTTTGTATCCAACAATGCCGCAGAGTGCTGCTGGTTGTCGAATTGATCCACCAGTGTCAGAACCAAGTGCGACGTGGCATAATCCGGCAGCGACGGCAGCAGCGCTTCCTCCGGACGAACCGCCTGGAACTCGATCCGTACTCCAAGGATTTTGTACCGCCCCCCACGCACAATGTTCCGTGGAGGAGCCCATTGCAAATTCATCGCAGTTTGTTTTGCCAACAAGTGTTGCGCCGCTTGCAATGAGTCTGTCAATGACAGTTGCGTTAAATGGGCTTCGATATCCATCTAACATTTTAGATCCGCAAGTGGTTGTTCCAACCTTTGTGACGATATTGTCTTTCACTCCAACAGTAATGCCAGAAAGAGGACCTTCAAGATACGCTTGTTTTTCATCGTTCCACATTTCGTGAAACGCATTAAAAGGTTCTTGAGAGATTAGGTCGAAACAATTTTTCGTAACTTCTTTGGCGGTTGTTTCGCCACCTTGAATGGCCTTGCGCGTTGTAGTGATCGAGTTCATGAAGTTTCTCCGAGCACTTTTGGTACATCGATGTAGACATCCCGAACTGCGGGGGCATTGTCTAGCACTTGTTGCTGGCTAAGGGTTACACCAACTTCATCATCCCGATCTCGATTTAGCAATTCCGTTGGATGGTCAAGAGGTTCGACTCCTGAAGTGTCAATTTCTTTGAGTTTATCGATATGAGAGAAGATACTCGCAAGATCTTCTTTTGCTCGTTCAATTTCATTGTCTGTGAGGGCAAGCCTTGAAAGTTTTGCCACATGGCGAACAACTTCTTTTGTGAGAAGGTCATTTTTTTCGTTTGCATTCATAAGTTGAGGGTAGAATACAGGATTATGCCAACAGGTCGCTTTTTTTCATTTCTTTTTCGCAGCGTAATTATCGTTGCAATTTTACTTCTTTCTTTCTCAATCGTTTCTGTTCTTGTGAGCACGATGCCTCAGATTGAAAAAGATACAAGCGATCGGGCATTGCCAGCAGTCGTTGTTATGGAAGCGGTGTCAACGCCTGTAAAGCGCCAAACGATTGGATTTGGTACTGCCGATCCACTTCAACATGCCGATGTTCCTGCAAGAGTTGCATCTACGGTAGAAGCACTTCCTGCTACATCTCGGATTGGACGAGCGGTAAGAAAAGGCGATTTGATTGTTGCACTTGATCCAACCGACTATCAGCAGCAAGTCATTCGGGCAGAGCAGTCACTCGCTTCATCTAAAGCTGATCGGGCAATACTAGCAGTTGAGCAAGAAGCAGCGAATAAGAGAGCAGCATTGGCGAGCCAAGACCAAGTGCTTGCTGAAGCAGAGTTAGCCCGAATCGAAGAGGCTTTTGCTCGCGGCGCAGCAAAGCAGCGAGAAGTAGATGCTGCAAAACAAAGAACAATTGGTATCACCTCTGCTGCAATTAATGCAAACGAAATTGCGGGGCGGTTGCCTGCACGAGAAGAACAAGCATTTTCAACAATTGCTTCTAGAGAAGCTGATCTCGCACTCGCTAAAGAAAATCTTCGTAGGTGCAATATTCTCAGCCCAATAGATGGAGTATTGCAAGAAATAGATGTTCGCGTAGGTGAACATGTTCAATCGGGCCAACGGATTGCTAGAGTTGTGAACAGTGATGTTCTTGAAATTCCGCTTCGGTTACCTTCTCATGCACGTTCACATATCTCAATTGGAGACGAAGTTGCGCTTCGCTCTGCTGGGTTTGGTAAACGCTTTTGGGAAGCACGAATTACTCGCATTGCCCCTGAAGACGATACGCAAACGCGAACAATGATTGTGTACGTAGATATAGATCAAAATTCTGATTCTCCAAATCTTGTCCCGCCAGGTTTATTCGTTAGAGGCCAAGTAACACATTCTCAAACTCCCCAACACAGGTGGGTAGTCCCAAGACGTTCTATACGTGATGATCGGGTTTTGGTTGTCAGAGATGGATCGCTTAGATCTATTCCAGTTTCAATTGATTTTTCTATCACTGGTGAAATTTTACAATTTGGATTGCCTGACCAAGATTGGGCTGTATTAGAAACACCGCTCAATACAGGTGATCTCGTTGTTGTTGATCCCGGAGGCACCTTGCGTGATGGCATGCAAGTACGAGTGATTCTTGCAAGCGAGGTTGCGTTGCAATGAACCTCGCCCGCTTTGGCGTACGCAACCCAGTACCGATCAATTTGCTCATGGCAGGTTTTATTCTTGCAGGAATTTTTGCTGCTTTTAATTTGCGACGCCAATTTTTTCCAGATATGACTTTCGATTCTGTCGTAGTTTCTATGGCATATCCGGGTGCTTCCCCTGCTGATGTAGAAACTTCAATTGCAAAACGAATTGAGAACGCGTTAGTCAACATTGATGAAATAGATGAGATGAGGACAACGTGCGTTGAAGGATCGGTTTCTATTTTTGTCACCTTCAAAGAGGGGGCTACAAATGTAGATGATGCCATTGATGAAGTAAGGCGCACCGTTGAATCGATTCAAGATTTGCCCGCAGATGTCGAACGCCCGAGAGTAACTCGGTTGGAGCCTTCGATGCCCGTGATCATGGTACAAATCTGGGGCGATGTTGATAAGCAAGTCATGAAGAATGCGATTCGTGACATACGAGATGATCTTCGTACTTTTTCAGATATGGGCTCAATCGGCATAGGCGGGGACATCAATAACGAATTAACAGTTGAAATTGACCAAGATTCACTGATTGAACATAGGATCAGTATTTCACAAGTTTCGCAGAGTATTGCAACTTGGATGCGAGAGATACCGGGGGGTACATTGAGAAGTAAGGGTGGGGACATTGTGATCCGCACCGATACGCCGGAAGAATCTTCATTCGAGTTAGAGCAGATCGTGATTCGATCTCGCCATGGTGGCGAAACGTTGCTGCTAGGTGATATTGCAACAGTCCAAACAACGCTTGTTGAAATTCCTGTTGAGGTTCGTTTCAACGGAAAGCCGGCAATGAATTTATTTGTTGCAAAATCCGGAGATCAAGATATTGTCAAAATGGCTGAGATCGTTCGGTCATACGTCAAGGGTCGCATGGGCGAACCGTACGATCAAAATTGGAAAGATGTATTTTCTGGCGGAAGAACGGTGCGTCAGCAAGCTTGGCAACTAGGCGTCGATGCGCAGCCGTTGCCGAGTGGAACATCGCTCTCTACTTTTACAGATTTAGCCCGTTTTGTTGAAGGTCGTTTAAATTTACTCACCGAGAATGCGCTCTACGGTGGTGCTTTGGTTTTCATTTTGCTTTTGCTCGCACTTAATTGGAAAGTTGCACTATGGGTGGGAATTGGGCTTGTTATTGCACTTGGTGGAACGCTCTTCATTATGTCTATGTTTGGCATCACGTTAAATATGTTGACGATGTTTGCATTGATTCTTGTCTTAGGATTGCTTGTTGATGATGCCATTGTGGTTGCTGAAAACATTAAGGCGCAGCACGAACAAGGCGTTCCGGCAATGGAGGCTGCAGTAATCGGAGCGAAGCAGGTAATGTGGCCAGTCGTTGCAACTGTACTCACTTCGATTGTTGCTTTTCTTCCACTCTCTTTTATAAAAGGAAATATGGGGGACTTATTAGGTGCCTTGCCTATTGTGATTGCCTGCGCGCTAGCGATGAGTTTGTTTGAATCATTGCTGATTCTTCCGGCTCATCTTGGACACAGCCTTGAAAAAACTGGAAAAGTTGTAAAAACCAAAATAGGGGTTCTGATTAACAGATATGAAAAAGCAAGAGATCGTTTATTGTTTGAACGCATCATCCCCTCGTACCTTTGGTTATTGAATCGGGTTATTCGCTTTCGTTATATTTCATTTTCATTTGCCATTGCTTCGTTAGTAGTTTCTATAGGTCTAGTTCTAGGAGGCAGAGTGGGGTATGAGTTCATGACCATTCCTGATGCAGAAACTATTGCAGTTAATCTCCGCATGCCTGAAGGAACTCCATTTTCTCAAACCACAAAAATGATGGAACGGCTTGAAGAAGGCGCCCGCGCTCAATCGCAAGTACATCACATAAGTGCCCTCGCAGGTGTTCAGATGGCAACTGGAGGAACTTCAGGGGGTTCGGGGGGGTTCTCTTCAAACTTAGGGCAACTTTTTATTGAACTCACACCAGCTGAAACAAGAACACTCAATGCGGGAGAGGTGATAGATAATATTCGCACAACTATTGGAGATGTAGCAAGGTTGGCTGATAGCATAGGCTATGAAATGATGTCTGGTGCTCCAACTGGATCGGACATCACGATCAAACTGCAGGGCACTGATGAACAGGATTTGATTGCTGCATCTGAAGAAATTCAAAGTGATTTGAGATCATACGCTGATGTACACGATATCACTGACAATTCAGCAGCTGGACAACGTGAATTGCACTTAGAACTTCGTGAGGGTGCGCTCAGTGCCGGCTTGACACTTGCGGAATTGGCACAGCAAGTCAGGGGGGCAGTGTACGGAATTGATGCTCATGTCTTTGCACAAGGGGACGAAGAAGTAGATGTTCGAGTCAAACTTGGAAAAGAGTTTCGAGAGAACGTTGGCGCGTTAGAACAACTTTGGATCACAACGCCTGCAGGCATCTCGATTCCTCTTGTTGAAGTTGTGAGCATCTCAGAACAACGAGGGTATAGCACTATTCATAGATTCAATCGAAAAAGAACTGTGACAGTCACCGCTGAAGTAGTTGATGGTGTCAGTCCGGAATCAATAACACTAACCTTGCCGTTTGATCAATGGAGAGCAGCTTTCCCCGGCGTAGATATTGCCAAAGGCGGTAGACAAGAACAGCAAGCAGAAGCGTTCGCTTCACTTCCAATTGGTTTTGCAGCTGCTTGTTTGATGATCTATGTGATTCTCGCTTGGCTTTTTGGCAGTTACTTTCAGCCTCTTATTGTGATGCTCGGCATCCCATTTGCGATGATCGGCGTTATTTGGGGGCATTATTTTGCTGGTGTATCCCTTTCATTCCTCAGCATGATTGGATTTGTCGCGCTCAGCGGTGTCGTTGTTAACGACTCTTTGATCTTTGTAGAGTTCTACAATGCAAAACGGAAAGAGGGTGAATCTCTTCGGGAAGGTCTCTTGAGTGCTGGGGGAGCAAGACTGAGACCCATTTTTCTGACAACAATTACGACTGTCCTTGGATTGACACCGCTTATGCTAGAGCAATCAATGCAAGCGAAGTTTTTGATTCCTATGGCGCTTGCAATTTCCTTCGGACTGATGAGCGCAACGGTACTTATCCTCTTGCTACTACCGGCTTTACTCGTTATTGGCTCAGATCTCCAGCATGTAATGTTTCGCCTCTGGAATGGGTCACACGATCAGCGGCTATAATAAGGTCCCCAGATTCACATCTGTCTATCTGAGGGGCGAATCATGAAATTACTACAAGGTATCCCAGTAAGTCCAGGCGTTGTTATCGGAAAGGCGTTGGTCCTTGAGAAATCGCTCCATCGTGTGCCATTTCTCATTCTTGGACTAGACGAAATCCCTGCTGAGTTAGCTCGCTATGACGGTGCGGTATCTGCTGCGATTGCAGCTATTTCCAGAGATCGCGATAGCGTTGCGGCAACACTCGGGGCAGAACCGGCCAAAATATTCGAATTTCATTTGGGTTTACTAAGTGACAATTCTTTGATGGAGCCAATTAGAAACCGTATTTCCTCAGAGGGTGTGAATGCTGCGTTTGCAGTTGTTGAGGCATTTGGCGAATTGGCTGATCGATTTCGTTCGATGGATGCTTCGGTTTTCAAAGAAAAGGCAAATGATGTCTATGACTTAGAACGTAGATTGATGGATGAAATTTCGGGTGGCTCCAAAGACCGCCTTGCAGCAGTTGAAGAGCCAGTGATTGTGATTTGCCACCAAGTAACGCCTGCTGAAATTGCTTCATTTCAAAGCGAGAAAGTATTAGGTATTGCAACAGATCTCGGCGGCAGAACTGACCACAGTTCGATCGTCGCAGCAGCGCTTGGTGTCCCTGTTGTTGTTGGTTGCAAATCAGTTGCTGAAGAAGTAAGCGACGGTGACACGCTCATTATCGACGGCAAAACAGGTACTGTTATGATTTCGCCGGACGATGCCACGACCGAGCAGATGCTTCGAAACATCGAAATGCTTGAGGCGTACAAGCAATCAACTGGAGAATTGGTGCGTGAAGCGTCAGTTACACTCGATGGTACAGAAATACATTTGCTTGGTAATATTGAATTTGCACATGAGATCGAACAGGTTATTGCAAGAGGCGGTGAGGGCGTTGGGTTGTATCGAACCGAGTTCCAGTTTCTTACAAGTAGCACTCCGCCAAGTGAAGATGAGTTGTTTGAGGAATACTCGAGCGCATTGCTAAAACTTGAAGGTAGAAAATTAACGTTACGTACCCTTGACTTAGGTGCAGATAAATACACACAAGCGCAAGAGATGGAGCCAGAACGAAATCCATTTCTTGGATTGCGTTCAATTCGGTATTGTTTGCAGCACCAAGATCTATTTAGGCGTCAATTGCGAGCAATTTTACGAGCATCTGCTGTTGCGCCCTTGCGAGTGATGTTCCCACTGATCACATGTATGAACGAACTGCGTCAGGCGAAAATGATCCTTCGAGATGTCATGGAAGAGTGCGATGAAGAGGGTATTGCTTTTGACCATGATCTCAAAGTAGGGATGATGGTGGAAGTTCCAAGCGCCGCCCTCATGGCGGCCACTTTTACCAAAGAAGTTGATTTTTTCTCTATAGGAACTAACGATTTGGTTCAATATACGGTCGCTGTGGACCGAGGTAATGAAAAGGTAGCAAGTCTGTACACAGCAGCAAATCCAGCTGTGATCAAGCTTGTTAAATCGGTAATACGGGCTGCACGGCGTGGAAACGTCGAAACCAGCCTTTGTGGAGAAATAGCGGGCGATCCCGTCTATACTATGCTACTGATAGGACTTGGCCTTCGGCACCTCTCATTGGTGCCTTCGCAGATCCCAGCGATTAAGCAGGTGATTCGCAAGGTTAAGGTAGAAGATTGTGAGCGATTGGCCCGAAAAGTAGGCTCGCTCGACTCTGATCGGAGAATCCTAGCGACTCTTCGAAGTGAATTACAGAAACAAGTGCCTCAGGCATTAGGCGGATGGTCCGCTGAGCAGGTAGCCGAGGCATAAAACAAACCATTGATTCTGCAGGGATCGCAAATATGCGGCCTGCACATCAAACCGAACAGCTGAGAACGTATTACAAAGTCTCAGTAACAATACGAAACCTGCTCGTTATGAAGATTCTTTGCAAACGTTAGTTTGTAAGATCTCGCATTGGAGTCTAAAAAGACTCGTTCGGATAACGCCATTGATGGCGGAAAAGATAAGGCAGTGACGCAAGATAGTAAAACGAGTAAGTCGAAAAACAAAACAAGTGAAATAATGATTGTGAATGACGATCCTGGTGTGGCAACCCGGATTGCAATTTGTGAGGATGGTCGACTAGAAGAGTTGTACACCGAACGGACAAAGACAGCGACAGCAGTTGGAAATATTTACAAGGGGCGAGTGACAAATGTTGAATCTGCGATTCAAGCGGCCTTCGTTGAGTATGGTGGAACGCAAAGTGGTTTTCTTCACGTAACCGATCTTCATCCGAAATACTTTCCGGGTAATGAAACAAGCGAACGTGTTGGTAAAAAAGTTGCGAAGCACGCACGTCCCCCCATCCAAAGATGCTTAAAGAGGGGCGATGAAGTATTAGTGCAAGTAATGAAGGAAGGGATTGGAACCAAAGGTCCTACGCTTACAAGTTACTTATCGATTCCCGGAAGGCTGGCTGTGATCATGCCTTATATGGACAAGGTTGGCGTGTCACGCAAAATTGAAGACCTTGACGATCGGCGGGATATGCGTAAAGTCCTCGACGCCATCAAGTTGCCAGAAGGTTTTGGTTTTATTTTACGCACTGCTGGTAAGGGAAAGAAAGTTGCGGAAGTAAAGAGAGATATCGCATATCTTGTTCGGCTTTGGAAGATGATCGAAAAGCGAATCAATACGATTGCTGCTCCTTGCCAACTGTACAACGAGTCTGATCTCGTAGTCCGAACCATTCGTGATGTGCTTCGCCCATCAATTGACGCAATTGTTGTTGATTCAGAGAGTGCGTATGAACGAATCGAATCTTTTTTACGAGTGGCAACTCCTCGTTCCTCTCGAAAAATTATTCACTACAAAGATACTCTTCCAATATTCCACGCTTTCGATTTGGAACGCCAAATCGAAGAAATTCACAATCGCGAAGTGCATTTGCCAAGTGGAGGAAGGCTTGTTATTGATCAGACTGAGGCTCTAGTTGCAATCGATGTGAACTCAGGAAAAAGTAGGGCTGCGAAAAATAGTGAAACAAATGCTTTCAATACAAACATGGAAGCAGCTGATGAAATTTGTCGCCAACTTAGACTAAGAGATCTTGGCGGGCTCGTTATCAACGATTTAATTGATATGGGAAAAATTGCAAATCGAAGAAAAATCGAACAACGTTTTGAGAAAAATTTAGAACGTGATCGCGCAAGAGCGTCGGTTCTGCCAATTAGCAGGTTTGGCTTGATGGAAATGACGCGGCAGAGAATTCGCCCAAGCGTCTTGGATAGTCATTACAGTGAATGCCGCCATTGTACTGGTCGTGGGCTTGTAAAAACGCCAGAAGAAGTTGCATCAGATGCAACACGTCATGCTGGTTGGATTCTTCGAGATGATCGCGTCCATTTAGTAGAGTTAGCATGCTCTGCAAGTGTTGGCTCTTCATTGCTATCGAGTAAACGTGCTGAATTTGCAAAGTATGAGCAAGCATCGAACAAACGAATTGTTGTGCGTATAAGTGAAACGATTGCAACTGATCAAGTCGCGTACTTCGCCTATGACAAGCGAGGCGCAGATATAGATCTTGCTACCTTGCCAAACCCTGTCGCCCCTACTATGAAAGCCTTGCTTAGTGCGGCGCAGAGCAGCAATGTTAAAGAGGAGCAAAAGCCAAAACGTGGTCGCCGAAGACGAAACAAAATGCCGCTAGCAGATGCATCAGCTATTACAGATGGTTCAAATCTCGATGCAGAAGTTGCACAGTTAGACAAGCCCAAAAAATCAATTAAAACAAAGCAGAAAGATACTCCTGCAGATTCTGCTGTGCGTGTTTACGAACTTGCTCGAAAAATAGGGAAATCAAGTAAAGAAGTCATTGAACGTTGTAAAGAGGCAGAGATTAAAGTTGGCAATCACATGTCAAAATTAACAACTGCAATTGTTGCGAATATTGAATCCTTATTTGAAACTGAGTCAGATCAAGATGCAACTGATCAACCTAAGAAACGCAGAAGACGTGGTGGACGTCGCCGAAGAGGGAGGAAGCCGCAGCAGGAGAATGCAACGAGTGAAACTTCAGATGGCAAAAAAGACGCAGAGGAAACACAAAGGAAGCCAAAGGCGCAATCTCGCCGTCGAACTACAAAGAAGCCGGTTGTAAGTAAGAAATCCACTGACAAAATCCCTAAGAAAAAGAAAAATAAGAAAACGAGTAGGCGTAGACAGAAGAAGGCTGATGAAACAAAGGGTGTAGTGGCTCCAAGTGCCAAGAAGAAAAAGAAAGTTTCTCGTCGCCGCTCTACAACAAAGACAGAAACGAAGGTTGAAACCAAGAAGCCAGCGAGAAGGACGCTCTACGGTTCTTCCCGTCGTAAAGTAACTTCTGAGGAAACTGCAACAAGTCGCGGTGATCGCGAGTGAGTAAGCGAGTTTTCATTTTAGGTTCCACTGGTTCAATCGGCAGAAGTGCAGTGCAAGTTATTGGGCACTTGCAAGAAATTGATGGCAAAAATGAATGGGAAGTGGTTGGGCTAGCTGCTGGAAACAATGTTGCATTGTTATCTCAGCAGGCAAAAGCATTATCTGTATCTGCTGTTGCAAGTGTAACGGGAGATGTCAATTGTGCAGACCACGTGTATGTTGGGAAGGATGCTGCAGTAGAACTATTGCAGCACCATGCGCAAAAAGGTGATCTTGTTCTCGCAGCCATCGTAGGTTTTGCAGGTGTTGCTTCAGTGCTTGCAGCAATTGAAATTGGCTGTGATATTGCACTTGCCAACAAAGAAGCGCTTGTCGCTGCTGGCCAAATTGTGATGAAAGCAGCCAAAGATAATGGCGTAACAATTTTACCGGTCGATAGTGAACACTCTGCTATTTTTCAAGCACTTGCGGGCAGACCTCTTGAATCGGTACGCTCCATCGTCTTGACTGCAAGTGGTGGGTCTCTTCGTGACAAACCACAAGAAGAAATTGAACATGCAACAGTTGATGCGGTTCTGTCCCATCCAACGTGGGAAATGGGACCTAAAGTTACGGTTGATTCTGCTTCACTTATAAACAAAGCATTGGAAATTGTCGAAGCGCATTGGCTCTTTGGTGCAGCGAGCGAACAAATTGACGCAGTAATTCATCGAGAGTCTCTCGTCCATGGATTGGTAGAATTTCGAGACGGCTCTATCGTTGCCCAACTTGCTCCACCAGATATGAAGATGCCAATTCAATATGCTCTGACCTATCCTCACCGCAGCGTTGGAGAGGATCAGAGGTGCAATTGGCAGACTCTTTCTTCCTTGCATTTTGAGGCGATTGATCAAGAACGTTTTCCGGCAATTGCGTTGGCAAAAGAGGTAATCAAACTCGGTGGGACTGCTGGGGCCATTTTTAGTGCCGCCAATGAAGTTGCAGTTGAGGGGTTTCTTAAACAATCCTTGCCTTTTGGGTCGATTGTACGTATTGTTAAAAAAACGCTGGCGTCCATTGAGGTCTCGCCTGCGTTGAATTTTGAAGCGGTTAGCGCCGCAGATCTTGAGGCACGCAGCGTAGCAACCGAACTGATTGCTTCGTATGCAGGGAAAGAATTCGCATGAGCATTTCTTCGTTATGGAACATCATTTTAATTATCCTTGGTTTCGGCATGCTCATTGGCTTGCACGAACTAGGTCATTTTATCGCGGCGAAGTGGTCTGGGATTCGCACGAATGCCTTTGCGGTTGGAATGGGACCTGTTGTATTCGCGTGGCGAGGTGGTGTCGGGTTTACAATCGGTTCTTCTAAATCAAAGATCGTAGAGAAGTATGGCAAAGATGCTTCTGAAATGACAGATGCCCAACTCGATGAACATGGTTTAAGTGAAACGGAATATTCACTCCGGCTTCTGCCTATCGGTGGTTTTGTCAGCATGCTTGGACAAGAAGATGGAAAGCCTGATGCAGTTTCAGAAGATCCTAGAAGTTACAATAAATGTCCTATCGGTAAACGAATGGTCGTTGTTTCTGCAGGCGTCATCATGAATCTGTTATTAGCAGCAGTCTTGTTTGTCGGGTGTTTTCAATTTGGTGTTCGTTTTGAAGCGCCGGTCATAGGGCAGGTCATTCCAAACTCGCCAGCGGCTGAAGCCGTTGCAAGTAATGGCACATATTTACTCTCCGGTGACACGGTTGTGTCCATTAACGGTGAACCTGCTTCAACATTTACAGACATACAAATTGCTGGAGCAATGGCTAAGCCGGGGGAGCCAGTCGTACTTTCAGTGCAACGTGCTGGTGTTCAGGGCACCTTGGATTTTGAAATGACTCCAAGGAGTGTGTCGCAGGAAGGACTGCTTGAACTTGGGTTGTATCCGGCTTCATCTTTGACTATTCCTCAGGGCGAGACAGGAAAGGAAGTTGTTTCTTATCTCACTGCTTCGTATCCAATTTTAAAAGATTTAACGGGTGGATCACAACTTGTTAGCATTGATGGCGTTGACGTTTCTACTTGGACAGAACTTGATGCAGCAATCCAGCGTAGTGATGGACAACCGTTAATCACAAGTTGGCATAGCGGACACACTGTTGATGAAATTAAAATAACGCCAATACCTTCTTTTGAACAATTTAATTCTGTATCTATGGCGCCTGATCATGGTTTACTTGGTTTGTGCCCACTGCCACTTATTAAGTCGGTTGTTGAAGGAAGTGCGAATCAGGAGGTACTCCAAAGTGGAGATGTCATCGTTGGTGCCAACAGGGTGGAATACCCAAGACAAGCCCAACTGCGTGATTTGTTGACAGCCTATACCGCTGAGACAATGTCGTTACGCGTTTTAAGAAACAAAGCAGTTGTAGATCTACAAGTACACATTGTTGCAGGAAAACTTGGTGTACTCCTCTCAGATGCTTGGGATGTGCCTTTAGTTTCTCAACCAATACAAGAGGTGGTGATAAATGGTAGGAAGAGACCTACAGTTGTTGCACAGAAGCAAATTCTTGGAGGGTCAACGCTTGTTGCCTTGAATGGTCAGAAAATTGCAGACTGGTTTGCATTTAGAAAATTGATCGATGCATCGAGCGGTGCTTTGAATCTAGAGTTGCACTCTCCAATTGAGGAAGCACCACCTGTAACAGTTGCGATCACGCTCACACCAGAGCAGAAGCAAGCTATCCTAAGTCTTGGTAAGACAACTCCGTTGATTCCTGCTTTGTTCGAGCCACTCTATGTGGTTCGAAGTAGTGGGGGTAATCCACTTGTTGCACTTCAAATGGGAATAGATGAGACTGTGAATATGGTCGTCATGACGTATCTCACGATTGATCGTTTACTACGAAGAAGTGTAGGTGTAGATCAACTACGTGGTCCTGTTGGGATTATCCATATTGGTTCTCGAATTGCTGACAGGGGCATGAGTTACTTACTTTTTTTCCTTGCAATTATTAGTGTAAACCTTGCAGTTCTTAATTTCCTGCCCTTGCCAATTGTAGATGGTGGCCTCTTCCTGTATCTCTTGTACGAAAAGTTCAGAGGAAAGCCCCCATCAGTTGCTTTTCAAAATGCAGCTGCAATGCTCGGGCTCGGAATGATTGGTATTCTTTTCGTCGTGACGTTTTACAACGATATTCTTCGATTGGTCGGCTAAAACTATTTTGTTAAAGTGGGGGATTTGTGCAGTTTGTGCTGTGCATTATCTCATTGAATAGGACATCTATATCAAAGGCAAGAAGCATTTACGGCGATGAAATAGGGTAGGTACACACCCCAAAGGATCTAAGGAATCTAGCACACATGCGAACACAATTTCACACTGATGATCAGATGCGACGACGAGTATTCATTGTCGAAGGAGATCCGATCGTGGCGCAGCATCTTGTTGCAGCATTATTGACAGGAGAAAAGCAACAACTTGACTCTGGGAGAATTGGTGCAAGTGAAATGGTTGAGTGTACTGTTGTGTCTTCACAAAGAGAATTTTTGGAATCAGATCCTGCACTGTGGGATATTGTCATTACTGCGTCTAATTTGCATGATGGAAATGGTTTTGAAATACTTTCGTTTGTGCAAGGATTGCGACCAGATGTACCAGTTATTTTGACTGGAGATCCAGATGAAGCAGATGGTGCAGTCGAAGCGATTCGAGCTGGTGCAGCGGATTATCTGATGCTGACCGGGCATGAAATGATTACGCTTCCTGTGACAATACAAAAATCCTTAGCCCTACAAGTCATTCGTAGTGAGAACGATGATTTGCATGCAGACCTTAGCCAATCGTTGTCTGAACTTGGAGTAGCAAATCGTGAATTACAATTAATGATTCAGCGTCTCGAAGTTGCCGCTAGAACGGATGACTTGACGAAGTTAAGTAATCGACGTTGGCTTAATCTCATGATTGAGGGTCGTTGGGAAGAGTCTATGCGGAGTGGCATGCCATTGGCATTCCTTATGATTGATCTTGATGGCTTTAAAACGCTCAACGATCAACTTGGGCACCACAAAGGTGATGAGGTGTTGCGTTTGGCTGCTCGAGTACTCGAAGCGAATTGTCGATCAGTTGATATTGCAGCTCGCTTTGGCGGAGATGAGTTCGGTGTATTGATGCCACATGCTGATCCAGAAGCCGCGACAAATGTTGCTCACCGGATTGCAGCAGCCTTCGATGAAGCCATTTCAGCGCTTGAATTACCAAATACAAATGTTTCGATGTCAGTCGGTGTTGCCCATTGGGAATTGACAAAGCCAGTCAACGCTGATGAACTTGTTCGGCACGCAGATGAGGCGATGTACGCGGCAAAAGAAGACCCTAATCGACGTGTCATGATTCGTACTGCAAGCGGAAAATCTAAAGCAGCGTAAAAGGTGTATTAGGAATACATGTTTAGAGTCGACGCTTCATCGCGCGGTCCATTTCGCGACTTGCAGTGCGTTTTGCAAGATCTTGGCGTTTGTCCGACCTTTGTTTTCCTGTTGCAAAGCCAACGAGTAGTTTCGCTCGCCCATTGACAAAATACAATTTCAAGGGAACAAGAGTTCGCCCTGGGCTCTGCGTATATTTCGCTAACTTGCGGATTTCTCGTCTATGTGCAAGAAGAACCCGTGTTCTGATGGGGTCATGCTGATGATTGACAGATGCGTTTTGATATTCAGCGATATGTACCCCATGCAGCGTCAACTTGATTGGGCGTTCAGAGGCTCTAATCCATCCCTCGGCGAGGCTAGCTTGTCCTGCTCTGATAGACTTTACCTCGCTTCCAACGAGGGCAATGCCCACCTCAATCGTGTCCTGAATCGAATAATCGTGCCTAGCTCGGCGATTTTCGATAACAGGAGCGTTAGATTTGGAACTCTTCTTTGCCATTTTGGACAGTATCCCCCATTATGCTTCGCTCTGTATTGTTTTTGAGTTTTTTGCTTGGTCTTTCTTGATTTTGCAGGTACAGTGTAAGTAGTTATGAGGAGACTTAAATGAGTATTACCTTACTTCCAACGATTGGCTTGCTTCTTCTAGGAGGCGTCCCACACGCAATCAGTGAAGATTTTTCAATCACAACCTCAGGGGCAAGTATTCTTTGGGAATGCCCTTCAATGATTGCTGCTGATCTAGAGCACTATGAAATGCTTTATACAGTGAATAGTGCGCTTGTTCTTGTGAGTTACGCCGGATTTGATTTTGGACCAATCGACGTTACGGATATGATTCCGCCAGAACTAATCGTAACGTGGCAGCCAAGTACGGGTCCTGCTCCACTTCATTTTATGTGGCACGAAGTCGTAACTCCAGAAGATCAGGATCCTCCTTCATTGGCATACGATTGGATTGTTGAAATTGATGCTGCAGGAAATATAACATGGCGAGGAGAGAATGTCTTTCTTGGTGAAGCAGACTACGACCTTGGATGGCCATTTGGCGTTGTTACTGTGCAAATTGAGGAGGGGACTATCAACGCCAATCTTGAGATTTACGAAGTAGTTAATCCTTGCTACGAGGATGTTGATGCAAATGGAACTGTGGACGTGAGCGACTTGCTTGCAGTTATTGACAATTGGGGTACGTGTCCAGATTGCACAGAAGAAATTCCAGGTGATGTTAATTTTGACACTGTTGTTGATGTTGAAGATC
>PVBE011364174.1_pt1 | contig 31460 bp, 35 predicted proteins | sample 1631181 | NCBI WGS metagenome assembly PVBE01 (sample SAMN08397723, study PRJNA350692) | Marine metagenome, whole genome shotgun sequencing project. | isolation source: water | place: Pacific Ocean | collected 2012-04
ACCCCCGGAGCAAGAAAGCCTCCTAAAAATTTAGGAGGCTTTCGGCCTGCATGTTCCCATAATGCCCATTTGCTGGGTAGTATCCAGTCGGGCCTGTAGCTCAGTGGTTAGAGCAGGGGACTCATAATCCCTTGGTCGTGGGTTCGATCCCCACCAGGCCCACATTTACGATTTCGTTCAATGGATGGGGGATTTCCCACCTTCTTGGCGAACATCAATTCCAGTTAATAACGCCCCAAATAATTTCGTAGGAAACCCATTTATCGCGGCATTGGGCCCCATTCGTCGTGGTAGGCGAACTTCTTTCTTGTTTTTCTCAATAGCTCTTACAGTAGCTTTCGCTACTTTTCTCGGATCAGCAACTGCCATAAACCCCAGCTTCATAAACCGGTCTACAGCTTTTTTTAATAATGGGTCAGTGTCAATCTGGCCCCACATCTTCGTATCTACAGGTCCAAGGTGAAGGATCGTTACATTCAGTGGCGTATACCGAAGTTCCATCCGAAGCGATTCAGCGTATCTTGTTAAACCAGCCTTTGATGAACAATAGGCGGACATCGCTGGATTACCTGTTGTGGCTGCGATAGAAGAAGTAAATACCAGATGCCCACTTTCTCGCTCAAGCATTCTCGGAAGCGCAGAAGCTGTTAAGACTTGGGGTGAAATCAAATTAACGCGCAGAGTTTCTTCAATTTCGGACTCTGTGATGTCCTCGATTAAAGTACTTTTCTCTATGCCAGCATTATTGACCAGGATATCTATCGGGCCAGTTTCTCTCTCAACACGGTCAATGTAAGTTCTTACATCTTCAGGGTCATTCACGTCTAGAGGAATAGCAGTGCCACCAACCTCCTGAGCGAGGTTTGATATCGCACCTTCCGATCGCGCTGATAAGACTACGCGACTACCCGCAGATGCAAACTCCTTTACGATCTCTGCCCCGATACCTCTCGAAGCACCGGTAACTACTACTGACTTATTCCTTAATTCCATTTAAGCCCCCTTTATCTCCAGAAGAGCTTACCGGAAAGGGTTCATGGGCTTATCTCAAAAGGTAAAGATTCTTTTTCATTAGAATACAACTACTAGTGGTATTACGCGATCTGTCCGATTTTGGTATTGCCCGTAATTTCCGAACTTTGTCGTAACTTCACCCCATAAATCTTCGTAATCGTCAGAATTAACTACTTGTGCAGTCATTTCTTTTTTTCCTGACCGGGTTTCGATGATCACTTCTGGGTTCGCAACTAAATTTAAGAACCATTCAGGATGAGAGTCGGACCCTCCCTTTGATGCGACAAGCACTAAGGAGTCGCCAATTTGGTGAGGGGATGTAAGCATCACTGACCGAGGAAGCCCTGTTTTTCGTCCCGTAGTTGTGAGCTTTATAACAGGCATGCCAGCAGCTTCCCAACCTTTTCGGCCTGCCGACAACTTGATGAGCCCGCGGTGTAAACTATTACTTAGTTTCATTATAAAATTCTCAACTGGCACGCCATTACATTAGCCTGCGGAATAGATCCCGAAAAGATCTTTCGCATCTCTTCAAAACACTTCTAGGTTTACACATGTCGAAACATCTAAAAAAAAGTGATCTACTGCGGCTCTTCTTCTCTTTTGCTTTATCTGTTTTTTGTATTTCTTGTGGGGGTTCAGAAAAGGCTATTGAAGTTTATGGAGAAAGCAGAACCGTTAGTAGCTCACCGACTGCAGAGCCGGTCGTAAGGACATCGAAATTAGCGAAACCTTCGTTGACCTCTGTGGTCGTTATTGGTGACTCCCTAACAGTTGGGACCGATATGTATGGGACCTCTCTAACGCAGAGCCTTCTAGATGCAGGGGTATTAGATGTAGTTGTTTCCGCTGAGAATGGGAGAATGACCTCAGAGGGAATTGATGAACTCGAACGCTCCAATGTTGAAGATGGAGCTGTAGTTGTTGCCTTGGGAACTAACGATGTCGCTATGGGGGACCCCAATCGTTTCGGAGAACTCATAGATAGGGCAATGCTGGCAGTTCCTGAAAACGTAAAGGTATTTTGGTTAAATCTCTATACCGATCAATGGGTTTCTGATGATGCCTATAATGCGACTATTGACGAAAAAGCGAGTAACTATTCGAATCTTGTTGTTATGGACTTCGAAGATTTCGCATCAACCGATTGGCTAGAGGAAGACGGAGTGCATCTTACCCCCTATGGATATATCCAAAGAACAGCCTTCATCCTCGAGGAATTAGGGCTCAGCTAATGCGGATAATGAGTTCTGGCATAATTGCTCTTCTGGTTCTCGTTGGATGTGCGAATTCCACACATTCAATTGTCACTGCTGGTCGGATACCGACCCCAACCCCTGAACCCACCCCGACTCCTATCCCAACCCCTACTCCCTTGCCCACCCCGACGCCAGTCCCTACACCTACGCCAAGGCCTACCCCGGTTACCGCTGAAGCAATTTATGAACCCGAAGTAGAACGGTGGCGGGTACCTGTTGTGGAAGCTTTAAAAGAATATGGACTTGAAGAAGAGGAAAAGACGTTCATGCGAGTCCTCCGGTGCGAAAGCTTTGGCGACCCAGATGCAAAGAATCCAGAAAGTGGAGCTTCAGGTTTGATGCAACATATCCCTTCATATTGGGCTGATCGCGCGACAGCATCTGGTTTCCACGGCGCGTCTCCTTTCGACCCTATAGCTAATATTTATGCGTCAGTGTGGCTTCTCGATATTGGAGGGTGGTCACATTGGGAGTGCTATTAAATTCTAGCAACGTATTACCTCAACGAACTTTACGGAGGTGGCTGCTTTCATGGACAGATTGATAGATCTACCACCTTCGTACATGGAGGACTTTGAACGAAAAGGCCATATCTGCGTGCGGGGTCTTGCGACACCGGAAGAGATTTCACATTATCGACCAGCAATCGAAAAAACTGCACACGAAGGACGTTATGACTACCGCCCATTAGAAGAGAGAGATACTTATGGGAAGGCTTTTGTGCAGGTCCATAATCTCTGGCAAAGAAATTCGACGTGCAAATCGTTTGTTTTCTCAAAGCGGTTTGCTCACGTTGCAGCATCATTACTTGGTGTAGATAGAGTCCGGCTCTACCATGACCAATCGCTTCTAAAAGAACCCAATGGGGGTTACACTCCTTGGCACCAAGACCAGACATACTGGCCTCTCGAAGATGGTAAGACGGTCACTATGTGGATGCCGCTTACTGAAATAACAGCTGATATCGGATCTATGTACTTCATTAACGGTTCCCATAAATCAGGCAGTGTCGATGCAGGACTAATCTCAGATGACTCCCATCGAAAAATCTCACAGTGGGTCAATAAGAGCTCTCTCTCAGAGGAGACCTATGGGCCTATGGCTCCCGGAGATGCGACCTTTCACGCTGGGTGGACCCTTCATAGGGCTGATCCAAATCTCACATCGAAACCTCGACCTGTTATAACGATAATTTTTGTCGCTGATGGGACGCGGATTGTGAATCCAACACCAAAGCAGGATTTCGATTTGAAGATTTGGCTAGGGGGGAAACAACCAGGAGAACAGGTCGGTAGTCCAATGAATCCTTTACTATACCCCTAACGCTCGAAGCAGAGAGTTAGGACTTCGGCCGATGAGTTGGTTCACATGATTCAAAATCTCCTTCAGGTGGAGAGAACGTATTGAACCTTATGGAGCTACCAATAGTAGGTGTAACTGCAGCCACTATTTTTGCAACAGCGAGCGCGTCATCCATCGCTTGATGGGCATTGGCGATTTCTACATCAAAGGCAGCCGCTACATCAACGAGCTTGCGGGACGGAGGTTTAGTGGTTGCGAAATCAGCTGCTTTCATTGTGTCCCAGTGAGGGAAAAGGAGCCCGGTGGGCAAAAGCTCTGCCCGTGATAGTTCTGAACGCAGGAACCCAAGGTCGAAATTGGCGTTATGCGCAACTAGTACTTTGTCGCCTAGAAGCGAGAAAAGGACTTCTGCAATATCGGCAAAGCTTGGTGCACCGCGAAGCCAGTCACGCTTTATGCCGTGGATATGTGATGCGCCAAGTTCTACGTCAGGCCCCGGATTGACTAATGTTGTCCACCCAGTACCGACCCTTCCCTGAGTAACGGTCACTACTGCGACCTCTATCACTCTGTCTTTTTTTGGAGAGAAACCTGTCGTCTCAAAATCGAAACATGCAAATGTAGCTTCGTTAAAAGGTGACTTAGCGGAGTTTCGGCTGTTAGTCATTCAGTTCCGTATTCGAAGGAACCAAGGACGAAATGACGTCATGATTCGTGCTGAACCACTTACCGCCTGATGTAACCTCTTCGACTTCTTCTCCAGCATCCACCCAACCGGTAAAACCTGATTCAAGGTGGGCAACGTTCTCATAACCGAGTTCCATCATTGTCGCTGCTGCCAACGCAGACCGCCAACCAAGAGAGCAGTAGATGATGTATCGGTTATTGACCGAGAACTCTTCTCTGTAATACGGGCTTGAAGAATCTACCCACCATTCAAGCATTCCTCGCGGTGCCGATATCGCCCCTGGAATTCCACCTTGCAGTAATCGCTCTCGGAAATCCCGAACATCTACCAATATGGATCTGCTGGCAGCGATCTCTTCTTTGAGCTCTTCAATAGAAAGCTCCTCGATAGCTAATTTGGCCTCGTTGACCATATCCTCAATAGTTTTTCTTGTCATGTCTATAAGCTACCTGAACTAATTCAATGAGGAAGAGTCGGGAAAAATGATTTGAGATTTTGCTATAGCTAGAGATTCTGTAGGGTGATGAAATAATAGATTTAATAATGGAGGCATAAATGGCAATATTTGGATCAGAGACAACTACCGATCAGATTCTAGAAGGTGTAGATCTTAACGGTCGGCACTTCGTGGTAACTGGAGCATCTAGTGGGCTTGGAGAAGAATCGGTAAGGGCTCTCAGTAGTGCTGGAGCATCTGTAACTATGCTTGCTCGAAACCCAGAGAAGATCGATGCAGCAGCAGACCGTATCAGGGCCTCCGTTCCATCTGCTGATCTCGAAAAAGGAATAGTTGACCTTGCTGATATGTCAAGCATCAGGTCATATGCCGAGAGTTTTCTACAAAAAGAAAGAGCTATAGATGTCTTGATTAATAACGCAGGGGTAATGGCATGCCCACGTCTGACAACTAATGATGGCTTCGAGATGCAGTTCGGTACGAACCATCTAGGGCATTTTTTGTTAACGAATCTCTTAATGCCAGCTATTCGAACCGGACACAAGCCAAGAATCATCAATCTTTCTTCTGCTGGCCATACTCATTCTGATGTTGATCTAGAGGATCCAAATTTTGAAACAACTGAGTACAGCGCTTGGGAGTCTTATGGGCGAAGCAAAAGCGCTAACATTCACTTCACACGTGAACTTGTCCGACGCTACGGAGATGAGCTGCAAAGCTTTGCAGTGCACCCGGGTGTTATCATCACTGAACTTGGGCGCCACTTGACTCCAGAACTCATGGAAGAAATGGTTGAACGGGTAAAAGCCCGATCAACGTCATCAACTGAAGCTAAGCAGACCGGAGGATTGCCTTTTAAATCAATGGAAGCAGGAGCTGCAACTCAGGTATGGGCTGCTACGACAGACGACCTTGCAGGAAACAATGGTTCGTATCTGGGGGATTGTAAAGTCGGTGTTGAAGGTGGAAACCCCAGTGAGAATGGTTACCTTCCCTATATTTATAATGAAGATACAGCGAAAGCTCTCTGGGCTCTCAGCGAGGAAATGGTCCAACAAGAGTTTCCTTCCAATTAATATGTCCAATGGACGGGCAGCTAGTCTGGAAGCAAAGCAAAGGAAAGAGAAATTATGCCGGGTTTAGTACCTAATGTAGATCCAGATGGGTTACTTGAATACTCAGTCGTTTACACGGACCGAGCAGTAAACCACATGTCAGAATCCTTCCAGAATGTGATGAAAGACATTTCTGACACACTGCGAATGGTATACAACGCTGACGCGGTAGCTGTAGTTCCCGGAAGCGGAACTTTTGGCATGGAAGCCGTAGCTAGGCAATTCGCTACTAATGGGCACGCACTTGTAATACGAAATGGATGGTTCAGTTACCGATGGACCCAAATCTTCGAAATCGGAGATATTCCAACATCGCACACTGTCTGCATGGCCCAGCAAGAGAGTGATGCAAACCAATCCCCGTTCATTCCCTGCCCGTTAGATGATGTCGTCAATCGCATTAAGGCTGAACAGCCGAAAGTCGTTTTTGCGCCACATGTCGAAACATCTGCAGGGATGCTCCTTCCCGACAGTTATCTTTCTGCCATTTCTGAAGCAGTTCATGACGTAGGTGGGATTTTCGTACTTGACTGTATCGCATCGGGGACGGTATGGGTCGATATGAAAGAATGCGGAGTTGATGTCCTTATAAGCGCTCCACAAAAAGGATGGAGCGGAACTCCATGTGGTGCTCTGGTAATGATGACCCAAAGAGCTGTCGAACTACTAGAAACGACGTCGAGTTCGAGTTTCTCATGTGACCTGAAAAAATGGAGAGAGATTATGTCATCCTATGAACAGGGGGGCCACGCGTATCATGCCACTATGCCCACGGATGGCCTAAGGAACTTTCGCGATGTGATGATAGAAACAAGGGATTTAGGATTTTCCGCAATGAAAACCGCCCAGCAGGAATTAGGGGCAGCAGTTAGACGCCTGCTCCAAGACCATGGCTATCCAAGTGTTGCTGCGGAAGGATACGAGGCACCTGGTGTGGTCGTCTCATATACCACCGACCCTGAGATTAAAAACGGCAGCAAATTTAGGGCTCAAGGACTTCAGATAGCTGGCGGAGTCCCTCTGCAATGTGGCGAACCAGAAGACTTCTCAACATTTAGGATCGGCCTGTTCGGACTCGACAAACTTACGAACATAGACCGGACTGTCGATTCTTTATCTCGAGCAATCGCGAGTATCTCCTAATTTACAAGGTAAAGAAATCTGCCCGAGCTCGGCGAGAATCGTCGTAGACCGGTTCATTAAAATCGCATCGGTACTTACGGTGATCAGACTCACGACCAGAAGTTGAGCGGATCAGGTTTCCCATATTGAAGTAATTTTCATGATCAAAATGTGCGGCGAGTGATTCCATGTCGTCCCAAACCTCAACCACTTCTATCCGCTCCTCTCGACATGGATCCGCAGAGAAAACATACATTTGACAACCCGGCTCTTGGTTCCTCGTAGCAAGTTGCAAAGGTGCAGATTCTACGAGTAGCTCGGCTCTTTCTGACGGGTCGTGCAAATCGATGTATCCGGCAATGATGATCGGATCTTCGGGAGATTGAGTCTCACAAGTATAGAAATCAGCTCGCGCTCTGGGAGTTTCGTCGTAAACCGGCTCGGTGGCAGTAACCCTCCATTTTCGACTTTCAGCGTTAGCAAGCCCTACTTCTCCAAACATTGACCCCATGTTGAAGTAATTCTGATGGTCAAAATGATTTGCAAGTGAGCTTTGGTCCTCCCACAGTTCAAAAACAACTATCCGGCTACTTTCGCAAGGGTCTGGCGAGAATACGTATGCATGGCAGCCATCTTCATCATCTCGTGTCGCTTGTTGAAGTGGCATAGCCTTCGCTACCGCACCATTTTGTTTATCAGGGTCAGCTAGGGTAAACGTTGCTGTGATAATAATCATTGTGTCCCTTTAACTAGTTAGGTCACTTACGCTAGCAGTCTTACGTTGCCGGTAAAAATACTCACCATGGGCCAGTGAAGCTAGTCTGTAGTGATGAATCAACATCAACGGCTAGCTTTCTTAACTGTGGTCCTTACATTGGGGATTGCAACTGGTCTAGCCTTTGCTCTAAGCGGTGGAAGTGCGAAGGTTGGCGAACTTCCTGTAGTTGTTTTATGCGCGGCTGCTGCATTTGTGATCAATTGGTTGGCCTTTATCCCTTCCTACCTCTATCGAACCGAGCACTATTTCGACTTAGTCGGTTCACTGACGCATCTTACGCTTATCGTTGTGGCTCTCGTTGGGAGCTCCGACTTGGATCTGCGCTCGATTATTGTGAGCGTAATAGTTGGGGTATGGGCTGTTCGACTAGGTTCGTTTCTTTTTCTCCGGGCCCAGAAATCAGGAGGAGACGGGAGATTCGATACTATCAAGCATCATCCTGGAACTTTTTTCTCATGGTGGTCGATTCAAGCTCTATGGGTATTAGTGACAGGGAGCTGTTCTTTGGTGATCATTACCAGTGCAGAACGTGAAACATTCGGATGGGTAGCTGTTCTGGGCCTAGCCCTATGGGCGGCTGGATTCCTCATTGAAGTTCTAGCTGACCGCCAAAAAACCCAATTTCGATCTGACCAAAAGAATTCTAATACTTTCATACGTTCCGGCTTATGGGCATGGTCTCGGCATCCAAATTATTTCGGCGAGATAGTTCTTTGGATTGGTGTTGCAGTTCTGGCTATACCGCTCCTTTCTGGCTGGAAGTTTGTAGCGTTAATTTCTCCGATCTTCGTATTTGTTTTACTAACACGTATTAGCGGCATTCCAATCCTTGAAAGACGCTCTAACCAGCGGTGGGGAGATGATGTCGCATATCAGGAATACCTTCGGCACACACCAATTCTTCTTATGCGGAAACCAAACGCTAAGATTAAAGACCTCTAGATAGGAAGTGGGAGAACGATGAAATTCGGTTTAGCATTTGCAAGCAGCGCTGGAACGGAAAGCGATACGGCTTTAGAAATCTGCCAGGTAGCTGAAAAAGTAGGCTTCGAGTCCGTGTGGGGTGGGGAGCATGTGATCTTCCCCTCATCCATTGAATCGAAATACCCCTACACGAGTGATGGGAAAGTCCCAGCAACAAAAGACACAATGATCCATGACCCACTAATTTGGCTCGCATATGTTGCTGCAATCGCCCCTACTCTTCGACTAGGAACTTGCATCCTAATCCTTCCACAACGTAATCCATTAATCTTGGCGAAAGAGATTTCTTCTCTCGATTATCTCTCAGGTGGGAGAGTGGAACTAGGAATTGGCGTTGGGTGGCTCAAAGAAGAATTCGAAGCTCTCGGTGTTCCTTGGGGGCGAAGAGGAGCTAGAACCGATGAGTATGTCCACGCCTTACGGGCACTTTGGGGAGGAACTGATGTCGAGTTTCATGGAGATTTTGTAGATTTCGAACCCGTCACGTGCACGCCTAGACCCGTTCAAAAACGCATCCCCATCCTCGTAGGTGGTGACACTCCTGCAGCAGTGAGGAGAGCTGCAAAACTCGCTGATGGGTACTATCCAGGAACCGGTGATTTCGAAGAGTTGCAAAACTTGATCCAACAGGTACGTCGCTCAGCTGAAGAATTTGATCGCGATCCCTCTGAGATTGAAATCCATGCTCACTACGCTGCTCTCCCAGGTGAAGATCATGCTGAAGGGGTTGAACGACTTCGCAGCGCGGGAGTCGGAAGGATAATGGTTCCAGCGTTCTTCTTTGCGGGGCCAGGTGGATTTGAACGGCTCGAAGAATTTGGCCAAGAAATTATTGGAGCATCGAAAGCGTAGAATCTCAAAAACCTACAACTCGCCTTTTCCTCTCGCTTTCATATCCGAGAGCATGAGGGACGCATGTTCTTCTTTCCTAAAATCCCGAACGGTCCCTTTCATCCGCTTTGCACGGATAAGGACTTCGTTAGAGTAGGTATAGCATCTACCAATCGGCCCATCAGTGTGCTCAACTCCGCTATCTAACTTGTCAAGATTTATTCCGTGCCCAGTTGAAATATGGGTCATTCTCCGTAAAGCAATAGCAGCTTCAGCAGTATGAGGGTCAAGGTTGTCCTTAGACCAAGCGATAAATTTCCCTATCAATGACACCCCTTCCCAGTTCTCTGGAGAGGTAATGACGCCTTCTCGGATAGTCCAGTTAAGAAATAACTCGCCATCTCTCCACAGGCAAAGTTCTTGTTCATCATCTACCGGGTCAGTCACCATCAAGTCATACTGGCGAATCGGGATCTCTTGCACGGAGTGAGAGATAACCAAGCCAGTTAAATCAAACAGATGAGTGCAATTGCTTGTTGGGACAGCGTAATTTCCGATTGAGGTCGAATCTGGAGAGAGTAGGCTTCCGACAATACTTTGCAGTGGCGAATTAGCCTCGGAGCATGTGGACCAAGGAGCTCGAAGTATCGAACCTGAAACAGCAAGAACTTTGGTCATATCATGGGTTAACTCGACCCGGAAATGATGAAAATCGTCTTCAAGTTCCCCGACAGTCATATTCTCAGTTTCTTTGATTAAACGAATACGTCTTCGGCAGAGCCCTTCTCCGTAACTGTCAAAATTGTAAGGAGGAATTGTCTTCATCCTGTCAAACAGCTCTCTATCAACTTCTGATGGAGGCGCAATTTGTGGTTTCTCAAACATTTATGCCAGCTCCCGCAGAACTTTTTAGGAAGCCCCTAATCGGGAAAGAATATCCTGATAGTCCTTGTATCTTGCAACAACGGTGCGCATTGAGTCCACATTGAAGACTTGCAGTATTCGGCTTATCGAATTCTTTATTGTAGAGTCCGAAACCCCAAGTGTATCCGCTACAGATTTCCTGTCATCATGTGTTGCATATGCGGCAACAATTTCTAATTGGCGTTCAGTAAGAGAGCTGAACGTTTCGATAGTTCTTAAGTCCTGATCGGGAAGCTGGGACTTTGCTACGCGAACACTGAAACTGTCATAAGGGCGGACACCATCGGCAACTTTTGCAATTGTTTCGAGAAGGTTCTTCGTGGGTTCGACTTTGGACTCAATAGCAAAAATATTTTTCCCTACGAGGCCCTTTGCTTCTCCCAACAGCGCAGCCTGGTTAACATCTGCCCCTGTATACATTATAAATTTTGATAAAGATTCCGCTTCCCAAGCCGCCTCTGCAAGGGTAAACCCACCTGTATCCTCACTCCCGAAATCAAGATCGCAAACGACTATGTCAGGTTTTTGAGCAAGTATTGTTTCTAGAGCTTCAGAAGTATCAGAGCAGCTGGAGATTTCGCTATCTTCGCTAAGGTGTTTCGTTAGCAGTCCCTCAATTCCAGCGACAGTGATCTCATGGTCATCTACGACAAGAATCTGCAATTTCATTTCTGGATCAATCATCGTGTCCTCTTTGTAGCTACTTGTTCATCCTATTGTAGCCTCTAAAGCGTCATGGAATCCGTTGAAAGTAAGCGCTTGCTAATCTTGGCTGTTATTTGACTCCTGCCGAAAAGGTTCAACGCTGGCTTCCACTATCAATCCTCCTCCGGCATTCTGAAGAGAGAAAGATCCGCCAATCCGATCCATACGCTTTTCCATATTTCGGGTTCCAGATGACCGTATAGCGGTATCTTCTAGGCCATCGCCGTTATCTTCAATGGTGAGTTGAATTCTCCCTGAGGAAGACTCAACTCCAATCCGCAAGTCAGCTTTAGTACCGTTAGAGTGCTTCAATGCATTTGAGAGTGCTTCCTTACAAACATAGAAAATTTCATTCTGTACCTCATTCTCTAAGGTGTTGATTTCTGCTTGAGGGTCGATCTCTACAACGGTAGTGAACGTTTCGGTAGAGTAAACTTCCCCAAGTGAAAGTAGCCTTACCGATAATGAGGCGGTGCGTTGCTGCTCTTGAGTGAGCAGCGCCCGAAGATCTTTCTGAATCTTCTGCAAAGCTAACTGAAGGTTCCAAGACTCTGATAAGAGTTGGTCTTTGTCTAAGCTTGGATTCAATTTCGACGCCATGTTCATAGTGAGGATATGAAGATCCTGTAAGACATTATCGTGAATTTCTTGTACAAAAGAATCACGTTCAGCCTCAACAGCGTCCATAAGCTTCTGGTGGCGTTCAGCTTCGACGGCAGACCCATGTTGAATTTTAGATTTTATATCATCGCCCCATTCGACGATGACGTCTTCGGCTTTAGACCAGATAGTTTCAACTTCGACTTGTTGAGTGGTTGACATGTTGGAACTGGAAAAGAATTGTATTGATTGTCCATCGAACCAAGCCTTGTTCAAATGAGGTAGGAGCTGATCAAATTCCTTCCTGGTCTTTGAGCCGAGTCCCCCTTCGCGAAGAGGCTCTGATTGCCACGACTGGAAAATTTTATTACCCCAAATGAATTCAATGTCAATCACCTTTCCGTTCTCAAATTTCGGAAGATGGATCGCAATTGCACGTGGAAGGTCAATCACATATCTAGACATTGCAGCTATAAGATGATCAAGTTCAGGGCTTTGAGCCATAAATACAGTCTATAAAAATAGTCATCTAGTTGACAGGTTCTGCTAAAGATCAAATATGGAGAATGATCGGTACACCGTTGGGCGAAGGAGATGTCACCAGTTCGGAGAACCTGTTACCGAACGTGAACTAAGAACACACTATGCCAATATCTAAGGAGAAGGGTTCCAGAAAATAAAGAAATCGAAGGAGATTAAACTACGATATCGATCGCCCATATAACCAGCATGATCGCAACTATTGCGAAAATACCGAAGACCACAGGAAGAGCGAACATCTTCGTAAAGCTCAGGCCTTTGGCTTTCCTCTTCGCTTTCGGCCAGAGTTCGGTGTAGTGCCATGAAGAATCTAACGGTCTAGCTGTTTTTGTCTCTTGGTTAACGGCGCTATCTCCGATTTGGCTCATAATCTAGTGTATCTGGAGAAGCGGAAGCTACCAAGCCCCCTAAATGCCCTGTACAGGGCATAGTTATCCGAGTGGATTGGGAATTCTCCATAGCGTAAGCTCGAAAGCGTCATCAGGAAATACACAGAAACCCGCGATCAAAGATTGTAAAGTAAGGGGATGAAAGAAGGAAAGCGTTGATTGAGATACCTGTCTGGGGTTGGGCGATTATAGGTTTAGGCGCAGCTGCGACCATTGTAGGTATCGTTTCACTGTGGAATCGTCTTCAGTTGCTAGTAAACGAAGGAAGAAAATCTGAAGCCTCCAAACGCTGGTGGTGGAAACTCTTCAAAAATCATGAGACAGAAGAGGAGAACCCTGATCAACGCTATATAGCTACGCTTCTTGAGGACATAGAAAACAAACAGATTCTAAATTGAGATAGAACAAGTACTAGAAATGATAAGAAGGGGGCTTAGGCCCTATTGCGAAGCAATTTCAATGTTGTAGATTATGACGAAGAAAGAGAGAAGCCCCTTATGGATACTTCCAAAAACAAAAATCAAATAATTCATAAATTGACGTCGCATACGGCCTCACTTGCGATGCTGTGGGAAGTATCTCATGAGGAAGGCAGCCCTGTAACTTTTGATGCTGACAAAGCAGAGATGATGCACAGGGCTATTAGCGAAATGCGTGCGCTGCTTGCTTCTTACGCATCGGCTGAATAATGAGGAAAAATGTGATCCTTGTCGTTGATGATGATCCGGGAGTACGAAAAATTTCTGAGCTATGGTTAACCACCTACTTCCCTGAGAATGAAGTTCGCTTAGCATCGGGAGTTAAGGAAGCCTTGGAAGCTTTAGAAGATCAACCAATTCATGCCGTTATTTCTGATTGGGCGATGCCGGAACCAGGTGACGGGTTTGATCTTGCAAAGAAACTTCAAAGTTCTGGGTTTGACCTAGAACAGTTCTTGCTCACCAGCGGTGAAATAACAGTAGGAGATCTTCCTGAAGAACCCAAAGTTGAGTTTGTCCCTAAAGGGGACCTTGACAGCTTAAAAATATGGTGCGCTAGCCACATTGAGCCCTATCAACAAGCCAGACACAAAGGTGAACGAATGCGAACCCTGCTTGTCGTTGATGATGATGAGCTAGTCAGAGAAACCTTCCTTACATGGGTAACCCATACTTTCCCAACGCTCGAAGTGCAAATAGCAGGAACTATGGAACAGGTCGCTGAATCAATTAAAAAGGCCCCCACCCCTTATGCTGTGATCACAGATTATGACCTCGGAAACTTTGATGCGAACTCTGTTTGGGGTGTCTTCAGAGGCCACTGGGGCGAAGAGAAGGCGAATGATGATGTCGTCGTCGTTTCAGGTTTAGAGCGCGAAGATATAGGTGCTATGGCATTCATAGGCAAAGGCAACCTTCAAGCCATTTCTGCATGGATAGAGGAAAGGTTCTACTAAATACAGTAGGGCTATAACAATTACTATGAGAGATCAATCTGACCCAGTACTAAAAGCGCTAAGTGTCACTGGCGCCGATTATGAGATTATACAGTGCGACCCTGAACTTGCTGATACAGCTGAATTCTGCAGCCACTATGGATATCAGCTCGAAGAGTCAGCAAATGCGATCATGGTAGTTGGTAAGGGGGAGCAGCGAACATACGCAATGTGTATAGTTCTTGCTACAACCCGTATTGATGTAAACAGATCAGTCCGAAAAAAAATGGGAACGAAAAGGGCGTCATTTGCTTCTGCCGAAGAAGCCATAGCAATTACTGGGATGCTTCTAGGAGGGATCACCCCCTTCGGGCTTCCTCATAGCATCCCGTTGTGGATAGACAGCCGAGTCATGAAATGCAACAGAATTATTGTTGGCGGCGGATCCCGCGATAAGAAAATCTATATTCCACCCCAAGCCTTAGCCGGACTTCCTAACGCTGAAATTGTCGAAGGACTTGCCAAGGAAGCATAATGCAGCACATGAGGTCCGGAGCTACGAAGCAAAATGAACGCATCACAAACCTAGACACTGTTCGGGGTATCGCCACGTTAGGTATATTGGTGATGAACGCCGTCAATTTTGCTATCTCAGATTCTGCATACCACAATCTTGATGCCGGTGGTTCAAATAACCCATTCGACTGGGTTGTTGGGATCGCTGGAGAAATCTTTATTGACCAGAAAACAATGGCACTTTTCTCCATGCTTTTCGGAGCTGGGATCGTTCTTTTCGCTGATCGGGCAGTTGAGAAAGGAAGAAAACCTGTTCGCTTAAGCCTATGGAGAAACCTCTTGCTCCTAGGGTTTGGATTGCTTCATATGTGGCTTTGGGAAGGTGATATTCTTGCTCTCTATGCTTGTTGTGCTCCTGTGGTCCTCTTTTTTCGTAAAAGAACATCCAGAGTCCTCTTCAGTTGGGGCATAGGGTTTTTCGTTTTAACAATCTTGCATGGAGTGATCACGCAAGATCTTGTCAATAGCGGGGAATCTGATCTCGGAAGTTTCTGGAGTGGGGACACACCCATGGGTGATGAAGTTAGTTTCTGGTTCCTAGGTGACGTGGTTTGTCGAGCGTTAGGTTGCATGCTGATTGGAGTAGCTCTCTACCGGTCTGGATTTATGTCTGGGAAAAGTGACCGAGTGCTGTACCAGAAAACAATTCGGTGGGGATTAGGGGTCGGGCTTCCTCTAGCGACCGCTGGAGTGTTGTGGCAGGCATTAGCCAACTATGATCCTGAAGTTGCGATTATAGGGCAATTGCCGAACACAGTCGCTACCATCCCGCTTGCCCTCGCATTCTTGGCAATTGTTTCTCTATGGGATCGTAAGCCAACAACTCCAGCACATGGTCGAGTCCGTTCGGTCGGACAAATGGCGTTTACTAACTACATAACCCAAACAGTTCTTGGCGTAGTATTGCTTTCATCTATTTTTGATAAGGGCGAATTGGGGCGGGGCGGTGTCGCCATCTTCATTCTTTGCGTGTGGTGTATCCAACTTTTATGGTCAAAATCGTGGCTTACCTATTTCCGCTTTGGTCCGGCGGAATGGGTATGGAGAATAATGACTTACCGGAAATATCAACCGCTTCGTCGGGTGCCACAAAAGCAGATTCCCTAAAATATTCCTAGCAGCATGACAGGGGGATAAGGCGGCATGTCTTTAGCTCTCAATGAAGTCAGTAATCGTGTTATGGAAATGCCGAAGCCGAATTTCTTGATCTGATAGCCAAAGGCCCGGGTAGCCAGCGCTGTTCATTCCGGCTTGGACAGAAGCAAGATTGGCTGCATCTTGGTCGATGACTAGGCCAAGAGATCTTGTGCTTCCTTCAGGACGGAAATCGTGTTTAGGGAGTTCCGGCCATTCTTCACCTTCGGGGATCAGCTCAAACATCCAAACATCGAATAGGCACTTATTTGGGTCGCTTGGATGCGGCCGGTGCCGATATAACATCAAATCATCAGAATGCGTATTGAACGTTACTCCAGGGAAAACTAAGTAGTTATAGTCATCAGTCAACTGGTCATCATGTAGTTCTGAAAAATCTTTGCCCTGTTCCTTCTGTGTAGCACGTTTCTGTTTCTGTACTGCTTCGCGAATCCCATTGATCGGCCCTTCATAAGACGCTGGATCAATACCAGCATCCGATAATAAGAACTTCAACGGTGGTGGAATTTCACCAACCGATTCAACTCGTGGGCTTAGTAACCCAAATGCAATGAGATAACGACTGTGCTTGTCGTACAGGTCAATCTGAATGTCGAAATCATCTAGGTACCATTTCAGCTGTGGATGCGTCGTGGCAGTATGGTAGGCCTCAGCGAACGCGTCAACTGCGGCTTTCCAGTTGCAATTCCACTCTGCTGTGACCCATCGGGTCATTGCCATACGCTCAAAATGATACGGTTCAAAATGGCCGACGAGGTCGCCAATGTATTCTTCGAGAGGTTCAACCTCCGTATCGAGACTAAACCAGACAAAACTTACCCAGGTGTCGCATGGAAGTTCAGCGAGCCCGCTACAAGGCGGTTTCCCTTGCTGGAATGTATCTAAGTCAGGAATATCAACGAAAGTTCCGTCGGAACCATATTCCCATCCGTGGTAACCACAAACAAAACTTTCGGCGTGCCATAAGCCTTCATCAGCTAGCCGGTTTCCTCGATGCATGCAAACGTTGTGAAATGCTTTAATTTCATTGTTTTTTTGTCGAACTAGAATAACCGACTCTGTCCCTATATTTGTACAGATAAAGTCACCAGGCTCTGGTATCTGATCTTCGCGACAACCCAATAGCCACGTCTTCGTCCAGATCTTGTCCCATTCAAGTTGCATGAATTCAACAGAGGTATACCGCTCCTTAGAAATGATCTCTGTTCCAAGGTCTATTCTGGGAGCTTTTGCTAAAGGCGTACCTCCAGGGTGCTTTTCAGGATCGCTTCTTTTGACAGTTTGTTTACGGATGATGTCCATACTTTTATCCGATCAGAATTGAACGCGTTTCGTGAAACCACCATCGACCATCAGGTTCGTGCCTGAGACCCAACTTGCAGCTGGGCTGGAAATGAAAACGATACAGTTGGCTACCTCTTCTGGAGTTCCGAGACGTCCTTCAGGATGGTCACGTTCTATTTTTGAGAACCATTTTGACATAGTGTCCTTCAACATTTCCCATGAACCGCCTTCAAAGTAGATAGGCCCAGGAGAAACGCAATTAACTCGGATCTTGTCTTTCCCTACATCTTGGGAAAGTTGCTTCGCGTATACGAGCAAGGACCCTTTCATAGCGTTGTATGCTTGTGGCCCCCCGAAAGTTTCAACAGCGGCTGTTGTCGTTATAAAAGTGATAGCGCCTCCGCCACCAGCTTGCATGTGGGGAATAACTGTCTCGCAGCCGCGAACTGTTGAGAGCACATCCACCTCAAAGTTCTTCCACCAGTTTCTTTCGCTGTCAGCTCCACCGCCAGCACTCACGCCTGGTATGAAAATATCGACACCGCCCATTTGGGCGACCATTTCCTCGATCCAAGACTCATAGTCTTCCTTGTCTAGTACATCACAAGCTCGACCTATCGCTTTTCCTCGACCGCCGGAAAGCTCGCGTAAAGCTCTGGCCACTGAGTCTTCCGATCGTGAACAAATAGCAACATCGCAGCCCTCATCAATGAGTTGCTCAACGACTCGCCGCATAATTCCTTTCGTAGACGCCGGAACAATGACTCGTAACCCACTCAGTTTAAGTTCCATAAGGAATCCCCCTTGATGTTTATAGAATCTTCTATTAACAATATCGGAAGTCAGTTTGCAATGTTGCTAGAGATACCCCAAAACAAGTTTTGCTATTGAGGAATTTGTGCACTGTAATAGGCCGAATAGTGAAAGGGAACGAATGAAACCACTACCGAAATCACCAAATGAGATAACCGCGGAATGGATGACAACAGTTTTACACAACAGTGGTTCGCTTCCAGCCTCAGCTGAAGTTGCAGAAGTAACTCGTACCCAACTTGGTGAAGGGGCTGGGATGTTAAGTGAACTAGCTCTACTCTCTCTCTCATATAGCGGCGACTATCAAGACGCCCCATCGACCCTCGTAGCAAAGTTCCCTACATTAAATGAGGTGAATCGCGATATAGCAATAAACTTCAAAGTTTATCAACGTGAAGTTCGAAGCTACCAAGAGATTGTTCCCCAAAGCCCCGCAGCGAGCCCGAAAGTTCACCTCGCCGACATTGAAGGAGATGTTGATTTCGTCATCGTCCTTGAAGACCTTTCTGATTACCGGGTGGGGGACCAAGTCGAAGGGGCAACGTTTGAGGAATCTGGACTCGCCCTTGAAGAATTAGCGAAGCTACACGGAACATTTTGGGGGAAAGTTGACTCGGAAGAGTTTGAATGGATGCCGCGTTTTTCTAATTCATGGAATGCCACCAACATGCATGAAGGGTCTCAAGCTAGTTGGGAATTAGCAGCTGAGAATTTTGATGAACACATGCCACAGTGGATTCGCGGCATTAAGGACGACTACTTTAAAGCCCTCCCCGAACTCCAAAAGCACTTAGATACAGATCCGGTTACGGCCCTTCATGGAGACTTCCGTCTCGATAACTTATTTTTCGGAAAGGAGCCTCACCATCACAAAATGACCTTCATTGACTGGCAAGGCCCCGTAAGAGGGCGAGGACCTGTGGAAGTAGCGTTCTTACTTGCCCAAAGTACAAAAATGGAAGTGCGCCGTGCACATGAAAAAGAACTTATCCAACGATACCTCGATGCTTTGCAAGCCCAAGGAGTAACAGGATACTCATTTGACGAAGCTTGGGAAGACTATCGAATAGCGGTGCTATATCAATGGTGCTTCGCTACCCTCGTAGCTGGATCCATGGATCAAACAAACGATCGAGGGAACGCTTGGATGACAGAAATGGTGAAACGCAACGTTGCTGCGATAGAAGACCTGAACTGTCTAGATCTCTTATAAGAGCATTTGTCTAGCTCTATGCGACCACTGCCCAAATCACCCAGCGAGATTACCAAGACATGGTTGACAGCTGTTCTTCAGAACAACGATATTCTCCCTCCTTCAGTGGAAGTGATTGATATAGGGCGAACCCCAATAGGTGAACGTGGAGGAATGGTAAGCGAAATAGAATTTCTTTCAATCACCTATAGCGACTCGACTAAAGATGCCCCACAGTCGCTAGTAGTCAAATTCCCTACAACCAATGAGATCAATAGGCAGATAGCTGAAGATTTCGGCGTGTATCACCGCGAAGTGCGAAGTTACCTGGAAATAGTGCCTCGAAGCCCATCATCCAGTCCGAAAGTATATTTGGCAGATATCGAAGACAAATCAAATTTCGTTATCATCCTCGAGGATCTTTCTCAATACAGGCTCGGCGATCAAGTTATTGGAGCGACAATAGAAGAGACAGCTCTTGGGATAGATGAGTTGGCAAAGTTGCATGGGAGTTTTTGGGGGCAAGTACAAAATAGGAACTATGACTGGTTGCCACGTTTTTCCAACTCTCAGAATGCGCTCAATATGGTCGAAGGGGCAAAAGCTAGTTGGGACCCAACTGTCGAGAAATTCGACCAATATCTGCCATCAAAATTTCTTAAAGTAAAGGATAGATTTTTTAGCGCTCTCCCAATATTGCAGGGCCGGTTAGATAGTGGCCCAATCACTGTCATCCACGGAGACTTTCGTCTAGATAATCTATTCTTCGGCCAAAGACCTGAACAGCACCCTATAGTCTTTGTCGATTGGGGAGTTCCCCTACGAGGCAGAGGAATGGTAGATGTCGCATATTTGATGAGCCAGAGCACACAAACCAAAGTGCGCCGTACCCATGAACACGACCTTATAGCCCGTTACGTTGCAAAAATTAATGATCAAGGGATTTCAGGCTACTCAATTGAGGAAGCATGGGAGGATTACCGGCACGCGGTCCTCTATCTCTGGGCGTTCGCTAGTATGGTCGCGGGATCGATGGATGCAGGTAATGAGAGAAGCGCAGCATGGATAACCGAGATGGTGAAACGCAATATAGCGGCAATCGATGATTTAAATTGCATAGACCTTCTGTAGCTCTTTATCTCACAATTAACGTTTCTGCTAATTTCGTCTTACTCTGCTCCATTGGTACTATTGCGGTAATAGAGAAAGAGGAGTTGAAATGAGCGCAAATCTTCCTGGCCGGCTGGGTAATCCGGATATGGACATTAAAGATGACCCAAGGGCAGACCCGCGTATGGTTGCCGCTATGGGTGTCATAGGTCTTGATGTCGCCCCAGAGCAATCCCCAGTAACCCGGTTATCACCGTTAGAAGACATTCTCGAACTTTGTATTGAATCTGAAGCTGGATTCAATGAACTTGGTGCTGCTCTTACTAGTGCAACACCAAAAGCTGAAAACGTCATGTCATATACAGAGGTCATTCAAGGTGTTGATGGTAATGACATTAACCTCTACATTCACAAACCCACCGATGTTGAAGGTCCAATCCCAGGGATAATTCACACTCATGGGGGTGGCATGGTGATGCTTCAAGCTTCGAACGTTGGCTATGAGAGATGGCGTAATGAACTTGCAGCTACTGGCTTAGTCGTAATCGGCGTAGAATTTCGAAATGGAGGAGGAGTCTTAGGCCCGTACCCCTTCCCTGCAGGTCTAAACGATTGCGCATCTGCCACACAGTGGGCTCTCGAGAACTCGGAAGTACTCGGTATTTCAAAAATTGTTATATCTGGGGAGTCAGGGGGCGGGAATCTATCGATAGCGACCGCATTAAAAGCGAAACAAGAAGGATGGCTCGACGGGATTGCAGGGGTGTACTCTCAATGCCCATATATATCGAATATGTACCATGACCCACCGGAAGAATTATTGTCACTCGTTGAAAATGATAACTATTTACTTAATGTTGGTCAGCAGATGGCTACGATATCAGTTCCCTATGACCCTGATGGGAGCAACGCTACAAATCCGCTCGCTTGGCCGTACCATGCTGAAATCAGCGATCTTGAGGGGCTGCCCCCATTTGTAATCTCAGTCAATGAGCTCGACCCTCTTCGGGATGAAGGCCTCGTCTTTTACCGAAAGCTCGTGAGGGCGGGAGTTAGTGCAGTCAGTAGAACAGTTAACGGAACTTGCCATGCAGGAGATTGCCTATTTTTAGATGCTATGCCAGACGTGTATAGGGCAACCCAACGAGACATTAAAGGGTTTGCTGAATCACTTTGATCAAGAATTTGATTGAACAAGCCATGGCTTAACCGCGCCATGGTCCTCTTCATCAATGGTGGGCGCAGAGGGACTTGAACCCCCGACCCTCTCGGTGTAAACGAGATGCTCTAGCCAACTGAGCTATGCGCCCTAAGGGTCTTATAGTATCCACAAAAAGCGGAGAATTTAAACATCAACGTTGCCGTTTAAATTTTCGTGGAGGGATGGGGTTCCTGCTGCTATGAGATTAATTCGCGATGATGGCGACCGCAGGAGGTCTTCAAAGTCCAATTTTGTACCATTTGTTTCACTTATAACAACCCCAGACTCAAGGCAGATCAGAGCCGCACCAGCATAATCCCAGAGTGCTAGCCCAGAACTAAAATCTGCGAAACCATCAAAGGTTCCATCAGCAACGCTGCAAAGGTCGAGCGCAGCAGACCCCAAACATCGGTATTGTTTCCATCCGAAATAATCGGGGGGTAGCCCATTCACGACCAATATCGAATCTTCAACCCTGCTTGTCGAAGAGGGACTAATGGGATTCCCGTCTAACTCGGCTCCTAAACCCCTAGCTGCTATGTAAGTCGTTCCAGTGGCTTGGTTGCATACTAACGACGCTAGCAACCCTTGAGAGTCAACTGCACAAAGACTAGTAGCAAACCATGGAATACCTAAAGAAGCATTTGTTGAGCCATCAATTGGGTCAACAATCGCGACTATGGGACGGTCTAGGCCTTGACTTTCAGATTCTTCACTTATTACACCTAAACCGGCATCTAGAAGGAGGGGGATAGCTACTTCGTCAGCGATTACATCATGAACATACTGCCCAGAATGCCCTCCGGATAATCCCCAATTATCTAAGTCATCTAAATTAGATCGTATTTCCTCTGCGATTCGGCGAAAGAGCTCAAGAAGGTCATCTGTACCCATTGTCCTAGGTTACCTCTCTTCAATTTAGTAACAGCAAACCTCTGACTATCAGCAAAATTCTTTACAGCTCAGGTTCCTGCAAGAAAAGATCTATGATTGGGAGATGCCCAGCAGAAGAGATCAAATTCGAATGTCCAAAGAAGAGCTGGAGCAGTTCATTGCTGAACAAAAAAGCCTTCAGGTAGCGACTATCAATCGAGATGGAACCCCCCACCTTTCTACTTTGTGGTTTGACATAGTCGAGGGTGATGTCGTCTTTGAAACCTTTACGAAATCGCAAAAAATAAAGAACTTAGAACGGGATCCACGAATAAGCTGCCTTCTAGAAGATGGACTTGTCTATGAAAAGCTACGTGGTGTTCAAATCAATGGGACTGCAGAACTTCATTCAGATCCTGCAACAGTGCACTTGTATGCTCGAGGAGTCATGGAAAGAAACAACCCTGAAATCCCAGGAGAAATGCTTGATGCAGCCGCTGAATCTATGTCGACTAAGCGCACGGCGGTAATCATAAAAGCTGAACATATAGCAACGTGGGATCACACAAAACTAGGTGGGACTTACTAAGACAAAGCGAAGTGACCCCCTCCAGCACCCGCGAAGCGCTACTTTTGAATAGATATGAGAAGATTAAGCGCCCTCTTCCGTTTAGCCATCGTGCTGGTACTAGCTGGATTCGTTGTTGGAATTGTCGGAATCCTGAGTGCTCCTCACGTAGGAGACATAGCAACTTCGGGAGAATGGTCACATAGTCCTGTCGGCCTAGCAAGCACAGGAACCCGATCACTTGTTTACGATCGGAATGGAGAGCTTATGGCAACGTTCTTCGATGAAAATCGTTCTCCGATTCTCCTAGACCAAATACCTGTTGAAATACAGCAGGCAATTCTAGCTATTGAAGATTCAAATTTTTATGCCCACCAAGGGATAGATCTCAAGGCCACAAGTAGAGCCTTGATCGAAAACGTTGACGCAGGAGGAATTAGCCAGGGGGGTTCAACAATCACGCAGCAGTTGATAAAGAATCTTGTTTTAAGCGCTGAACAAACAGTAGAACGAAAGGTTCAAGAAGCTGCTTTAGCTGTGAGGCTCGAAGATCAGCTCTCAAAAGATGAAATATATGAAATTTATCTCAATACTGTATTTTTTGGTAGCACTGCATATGGAGTAAAAGCTGCTGCTGAGGTCTACTTTGGGATCGACCTCGCAAATAAATCGCCAGAGGAGATTACCTTAGCGCTCGATGAGGGAATTGGATGGCCGGAAGCAGCCTTGCTCGCGTCACTAATAAGCAATCCAAGTGTTAATGACCCAACAGTAAACCCCCAAATTGCAAAATATCAGCGAGGTATTGTCCTCGATCGCCTAGCCGAACTTGGCTTTTTCACTGAAGAAGAAGCAAAAGAATATGCTCAGTCTCCGCTTCCAACCGAAAGAAATCAACCTTCGTTGCCCTCTGCTGATGATTTCTTTGTCGCAGAAGTGCGGCGGATACTTCTGGACGACCCCACATTTTTAGGTGGGGGCTTAGAGTCACGACTCGAAGACCTCCTTGGGATCAATGGAGGAATACGCGTATATACGACGTTTGACCCGGCAGTTCAAACTATGGCCATGGATGCCCGGGATGAAGTACTCAAAGTTCGATGGCAGGTTGACCCTACTTTTACGATTGGCGTCGCTTCAGTCGAACCTGATACCGGAGCAGTCCGTGCGATGATCGGAGGGGAAAGCTTCGATGTAGAAAGCCAATTCAATTTAGCCACTCAAGGCCGGCGACAACCTGGATCGTCGTTCAAGACATTTGTTATCACAGCAGCACTTCGAAGAGGTATCCAAACGAATGACAAGGTAAACGGTGAAGGCCCTTGCGAATTCCCAGAAGAAACAGAGCCAGACGGGATTTATGAGGCTAATAACTTCGCTAATGATGAAGGAGAAATAGCTGAAATCAAGGATCTCACGCTTAGGTCTTCCAACTGCGGGTTCTTAAAACTTGGCCAAATAGTTGGAGTTACAAACGTAATAGATACTGCACGACTTTTAGGAGTTAAAAGTGAACTGGATCCAGTAATCTCTCTCCCATTGGGTGTAGAGGAAGTTAGCCCAATGGAGATGGCTACAGCCTATGCAACCTTAGCGACGGGTGGGGTTCGCAGAGAACCTTACTTTATCGAAAGGATAGAACGGCTAGAAGGGGAGGAATGGATCTCCATTTATGACCATATTAACGATGACCGCTTCCAACCAGAGCGAGTCATAACTGAAAATATTGCCTGCTGGACTACAGAGATCCTTCGCGAAAACGTTCTTTCTGGAACTGGAACACGGGCGGGGAATCAAATGGGGTCGCAACAGGCTGCTGGGAAAACGGGAACGACCGAAAATTTTGAAGATGCTTGGTTCGTTGGGTACACCCCGTACCTCTCAACAGCAGTATGGATGGGCAATCCAGACGAAAAAATTACAATGCGCGGTATAACGCCATTCGGTAATGTCACAGGTGGGTCTTTCCCTGCAGTAGCGTGGGGGCTTTTTAATGCTAAATATCACGAGAATTTACCAGAGAGATCATTCCCATATTGTCCACGCTTTGCTCAAGAAGGCGATTATCTCCGAATAGAGGGAGACCCAGAAGAAGGTACAGACCCATGCCCTGATCAAATTTCCTTAGATTATCTCAGTGATGAGGAAATAGATGCTTGTGAAGATGAACTCCCAGAAGGGTTCGAAGAATGTGACTATGAATATGACTACCTCGATGATGAAGCTGTCAGAGTAACTGTTTATTGTGGAGACCCGCCGCCAGAAGAAGAAGACCCCGATGGCGAAAGCCCTCCAGGCGAAACGGAGGACCCTGAGGCAGAAGAAGAAGGCCCCGATGGCGAAAGCCCTCCAGACGAAACGGAGGATCCTGAGGCAGAAGAAGACTCCGATAATTTATCTAATGGAGAAGAAGGTGATTAAGATCGTCTGAGATGAGTTCCGCATCCCCAGAATCGTTAGATCAGCTATTGGAAATCCAAGAGCTCGACAAATCCATTGCAGCCTTACGCCACCAGAAGAATACTCTGGCGGAACGCGAAAGCATTGCAAACCTAGAAGAAGAATCGTCTCGTCTACAGAAAAAGAAGGATCTAGTCTCCGAAGAACTATCATCAAAAGAAGAAGATCAACAACGTCTTGAAGATGAAGTTAATGCGATTGATGAGCGCGTTATGGAACAAGAGGCAAATCTATACAGTGGGGAAGTCTCCGCTATTAAAGATCTGCAAGCGATACAAGGGGACATAGCTGGTTTGCAGGAGCGAAAACGTCTGGTTGAAGACCAAATTATTATGGTCATGGAACAGCTTGAACCTCTTAAGACTCTGTGGGATTCGCTTCTCATAGAAGAACAATCGAACACTGAACAGCGAAATCAGCTACAAGCAACTTTAAAGAGCAACGAAGAGAACATAGATGAGCAAATCGGAAACGTTGCAGAGGAACGTTCCGGAATGACCGAGGATATTTCTCCCGACCTTATCGAAATATATGAGAAAATTCGATCCCGGCCGGGAAGCATCGCCGTGGCCCAACTCTCTGGAAGGACATGCAAGGGATGCCATCTTGACTTACCAGCCGTAGAAGTCGATCGGTTGAAGAAGCTGCCTGCAGATGAACTCATTAATTGTGAAGAATGCGGCTGCATTCTTGTTCGTTAAAAATGTTTCTTTGGTTCGCAGGGCTCTCTTTTCTCATCGTAGCTAAAGTTTTCGTAAGCCCTGTCATTGACTATCGCTTGGTTATCCTCGGCGCAGTGTTGCCGACAATAGAGATGTTCATCGGTGGTCCGTGGATATTACATACACTAGTGAGCCCAGTTACTCTCATGGCCATCATGATGCTAGCTTTCATGGGAAAGCGTCTCCGGCAACGGAAATGGTTAGGTTTACCGATAGGAATGTTTTTTTATCTTGTCCTAGACAGAGCATGGACCCGGACTTCGATGTTTTGGTGGCCGATCTCTGGATTCGACATTCAAAATATGGGAACTCCCGAATGGGAAACAGTCCCCATCCTAGTTCTGATGGAAGTTATTGGGTTGAGCGCTATAGCTTACTCAGTAAAAACATATAAGCTCTTCGGAAAAGATGAACGAACTTTGTTCATAACCAAGGGGCATATCAAAAGAACGAATATGGCCCGGAAGGAGTAACTTATGGGGATATTGACACTTCTCCGTCATGGGGAAACGGACTATAATGCAAGGTCACTTTTTCAAGGGCGTACAGATGAACCTCTTAACGATGTGGGTGAAGAGCAAGCGAAACGCGCAGCGGCTTCTATAGGGGAGAACCGAATCATCGCAAGTCCATTACGTGCAGAAGCTTCTTCTGTAGGGGGAGTGGACCGCATCATATCAAGCCCGCTAAAGAGGGCGCGAAAGACAGCAGAAGCTTTCGGAATGGAGCCGGAGATAGATGAAAGGTGGATTGAATGTAATTTCGGAGAATGGGAAGGACACCCTATCTCTTCAATCGATTCTGAGAAATGGGAGAGGTATAAAACAGATCCGAGTTATCAACCTCCAGGTGGTGAATCTATCAGCGAAGTACAACAAAGAGTTTTTACTGCTCTAGAAGGGCTCTCCATCGGAGCAGATGAGCATCTTCTCGTAGTAACCCACACTCTCCCCATAAAGTCAGCTTTTGTTTGGGTTCTTGGGGCAGATATTCCTATTCTCCGGACCAGACTCTCAACTGCTTCATATACGCAAATTGAATTCTCTGGAGATGAACGAATTCTTCTAAATTTCAATATCACGTCCTAACAAAGGAAAGACAAGGGATAGAATCGCTGACCTCTGATGGCCCTTTGGAAGTTTCTCATGAGCGACCCCAAAGGCGAGACGATCCGTTCTAACCTATAGGAAAGAATGGAGGGTGAAGGGACAGCATGAAATCAAACTCGGTAGCAAATCCACAGATCCCAAAGATTCTTTTCCTATTGATTTCACTTTCTGTGCTTTTTGCATGCAGCACAGAAGAAATGGAATTTAGCGTCAGTGATCAAGTACTTAATGGAGGCACTAGTCAGGGTCAAGCAAGTGATTCTCAAGGTCCGGAAATAGATGAATCTGCAGAAGAAGTCGAAGAGCCTCAAGACGTGATTCCAGAAGTTCCTGCTCAGGAAACAGCCCAGCCATTTCCAGAAGAAAATAAGAACAAGGCGGATGCTGAACTTAACTGTGCAGAACTAACACCGCCAAATATTTCCTATTGGCCATATCGATCTCCACTTGGAGATGCCCAAAACCTTCTATTGGTAGACGCAAGACTAGGAGCGCATTCTGAATTTGACAGATTCGTTCTTGAGTTCGAACCAAATCCGACTAGTGCAATTGGTGGACCCCCTGATAGTTATTCGATCCAATGGGCTTCACAGCCCCCGATCCAATTCGGCAGCGGACAGGAGATAGAGATTGCAGGAACTGAGTACCTCGAGATTCTTCTTCATGGATACGCGTACAGCCGAGGCACCGTGCCATCTGAATACGCAGGTCCGACTGAAGTTCAAGCAAGGGGGACCATTAACGTTATTGAAGCTGTGTTCGGTGGAGAAGTAGAAGGGAAAATGGTTTGGGCTATTGGGGTAAACAACCAGACAGGCTTTAGAGTCCTTGAAATTTCTGACCCTCCGCGTCTCGTTATTGATATTTGCACATCAGCTAACGGCTAAGACAAATACGGGCTAAGTTCGTTCTGTGAAAAATAAAGAATGGCGGTTGCCTTTTTATATCGGTGGTTTTATGGGGCCATTCGGTGCGACTGTGATCCTCCCCATGTTCCCAGAGCTCCGAGAAAACTTCAATGCCTCATCTCAGGCTATCGGATGGGGCTTCACCGCTTACCTACTTCCTTTCGCACTGCTTCTACTGGTCTCCGGAACGCTCGGCGAACGATGGGGGAGGCGGCGAACAGTCCGTAGCACCTACCTCTTATACACCGTCGCGTCAATTCTCTGTGCAGTCTCGCCAAACCTTTCAATGTTCCTACTCGCAAGAAGTCTTCAAGGGATTGCAAACGCATTTATTACGCCATTACTATTAGCCGGCCTCGCCGAGTTAGTCCCACCGGAACGCTTCGGTAGACAGGTCGGGATTTATTCAAGTTTCCAAGCCTTAGGAGTGGGATTAGCGCCAATCGTTGGGGGGGTGGCCGCGGATACATCGTGGCAGGCGGCCTTCTGGGGAACAGCGGTTGTTTCATTTACCCTTTCGCTTTTCCCACCGACTGGAGACCCAAGAGAAAGTACAGATCTCCCTTCCATGCGATCCTTATTCCAAGGCCGAATCTTACGGATCGGGTTCGCCACACTTGCGGCAGCCGCTGGCCCAATGGGAGTAAATATCCTCGTCGCCGTTGCAGCAAGAGATAAATTTGATGTTTCTGGATCTCAAGCTGGGTTGATCCTCCTCGTCGGGGCAGTCTCTATGTTCCTTCTTGGACCTGTCTGGGGTAGAACCCTAGATCGATTCGGATTTCGAAAGTCATCGGTGATGGCAGCGATTTCCCTGACAGTCTTTTCGGCTCTACTCTTTTGTGCATCGAGTCCCTTGACGCTGGCGATTCTCTGGTTTCTCGCAGGGGGAATGGTTGGGTATATGTCTGTCGTCCTTCAGGCCCTAGGTGCAACTGAACTTCCCGACAACCGAGGAGGAACTCTGTCATTCGTGCTTTCGTTTCGATTCCTAGGAACTGCGCTTGTCCCTGTCTTATGGATACCAATTCTTGAGCGGTCATATGAAGCAGCGATTCTTGGAGCATCAGCATTGGGGATAATAAGTCTCTACTTCTTGATGACAAATTGACCGGAGAGCGGTCCTACAAATAGCTTTGTCTTTGAGGTGACTGTGACTTTTTTTGAAAACGGCAATGCGAAAATATTCTATGAGCTTGAAGGAGAAGGGCCTCCGGTGCTCCTTCTCGCCCCCGGAGGGATGCGCTCAGCTAACGCTCTCTGGGCGAACATGCCTTGGAACCCTCGCGCGTCACTGATTCAGGAATTTAAATTGATTGGCATGGATCAACGGAATGCCGGAATGTCAGAAGCTCCGATCACCTCGACTGACGATTGGAATAATTACACAGCGGATCAACTAGCTCTTCTAGATCATTTGGAGATAGAGAAATGCCATGTCGTGGGCATGTGTATCGGTGGGCCCTTTATCGCCGGGTTGCTAAAAACTGCCCCGGATCGTTTCCTCTCAGCTGTCATGCTTCAACCAGTCGGTATTGATGGCAACCAGCAGGCCTTCTACGACATGTTTGACAACTGGGCCAACGACCTCACTGATGGTCCGGCACAGAAAGCACTAGAGGATTTCAGGAGTAACATGTGGGATGGAGATTTTTTGCTGACTGCTAGCGAAGAGGATGTACAACAATTTGCAAATCCGATCCTGCTACTCATGGGTGACGATCTCTACCACCCTCAAGCTACTTCACGAAAACTTGCTGACCTAGCTCCCAATGTAACACTCGTAGAGAACTGGAAAACTCCCGAAACTCTTGAGAGAACCCATACCACCATCCGTTCATTTCTAGCCCAACACTCATAGCGGAAAGCCGATGAGCAATTCTATAACCCGCCAAGCGTGGTCTGTCCTAGGGATTTCAGTGATCGCCATGATTCTGCTCCCTGCAGCTTTGACTGGTACAACTATTGCTTTCCCCGAAATTGAACTGGATTTTGGATCGAGTCGTGCGACCTTATCTTGGATACTTTCTGGTTATTCGATAACCACTGCCGCCTTCACGTTACTTGGAGGCCAGCTATCTGACAGGATCGGATCACGAACAATGTTTGTTCGAGGAATCTTCCTGTTCCTTGCAGGGTCTGTACTTTGTACCTTTTCACCGAATGTCGGTTTTCTGATAGCTGGCCGAACCATTCAAGGCGTAGGAGCAGCAATTTATGCGCCAGCGTCGCTGGCAATGGTCTTGTCAAGGTTCGAAAAAGAACACCATGCTCTAGCAATAGGAATTTGGGCAGCATCAGTGCCAATAGGGTCAGCTTTATCTCCAACGATCGCTTCGTTCATTCTCGAATTTGCTGATTGGCGCTGGATGTTCGCTGCCCAAACTGCTGGAGCTACCGCGGTGTTGCTCGCCATCTCTTTATTTAAAGAGATTCCAAAGAGGACGGAGGGTTCCGGCCGAGATCCTTTGGACTACTGGGGTATTCCTATAGGAACAGCTGCTATCGGTTTTCTAGCCTTGGGAATAGTTCAGGGGCCAAGATGGGGTTGGACTAGTTGGGATACAATCCTCGCTTTTGTTGCCTCAGTAACGCTATTCCCATTGTTCCTGTATCGAAATAAAGATCAAACAGTACCTCTGATAGATTTCAAGCTATTTTCTATCCCAACGTTTAAAACCGCCAATGTAGTTTCGTTAGGTGTCTCTTTAGTCGGTTCTTCGGTATGGCTTCTATGGCCAATCCATTTAGCAACCGTTTGGGAATACTCTCAAATTCAAATTGGACTCGCTATTACCCCTACCCCTCTCTTGGCTGGCCTGGTATCTATTGGAACTGGGCGGTGGGTTCAGTCCTATGGTTATCGGGGGATACTTTCTTTGGGAACTTCGCTACTTGTGATTGCAAATATCTGGTTCATATTCTTTTACGGTTCCGGAATTCATTATTGGGGAAGAATGTTCCCAGGGTTGGTCTTATACGGATTAGCAATGGGTTTAACGTTTGCTCCGTTAAACAGTGCAGCACTTGCTGATGTTTCAGAAGATGTGTACGGAAGGGCGAATGCGACTTTCTTAACTGGAAGAGCGATGTGTTCCGCTATAGGGATAGCGGTACTTGTTGCAATAATAGGAGATTCTATTGGGCTTGATGCTTTGCCTGCTTTTCGCAATGCGTTTATTTTCTTAGCAGGAGTATCGGCGGGTTCCCTTCTTATCGTTCTCGCCATCTGGCCTAAAACTCTCGCCGATTCTAGGAGTTCATAGTAGGTGAGTTGGCCTGTAGGCGGGGTTCTGTTCAGGAAATCGTTTCCGATATTCCCTCGATGACCATCCATCTATGCGGTCCACCTGGGAACTGCCACCAT
>PVBE011781598.1_pt1 | contig 31459 bp, 26 predicted proteins | sample 1631181 | NCBI WGS metagenome assembly PVBE01 (sample SAMN08397723, study PRJNA350692) | Marine metagenome, whole genome shotgun sequencing project. | isolation source: water | place: Pacific Ocean | collected 2012-04
AGCTGACATGTAATTAACTGCTCCCGGGAGCCCCGCCTAGAAACAGGGTAGCTATATCAGGCTGGGATAAAAGTTGGTCAGCAGGGCCTTCAGAACGAATTTTTCCATCCACAAAAATATAACCGCGATCGGCCACGTTTAGTGCTTGTCTCGCATTTTGCTCAACCATCAAAACAGATACACCGGATTTATTGATCTCCGTCACTGTTTCAAGTACGTCATTCTGAAGTGATGGCGACAAACCAGCAGTTGGCTCATCCAGCAGGAGTAGTTCTGGATCCAGCATCATAGCTTTACCGATAGCCACCATTTGTCTCTGACCACCTGATAGCGTGCCAGCAGATTGTTTCTGTTTTTCCTTCAACGCTGGGAACATGTCATAAACACGGGTTAATCGATCACTTATATCGGACTTCAATATAAATGCACCCATTTCGAGGTTTTCTTTAACGCTTAGTGTTACAAAAATATTCTGCGTCTGTGGTACGTAGGAAATCCCAGTTGCCACTATTTTTTCTGGAGCTTTGCCTGTGAGATCAATATTATTGAATAGCACCTGTCCCCCGGAAATTTTTATAAGTCCAAAAATTGATTTCATAGCAGTCGATTTTCCTGCCCCGTTTGGACCAATCATTACAACAATCTCACCGGTTTCTACCGACAAAGAAACATTGTGTAATATGTCTACGCCGCCATAGCCCCCTGAAAGACTTTTTATTGATAATATTTCCCCTTTTATCTCACTCAACTCAACCACCTCCACCTAGGTAAACATCTAGTACACGTTTATCATGCCGTATATCCTCCATGGTACCTTCAGTCAGCACCCGCCCTTCAGATAGTACGATTACGGGCTCACAAAGATCTGCGATCATGTCCATGTTGTGTTCTATTAGGCATATCGTATACCCTTGTTCCTTATGGAGTTGGCGTATAATTCGAGCCAGTTCATTAAGAAGCGTTGGGTTAACTCCTGCACCGGGCTCATCTAATAACAGTAGCTTTGGGCCCGACATAATGGAACGGCCCAGTTCAAGGAGCTTTTTCTGACCACCCGACAATTCTACAGCCGGCCTATCTGACATATGCTCCAACTTGATTAGTTCCAGTACTTCTTTAGCGCGTTCGGTTAGTTTTGCTTCGTCAATACGGGTTTTTGCAGGTTGAATAAGTGCGTGAACCCAATTTTCACCATTCAAGGGTCCACCTCCCACAAGTAAGTTATCCAATACCGTTAGTTGAGAGAATTCATGTGGAATCTGAAATGTTCGAGCAATTCCCTTGTGAAAAATTTTGTGATCTGAGAGGCCGGTAATATCTTCGAGTTCAAACAAGATATGACCAGTATCCGGAAGGATGATACCAGCAATCATATTAAAGCAGGTTGTCTTTCCTGCCCCATTCGGCCCTACTAAACCAGTAATCGACCCTCGACGGATAACAAAATTACAGTCGACTACTGAAGCAACACCTCCAAAAGTTTTCGATATGCCTTTAAGTTCGAGGACTCCGGTCGTCATACTAATTTCCGATTCTATTGCCTTACCAGTCCCTCTGGGACTACACCAACAAAGTCCGCGATAAATTCAACGGACATTAGAAGGCTGAGTTTCTGACCTACACGCGAGGGGGTTAGCGTTCTTGGCAGTTATTATATTTATCGCAGGTTTCGTCAGTTCTTGTAGTATCCAAGCTAAAACCAGTGAAATTCTCCATTACCAAAAGTAACCCTAAGAGAACTGCGACGGCAATTAACAATGCCTTTTGCCCAAATCTAGCACGTTTCTGTAGGTCTTCAAATTCGTCCATAGAAAGGGATATATAAATGATCTGGAATTTAATCGATACCGGCCGGCGTTACCGCAAAATTTGATATCCATTGCCATCCCGACCGATTTGACCATAGTCAGGCGATTGGAAATGTGCCGGCAGCAGTAGTGTTTTGGTGTCGGCATAGTCTTCGAGAAGTGCCATACGCGTTGATTGGGACTGATCAGGATTGGCACAAAAGCCGGTAGACCAATGAGGGTAAGCCAGCTGTACCGGATGGTGGATAGCGTCGCCGCAGAGGATCGCGTGATCACCATTGTTTTCCACATGCAACATGACATTGCCTGGCGTATGGCCGAAAGCGGGCTCTAGATAAATGCCGCTTTCCACGGCGTGATTGGTCTTCACCAATTTGGCCTGGCCGGAATTGATCACCGGCAGCACACTGTCGAGATATGACCCGTACAGAACAGATTCTTCCGGATTTTTCTCATGCTCTTGCCGCCAGTGTTCGTATTCTTTTCGAGCAAACAAATACTGTGCGTTGGGAAATGTCGGGACCCAATTGCCGTCAATAAAACGCGTGTTCCAACCGACATGATCGGCATGAAGATGGGTGCACATTACAAAGTCCACATCTTCCGGCCTCACACCGGCGGCAGCTAGATTGTCCAGAAATGGCCCAGAGCGCAGATGCCAAGCCAGCCGGGTCGGGCGCTCTTTATCATTGCCGCAACAAAGATCCAAAAGAATGATGTGTTTATCCGTGCGGATTAGATAGGCGTGAAAGCTTAAAAGGAGATCAAAGCTGACTGCATCAAAATGAAGCGCGCCGAACCGTTCTGCCAGCGGGCGGATTATATCGAGGTTGGCGTCGGGATAGATCGCCGACGCTGTAAAGGGCGAATTTTCAAGATCAACAATCCGTTGAATTGAAATTCTACCCACTTGGCAGCTGTCGCTCTTAGCCTGCCATTTCAAGTTTGCCACGCTGCTCTACCTACAATGTTTCCGCCGGAATCCATCGCCCGCTCCACGGTTAAGAATGATGAGTGATTGCTATAAGGTCATCCAAATTAATGATTTTAAGCGGACTAGGTCAATGTCTCGAGCAAACTGATAATAGTGTCCCTGTCCTCCTGCCGTCGAATTTGACCCGCCAAGTGACTACATTATGGACAAACTCTTCATCCGAATCATCCAAATTCACATGAATGCCACGACGGTCAACAGTGTCCCAGCGTTCACCTTCAACCCGCTTGTCAGAATCCGTTTCAATTTCGGCGCTGCGTTGTTCCTCTTGGGTACGGCGTTCGATGGTCTTATCAAGGCTATTCATATTCTGATCATCGTTCATGGTTGATCCAATCGGCTATGTCGTGATTCTTGTCATAATTTAAGCATGATTCTTGGTTGAATATCTAGGTGTTGAAATCCGAGAGATGGAAACTGGAGAATTATCCATATTATCAAAGATTTACATATGAAATAGGCGCGCCATGGCAGATTCATAGCGCGCCTTTAAATTTATATTTGCTTTGGAAAAATAAGAAACTGCCTTCCCTATTTCCCTTTCTTACCAGCGGCACCGGCACCCATCTGAGAGAACTGGGTCATGAAATTTTCCTGCAGTTCCTTCCAGGATTGAACGGTGCCCGCGACGCCATTGGGCATCCACATATTCATGAGCGCTTCTGGATCGAGAGATTTCATCTGTTCTTCCATTTGAGCCTGGGCCGAATTCATGACCGATTTCTGAAAGGCCTTGACGTCCGGCAGTCCAAGAAATGTTCTGGCTTCCTGGGCGCTGCAATCAATATCAACGGAAAACTTCATGTTGCAATCTCCTTTTCCAATTTCGGTGTTTGCTAGGAACGGACTTTTACATAACTGCCGGGTGCGGCTTCGATGGTTTTCAATTTTCCTTCCCCCGGGACACGAGCCTTAACTTTATCGCCGGAAAGTTTCGACAACCACTTGTCCCAATCCTGCCACCAGGACCCCGGATGCTCTTTGGCGTCCGCGAACCATTCTTCGAATTCACCATAAGATTTTTTCTTGGTGTTGGTCCAGTGCTGGTACTTTTTTGCGGCCGGGGGATTGATGACGCCGGCTATGTGGCCGGAGCCGGCCAGCATAAATTTGACCGGTCCAGAATAAAGATTGGCGGCCTTGTAGACCGATTCGGCCGGCGCGATATGATCTTCTTTACTGGCCTGGATGTAGGTGGGGATAGAAATCTTGCTGAGATCAACGGGTTCGCCCAACAGGGTGAATCCGCCGGGCTGCGAGAGTAGATTTTTCTGGTACATATTGCGCAAATAGTCGAGCAGCAACTGCGCCGGAAACCGTGTCGAATCAGCATTCCAATAGAGCAGATCGAATACTGGCGGTTGTTTACCCATCAAATAGTTATTGATCACGAAGTGCCAGATCAAATCATTGGCGCGGAGCGAGTTAAAAGTTCCCGCCATCGACCCTCCATCGAGGTATCCCTGCTCGCGAACTCTGGGCTCCAACTGGGATATCTGCTGCTCATCGGTAAAGACCAGCAATTCACCGGCCTTTTCAAAATCGACTTGGGCGGCAAAATAGGTGACGGCGGAAATACGATCGTCATTGTGTTCTGCCATATGAGCCAAAGCCGCCGCCAGCATGGTACCGCCGATGCAGTAACCGATGGCGGTAACCTGCTTTTCACCGGTGGCCTCCTCAATGGCGCCGAGAGCTGCGAATATTCCATCTTTTACGTAATCATCGAAGCTTTTATCGGCATAGCTTTCATCCGGATTTACCCAGGAAATAACGAAAACGGTATAACCCTGATTGACGGCCCAACGGATGAAAGAGTTTTTCTCACTGAGATCAAGAATATAAAATTTATTAATCCAGGGCGGCACGATCATCAACGGTTTTTTGTAAACTTCGTCGGTGGTCGGTGAGAATTGTAGCAGCTGCATCATCGGCGTTTCAAAGATGACCGACCCTTCAGCGGTGGCAACATTTTCGCCAACCTTGAAAGCGCTCATATCCGTGTGGCGTGGCCGCATGCCATCGAAACCGGCCTTCTGATCTTCAAGATAATTAGTGATGCCCTGAATAATGCTTTGGCCGTTGGTTTCCTGCATTTCCCGCAATACGGCGGGATTGGTTAACGCAAAATTAGTCGGCGACATGGCATCGACCATCATACGGCTGTAGAATTCAATTTTCATACGGGTCGATTCGTCGACACCTTCGGTCTGATCGATCATCTGCCGCAACCAGTGGGCATTGAGCAGATATGACTGCTTGATGAAACTGAAAACCGGATTTTCGCTCCATTCGGAATCCTTGAAGCGATAATCGCCGGCGTTGGGCGAGATAACCTCCTGAGTTTCCGATTCGTCATCATCATTCTCGGCGCCCGTCGCTGTTTGCATGAGAGCCGCCGTCGTGTTCATCCATAGCGTCTGGTAGTTCTGCAGCAACTCGAACTGGGCTTCCAGAACCTTGGCAGTATCGATTTTGGGCAGCGCCGCCGCACCAAAACCACCGGTCATATCTTCTAGATTTTTCCGCAAATCGAAGGTGCCGGGTTTGGAGGCATCCTGGGTGAAACTCTCCGGTAATTCATTGATCCAGGAATTGTACCAGTCGGGCATTTGGTCGCCCCATTGGCTGCTCCACTGCCCGTTCCACTGCTCGGTGAGCTTACTCATATTCTCGGTAAACTCTTCACCCATTTTTTCCGCGAATTCGAAAAATTCCGTAGCCCCATTGTTCGAGCCATTGTTATTTTTCTCGGTCCCTTTGACATCTTTGCTACCAGACATTGGGAAATCCTATCTTTTATCTTCTGTTATTTCTTTTGGTTGATGACCCGCCCAGCGTGATGGGCAACAACCTGTTGTTCACAATTAAATCTCGCCACCTTGTACGGCAATCTTCTCTGACCTTCAATTACATCCTAAATAGGCAGCGAGCGCAAAGATTGTTCATCTCCGCGCCCGCATTTAGGCAACTGAAGAACTCCGCTTGGCTTAAGCAGCAAAAGACTGATTAAAGTTTTCGGCGGCTTTTTCAATCTGGGTCTTCAGGGGCTCAATGGTTTTCGCAGCCGTATCGGCTGCGATTTCGTTGAGCTTTGTGGCCTGCGTGACAACGCGGTTAACGGATTTGTTAGCGGCTTCGATTTGCAGCTCAACCAGATCCTGGGGCTGTTTGACCGTAAAGGCTTTCTGCATCACATCCATGTTCTCAGCGAAAGCGCTTTTGGTGTAATCGAGAACCTGCTGGGTAAAAGCACCCATGCCGGTAACCACGGCTTCGGAGGCTTTCAAGCCGGCATCGAGATTGGCTTGACCTTCGTAAGCAGCTTTCTTGTAGCCGTCTTCGACTTTGTCTAACGTTTCACTACCGATGCTGGACATTTTCTCCACGGCATCAGCTGCCGACGCCAGGGCTTTTTCGGCGGCTTTTTCGGCGGCTTTTTCAGCAGCGTTTGCTTTAGCTTTGTTTGTCATTTTTCAAGTTCCTTTATCAACAATCAATTTCATGTTTCGGTTTTCAAACGGGCGAGTTTAAAAACAGTTTTTTGCAATGCAAAATAATCTAATCTTATAAACTTCGTTTGTCAACTATTTTTTTGCATTGCAAAAACCTTTCAATATGTGGCAGTATGATAGCAACGCTGCAGTTTTAGACACCATTCAGGCAGCGCAACACAAACTGAGGCCTGTTATGGGGCCAAAGACGAGGAAAAATTGAGCACTGATACTTCAACCGGCGATTCATCCGGATCCAAACACATCGTTATTAAGAAATACGCCAATCGGCGCCTATATAATACGGCGACGGCGGAATTCGTGACCCTCAGTGATCTTCACGTTTTGGTTAAGGACGGCGTCGAATTTAGCGTAAAAGACGCCAAAAGCGGTAAGGATCTTACCGGTTCGGTGCTGGCCCAAATTATCGTCGACGAGGAAATCAAGGGCAACAATGTGTTCCCGACTGATTATCTCCGCCAGGTCCTGAAGTTGTACGGAGACGGTATTGGCTCTGATTTAACGTCTTTTCTCGAACAAAGCATCGCCTCCTTCGTCAATAATCAACAACAGGCTATCGAGCAGATGCAGGGCCTGTTTGGCGGCAACGAAACCATGGAGCAACTGGCGAAAATCGGTCGCAATAATCTGGATATGTTTCAAAAATCCATGGGCATGTTCAATGGAACCAAAGGTTCCAGCGCCACAAACGATGAACCCAGTGATGTGAGCGACGACAGCATCCGCAGCACGCAACCCGAAGACGGCAGCGATTCAGAAGCGGAAATTACCAAATTGAAACGCGAACTGGCTGAAATGCAGCAGCGTTTAGACAGCCTTTCCAACGAGCAGTAATAAACCGAGAAATTTTCATAAGACCTTTCCCGCGAACAGACACCCAGGACACTTTATTATTAAATTCAAAAACTCCATTCAGAGGAAGAAATGATTATGGCGCAAACTGAACTACGCTATTTTGACGATATCGCCGAAGGCATGACCGGCGAGTTTACCAAAACAGTCACCGAAAAGGATGTCGAGGCCTTTGCCGAAATCAGCGGTGATAACAATCCGGTTCATCTTGATGAAGATTATGCCAAAACATCTATTTTCGGCCAACGTATCAGCCACGGCATGTTGGTGGCCGGTTTCATTTCAGCGGTATTTGGCCGCGTGTTTCCCGGACCGGGTTGGATTTACGTCAATCAGTCGCTTAAGTTCAAGGCACCTGTCCTGCTCGGCGATACGGTGACGACAGAAGTCAAAGTCGTAAAACTGATTGGCGCTAGAGATATGGTCGAGCTGGAAACAGTTTGCCGTGTCGGCGACAAAGTTGTCATCAATGGCACAGCAACCTTACTGGCACCTAAGAAACCAGCCTTGTAAAATATAGGGTTTTCAGAGGCTGCTACTAGCTATCTTCGTTGATGCACTGGATTATATTCAACAGCACTTCATCGGCGGCCTCTTTTTCCACCTTCCAGCTGGCGAATGCGTTCAACCACCGCTGCCGCTTTCGCTGTGTCACCCAGTACTTGGTAGGCGCGAGCCAGCCGTTTCCAACCCTCGATATCGGTCGGTGTTTCCTTAAGACGCTCGGCCAGCCGCTCCACCATGGAACGGATAAAAGCCTGCCGATCCTGATCGCTCATTTCTTCGGCGGCCTTAACATATCCGGCGCTCGCCCCCGGGACATCCGCAGGCGCAGCTGAGGGAGTAGCCTGGGAAGCAGCAGGGGGTACAGAAGGCACCAGCCGGGATTTAACGGCCGTTGCATCAATATTTCCGGCTTTTGCCGCTTTACTGATCTGGTGCTGCAAATTAACACGCCGCGGGGCATTGGCCGGCGTTATAGACAATAAGTCGGTCCAAATCTGGATGGCGTCTTGAAATTTTTTCTGCTGGGCAAAATCGAGCCCCATATAAAAAAGCACCTTGGACTCACGTGGCGATGCCGCCCGCGCAGTCCGCAAATATTCCCGGATCAAGGGCGTAAACTGCCCGCCTGTCGCCATATAAGAAGATTCAGCCAACGAGGCAACGATATCGGGCCGGACCAGTTTCGGTTGGTTGGCGAGATTATGCGCACTGGTATAAGCATCGGCCGCTTCTTCGAAACGCTCTTGCGACATCAACGAACGGCCCAGCAAAAGCCACCCGTCGAGGCGGCTGGGATCTTCCGTCATGCGGCGTTTCAGATTATCGACCAAACGATTCATTTCCGCCGACGCCTGAGCTTGATCTTGAGGCGGCGCAAAAGTTCTCGACGTATAAGGTAAATCCGGCTTCTCAGGCGATCCAAGATGCCGATAAATTCCCAGAGCGGCCAGGGGCACAACGGCCATCAGAAGGATTGCCGGAACAATCCGAATACCACCCGCCGATGCTTCTACTTCGCCGCTTTCTCTTTTTTCACCTGCCTTGATCATACGACGGGAGATTTCGGTTCGAAGAGCTTCCGCTTCGGCCTCGCTCAATACGCCACGCTCCATATCGCGGGCGATTTCATCCAACTGCTCCTGATAGACGGCACAGTCGTGATCATCCTTTTGTATAGATGCCCCCCGAACCATGGGCCCGACCAGGGCCACCAAGGAGATCAGCGTCAAAAACCCTATGGCAATCCAAAGACTCACTATTCGGCACCCTTATCCAGATAGCTGTTTAGCCTTTGTTGTTCCTCTTCGCTCAACGTAGATTGTTGAGCTGGACCGGCTGCCTCCTCTTTTTGTCGGCGAAAATACAGGATCAGACCAAGCAGGCCCAACAACGCGATCAGTATGGGACCATACCAAAGCGCATATGTCACTGCTTTGACCGGTGGGCGGAGGAGGACGAAATCGCCATAACGGGACACCACGTAATCCACCACTTCCTGGTCGCTGTCACCCTGAGTCAACCGCTCCCTGACCAACAGGCGCAGATCACGAGCCAGCTGGGCATCGGAATCATCAATGGATTGGTTCTGGCAAACAACGCAGCGCAAACCCACGCTGATGGACCGGGCGCGTTTTTCCAAAACGGGGTCTTTTAGCACTTCGCTGGGATCAACGGCGCCCACCGGGGTAGGCAATAAATAGGTTGGCGCAACCAGAATAAAAATCGCCAGTAGAGTCAGAAGTTTCTTCATTGGCGGCGCAGTTCCTGAACGATGGGAAACAATGTGTCGTGCCAGTTCTGATCAGTGATTGGGCCCATATGCTTGTACCGGATAACCCCCTGTTTATCGATGAAGAAGGTTTCCGGCGCGCCCGTCACGCCGAATGCGATGGCGCCACGGCTCTTGGGGTCGTTGCCGACCAGAGTATAGGGATCACCAAATTTTTTGAGCCAGTTGGGGCCAGCGTCTTCATCCACCTCGCGCCAATCAATTCCATAAACCGGAATAACGCCCTTCTCCTTCAAATCCATCAGGAAAGGGTGCTCAATCCGGCAGGAAACACACCAGGATCCGAAGATATTGACCAGGGATACTTTGCCTTTCAAGTCAGTGCTGGAAAATCCGCGGTCAGAGCCTTTGATCGCCCCCAGGTCAAATTCTGGTACTTTCTGGTTGATCAGCACCGAGGGCAGCGAATTGGGATTACGCCCGAGGCCTAGAGAAAAATAGACAGCCAGAACAGCGAGCACCACCAGGGGGAGGAAATAGGACAGACGCCTCATGTGGTTGTCGCCGCTTCATTTACAGCTTCGCGCGCCCTACTTTTCGTCGACGCGCCGATGCGGTATCTGCGGTCGGAGAGACTGATACCGGCGCCGAGCACCATGACCATCGCCCCCACCCACATCCAGGCGACCAGCGGATTGAAGTAAATGCGGGTGACGAAGCCGCCGCCCTTTTCATCGAAGTCGCCGATCACGGCATAAAGATCGCCGAAGAAAGTAGGATGGATGGCGGCTTCAGTAGTCGGTTGGCTGTGGCTGTCATAGACCCGTTTTTCCGGCTCCAGGATAAGCTTAAAGTCGTCGCCGCGGCTGACCTCGAAGATACCGCGCATGGCTTGGTAGTTGGGGCCTTGGACCTGATTGACGGCTTTCAGCTGGTAGGTAAATCCAGCCACTTCGACGCTATCACCGATTTTCATCATTTGGATGTTCTCAACTTTCCAGGCGCTGGACGCGGTCATGCCGGCAATTCCAATGGCGAGACCCGCATGAGCTAAGGTCATGCCCCAGCTGGCCCGCGGCTGGCGCAGGAAACGGCGGCCGCTTTTTGCCAGAGGCGCGCGGAACAAATGTATACGGTCGGCCAGTTCCTTTAGCGTGGCGATCATAAGCCAGGCTGCCAACCCCATGCCGAAAGCGGCCAAAATGCTGGCCTGGTCGATGAATAACCAAGCGGCAAAGCCAGCTAATACAGCCACCAGGAGGGCCAGCTTGATGCGCCCCGTCACGGCGCTCATATTGCCCCGCTTCCAGTTGAGCATCGGCCCGATGCCCATGGCCAACACCAACGGGATCATGATAGGCACGAATACGCTGTTAAAATAGGGCGCGCCTACCGACACTTTACCCAGATCCAAAACGTCCAGGAACAACGGATAGAGTGTGCCCAGTAACACCGCCGCCGCCGCCACGGCGAGCAGGAAATTGTTGAGCAGCAGGCCACCTTCCCGTGATACCGGCTGGAACAATCCGACACCTTTGAGCGCCGGTCCCCGCCAGGCGAACAGGGCGAAGGCTGCCCCAATGGTGATCAGCAGCAGGATCAGTATGAAAACACCGCGGCTGGGATCGGAGGCAAAGGCATGCACCGAGGTCAGAACACCCGAACGCACCAGGAAAGTACCTAACAGGCTGAGGGCAAAGGCGATGATGGCCAGGAAGATGGTCCAGGCTTTAAGGGTATCGCGCTTTTCCGACACAATGGCCGAATGCAGCAAGGCCGTCCCGGCCAGCCAGGGCATGAAGGACGCATTCTCCACCGGCTCCCAAAACCACCAACCACCCCAGCCCAGTTCATAATAGGCCCACCAGGAGCCGAGCACGATACCGGCAGTCAGAAATCCCCAGGCCGCCAAAGCCCAGGGGCGCACCCAGCGCGCCCAGGCGGCATCGACGCGGCCTTCCATGAGGGCCGCGACGGCAAAGGAAAAAGTTATGGAAAACCCGACATAGCCGAGATAGAGCAGCGGCGGATGAAAAGCCAAGCCGGGATCCTGCAGCAACGGGTTGAGGCTATTGCCTTGTTCCGGCGCCGGCACCAGTCTCTCGAAAGGATTGGACGTCAACAATATAAACAGAAAAAAGCCGATGGCGATCAAGGCCTGGACGCTCAAGACCCGGACTTTGAGAGAGGGCCGCAAATTGCTCCCGAATAGCGCAATAGCCGCCCCATAAATCGCCAGGATCAGAGCCCACAGCAGCATCGAGCCTTCATGGTTACCCCAAACACCGGATATCTTGTAAAGCAGCGGCTTGGCGGTATGGGAGTTTTTAGCAACGTTGAGAACGGAAAAATCCGAGGTCACAAAAGCATAGGTCAAGGCGCCAAAGGCCAGCGCCACCATCAGGAACTGAACCACTGCCGCCGGCGCCGCCACCGCCATAAGATTGGCGTCCCGCCGGTGGGCACCGATTAACGGTACGATGCCTTGGGTGATCGCCACCAACAGGGCTAAGATGAGGGCGAAATGTCCAGTCTCAACAATCATTTTGGTCACAGCTCCCGTCGATAATTACTTCTTGGGCTCAGACTCTTTCCATTGGCCGGACTTTTTCAGAGCCTCGACCACTTCCGGGGGCATGTAAGTTTCATCGTGCTTAGCCAGAACTTCGATGGCGACGAATACGCCGTCCTTAAAGTGGCCTTCTGCGACAATGCCTTGGCCTTCGCGGAACAGGTCGGGCAAAATACCCTTGAACCGCACCGGCACCGATGACATCAGATCAGTTACTTTGAACAGGGAAACGGCCCCGCCTTCTTCCTTCTTGACGCTGCCCTTTTCCACCAGACCTCCAACCCGGAGACGCTGGTCGGCGCGAAACTCCTTCTGTGTCAGATCGGTGGGACTGTGGAAGAATACAATATTATCTTCAAAGGCCGTCAGGATGAGCGCCGACGACGCCGTCAAGGCCAGAACCCCGAGCACGACAAAGGATAGGCGTTTGTGCTTGCGCTTCATGAACGGTCCTCTTCCTGCATGTCAGCCAGTTTGGCTTGGGAACTTTTGAGGAATCGCAGGCTCTGTACCAGAAGAGCAATCAGGACGACGGCAGAAACACCGTATGACGCCCAGATAAAGGAGCCGTATCCGCCCATGGAGAAAAATGACGCCATTCAAAATTCCTTTATGTATCTGCCTTAGGTATCTGCTTGGCGGATACGCAACGCCCTAAGCTTGTTTTCATTGATCTCAGCCCGAACCCGGACAAACAAGACCCAAAAATAAAACGATGTATAGCCCACCGCCATCAGGATCGGGGGCGCCAGCATGCTGGAATGAATAGCCGGTCCCGCCATTTTGACCACGCTGGCCGGTTGATGCAGCGTATTCCACCAGTCGACGGAAAACTTGATGATGGGCACATTGATAACGCCGACGACGGCCAATATGGCGGCGGCCCGGCTGCCCCGCGTCGGATCGTCAAAGGCGTTGTAGAGGACCATGTAGCCGAGATAGAGAAAAAACAGGATCAGCACCGAAGTCAGGCGCGCATCCCATACCCACCAGATACCCCACATCGGCTTGCCCCAGAGCGAACCGGTCAGGAGCGCCAGAAAGGTAAAACAGGCGCCGATGGGCGCCGTCGATTTGGCGATGATATCGGCTACCAGATGCCGCCATATCAACGTCACGGCACAGCTAGCCGCCAGACCGACATAGCAGAACATGGCCATCCAGGCCGCCGGCACATGCACATACATAATGCGCACCGTCTCGCTTTGTTGATAATCCGGCGGTGACGAAAACAGACCAAGATAAAGTCCGGCGCCGAGACTCAGCACCGTAAGGCCAATTGCCCAGGGCTGAGAAAAGGCGGTCAGCTTCAAAAATCGCGTAGGGTTGGCTAGTCTGTTGAACATCGTCAGTTAAACTTTTTCCGGTGTTAAATCGGCGCTGAAATCAAATCCATAAAAGGACTTTCCATCGGGCTCGCGGTAACGCGACTGCCTTGTTTCAGGGCGCCTTTGAAATTTCCGTTTCGAAGGCTCGGAATATAGGAAATTTTAGCAAAACGCAAATTGATCTTACTCAATTTAACCGCCTAATTAACGAAGATGTGAACAGCTCTGAATAAGGTGCCGGGACCGCAATATCAAATTACAAATCGGCAACTATTCCACCGGTCTATTCCACCGCCTGCCGAATGGCGGCCGCACTAGCCCACGGGCAAAGGGCTGCTGCAGCCAGAAACATGCCGCCCATCACCAAAAGCTGGGGCTTGTAGTTCAAGTCGGTCAAGGCTGCATCGACAGCGCTGACACCGAAAATCAAGGTGGGGATAAACAGTGGCAGTATCAAAAGCGACAGCAAAACGCCGCCCCGTCTGGCGCCCAGGATCAAGGCTGCGCCGATGGCGCCGATTAAACTCATGGTCGGCGTTCCCAGGGCCAGGGCGGCAATCATCACCCCATAGCCGAGCACCTCCATATTGAGCAACACACCGAGGAGCGGCGAAATAATGATCAGCGGCAGACCCGTGGTCAACCAATGGGCCAAAGCCTTGGCCAGCACCAATATTTCCAACGGTTGGGGCGTCAGCACCAGAAGATCGAGACTACCGTCCTCGTAATCGGTCTGGAACAGCCGGTCCATGGACAGCATAGCCGCCAGCAATGCGGCCACCCAGATAACACCGGCGCTGATACGGGTCAGAATGCCCGGCTCCGGCCCCACGCCCAGGGGAAACAGCACCACCACCAGAACAAAAAACATCACCACCATCAGACTGTCAGCGCCCTGGCGGACGGCCAGCCTCAATTCCCGCCGGATCAGAGACACCAACACGTTCATACCGCGGCTCCGTTTCGCGGTGCGGGTTTCATTTCAAACTGACCCAGATCGAGAATGCGCACGTCTTCCGTGAGATCGTCATGGGTCGCCAAAACCACCATGCCGCCCTTTTGCCGATGGGTGGCAATGGCATCGTAGAGGGTGGTGACGGATTCCTTGTCCAGGGAATTGGTCGGCTCGTCCAGCAGCCACAACGGCGCCGGACTGGCCACGATACGCGCCAGATTAAGCCGCCGCCTCTGCCCGGCCGACAGAAAGCGTGCCGGTAGCTTAGCCAAATTGCTGAGGGAGAAAGTTTCTAAGGCTTCAGGCACGGTCTGTTTATCTGTCTCAACGCCGCTCATCTCCGCCCAGAACGTCAAGTTCTCGGTCACGGTCAAAGCTGTCTTAATAGCGTCCTGATGGCCGACATAGTGCAACCGGGCGCGGTGCCCTTCAGGGTCTTCAAGCAGGGGTTCGGCGTTCCAGCTCATGTCGCCTTCGACCACACCCAGCAATCCGGCCATCACCCGAATAAGGCTGGATTTTCCGCTGCCGTTACGGCCGCGAAGACAGAGGACCTCCCCTTCGCCAATAGAGAAATCCAAGGCCTCGAACACAACGCGCTCGCCACGGATACAGGTCAGGTTGGTGCCGGAAAACTGGGACATAGGCCCTAAATATCGGAGCCCAGGTCGGATTACAATTAAATTAGACCCTCAGACGCCGGGCGGGTTCGGAGAACCCGCCCGGCGTCTGAGGGATTACAAATAACAAAAAAAGCGGCTGGCCAGAATTTTGGTCAAAACTTTCCAGCCGTTAAGTTTGGCAGTGTGTCTGCCTATAGGGAGGATAAGAGAGATTTTGCTTTCTTAGTATCAGGAAGCCTGATTAAGCCAGTAGAGCCTCTAAATGTGGCAAGAATGTGCATGAAATGTAACGATTTCGTGATTCTTGTACTGGAAAAGGTCCGTCTCATGGTGTAGGCAAGGCCCGCTATTCCTAACCCAAATTCATTTGTATCAAGCCCAGGAGGAGGCCCGCATGTCAGTTGTCGGCCATGACACCATGAAAACCCGCCGCACGTTGAACGTCGGTGGTAAAAATTATGATTATTTCAGCCTAGAGGCCGCTTCGGAAGCAGGCCTCGGCGATCTTTCAAAGTTACCCTTTTCCCTGAAAATTCTGCTGGAAAATCTGCTTCGCTACGAAGATGACTTCACCGTCAATGTGGATGACATCAAGGCGCTGGCCGGTTGGTTGGAGACTAAAAGTTCCACCCGTGAAATCGCCTACCGCCCGGCCCGGGTGCTGATGCAGGATTTCACCGGCGTTCCCGCCGTTGTCGACCTGGCCGCCATGCGCGAAGCCATGGTCGAATTGGGCGGCGATCCCAACAAGATCAATCCGCTGAGCCCGGTCGATCTGGTCATCGACCACTCGGTGATGATCGACAAGCACGGCTCCGCAGACGCCTTCGACGCCAACGTCGATCTGGAGTTTGAGCGCAACCAGGAACGTTATGAGTTCCTGCGCTGGGGCTCCACCGCCTTCGATAATTTCCGCGTCGTGCCGCCGGGAACCGGTATCTGTCACCAGGTCAATCTGGAATATCTCGCCCAGACAGTCTGGACGGCTGAAGAGGATGGCACCACCATCGCCTATCCGGACACGCTGGTCGGCACCGACAGCCACACCACCATGGTCAACGGAATGGCCGTTCTGGGTTGGGGCGTCGGTGGCATCGAAGCCGAGGCAGCCATGCTGGGCCAGCCCGTTTCCATGCTGATCCCCGAAGTCATCGGCTTCAAGCTGACCGGCGATATGAAGGAAGGCAACACGGCCACAGATCTGGTATTGACCGTGGTCCAAATGCTGCGTGCGAAAGGCGTCGTCGGCAAATTTGTTGAATTCTACGGCTCGGCCTTGGACGCCCTGTCCCTGCCTGACCGTGCCACCATCGCCAACATGGCGCCGGAATACGGCGCTACCTGCGGTATCTTCCCAATCGATGCCGAAACCATCCGCTTCCTTAAATTCTCGGCGCGCGACGACGACCGCGTTGCCTTGGTGGAAGGCTACGCCAAGGCCCAGGGCATGTGGCGAGACGGATCAACCCCGGAGCCCGTCTTCACCGATATATTGGAACTGGATATCTCGACGGTCGAGCCGTCCCTGTCCGGCCCCAAACGACCCCAGGATCGCGTTCCTCTGTCCACCTCCGCCAGCGCTTTTGAAAGCACTTTGGATACGGTGGGTCGCGGCAAGGGCGCCATCCAAGTTGATGATGGCGACTATGAAGTAAAAGACGGCGACGTGGTGATTGCCTCGATCACCAGCTGCACCAATACCTCGAATCCCTCAGTTCTGTTAGCCGCCGGCCTGTTGGCCCGCAACGCTAATGCCAAGGGTTTGAAAGCCAAGCCCTGGGTGAAGACTTCCCTGGCGCCCGGCTCTCAAGTAGTGAAGGATTACCTGGCAGCCGCCGACCTGCAAGGCGACCTGGATGCGCTGGGCTTTAATATTGTGGGCTTCGGTTGCACCACCTGTATCGGTAACTCCGGTCCCCTGCCGGAACCGGTCGGTAACGCAATTGCCGAAGGCGATTTGACGGTTTGTTCTGTCTTATCCGGCAACCGTAATTTTGAAGGCCGCATTCACGCCCAGATCAAAACCAACTATCTGGCCTCACCGCCTCTGGTGGTGGCTTACGCCATCGCCGGCTCCATGACCCGGGATCTGTATAATGATCCTCTGGGCAAGGACAGCGACGGCGAACAGGTTTACTTGAAAGACATTTGGCCCACCAACCAACAGGTCCAGGATGCCGTTAACCAGCACCTGACCACGGACATGTTCGCCTCTCGCTACAGCGAGGAGGTCTGGAAAGGCCCCCAGCAGTGGCAAGACATCAACGTGGAAGGCGGTCAGACTTATGCCTGGCGGGACGCATCTACCTACGTTAAGTACCCATCCTTCTTCGAAGGCATGGCAGTGGAAGCGGGCGATTTTTCAGATATCAACAATGCCCGCGAATTGGCGGTGCTGGGTGATTCGGTCACCACCGACCACATTTCCCCCGCTGGCAACATCAAACTGGACAGCCCGGCAGGTGGTTATTTGAACGAGCATCAAGTCCGTGAACAGGACTTCAACTCATACGGCTCCCGGCGCGGCAACCACGAAGTGATGATGCGGGGCACCTTCGCCAATATCCGCATCCGCAACGAAATGGCGCCAGGCACCGAAGGCGGCGTTACCGTTCACCAGCCATCGGGTGACCAAATGCCTATCTATGATGCCGCAATGAAATATGCTGACGAAGGCGTCTCCCTGGTGGTCGTCGGCGGTAAGGAATACGGCACCGGATCATCCCGTGACTGGGCGGCCAAAGGCACCCGCCTGCTGGGAGTCAAAGCCGTTATCGTCGAAAGCTTTGAGCGTATCCACCGCTCCAATCTGGTGGGCATGGGCGTACTGCCTCTGCAGTTCAAGGATGGCCAGAACCGGCAGTCCTTAAAACTGGACGGTTCGGAAATTTTTGACATTACCGGAATTGCCGACGGTATCGATCCGCGCATGGATATTCCCTGCCACATCACCCGGGCCGACGGCTCTAGCGACGATATTACGCTCCTTTGCCGCATCGATACGGCGGACGAGGTGGAATACTACCGCCACGGCGGCATTTTGCAGTATGTGCTGCGGAAACTAAAAGCGGCTTAGCGTCCAATTTGGCGTTTCTAAATAGCCGTTCTAGAATCTCACGCATATTTTAACGCTTTTGGGACCCCAAACCTGGATTGGAGTCCCTTTTACGCCCGCTCTCCGCCATGCGATTGGCCCATACGCAGTCCATTGTTTAAGTGTGGGTGATGAAGTTAAAAAAAACAAAAAAACTCTTGAGGAACCGTATCGCCCCCGTGCTTGTTATCGCGCTGATTGCGGGCCTGCTTCGGCCGGCGCAAACCCAGGCAGCAGAACGCTGTCCCATTATTGTCGAACTGCTTACCTCCCAAGGCTGCTCTTCCTGCCCGCCAGCCAATGAACTGCTCGACAAATTGTTACAAATCGACGGCATTGTCGGTCTTTCCTCCCATGTCGATTACTGGGACTATATCGGCTGGAAATATCCTTTTGCTCTGCCGGAGAACACCAGTCGGCAACGGGCTATTCGTGGGCTTTCAATAATTTCTACGTCTATACGCCCCAAATGGTCGTCCATGGTATAGCGGAAGCCACCGGTTCCGATGGACAAAGCGTGCGCGTCGGATTGCAGCGGGCACAATTAGGACCGGACGTAAAATTTAAACTGGAACCGGATGCCGGCGGTAACTTGAAAGTACGGATTGCGGGTTCGCCGCAACCGGCAGAAGCTTCGGTCTGGCTGGCCCTTTTCGACCCGCTCCATGAAACCAAAATACGCCGTGGAGAAAAACGCGGGTGCAAGATGCACAACGTCAACGTGGTACGGGAGTTCCGCAAAATCAGCAAATGGAACGGTTGTCGCATGACCCTGACCATTCCCGCTGAGGAATTAAAAAAAACATGCCGGAAAAGGTTGCGCTGTCTTCCTGCAGAACGATCACAAAGGCCCGATCCTCGGCGCGGCGACCATTGCCCAGTTGATCAATTAATCACACCTTTTTTCTCCGCTTCTCCATCGCTATAGTGCCGTCCGTGAATTCATAACTCAGGGCTGTACGAATAGATTATGACAAATTTCAGAACCCTTGATTCCCTTGATCTGGCGGGCCAGAAGGTTCTGCTGAGGGTCGACATGAATGTGCCGTTTCGCCATGGTGAAATCACTGACACCACCAGGATCGAAAAAGTTGTTCCCACTATCAGGGAAATCATCGGCCAAGGGGCGACGGTTATCCTGGCCAGCCATTTGGGGCGGCCCAAAGGCCAGGCGGCGTCGGAGATGTCCTTGAGCCCGCTGGCCTCTGCGTTAACTGAATTTCTTGAAGGTGTTCCCGTACGATTTTATGATCAATTCAAGGACGGCTGGGATGTCACGGCCGCGACCGGTGAAGTTCTGCTGCTGGAGAACCTCCGGTTTGATCCCGGCGAAGAGGCCAATGATCCCGAGTTCGCCCGCAAACTGGCCGCACTGGGCGATGTTTATGTCGACGATGCCTTTTCCTGCGCTCACCGTGCCCATGGCTCCATTGACGGCGTCGCCCACTTACTGCCGGCAGCAGCGGGCCGTCTCATGCAGCGGGAACTAGAAGCGCTGACCAACGCCCTTGAAACGCCGGCCCGCCCGGTTGCTGCCATCATCGGCGGCAATAAGGTATCGACCAAACTGGGTGTTTTGGAGAATCTTCTGACCAAGGTAGATTATCTGGTAATCGGTGGCGCCATGGCCAATACCTTCCTTTTCGCCAGCGGTATCGAAATCGGTACGTCCCTTTGCGAAATGGATATGGCGGATACTGCCAGGGATGTTCTAGCCAAAGCCAAGGAAAATGACTGCCGGGTGGTTTTGCCCACCGATGCCGCAGTGGCCGGCGAACTTAAAGACGGCGCCGTTACTTCAATTTTTGCCGCCGATGCTTTACCAGGCAATCAGATGATCCTGGATATCGGCCCCGAATCGGTGACCCATCTGTTCAAAATTCTCGGGCGCTGTAAAACGGTGGTGTGGAACGGCCCCCTGGGTGCATTCGAATTCAAACCATTCGATAACGGCACCAATGCCGTTGCCGGGGAAGTTGCCCGCCTGACGGGCGAAGGAAATCTTCTTAGTGTTGCCGGCGGCGGCGATACCATGGCGGCCTTGGCCAACGCGGGTGCGGCGGATGGATTTGATTATATCTCAACCGCCGGCGGCGCCTTTCTTGAGTGGCTCGAAGGTAAGACCCTGCCGGGTATCGCTGTTTTGATGTAAAAAAGTAATTTTTTCTCTATGCTGGCCTGATGTTTCTGTTCGGCATAAGCGACGGTACCGGCGCGGTTGATCCGTTGATCTTGCTTTTTCTGGCGTTGATCGTGGAGGCTTATGCGGGACAATTGTCCGTCCTCGCCCGTATTGCCGGACATCCCACATCCGTTATCGCCGATTTCGTTAACTGGTTCGACCATAAATTAAACCGGGAAACACGCAGCCAGGGTGACCGGGCTGTGCGGGGCGCCATTGCCGCGCTGGTTCTAGTGGCCGCCAGCCTGATTGTCGGGTGGTGTATCGCCTGGTTGAGTAGGAACTTTCCTTTTGCCTGGGTGCTGGAATTGATTTTGCTGGTCATGCTGATCAGTCAGCGTGGGATTTCTACGCCGGTCCTCATGGTGGGGCGGGCGCTCCGGGATGAAGGGCTCGAACCCGCCCGTCAAAAACTCTCCCACTTGGTCAAAGAAGCTCCGGAAAAAATGGATGAGCACGGCATCGTGCGGGCGGGCATCGAGACCCTTGCCATAGCCTTCGCAGAACGCGCCGTCGCACCCGTTTTCTGGTACGTGCTTTTCGGATTTCCAGGACTTCTAACCTTTGTTACCGTATCCCAAATGGCTGCGGAAATCGGCCACAAAACGGAGCGGCACAAAGCCTTTGGATTTACCGCCGCCAGACTGAACGACATTCTCCTGCTGATCCCAGCCCCGCTGAGCGGACTGTTTCTTGTTCTGGCCAGCCTGTTCACACCGTCGGCAAACCCTATCCACGCCGTCCGCACCATGCTGAAAGACGCCGGTAATTACCGCTCACTCAGCAAGGGCTGGCCCCTTGGAGCAATGGCTGGAGCGCTCGGCTTTGCCCTGGGAGGTCCGCGAAAATTTACCCAGGCCACGATCAGCGAACCCTGGGTCGGCAGCGGCACCGCCCAAGTCACCCATCAAGATATCCGCCGGGCGCTCTATCTGTTTGCCGTCGCCTGTCTGATCAACAGCGCCTGGGCGGGAGCGCTGGCGTTGATACGGATGAACTGATGGCTGTAAGTTCCGAATATCGCTATTATATTCTTGACCTTCTGTCAGCTATGGAAGGTGTCTCGGTGCGTCCCATGTTCGGCGGCGCCGGTATCTATTTGGGCGGTTTTATGTTTGCCTTGATTACCGGCAGTGACGAATTTTATTTCCGCGTCGATGACAGCAACCAGCCTGACTATGAAGAGGCCGGGTCGGTCCAGTTAAAGCCTTTTGAGGACAAGCCCATGCGAATGCCCTACTGGCAGGCACCCGCCGATCTTCTGGAGGATGAAGAGGAATTCGTCCTGTGGGCCCGCAAGGCCTGGGAAGCAGCCAAACGGGTGCAAAATGCGAAGAAAAGCAAAAAGAAGAAGAAAAAGTAATGAGCAATAAGGTCTCGGAAGAATCCACCCGGCTACGCAAACATTCAGTCCTGATTGCCGGACACCGCACCAGCATTTCGCTGGAGGAGGCCTTTTGGCGGCAGCTGCATGTGCTGTCTAAAACACAGAACAAATCCCTCAATCAGCTGGTTACGGAAATCGATGCGGCCAGAACCCAAGCTGGACGCGGCAACCTATCCAGCGCTATCCGGGTTTATATTCTCGAGAAAATGGAGGGTCAAAATGACTAGATTAGCTTCCCATCGGTATGTCCATTTTGCCGCTTTAATAGCCACCTTGTTTACTGCTTTGGTTATCGGGCCGGTGACAACGGTACGTGCCCAGGGAAGTCTGCCGAATACCTTCGACAAAGGCGCGCATTATCTGTTCTACATGCATAGCGGATCCATCGAGAAGCAGGGGTTGAACACAGTCTCTCGTAAGTACGGCAAGGCCTATGAATTAGGCTATATTTTCGCCGCCTTTCGAAAACTGAGCTTCTTGGTCATCGGCGTGGCCAGAACCGAAGTGGTCCGTCCCGGTCCCTATTCTCAGGGTGTTGCCCCTATGGTCAACAGTCTGATGGCGGCGGTCGTTCCCCCCGGCAACATAACGGTCGCCGGTCATTCCAAGGGTGCCCTCATGTCATGGCTGGTGTCCTCTTTTGTCGGCAACTCAACCGTAAACTATGTGATTACAGCCAGCTGCCCACCTCGCGGCACCACTTTCCGCCGCAGCTTCAACAGGTTTCTGAGACGCGGCGGCGCCAATGTCTCGGGCCGTATTCTATCCATGTACGACAGCGCTGATAATATTGCCGATAGCTGTTCGGAAGTATTCAGCGCCGCCGCCAACGTCACGTCAAAGGAAATCGTGTTTGAAACTGGCACCGGACACGGCCTTTTTTATACCCCGCGGGAGCTCTGGATCAACGCTGTCAACAGCTAGGCCAAGAGCTATTAACCTAACGACCTAGCCCTTTCAGAATTCCCTTCAAGAAATCTTCTATCTTGGGTTTTTGCAGCTGCGAAGGTTGTTCAGGCGCCTGTTGAGGTGGCGGTGATTGAGGCCCGGGGGCGCCGTCCGTCGACGGCTGCTGCGCCGGCTGGGTAGGTTTGGCACCCGGAAATAATTGATCAATAATAGCACCAACACCTTTTTTCTTGCGCAGTTTGTCGATTTGCTTATTGAGCCCTTTATCCAGTCCCGGAATCAAGATGCCGCCCATCAACTTATCGGTTTCCAATCTCACATTGGGCGCATCGAGGGCGCCAGAGATTTTAAACGGCACCGCTTGAGGCGCGTTAGTCTGCTTGGTCAGCATCTGTAGAGCAATGTTCTTGGCAAGCTGAATTTCCCCCGCCACATTGATCCGCCAATTGGGCAGATCGACCGTCCCCTTGGCTGAACCATCGCCGACACCAGACGACAGTGAAAAATCATCGGAACTGGCAACACCGTTATTGATGCGGAAAATACCGCTGAAATCGGCGGACCCCCGACCACCTTTGCCGCGTGTCAATTGTCCACCCAACTGATTGAGAGACGTCAGAAGACCGGCGGCACTGGCCAGCATGGAGCCTCGCCCCGCGCCGGAAATATCCAAACGGCGGATAGCCATATTGCCGCCACCGTTCAAGGCGCCGATCATTTCCCTGACCGATTTTCCCGCTGATCTTAATTCACCGACAAAATCGAACCTGCCGGATTTAAATCCCTTGGTACCGAGCGCCCGCAAGGCGTCACCCATATTGACCCCGGTGACAGAAATGCGCGATTTATATTGACCACCGATTTGCTGGGCGATGACCTGACCGCCGACCTTAAGATCGCCACCGAACATTTTACCCGTCAGGCGGCGAATATCGGCAATGCCATTGTTGAGCGCGGCCGCCAGATCAGCCCTATCGACCCGGTATTTCTGCCAGGTCAGGGACTTTGATTTGAGCGCCACATCACCGTCAAAATCCCTCAGAACGGAAATATCTATGGGATCACCAGGCCAGACGCTGCGCTGCCTTGTCGCAACCGGTATCAGGCGTCGCCTGATTTCAGAAGAATGCTCACGGTTTTGCCAGGCGGCCCGCTGATAGAGTGGATGGTAATTGAAGGCATGCCGAGTGCCGTTACCGGCCGGAACTGCCGCTGTTCGTTTGGCCGGCAAAAGGCTATCCACCAGAATTTTGCCGGTTGTCAGATTGATCGACATTTTCGGACGCGCTGCCGTCAGGTTGACGTTTGCCGAACCGTTAATGCCAACCCCGGCCGCGTTACCGGTCAAATTTCTCACCACGATGTTCAAGGATGTGCCCGATAGCCGGCCTTTCAGATTTATGCCGCCGATTTTGCCGCCGGTCGGCCGATAGTCGACGCCAAGCCGCCTGATAAGGGCAGGCAGATTACCATGCCGGATGGAGAAGCCGGCGTCGAAACTGGGCTGGCCGGCTTCGAAAGGTTTGGCGTTGCCGTCCAGATTAATTTTGCCACCGACGGCCGAGAGATCGGTCCTTAACGACAAATTTGCCGGTGGTCCGCTGATGGTTCCCTTCAACTGTACCGGCCCGATTTGCTTGGCCGTCAAGGGCGATCGAATGTCAGCCAGTTTAAACAAACGGCTGAGGTCCCGCCCCCTGACGTCAAAGGTGAAATTGTTGAACTTCGGATATTTCTTCAGGTCATCAATGCCGCCCGCGAATTTGATGGCAAGACCGGCGGCGCTCGGCGTATATAACTGGGTCAATTTAAGATCGCCGTTGAACAAAGTGGCGTTTAGGGACGTTCTCGAGACTGGAACGCCTTGAAATGTCAAAGACCCAATACTCAGTAGAATATTTGCATCAAAGTCGCCCAGCGGTTTCAACACCGCTAGCGGATTGGCGGCTTTAACTTGACTGGGCCCGCCCGCCGAGGAAGCTGTTGGGTCGCCCGCCAGCTTGATGCTGGCGCCGGGCCCGGAGGCAACTGATTTGGGGGCGGAAGAAATACTTTTCTGCGGCAGATAACCGTCCAGATTCAGCCGGTCAATGGAGAAATTAGCCCCAAATGAAGGCCGTGCCCGAAAAGCTATATTGGCCCCGCCTTTAATTGTCGTGCTGTCGATTTTCAGATTTATTTTTTTCAGTTCCGCCGAACCGGAATTAGCCTTAATCCGGCTGGCAAAAGGACAGTTTTCGCAAGCGGTCTTTGGAGACCCCGGCGACATTGACGTCTGCCCATTCGAGCACCCGGCGAAGATCGTTGGTCGTCATATCCACATTACCTTCGAACATGGGCTGTTTGTTTTGTTCCGATATAAATCCAAACAGCGCCACATCGGAACTGCCCGGCAGCAGGGCAGACATCTGATTGATGGTCACCTCCTGATTGGCCAGGGAAGCATTTAGTTTGGCCTGACGGATGGCGGATTTATTATAAGTGAGCGCTTCGATCGAAAGGTTGACCGTCGCGTTCAGCTTGGCCGGCAGACTGGCCAGTCCGAACGCTTCCAAATTTTTTTTTCCTCTGGTGGAAACGGCCGAATTCTTGGAAGGAATTACTGTCAATGCCGATGTCTTGTTGCCCCTTCTATTGCCTTGACCGGGCCCATTTGAAGTGCCAGCCAGCGGTTTGAGCAAGGCATCAACATCAAAATAGTTGATTTCCAGGATCGCATTGACGTCCATCGCCGCACCCAGCTTGACCGATATATTGCCGGTACCCTTAGTGCCGTTTAACTGTAAATTTAGATCCTCGATATCTGTTCTGGCTTGAGAAGCAATGAGATTGGCGCTGGCGTTAAACGGCCGGCTTAGAGCATTGGGAAGACTAGCCCCGCTGGCCAGGGCGGATAGATATTCGGCGAGATTCTGGCCATCGACGGTCAGTTTCCCTTTGATTTGCGGATCTTTGGTTAAATTTGTTACGGCCCCGACGAGCCGCGTTTTCACGTTCCCGGGTATAACCGTTAAATCGACATTAAAGGGCAGGGTCCGGCCCTGAACCAGGGAGCTGATATTTACCGCAAAGCTTAGCGGAATGCCCCTGACCACAGCACTGCCCGAGCTCTCCATGGGCCCGGTCAGGGATTGCAGGACAAACCGGCCGTTGAGGTTTTCAATTCGCTCTGTCGTGCCGCCTATATTATCGATCAACGAAACGAACCCTTTTTCGATGACGAAATTGTCGACCCGGACGGCCAATCCGCCGACCTTGCTCTCGCCTGTTACGGTGTTCTTTAAGGCATCGAAGGAAAACTGCTTGGCGGGCGATATCTTTACATCTCCCGTATTGTTAGCGGTCGGTTTTTTTGCCGAAGGCGGCGCGAAACTCATATTGTTCCGGCCGTCTGCCAGTATTTCCAAATTGACCACCGGCTTGATCAGTTTGACCGCCTCTATCAGAAGATTGCCGCCCAATAACGGCGCTAGGGCTATCCTGATTTCCAGCTTCTCCAAGGCGATCATATCAGCATTGGAGGTACCCTCGATATTGGCCAGATGAACATCATGAACAACCAAAGCCGGTGACGGCAACAAGGTGACCTTGATATCCCCCCGGATTTCCAAGTCACGGCCGGTGGCCGATTTAGCTTCGCTGGTTACTAGGTCTTTATATTCGTTCCAGTCGACAAAATTCGGCGCCGCGATCAGGGCACCCACAACCGCGATGACCAGGAATAGAAATCCAAACAGAAGTTTTTTCAACTTAATTTTCTTTCCAAACTGCGGCTCAACATTGAACCGGAAATAATGTCCCTAATTAACCATATGGTCCCATAGATAGCCATACAGAATGGCCACAACGAATGCCAACTAGGGAATATCGAATTTAACGGCACTCCTACTGCAAAAGTTTTGTGGAGTATCGCCAATCAGTATTGTTAAGATTGATCCCAGAGTATATCGTGAATTACGATATGACATCGGCGTGACGCCTTTAAAAGCCCGTCACCGTCTTCCCATTTGACCCCGAACTTCCGCATCAGAATTATCAATAGCGGAAATTCGACGCCCAATCGATAAGGATTGAGTCAAGGTGAGCATTGCTTCCATGCCCTTTCAGTTATTTACTGGAGCGTTCAGTTTGAACGATGTGTGCCGCCTGATATGACAACTTCCGGTCTCCTTTCCTTTCTAGCGTCCCACGGTATGGGCCGCGCGCTCCGGCACCGCAATTTTGCCTATTACGCCATTGCCGGATGGATTTCCAATATCGGGCTGTGGGTTCAGCGGACAGCAGTTTTCTGGCTGGTCTGGGAACTGACCGGGTCTTGGGCGGCGCTTGGGGGCATCGCTTTCGCCGAAGCCGTTTCGACAATGTCGGTCATGCCTTTCGCCGGCATCATTGTCGACCGCACCAACCGCTTGATATATGCACGCTTCAGCCAGGCATCATTGATGATCATCGCGGCCCTGTTTACCGCCATGTCGGCGTTTGATCTCATCAATATTTATGTCCTTTATATCCTGATGGTGGTGCAGGGCATTGCCGAAGGCTTTTGGACACCCGTGCGTATGGCCATGCCACCAAGTCTGGTCCCGCGCGAGGATTTAGCGCCGGCGCTGGGCGTGACTGCAACGTTTTTCAATCTTGCCCATATTATCGGTCCGGCCATCGGCGGCGGCCTTATTGCTTTGCTGGGTGTCACCTGGGCGCTCGGATTCAACGCGGTGAGTTTCATTGGCTATTTCGCAGTGTTGTTTATGATCTCGTTGCGATTCACCGGCAAGAAAGAGAAAAAACAGTCGAGTATCGCAACGGAGTTCAAAGAAGGCCTCCTCTATATCGGTCACACGCCGGGTCTGGGATACTTTCTCCTGCTAGCGATCTCTTTCAATGTCTGCCTGCGCTCCTTCCGCGATCTTTTTGCTGGCATCTCAGATGGCGTTTTTGGTATGGGGGTGGAAGGGTTGGCGATTCTGAGTTCTTCCTCCGGCGCCGGCGCCATGATCGCAGCCTTGGTGATGGCCAATTTCGGTAAAGTTTCCGGCTTGGTCCGGCGCATCATGATCTGTCTGATCATCGCCGCCGCCGTACAGATTATATTCGCCGTTACGGACATTTTCTGGGTCTCTGTCGCCTGCGCCGCCTTGATGAGCGCCTGCGCCACGGTGGGCGGTATTGGCGGGCAACTCGTCGTCCAGACCGCCATTCACGGGTCAGTGCGCGGACGGGTGATGAGTATCTGGGGCATGGTTTTGAGAGGCGGACCTTCCTCCGGCGCATGGATGATCGGCATGTTAGCTGGATTTACCGATTTTCAGATAGCCCTGTTGTTAGCAACGGCTGTCTTTATCGTGGCCTGGGGCTGGTTTATTCGTAAAACCGATTTCATGGCGTCGAGTTTGGAACTTTCGCCTGATGAGCGGGAGAAGATCAAGCGCTAATTCTTCCGGCCGAAACCACCGCCGCCCGGTGTTTTAATAACGATGACATCGCCTGGATTCATGGCCGCCTGATCGGTCGGACCCAACACTTCCTTGGACTCCTCTTTTTTCCGTCTTTTTGCAGTCTTTTTGCGCAAAATAAATGTTTCGCCCGGCTTACCGAACTGGCCTCCAGCAAGGCCGAACGGCTGATTAAGGCGGGAGCCGGATAGAATTGCCGCCGTCATATTTTCTTCGAACCTGAGCCTACGGACAACGCCATCGCCGCCGGCATGAAGACCAACCCCACCAGACCCTTTTCTGAGCCGGAATTCCTCCAGTATCACTGGAAAACGCCATTCCAGGACTTCTGGATCGGTTAATCTGGTATTGGTCATGTGGGTGTGTACAGCGCTGGCCCCGTCAAAATCCGGACCGGCGCCCGCACCGCCACAAATGGTTTCATAGTACTGATAACGGTCATTACCGAAGGTAAAATTGTTCATGGTGCTCTGGGAAGCCGCCGCTGCTCCAGTCGCACCGAACAAGGCGCTGGTGATGGCCTGAGAGGTCTCCACATTGCCGGCGACAACCGCCGCCGGATATTTGGGGTCAAGCAGCGAGCCATCGGGAATTATCAAATCGAGGGGCTCCAAACAGCCGTCATTGAGAGGAATGTCGTCCCGCACCAGACAACGGAATACATAGAGCACCGTCGCCCGGCAGACTGCCTGGGGCGCATTGAAATTGGTTTCTGACTGTCCCGACGTGCCAGTGAAGTCGATGGCGGCCCGGCGGCTTTGCCGGTCAATGCGGATCGCCACTTTGATGCGGCTGCCGTTATCCATGGCATACTCGAATTCCCCATCGGGCAAGGTATCCAACACCCGGCGTACGGATTCAGCAGCATTGTCTTTAACATGGCCCATATAGGCGTTGACCACATCAAACCCGAATTGACCAACGATGCGTTTTAGCTCCTGGACCCCTTTTTCATTGGCGGCAATCTGGGCTTTGAAATCGGCGAGATTCTGCGCCGGGTTCCGCGCCGGATAATCCCCACTGGCCAGCAATTCAAGCAGGGCCTGTTCTCGCATGCGCCCGTTTTGCACCAGCAGGAAATTGTCGATCAGGACCCCTTCTTCCCCCACTGTCCGGCTGTCCGGTGGCATGGAGCCTGGCGTCGTGCCCCCGATATCCGCCTGATGACCGCGCGAGCCGACAAAGAAAAGAAGTTTGCCGCCGCCTTCGTCGAAGACCGGCGTGATAACCGTGACGTCCGGTAGATGGGTGCCGCCGTTATAGGGCGCGTTAAGAGCATAAACCTCGCCCGGTTCAATGGTTTTCTTTCTCTCGCGGAGAACGACGCGCACACTTTCCCCCATGGACCCCAAGTGCACCGGCATGTGGGGCGCATTGGCGATAAGGCCACCTTCGGCATCAAATATAGCGCAAGAAAAATCAAGCCGCTCTTTAATATTGACTGAGCTTGCCGTATTGGCCAGCACCGCCCCCATCTGCTCAGCGATAGACATAAAGAGGTTGTTGAATACTTCGAGCATAACCGGGTCGGCTTCAGTGCCGATGGCGAAGGAGTGAGGCCGCGCCTCGATGCGGATCAGGATCATATGACCTAACTGACTGACCTTTGCCTGCCAGCCGGGTTCTACAACTGTTGTTCCATTTTCTTCTATGATCACGGCTGGACCGTCGATTTGATCATTTTTTCCTAATGCGCGGCGGCTATATACAGGAGCATCTCTGGTCTCTCCGTTAAGATAGAGCGATACCTGTTCCAGGGGTGCCGCTTTGGCGTCAGAGCCTTGCGCTAATGCCCTGTCCACCACTTTCTCTGTTGCCCCAACCCCTTCGACCGCAAGGGCTTCCACCACCAGTTCCCGACCGGGATCGGTAAACCCGAAGCGACTTTTATGCAGGTCGGCGAAGGATTCTTGTAGGGAGAAATAATCGCCGAAGGCAATCGCCAGAGCCGTATCAGTACCCGCATAGCGGAGGTGTACCTTTTGATGAACGTTGATGTCACCTAGCGCGATGCCCTGGTCAATAAGCTGCGATCGGGCTGACTCTGAAAGCACTTCCAGTTTGTCAGACAGTTTCGGGACCAGACGCTTCGTCAAGGGTGCCTCGACGGCCGCTTCCTCCATCACCCGGAGTTCAGCCAGCCCCATTCCGTAAGCCGACAAAACACCAGCCAGCGGATGAATGAAAATGGTTTCCATGCCCAAAGCGTCGGCCCCCCGGCAGGCGAGCTGGCCGCTGGCACCGCCGAAACAGGCCAGGGCGTAGTCGGTAACATCGTAGCCCCGTTGGATGGATATCTGCTTAATGGCGTTGGCCATATTCTCGACGGCGATTTTGAGAAAGCCTTCTGCCGTCTCCTCTTCGCTCAAACCCGTCTCCGTAGCCAGGTCAGCAAACTTCTCTGCTACCACATCCCCGTTCAAGGGTTGATCTGCCGTGGCGCCGAATACTTTGGGAAAATATCCTGGCTGAATACGGCCCAGCAAAATATTAGCGTCGGTGACGGTCAGGGGGCCACCGTTGCCGTAGCTGACCGGCCCCGGATTGGCGCCGGCGGACTTGGGACCAACCCTGAACCGCGCCCCATCGAAATGCAGTATGGAGCCGCCGCCCGCCGCCACCGTATGGATCTGCATAATGGGGGAACGCAGACGCACCCCCGCCACGTGGGTTTCAAAGGCGCGCTCAAACTCCCCGGCATAGTGGGAAACATCGGTGGAAGTGCCCCCCATGTCAAAACCGATAATTTTTTCGAAACCTGCCATGGCAGCTGTGCCCACGGCCCCGACCACGCCCCCCGCCGGACCCGATAGGATACTGTCCTTGCCACGAAAACGCCTAGCATCGGTCAGTCCACCATTAGATTGCATGAACATCAAGAGGGTTTCCCCCAGCTCTCCGGCTACGTGGTCCACATAGCGCCTAAGGATAGGTGACAGATAGGCGTCCACGACCGTCGTGTCGCCTCGGGACACCAATTTCATCAAGGGACTAACCTCGTGAGAAATCGATATCTGAGAAAAGCCAATGTCAGCGGCAATGGCCGCCACCTCCTGTTCGTGTCCGGGAAAGCGGTAACCGTGCATCAACACAATGGCTACCGACCGCAGACCCGCATCAAAAGCTTCCTGCAATCCACTCCGGGCATCTTGTCGGTTCAGCGGCGTCAGCTCCTCCCCCGTCGCAGTGAAGCGTCCCTCTACTTCCAGAATCTGGCAATAGAGTTGTTCCGGCAGGTGTATATCTAGAGCGAACAAATCAGGCCGGTTTTGATAACCGATACGGAGAACATCACCGAATCCCCGGTTGGTGACCAGCAGTGTGGGCTCGCCTTGCCTTTCCAATAGCGCGTTGGTAGCGACCGTCGTCCCCATCTTGACCGCCTGGATGGCCTTCGCGGGAATCGCATCTTCCGAGGATAGGCTGAGAGCCCGTCTGATCCCTTCTACCGCCGCATCATCATACTGGCCGGGATTTTCCGACAACAGCTTTGACGCCGCCAGCGACCCGTCCGGACGCCGCGCCACAACGTCCGTGAATGTCCCGCCACG
>PVBE010413105.1_pt1 | contig 31451 bp, 25 predicted proteins | sample 1631181 | NCBI WGS metagenome assembly PVBE01 (sample SAMN08397723, study PRJNA350692) | Marine metagenome, whole genome shotgun sequencing project. | isolation source: water | place: Pacific Ocean | collected 2012-04
CCCGTGACCTCCCCTGTCTCGAGGTCATATTTCAGTAACCAGACAAGATCGTCGCCGTCCCCCCAAACGAGATTTGACTCTCCTGGAGAAGCGATCGCAACCGTCCCGGAAGAATCCCCACTCGGGCGACAAGCAAGGGCATCCTCATCGATGTGACCAATCGAATTAAAATGAGTTACAGTTCCGCTATTCGTATTGAAAAACGAAACACGTTCATTTCCATTATTCCAAGTCGTATCCGTACCTGCCGTAATGATCGCAAAAACTCCAGGCTGAAGTTCCACCGGCTCCCCAGACAGAACGGTCGAAAACCCACCTTCTCCAGATATCTGGCTTACCTGGAAATTTTGCGTACTAAAACTGGTCGCTTCTATGGTGACCAGGGTAAGCAGATCATCAAAGGTGTTCGAATCTCCATTCGGATTTTCCCGGATCAGCAGAGCCTTTTTCGATCCCGGTCGGCCGTAGGCACGTTGAATAATATCCGAGATAGGCATCGAAAGGGTTAGATACGACCCAACATCGTATCGAATCAATTCGTCATTTGATTCATTAACAAAGATGATATCGTTGTCATCATGCTCAGAAGGTTCCGAAAGAGATCCGATCGTGAATCCAGTATGGGTGGTTAGGCTTCCTAAAGTGGAGATCCCGGAAACAACAATAGTGAAAAGCGGGGTTTCTCCTGCGGAAGTAGCAATTTGAAAACTGTCCGTATGATCATCGGAAGGAGGATTTGTATTCGTTGGAGTCTGGCCGGTAAATTGGATGATAACCGTAATAAATTCCTGCGGAAGAAGTTCTACAGGATCAATGGGGTAACTCAACAATTTAAATGGAATCGTGGCGAGAGGATTAACCGGAAACGTCACGGTACTTTTCAACTGTCCGGTATTCGTAATAACAAGAGGGACTTCACGGACGTAACCAGGCAAACTAGAACCGAAATTGACTTCGGTCATCGTAACGGTGATATGTTCAAGAGGAGGCGCGTTATCGGTATTTTTCGCCCGACAACCCGCACCGAGGATCAAAAATAGTATGATTAGTTTTCGCAAAGGCAACACCCCACCCTGTATTGAATGTATCGGCGTTTCCCCGGGTAGATCTGATGGCACCCCTAAAGAAAAGTGTAGCTCATTATCGCCTGGAAAATGTGGCTTTTCGGGCGGTTTTTCGCATCTTTTCCAAATCGTCCGGGGAAAAGCCCTCTCCAAGGGCGACTTTGTACTCATTTGTCAAATCGATCCCAAAAATAGCGGGATCATCGGTGTTCAAGGTAATCTCCAGACCCGCCTCCCACATTCGGCGCAGACGACTCTTCCGAACCACCGCCGTGGAAAGGTTACTCGTGGGGCAGACCTCAAAAACGATTCCCCTCTCCCGGGACATCCGGCAAACATCCGGATCATCCAGCACCCGAATACCGTGTCCAATCCGGGCCGCCCCCAGCTTTGTAATCGCTTCTTTTACGTTTTCAGCCCCACCCGCCTCTCCGGCATGAATGGTGATCCCTAAACCAGCTTTCCGGGCTTTTTGAAACATCTTGTAGTAAGGACCGGCCGGGAACGTCCTTTCGTCCCCCGCAAGATCCATCCCCACAAAGGGAAGATCCAATGCGGCCGTCAGGGTGGGTTTATTCACCTCTACGGGAAAATGGCGAGCGATCGTCGCGATGAACCGAACCCGCATCTGGTGAAAACGAGCCTCCCGGGACGCCGCATCCATAATCCAGCGGGCAACCCGCGTCGGATTTTCCCCACTTTTGGCCGAGAAGCCTGCAGGACTGAATCGCAGTTCCAGGTGGTCTATCGAATCACGAGCCGCATCCTCAACCGCTTCCCGCGCCACACGCTCTATCGCGTCACGATTCACATAGACTTCCCGTAACCTGGGAAAGATCTTTAGGAACTTTGAAAAACCCCTCTCCCCCGGTTTCATCATGGCCGAATAGAGAGACAAGTGGTTCATCCTCATCCCCGATTCCCGGGCCAATTCCAGGAAGGTTTGCGGACGAACGGTCCCTTCCAGATGGCGATGTAATTCCACCTTCGGTAAGGATCTTATTGCGGATCGATCTGTACGAGAGCTTCGCCGAGAGCCCACTCTACGTCTCCTCCACAAATGACATCCTGAATCATAGACAAGCCGAGATCCCCAGGTGTGATCGTCCGATCCGCCCCTTGAAGACTCTCCTCGAGAAGCCAAACCCCGTCACTTCGTAGCCGAATCTTTCTTGATCCAGGAAGCCGTTCCAGTACCTTTCCTTCGGAATCAAAGAGAGTACACGACTCTCCGGCGACCGCAATCCGTCCATCAAGAGCATCGATCTGATTCGAAACAATTCCCACTCTGCGAGAGTAATCGATACGAGGAACCGTTTGGTGGTCGATCCGTTGAACCAAACCGTTACGAAAGGCCACAATCAGATCTTTTCCGGAAACCGCCAACGAAAGAATCTGATCGAGGGTAAATCCATAGGTGGCATCCAATTTTCCATCCGGGGTATATCTTCGGACGATCCGATCCCCGGAGGGCCGCCCCAGAATGAGACCCCCTTCTTCATCCACAGCCAAGGGAAAAGAATCCGAATGAGGGATATCGATGGAGGCAAGTTCATTCCCCATGATTTCGAACAGTCGCCCCGCTCCCCCCACATACAGGCGTAAACCGGCTACTCGATGGAGATCGCCTTCGAATTCAATCCGGGTCACTCGGCGAGCGACTCCACGACCATCGCAATGCCTTGGCCTCCACCGATACAGGCGGAGGCGATTCCGTACTTCGCGTTGCGTCGCCGAAGTTCATAGAGAACGGTCAGGATCAAACGAGTGCCGGTCGCCCCAAGGGGATGACCGAGCGCAATGGATCCTCCGTTGACATTACATTTCGAGCGATCGAGTTCGAGATCTTTTTCACAGGCGAGGTATTGCCCGGAAAACGCCTCGTTAATCTCAAAGAGATCGATCTCGTCCTGTTTGAGCCCTGCGATATCGAGGGCTTTTCGAATCGCAGGGGCAGGTCCAATCCCCATGATCTCGGGAGGAACTCCAACAGCGGCAAAGCTCGCAATCCGGCCAATCGGTTTCTTTCCCGCCTCACGAGCGCGATTCCCGGTTGTCACAACAAGGCAGGCCGCACCATCCACGATTCCACTCGCATTCCCGGCCGTCACCGTCCCCTCTTTCCCGAAGGCGGTCGGTAATTTCGATAGAATTTCAAGACTGGTATCCGGCTTGATATGGTCATCGGCCGTGACTTCCATAGTCTGTTTCCGCTTCTTCACCGAGACCGGAACAATCTCTTCTTTGAAAAGACCCGCTTTGACCGCTCGAACACCCTCCTGGTGGCTCCGGAGAGCATATTCATCCTGCGCTTCCCGGGAGATTCCATATTTTTTTGCCACATTGTCGGACGTCTGCGCCATGAAAAAGTCACAGTAAGGATCCAGCAGGTTCGAAAAGAGCGAATCTTCGATCTTCATATTCGCGCCAAAACGAACCGCCTGGCCCCGAAGGCCCCGGATCAGATGCGGAGCCTGGGACATATTTTCCATTCCGCCGGCAAGAATCCAACCCGCTTCACCGGTCTGAAGGAATCGTGCCGCCATAGCGACACTTTCCACCCCAGAACCACAAAGCCGATTTACCGTTACAGCGGGAGTTTCAACGCGACATCCAGATTTCAGAGCCACATGCCGGGCTCCGTAGATACTATCCCCGGCCGTCTGCATCGCATTTCCCATGATACAATGGTCGATGAGCTCTGCAGAAACTCCGGCCTTTTCGAGAGCCCCCTTTGCGGCAATGGCCCCAAGTTCATTCGCGGAAATATCTTTTAAATGTCCATACTTGGGCGTTCCAGAATATTCCGCCCAGGCCGTTCTCGCTCCATCAAGAATGACGATATCATCCGCCATGATTATTCATCCTTTCCTTTATAGATGTCTTCCAACAACCTCTTGGCTTTCTGTAAAAGAGGCCGGGGAACTTCCAATCGAAAACCTTCGCCCTCTGGACGAGCCTTTGCACGTTCCTCTTCGGAGAGGGTCTTATATTTTTCATCATTAATAATGACCGCACCGATTCCCCGTTCACGAAGAAGATCCCGTATGCGCTCTGCAGCGAGGAGATCCTGCACCGTGAGTATCCGTACCCACGTCTCCCCATCAAGAAGGTCATCATTTGAATTGCTCATTTTCCCTCAAATGTTGCTTTTCGTTTTTCAAGGAAAGCCTTCGTTCCTTCCCGCATATCCTGGGTCGAAAAGCAAAGGCCGAAAAGGTCAGCTTCCATTTCGAGCGCCTCTTCGAGGGGGATATCACAACCGCGATCGACCGAATCGAGTGTAAATCGGACCGCCACAGGCCCTACCGATAATATTTTCCGAACGAGTTTGTTCGCTTCCGGAAGAAGATCTTCCTTCGAGACAACCCGATTGACCAATCCAATCCGGTAGGCTTCTTCGGCCGAAACAGGATCCCCGATCAACAGAAGTTCCTGGGCTCGACCGCGTCCCACAAGGCGTGTCAGTCGCTGCGTTCCACCAAAACCGGCGATCACCCCCAGTTTTACTTCCGGTTGCCCCAAACGGGCATTATCGGAAGCAATACGAAACGTACACGCCATGGCGAGTTCGCACCCTCCTCCGAGAGCAAAGCCGTTGATTGCAGCAAGGATCGGTTTTCCGAGGGTTTCCATCGTACGCGTAAGCCGCTGTCCTGCCCGGGCGCGGTCTCGTGCGGTCACGGAGTCGAGTTCCGCCAACTCACCAATATCCGCCCCCGCAATAAAGGCCTTCTCCCCCGCACCCGTAAAGATGATTCCTCCCACCGATTCATCTTCACCGAGAGACTCAAAGGCTTTCTGCAATTCAAGAATGACCGCTTCGTTTAAAGCGTTCATCTTGTCAGGGCGATTGAGGGTAAGCGTCGCCACCCTGTCCTCCTTCTCGAGGATCAGGTATTGATAATCCGCCACGGGTCTTCCTCCCGGTAGTTATTCAACAACGATCCGAATGCGGACCAGTTCCACATCCTTACGGGGGCGATCATTGTTCTTGTCCACATCCACCCGTCCCAGGGTCTTGAGGAATTTCGTCTTGTCGTCTGAAGAAACACGGCCGACCACCGTAAATTTTCCATCCAAAGTAGGGATCGTCCCGAGGGTGATAAAGAACTGAGAACCGGTATACCCGGTCTTTTCAAATCCAGCGATCGACAGAGTTCCCGGCATATGCTTCTCGACCTGTCCTTCGGCTTCCGAATCGACAGCATATCCCGGCCCCCCAATACCTAGACCATAGGGACACCCCGACTGAATCCAACTTCCCCGGATGACTCGATGGAAAATCATCCCGTCATAAAAACCGCTGTTCGCCAATTGAATGAAGTTGATCACATTGAGAGGAGCCGCCGTTGGCAGCAATTGGAAGCTTACCGCTTCCACCTTCTGATCCTTCGGGTTGCGGATTTCTACAATGGCGGAGAGATGGTCCCCCCGGCTACTCTTTCCAACCGATACCCTGGTAGAAGAGGATCGTACTTCCGCATCCCCTCCCCGATAAATTGCCGTAATTTCGACATCCCCAACGGCAACGGCCGGGACCCGTACGAACAGGTTCACCGCGTTCCCTTTCTTGAGGGTAAAGACGGGAAGGGAAAGCCTCTCTGCAACATGGGGATCCGTCTGCGTTCGAGTGTACTGAAAAGGAGCCTTCGCTTCTGGAAGCAATATTTCCAGTGAGAGCGAGCGCTTCTCCAGTAGGAGAGATGCGACTTCCTGATCACGATCTCCCCCATTCTTCAGGGAGATCTCCAGTTGAATATTTTCACCAAGCCCCACCTCCGCTTGATCCGATTTCAGCGAAAGTTCCAGAGAACTGTTTGCCGTCGTAGCCGAATCCTGACAGAGAAAACCGAGCAACAAGCCGAGAGAAAGAATCATCTCCATGGGAAACTCCTCAATTATCCTTGGATCGAAGTTGAATCGAACGAATTACAATATCTTCTTTGGGGCGATCTTGATGATGAACGCGACAATGTTGGGTCGGGTTTGCGGGAAGAACCTGCCCACACTTTGCACAGGGACTGTGATCGGACTCGGCAGATGAGATTGCCTGAAGCACATCGATCCCTTCGACCACATGCCCAAACAGGGTATATTTTCCATCCAGCTGCGGAGCAGGTCCCAAAGTGAAGAAAAACTCGGTGGTCGCACTGTCAATCCCGTGCCCTCTTGACATGGAAAGACTTCCCTGCTGATGTTTGCGGGGCCCGACTTCCAGGGGAACGGGTAAAATTTTCTTCTCGGAATCCTCTTTCCGCACCTCAATCATGTACCCGGGAACCACACGAGTTAGAGGAACATCTTTATAAAAACCACTTCGAGAAAGAGACAGAAAATTGAGCACGTTTTGAGGTGCGATTTCGGGAAAGAACTCCACCACAAGACGACCCGCAGTCGTTTCCATAATCGCCTGCCATTCCCGAATCACATACACATGCAGTTCACGGGAAACCAGATCCTGGAAGTACCATCGAAGTACGTATAATCCTTCCTTCTCGGCATCCACAAGTAAGAGGGAGGAAACATCGATCTCCCGTCCCACGAACCCCTTTTTTCCAAGTTTATGCCGACGCATGACTTCCCGGAGTTTCCCGGGAGCCTTTAGAACGCGGCCCTGAGGATCCCGAATTTCCAGCCCGGCCAGATAATCAACCGGTTCATCAAGGGAGATTTCCGTTTCCGTTGCATTTACCATCGTAAATCGAACCGGCATGGGGCGCCCAGGGACGAGCGTCGTACCGATCGATTCAATCTGCAATTGTACCCTGGGTTCGGTGGGAACCTCTTGACAGAAAAGAAATACAGTAAAAAGCCAGAGCATCACGATCCCTATTTATTGTAGGTATAAAATCCTTTACCTGCCTTCTTCCCATACATTCCAGCAGCCACCATTCGGCGCAAGAGAGGGGGTGCGGCATATTTTGGGTCATGGAACTGATCGAAGAGAACATCCATGATATAAAGAGTCGTATCCAACCCGACAAAGTCCAATAGCGTTAGAGGCCCCATCGGAACCCCGGTCCCCAACTTCATCGCGGTATCAATATCCTCCACCGTTGCCAGGCCCTGTTCGACCGCCCGAACCGCCTCGCAAAGGTAGGGCACCAGAAGAAGATTCACAATAAACCCGGGAGTATCCTTCGCGGTCACCGTGACCTTGCTGAGAGATTCAATGAAAGCGCGGGAACGATTATACGTCTCTTCGCTCGTAATCTCTGGCCGTACGATCTCGACCAGTTTCATGATCGGAACCGGTTGCATGAAATGAATTCCGATACATTTATCGGGTCTCCCCGTGGCTGATGCGATGGCTGTAATCGAAATACTCGACGTATTGGAGGAGAGAATCGCTTCCGGCTTTACGACCTTGTCCAGTTCGGCAAAGACAGCCTTCTTCGCCTCGAGATTCTCCACGATCGCTTCGATAACGAGATCACAATCCGCGAGATCCTTTATCAGAGTGGTTCCGGAAATATTCCCGAGAGTCGTATCCATCTCTTCCTGGGAAACCTTCCCGCGCTTCACTCCCGCAGCAAGAAAGCCCTGAATCCGGTCGAGACCTTTTTCCAGGAAATCCTCGCTGACTTCCCGGACAATCACCTGAAAACCCTTCTGTGCAATCACCTGTGCAATCCCGGACCCCATGAGACCGCACCCGATCACGCCAATCTTTTTTATACTCATGAAAAACCTCTGAAATGGATGTGCGGAGATCCTACACATTTCACGGAAAACGCGCAAGGATCCCCCCCGGGGGGAGAAGAGGACAAATTTACCGCTCAAAAGCGATGGCCATACCGAGCCCACCACTCACACAAAGAGTCGCCAGGCCTCGATGAGAATCACGCTTCTGCATCTCGTGCAAAAGAGTAACCACAATCCGTGCTCCCGTCGCTCCGATAGGATGCCCCAGGGCGATCGCCCCTCCATTCACATTCGTCCGTGACCAATCGTATTTTAATTCCCGATCACAGGCGATCACCTGAGCGGCAAAAGCCTCGTTGACTTCCATCAGGTCGTAATCCTTGATCTCCCAACCGGTGCGGTCCCGGAGTTTTTGAAAGGCGGGGACCGGTCCCAACCCCATCCGAAAAGGATCGAGTCCCGCCACGGAACTCCCGGCGATACGCGCCAACGGGGTTCGACCCTCCAATTTATCTTCCGCCATAAGAACCAGCGCGGAACCTCCATCCGTTATCCCGCTGGAATTTCCTGCATGAACCGTTCCGTTCTTTCGAAAGACGGTGGGGAGTTTGGCAAGAGATTCCAACGTAACTCCATCTCGCGCATGCTCATCAATATCGAGAACCTTGTCCCCTTTTATGGGCACCGAAACAATCTCGGAATCAAAACGCCCTGCTTTTCGGGCCGCTTCACAGCGCGTTTGGGACTCTACCGCATATTGATCCTGTTCCTCTCTCGAAATTTTATAATCATCGGCAAGGGTTTCTGCCGTTTGCCCCATCAAATCTCCACAGAGAGGACAGAGGAATCCATCCCGATACATCCCGTCCACCAATTCCCCGTGCCCGAGACGATAGCCAGTACGGGCTCCATCAAGGTAGTAAGGAGTACGAGACATCGCTTCCATGCCTCCGACGAGAATGGTATCGGCCTCGCCACAGGCAATCGATTGAGCCCCAATGGTGATGGCCCGTAGGCTCGACGCACAGGCCTTGTTAATGGTCATCGCAGGGACGGTATCAGGAAGGCCTGCTTTTCGAAGGACTTGTCGAGCCGGATTAGGGCCGTTCCCGGCCTGCCGACCATGCCCAAAAATAACTTCGTCGATATCCGGATTCCCCGCATCCTCCAGCGCAGCCCTCGCTGCAAGAGAACCCAATTCAGGAGCCGTTTTCTTTTTCAGAGACCCCAGATAGCGACCGATAACCGTCCTTCGGGCCGATACGACAGCAACGTTTCTCATGGGAGGCACTCTATCACCCAAAGAATCGAAGAGTCAACATCCTGCTTGACTCCCCATGAATTCTGTATAGAATAAAGATACCGTTCCATCTGCCCGCACGTCTATCCTGTACCTCTATCTTGAGGAAAGGTTTTCAATGAAGAAGATCAGAGTGAATGATGTACTCCTGTCTATCGCACTTCTTGCCATCGTTGCTGCCGTTGGAATTCCCGGACTGATCCATTCCGACCAGGTGCGGAATGAACGAACAGCTTGTGCAGCCTTGGATGCCATTGTCGCTGCAGAAGGAAATTTCTATCACCAGGATCTCGACCGAAATGGAATTCATGACTATTGGAGTCGCGATATTAGAGGATTACAAGCCATCACAAAAGATCAACTCTCCCGAAAACTCGCCCTGGCCGATCGATCCCCGGTTCGGGACCCGGGAGAACAATATGAAAAGAGAAATCCGGAAGCCTATAGCGGATATTGGTTTCAAGCGGTGTCTGCCCAGGAAGACCGTTCTGGATTTCGGTATGCCGCCCTTCCCTCTCCATCCAGAGAGGGGGGGCAGTATGTCTTTCTGGTAGATGAATCGAGAAGATTGATTCGAAGAGATTATGGGGCGGATGTCGTCGGAACAGAACTCCCTCCGAACTTAACCCAGGTTTGGAACGGGGAATGGCCCTCCGAAAAAGAGTGTTCCGAAAAATGGACGAATACGCCTTAGGATTCCTGGAACCAGACCGTTTTCCACCCGCGAAGGACCACCGACAGGGAACTGAGGACATTCTCAAAGGAGGCATCTTTACGGGGAAAGAACTCGCCGACAAAAACCAAATGCCGAAGAGCGTTCCGATAGGATCGTTCACACTCTTTCTGATCCCCGTTTGAAGTTCGCTCCACAGTAGCCCGATCGGCCCAGGAAGTAGCCTCCTTCAAGTTTTGCGACAAGTCGAAAAGAAAAATTCTCTGCTCCCATCGTTTCAAAGGAGGCATCAATTCACTCGTACGAATTACCGGAATACGCTTTCGTAAAGCCTGCGCGATTTCCCTCCACTGTTCCCGGGCAAAGGGGAGAACTCCCGGTGAATCGGATAATGCCAGGTAGGATTCGGAAAGCGATTCAAGAATGTGCTCCAATCGATCGCGAGAAGAGGATCGATTCAGGGAGAGATGAACCGATTCAAAAATGCTCGCCACCTCCAAGAGGAGGATGATCTCAAGAAGGGGTTGACCCAGGGAACGAACACGAAGATCGGGTTTTTCCGCTTTGGTCAGAAATATCGAAGCGATTCGTGCCGCACACTCCCCTCTGGCCTCTTCCGAACTGACTTCGGAGAGAACAAGAAAACTTTGTCGAGCGGATTCCGCCAGGAGTACCGCCCCGGAATCTTCACCAAGCAAATATCGAAGGGAAGGAAATTGAGAATGAAAATCGGGAAGATCCACGATTTGGAGAGAAAACAACCGTTCGAAGATTCGAGCTCGTGCCAGGCAAGCTTCAAAGTCCATCCGCTCTTTGAGAGAATGAAGAAGGTTTGCATAAGCAAAGGCAGCTTCCCGCCGCTCCCCACGGGCCTCTAAAGCTTCCGCATCCACAAGAGAAATTGATTCGGGTCTGTTTTCTCCCGCATGACACCCGACGAGAAGAAGAAGAAAGAGAGCCGCAATCGTACGAATCACCATCCGTTTTTCCCCATCAGCTTTACAAATCGACATCCAAAAAGAACTTCCCTCTGAAGCCGCCCATTCAGTTTCGATACGATTTCCAGATTTTGCTCCGATTCGTTCCCAATAGGAATGACAAGCCGCCCCTCCTCTGAAAGCTGCTCTCCCAGAGCGGAGGGAAGGGAAGGCGCCCCCGCTGCGACGAGGATCCCGTCATAAGGAGCCTCCTCTGGAACGCCGAGAGACCCATCCGTTATCCACCCTCGAAAGGGAACCCCAAGGTCATCAAGTCGAACCCAGGTCGAATGAGCCAGGTCTCGAATTCGCTCCACCGTATGAATTACCGCTCCCAGGAAACCAAGGATCGCCGTTTGATATCCAGACCCGGTTCCAATTTCCAGGATTTTCATGCCGGGCGTCACCTCGAGGATTTCCGTCATATACGCCACCATGTATGGTTGAGAAATGGTTTGTTCATATCCTATGGAAAGAGGTCGGTCCTCGTAGGCTTGAGAGACCAGGTCCGGCGGAACAAACCGATGGCGCGGAACCACGCGGAACGCTTCCAGAACCCTCGGATCCTGAATCCCCCGCCGAACCAATTGATCGGCCACCATATTTTCCCGTTCCGTCTTATACTCCATCGATCCAATCCCAGACGAAAAACAACGACCGCCTTCAGAAACCGAAGCGTATCCCCAAAGGGGGAAAAAGAGCTCTGTTCCGAACCATATCTAGTGGAAACAGGAACCTCCACCACTCGCCGGCCGAGGCGTCCCGCTTTCAACAACAATTCTACCTCGACCTCGTATCGACTGGAATTGATTTCCAAATCCCGAAGAAGATCCGCCCGATACGCCCGAAATCCGGAATGGACGTCATACCATACGCGACCGGATACGAGGGAAAGAAGGACAGAACTCAGACCATTGCACCATCTTCTGAGTCCCGGCATCGTTGCCGTCCGCATCCTTTTTCCGATGACCATATCCGAGCCTTCCATGGCCGTAAGAAGGGCGGGGATTTCGGAAGGATCATGTTGACCATCCGCATCCAGCGTAACAATGAGATCGGCTCCGTTCTGGAGAGCCTCTTTGATCCCCGTTCGAAGAGCCGCCCCCTTCCCCCGATTCTCCGAGTGTCGAAGAATCCCTTCCCCCACCAGGTTTGTCCCATCGGTGGAGCCATCATCCACAACCACAGTGGAATCTACATATTGACCCGCCTGCCATTGAACCGATCGCACGGTTTGGGAGTCGTTATACGACGGAATGACAGCAACCGTCTTCATTCCACAGACTCATCATCCTCGAGGCGGCTTACACGTAATTTCAGGACCTTCAGAGTATCCTCGGTAATTTTCACCGAGTTATCAATCCGGTAGCCCACCACCCAGACAATTCGATCATGATCCGCTAAAATCGGAATCCGGTCGCGTAAAGGCTGTGGCACCTTGTGGTCGATAAAGAACTTCTTTAACTTACACGACCCCTTCCCCCCGAGAGGGGTAAATTGATCCCCTTTACGGCGAAGTCGGATACTAAGAGGCCCCTGAATTTTCTCGTAATCGATGATTTCTTCGGTGTAATCCTTGTTCCGGACATATTCCTTCAAACCAACTACTTTCCCCTCCTGCACTTGAGTTTCGATCTGCAGGTTCAGCTCTTCGATCACGGTAGTACCGGGAGTTTTCAGATTGATATGCGAAAGTTTCGGCGGAGGGGGAACTTCTTTTGGCCAATAAATTTTCAGGACATACGATTCCCTCCGAGCCTCCAACCCTTTTGGAAGCCGGATCGTTTTTGAATACCCGGTGGAACTACAGAGGGAAATCACCTCCAGATAGTGTTCAAAATTGAGATGAGGAAGAACCCCCACAAGAGTCTTCACGGCGCGATCAATCAGAAGGGTCTGAATGGCGGGAGGAAGTTTCGCAAACCCCTCTACATTGAAACAGACCTCATCTTCGCCCGACAACATCTTTGTATTTTCGTAGACCTCATGTGCAATTTCCCGCAGGAGCAGATAGAAGGAACTTGCGGTCTGTCCCAACTTTACCAAAGCCATCTTGACCCGGGGATTGAAATCTTCTTCCAAGGAGGGAAGCAGCTTATGACGAATTTTGTTCCGCGTGAACGTGGTATCGAGATTTGTCATATCGGTCTTCGAAGGAAGGTTTCGCTCATTCAAGAACGCTTCGATTTCAAACCGCTCGACCTCAAGCATCGGTCGAACCAGGAAAAGATCATGCTTTCGGGAGATCAGACGAATGGGAGACATTCCTTTCAGTCCCCGGAGACCCGTCCCCCTCAGGATGCGGTGCAGGATCGTTTCAGACTGATCATCCAGATTATGCGCCAGTGCGATCTTCTGAGCCTTGATCTTCATTGCGGTCTCATGCAACCATTGATGGCGAACATTCCTCCCCGCCTCTTCGGTCGATTGTTTTTTCTTCTCCCGGATTTTCTTCACATTAACCGTCGTTGTGTGAAAAGGCATCCCGAGTTTCTCGGCCAATCCCCGTGCGAAATCCTGATCTTCCGCACCCTCTTTCCCACGGAGACCGTGATTGATATGAGCCACGTGGATTTTCCAGTCCGCCTGCTGGATCTCATTAATCTCCTTGAGGGCATGAAGCATGACGACGGAATCAGGCCCCCCCGAGACCGCACAGAGAATTGTTTCTCCCTGGCGAATCAGGTCGTACCCCTCAATAGTCAAATAGACTTTTTTCAGCAGATTCATGGTCGCAATAATAACACGGATACCGGATTGAGGAATTGAAATGACAAATTTCGAAGAAAGCTATTTTCCGCTTTTCCGGCGACATTCTACCGGCCCCGAAACCTTCTGTTTTCCCATTATAGCCGACCAAACTCCTTTTAGATGGTTCGGACCGACCAGTTTCATCGTAATAGAGTAGGAAGAGCCTTGCTGTGTTCCCTGTATTTTCAGATTCGTCCCGTCAAACGTTCCCGCCACGGGTTGAACCATTTTCCGTTTATTCATCACCGTCGTTACGGCTCCGGTTACTTTCCCCTCTTTTAGCGTCAACGTTACAGAGAACGCCGATTTGATTTTAAACGCGGGGATCACCATGACACCCGACCAGGTACCCGAGATCGGATCTGGATCGTTCTTTTCCGTGTTTTTCTTTTCCGAGGGCTTCGTTTTTGTCACGGTGCCAACTACTTTCACGTCTCCTCCGCGGGAAGGAATGTGGGAGAAATAGGACGACTTCGCCTTATTGTAGAGGAGTTTCCCGTTGACAAAAGTCAGATCGACAAAAGTACGATAATCGAATGGATTTCCATCAAGGACGATCAGGTCCGCATCCTTACCCACTTCGATCGATCCGATTTGGTCGGAGACACCCAACATTTCAGCGGCGGTAATGGTAATAGAGGCAAGGGCCGTTTCTTCGTCGAGCCCCCCTCGCACGGTGAAAGCCGCTTCCAAAGGAAGATTCATTAAGTCTCGCCCCGCGATCCCCCCAATCGAAACACCCCCATCAAGAGTGATAATCGAAAATCGAACTCCCGCCTTGTGAAGGATGGCCGCCTGCTCAATGGAACTCCCGTTGAGTCGGTTTATATTCTCATCTACGGCCACACGATCCCGGGGCGTTAGAATACAGTAGGCCCCCGAGCGCCCGATCTTATCCGCAAGGGTCCAGCCTTCCACAACACCGGTAAGAATGCATCTAAATCGATAATCATTGATCAGTTCCAAAGCATCTTGAATTTGAGGTGCCGTACGAGCACTCATCCGTGCAATCGTCTCTCCCTTGAGAAGCTTGATATAGGAGTCGAGGCTTCCCGTGGAAGGAGCCTTTTCTCCTTTCTTCAATTTATTCCCGGCCCGCCTCTTCTCGTAGTCCGCGACTTTTTGAATCACCTTTTTGGCTTTCTCAAACTTCTCCCGGATCTGATACCGGCCGGATGGAGGAGCATTGACCCAACCGGTTAGATTTACACTTCCCGGCTCCAGGAGAGTCATTCCCTCCAGGTCTCCATAAGACATTTTGACCACAATGTTACTGGAACCGCTCGAACGGAAACGAAATCCGAAGAAGCCACCACTTCCCCTCGGATCCACAAAGGCCGAAGTAATTCCGGAGGCCAGAGCCAACTTGATATTTTCATCATAAGGGTCGAGAGAATCAGAAAGGGTTCCTGATCCGGAAACACCGAGACCGTACGATTCGACCGCGACGAATCCAGGAAGAACCCTTTTCCCGGAAACGTCATATCGCGTAGTCCCTTTGGGAAGAACCAGATCCATACCAATCCGATGAATTTTATCGTTTTTCAAGAGGACGGTAGCACCACGAAGGGTCCCCTTCGTCACGGTATAGAGATCCCCTCCTTCCAAAGCCACATACACAGGATCAGACTCCTGTGCCAGGGCGACAGAACCAAGGAAAAAAAAGAGTGAGAACCATCTCATGGGGTTTCCTCCGTGTGAACCACTTTTCCGTCGACAAGGACTTTGACCACCCGGGTCGAAAATGCGAATGGGTCTCCAGAGAGAAGAACCACATCCCCATCCTTCCCTTTCTCCAGACTCCCGATTTTTTTCTCGAGTCCGATCATTTCCGCCGCGTATAGAGTGAACGATTTTAGAGCCGTCTCTCTTGGAAGCCCAAACTTGACCATTTCTGCCATCTGGTGAAGAAAGGTAGAATAGGAGGAGGGGCGCATGACCAACTGCCCTCCCGCGAGACTGATTTCACCTGGGGCATTGATACGGGTTCGCGTATAGGGAAGAAAAGTCAGTTCCGGAGTCATCGCAATACGGTATTTTTCCTTCTTTACCCGATCGACCGCCTTGAACATGTTGGACTGACAAACATACGTTTTCCGGGGAGCCATGCCGGAGAATTCCTTCATCACTTGTTCCCAATGCGCCAGGTCAGCCGGAGAAGAGATCTCGATAATGCCGGGAAGATCCCCCTTCAGGAAACGTATGTAAACAAGGGTATTGGCATCCGGTTTCTTTGGAGCTTTGGGAGCAACAAGCGGTTTTTCCGGAGCCTTCTTCCCTTCTGCAGGTTTCTTCTCCGCCTCCCGTTTCTTCTTCTCCGCCTCGTATTTCTTCTTTGCTTCCAAATACCCTTTTTCTTCCTCGATATATTTTTTTGCCTTCCCCAAAACCGTTTTCAACATCTTCTTTGTAGAGGTTCCCCGAGACATCCGGATCCGAAGGAAAGCGCTCTTCTGAAGAACCATACCGGCCTTATCCGCCCACCGCATTTTTACCGCAAGACCCTGCCCCGAAACCGTTCCCTGGGAGGGATAAATGCCGAGGGTCGTAAATCCGTGCTTCGGCAAGGATTCCAAACGCCGGTCGGTCGGGTCGAATGAATCAAAAGCGAGAGTCCCGGGAGAATTCGATCCGGAAGAAGATTCACCAACGGAGGCAATCCGACTGTAGGGGGAAATAAATCCGGGAAGGGCGGTCAATCCTTTGCCCTCAATCACCGTTGCTCCCTCAGGTACAGAGACCTCTTTTCCGATTTCGATGATCTTCCCATCTCCGATGAGAATGTTTGCGATGGAAAGATCCTCCTTGCCAACCGTGATGACGCGAACGCCCGTAATGGCGATGATCTCCTTTGGGGGAGATTCCTTCTTCGGAGCCTCTTTTTCGGTAGCCGCCTGAATGAAAAGACTCACAAGCAGTGCGAGCATTTAATATCTCCTCTTGTCCCGGCGAAGATCGTACACGATCCGGCCGTTGATCATCGTCATCGTGACATACGAACGGATGTCGAAAGGATCTCCCGTTTTCAGAACGATATCGGCATCCTTCCCCACCTCCAGAGATCCGACCCGATGGTCCGCCATGACCGCCTGTGCCGGAACAATCGTCACTCCCGCGAGAGCTTCTTCGGCCGGCATACCAAGTCGGACCGCCATGGAGGCTTGAAACCAGAGGTCCTCTTGAGGCACAACGGGAGAATCTGTATTGATCGAGATTTTCTTTACCCCCCCCTGCCGAAACTTTGTGGGGATCCCGTCAAATCGGCCATCATATTTCTGATAGGCGAAGTCATAGATTCGAGGCCCAATATTGGCATGAATCCCCCGGCGGGCGATCTCTTTGGCTACCCGGAATCCTCCAAACTCTCCATGCGAAATAATCATGGGAAGTTTGTACTGGTCATGAAACATCCGTACGGTCCCCATCACATCCCGGGCATCGGCCGTATGGATAATCACCGGATACTTCCCCTGGAAAACTCCCCTCAATTTTTCGAGATCCGGTTCCACCACAGGAGGAATTTTCGTCAAGCCTTTTTCAAAATTTGACCACGACTCGTTGTACGCCTTCGCGCGCGTCAGCAAATGTCTCAGATTCCACCACATCCCCATCCGGGTCCGCCCCAGGTCACCGCCCCGCCTTTCCGGGTTCCAGGCCTGTGCCACTTTCACCGCGCCGGGAAACCGCACGATGAGCCCCCCCACCGTATCAGCACCGCCGGTCTTCATGAGGACGCCAAATCCACCCATGTTCGTACCGCTCCCCGGAATGTACAGGACCGTCGTTACCCCTCCCGCCCAGGCATTCTTTAGATTCTCATTGTTCGGTTGAATGGTTCCGAGCGTAGACAAACCAGGATTCGTCGGAAAGACCATATCATTCAGATTTCCCCAGGGACTTCCATTCCCCACATGGCAATGAAGGTCAACCATTCCCGGCATCGCCCATTGATTCCGGGCATCGATTTCAATCGCCCCTTCGGGGATCACCACTTTTTTACCGAGGGCGGCTATTTTCCCATTTCGGATAAGAAGGGTCCCATTATTGATCACCCCCTTCGTAACCGTAAGAATCTTTCCGACATGGAGTGCGACCACCTCGTCGGCTTTCGACTCCTGTGCCCAGGAAAGATTACCGGCCAGAAGAAAAATGGCGAAGATCCGAATCACAATCTTATTTCCTCTCGTATACAATTTTTCCATCCGCAATAACCGTCTTCACACGACTCTTCAGGTCAAAAAGATTTCCGGAAAGAATAACCAGATCGGCGGCTTTTCCCCGTTCGATCGATCCTAATTCATTCCCCACTTCCAGCATCCGGGCCGGATTCAACGTAAGCGCTTTCAAGGCATCAAAAGAGTCCATCCCATGGCGAACTGCAAACGCAGCGGTAAAAGGAAGCAGTTTTGTACCGGTCGTGGCACTGGAGTAGAAAGCGACCTGAATCCCCCGGGAAGAAAGACCTCCAAGAACGTTGATTGAGGCCCCTTCTTCTTCGGAAAGAAAATTGACGCCCAAAGCCACTGAAATCCGTTTGTCGAAGAGAAGTCGCGAAGTATGGATGGTCTCTTGAGATCCAACCAGGACAACGGGAAGACCAAATTCTTCCCGAAAAACTTTCGCCGCATTTTCAATCGAAGGATAATCACCGACACGAACAATGGCGGGAATCTCTTTTCGGAAAAGGGGGCGATACGATTCAAACCGATCGTCCTTCTTCGGTTTCTTTTCACTTCCCCCCTTTGCCGGGGACGCCCCCGAAGGAGAAGAGGGAGACGCCTTGCCTCCCTCCCGACGACACTCCACCGGTCCGTTCATCTCCTGCCCCTGGAACTTCACTTTCCAGGTCCCTTGCATGTGATCCGGACCCACCAGGTTCATCGTGATTTGATATTCCTGCCCCTGCTGGGATCCAGAGATGGAAAGAACCTTGTTTTGATAGGTCCCCGAAATCGGAACCCGGGAGGTCTGTCCCCGCATGGAAACGGATAACTCTCCGGTCACTCGCCCCTTTTCATGTCTCAAATCGACATGAAATTGAGCTTTGATTCCATACTTCTTTACAACAAGAGTTCCCTTCCATGTTCCTGAAATGGGATCCCCTTTCTTGGGAACGACCACTTTTGTTTTCGCAGGACTCTTTTTCTTTTCTTTTTGGGCCCGCTCCCACGCTTCCCATTGCTGATGATACCGCAACGCCGCTTTGAGTCTGTTGCGCATCGAATTTCGCTGCGCCGTTCCCCCTGAAATCGAAAATTTGTACGCGCCCACTTCTCGAACAACCCGGACACCATTCTCCGACACCTTTAAGAGACTACAAGGGCCCTCTCTGGAAGGAGAAAGAAGCAGGGAGGTCACTCCGCTTGAAACAATATTCTTGTACGCCTCATCCCGTAATTGAACAAACCGGGAGGGGGGAAGAGTGAGTTGGCTCGGAACGGAACGGCTCTGAGACCTGCTATTGACGAGAGATTCACGATCCTGGTCGAGATGAAAACCGAGATAGGAGGACATATCAATCATTCCGGGAATCACCACATCCCCGGAGGCATCAATCACCTTACTTCCCTCCGGGATCGACCGGCCTTTCCCGACGTACACAACCTTTCCATTCTCAATGAGAATCAAACCGTCCTCAATGACCCCCTCGGTGAGCGAGTAGGTTGTTCCCCCACGAATCGCCATCCGGTCCTTCCCCTTCAGGAGAGAACGATCTTCGAGGTAGACTTCGGTCCGGTCATCAGAGGCTTTCCGTTCAAAGACAAAGTTCCCCCGTACCATCACCCGATCCACTTGGGCTGCGGCATGAAAAGGATCCTCTTTTAAGAAAACCAAATCAGCGGCTTTTCCTTTTTCAATCGAGCCGAGAAGATCATCCACTCCCAGGATTTCCGCCGGAGTCAACGTAATGGAACGAAGAGCTCTTTCCTGAGAAAGACCCATACGGACGCTCGAAGCGGCAACAAAGAGAAGGTCCCGGCTATCCGCATCGGAAGAGGTGTCGAGCGCAAAGGAAACGCCCGCATCGGCAAGAATAGAGGCCGCCTCCGCATTCGGAAGCGCTTCAAATTCAGCCCGTTCTTCATCCGTGCGATACACCGTACGGGGAGAAACCGGAGCCTGAAGAATAACCGGAACATTCTGTTCCGAAAGAAAGTCAGCGACTTTCCACGCCTCCACCGCATCCACGAGAACAGGACGAATCTTCTGCTGAACACAAAAGAGAACCGCTTTCACGATATCATCCGCCGACAAAGCGGTAATAAATAAGGGCTCTCTTCCCGATAGGACCTCTTGAAAGGGCACCCTCTCCTCCGAATGGGCTCCCTTCCCTTCCCGCACCTCGGAAAAAATCCTCCGCAATTCTGCAAACTCCCCCATTCGCGTCCGGGGATATTGTCGTTTCGCCGGAAGAATTGGATTTTCTGCCGAAGGAGGAATGGGGGGGGTAAACAGATTCGGTGGATTCTTTACCGAGTCGCCCACAATCACATGGAGACCATAAGTCTCGGTCAATATTCGTTTTGATCCCGCCAGTTGCATGACGACCCCTTGCCCTACAAGGAGCCTCCTCGTTCCTGGCGCAACGTAGGCGGTCGTCACCCCTCCAGAAAGAAGCGCCCAATGATTCTGGAAATAGTCGATCCCATCTGCCGCACGAATCTCTGGAGCGATCGAACGAGGATCGGCCCCCTTCCCCGCGAGATACATCGAAGCGTCGATCACCCCGGGAAGGACGACCTGAGAAGAGGCGTCAACAACCTTGGCCCCCTCTGGAACCGCACTCCCCGGAAGAACATCAACGATAAATCCATTCTCAACAAGAATGACCCCCCGATCCATCGGAGGCCCCGAAACGGTGTATATTTTTCCACAGATAATCGCGACAAGATTGGATTCTTCCTGAGCCTCCGGTTGTTGAGGAAAAAAGGCCAACGCCAGGATAATTATCGCAAGGGTTCTCATGATCCTCCCGTTACTTGATCAAGTCGAGTACGCGCTTCAGTTTTTCATCCTTCGATCGTTGATAAACGATCTTACCGCCCACAAGGACTGAATCCACCCAGGTCATGGTTTCGAGGGGATCCCCGGTCAAAATAACCAGGTCCGCCGCCTTCCCCTTTTCAATCGAGCCAAATCGGTCATCCAAACCAAGTATTTGGGCTGGATATAGAGTTCCCGCCTTTAGAGCTACATCCCGGGGAAGCCCATATTTCACAGCGGTCGCCGCTTGATACCACATATAAGAAGTCCCAAATCGGGTGGGATTTGTCTGGTACGAGAATTTCACGCCCGCCTTCCAGAAGGCAATAGGAGCGATGCGAAGAACCTCATCATGTTTCTCCTCATCCGTTTCCCAATAGACAAGCGATGAATCAAGAATCACTTCCAGTTTCGCATCCGCAATTTCCTTCGCCGCTTTCCATGCATCCGGGCCCACCACCAGTTTCATCTTGAACGAAAACTGTTTCGAAAGATCGATCGCACGAAGAACACTGGAAGCATCGGGACAATAGACGAGAGCCCACATCTTGCCCTGAAGAAGGTTTGCCATGGCCTCTTTCTTGATATCGAGTTCCAGGTTCTCCTTTTTTTCTTTCTTCCCGGAGGCTTGGACTTCCCGTTTTTCCTTCAATTCCGCGATATGGCGAAGCATCGTTGAAAACTCTTTCCGAAGGGCGGCAATGTGAGACATTCGACTCTTCCCGGATCCGGGTTGAAGAGAGATTTTCATAAATAGATCAGGAGCCACCGCCATCTCTTCGACGGTCATTCCTACAGGATGGACGGCCATACTCCGCCCCCCGATCAAGGTTGCATTGCCGGGAGAAACGTTCAGAGTTGTAATTCCCTGACGAAGACTGTCTTCAAAAAAGGGAGAGGCCGGATTTATGGAATCGAATACCGAAACATACGGAACGCTCGGAACATTCTCATTGCCCCGATCCAGGCCACGTGAAGTATGCGCCTCAATCCATCCCGGCATAACCACCTTCGTAGAGGCATCGATCACCTCGGCATCCCAGGGGATCTTTACATTCTTCCCGACCGAGACAATCTTCCCATCCCGAATCAGAATCACCCCGGGAGAAATCTCTTTTCCCGAAATGGTAATGATCTTCCCCGCCTTGATCGCAACCGCTTTCTCCCGCGCCATCTCACCCGCATTCGATCCTGTAGATAACACCAGAAGAAAAGCCCCCAAAATCCAGGCCATCCGCATGCTCGCCTCCCTCAGAGTTAAATAATTCGTCATGATATCGATCGTCTTGCTCACACTATTTATCGAGGGAAAGTCCAAAGACCTTCTCTCCATTAATGTAGACCGCAGTAATTCGGGTTTTGAGATCGAGGGGATCTCCATTGAGGACCAGAAAATCGGCATCTTTTCCCGGTTCCAGGCTTCCCACCCGATCCGAAACGCCGATCATTTCCGCCGGGATCAACGTAATCGCCCGCAAAGCCTTCTTTCGATCCGCTCCGCAACGAACACTAAAAGAGGCCACGGAAAGAAGAGAACTCCCCGGATCCGTACCCATGGGCAATAGGGCAACACGAACCCCCGCCCGGCTCAACCGGGCAAAAGTATCGAGTCGACTCTCTCCCCCATTTTGAAGATAAATCTCTCCTGTTTGATAGCGAGGGCGAAGAGCAACCGCAATATCCTGTTTCACTAGACCTGCAATACAGTTATGAGATTCTTCCGCCCCTTCAATTTGGATCTCAATTCCAAACTCATCGGCCAACCGTAGGGCCGTTTCAATATCAAAACTACGAGAGGCGTAGATTCGGACAGGAAGATCTCCTTTCAGAGATCGAATAAGAACTTGATCCCCTTCTTCCACCCGGCCCCCTCTTTCATCCCGGATTTTCCGGGCCTGAATAAACGCTTTCCGGAATTCCCAGATGACGCCCATCCGTGTCGTAGGCCTTCGGGTGTAGAAAGAGGGCGTCGAATACCGGGGAGCCGAATTCCCGGAGCTGGGCCGATTGCCCATCGCGGCCTTAAGCGTCACATCCTGGGCGACGATCTCCGCTCGCTCTGTTTTGAAGACGGACCCCAAACCTCCGATCACATTACGGTCGCCCGGTTCGATATGAACGGTGGTAACGCCCAACTTTTTCAATCGTTTCAATACGGCGGATTCAGGATTAATGGCATGGGAAACCCGGAAAGCGGGGGTAATTTCGGAAGATTCTTCATTGGAAGATCCATCCATTCCGTTCGAATCGCCCGCATGCACGAGTCCGGGAAAAAGAGTACATCCGGAAAGGTCGATCACCTGGGCACCCTCTGGAATCGAAACTTCACTCCCGATCTCGAGAATCTTTCCTGACTGGACAAGAATCACACCGGGAGAAATCGTTTTTCCCGAAACCGTAATAATCTTCCCGGCCTGGTAGGCCGTAACCTCATCATTCGCCAAGACGGGGGTGGAGAAAACAAGCAGAGTGATGATTAGGAAAAAGCGAGGCATCCAGTTCTCCTGTTATTTTCGATCCCGTTGATAAACAACCTTTCCGCCCACCATAACAAGAAGGATATCGGACGAAAGGTCGAGAGGGTCGCCATCAAAAACAACCAAATCAGCCAACTTCCCCATTTCGAGACTCCCTACTTCCTTTGAAACACCCAGAATCTCCGCCGCCGACAGAGTCAAAGCACGAAGAGCCTTTTCCCGACTCAATCCGTATCTCATTGATAATGTAGCGGAAAGACGAAGATACGATTCTCCTGTCAAAGGGGAATCTGATGCAAAAGCAAAAGGAACGCCCGCCTCTGCAAATTTGGCGGGAGTCGAAAGGTATTCGATCGAATCGGATATTCCGAGAGGAGAAAGGATCACCGCCATTCCGGATTCTTTGATTGCCGGAACCACCCGGGCCCCGGAATCGGCATGGAGAAGCACGGCATCCAGGTCAAATTCTTTTTGCAGAGAAAGGGCAACCTGTATCTGCCGTACAGAGCTCGCATCCAGGAAAACAGGAATACGATTCTCTTTTATGGATCGACCGATTTCTCCCCGTAAGTTTTCTCGAAGAAGCCGAAGAGCTCCAGATGCGGAGGTCGGTTTTCGGTCTCGACGGAGAACCCAATTGGTAAGTCCAAACTTCATTCCATGAGGATTCCGGTAAATCATCCTGTCGAAACGGGTTCCGGTGAGACGAAGTAACCCCGTTCTTCCCGAGATGAGGTTTCCGGGACCCGGGGCAATCGAAACGAGAGTAACGCCTGATTTCAGTGCGTCCTGAATTCCTTCCCCTTGTGAAGAGAATGCATCAAGGGAGTGAACCTGCGGGGTAATGGCTTCGGTAAATTCCTCCACATCCAGGGAACTTCCCAAATAGGAATGAGCATCTATAAAACCAGGAACCATCACCGAATCGGCACCAAATTCAAGAAGAGGGATCTTCTCAAGAGAACCGCCGCCCCCGGTCACCCTAAGGATCTTTTCCCCACGAACATGCACCGTTCCCAACAAAATTTCCCCGTTGGAAACGGTCTGTACCTTTCCAGCCCGAACCGCAATCGTAGTGGAGTCAGAATCCTGCAAAAGAAAGAAAAGAATAAGAAACACCAGATTCATGATGACTCCCTACCGTTCTTTTCGAACAAATTCCCACCGGCCATTGATCATCGTGCGCTCGACAATGCGATCCGAAGAAAGAAGGCCTCCGGTAATAACAACCAGATCGGCGTCCTTCCCTTTCTCCAAAGTTCCGATTCGTTTTCCAACACCCAAAAGAGTTGCCGCATCGGAGGTAATCATCTTCAAAGCCTCCTCGGAAGAGCCGATCCCACGGGAAGCCCAGGCAACCGCTTCGGGAAGAAATCGAGTCGCTCCAATCCCCTGGTGTCCCGCATTTCCATATGGAAAAGATCCGAGAGCCACCAACACGCCCCCTTTTTTCAATCGAAAGGCCGTCCCGGCAGAATGAGTGGAATAGTCCACCTTACGAAGCCCATACCGAAAAACCGGCCCAACAATCGCGGAAACCTTGGCTTCCTGCAAACTCTGGATCACAGAATCCCCAGCGGAAACCTGGTCCAGAATCAGAGTAAATTTATACTCCTTCGCGAGTGCGAGAACCCACTCGATAGAATCTGTAAAATGAGCCTCAACACGAACAGGAAGAGGATTTTTCGATATCAGGGTCTGCGCCAAAACCTGATATCGAAGATTGACCCCAGGCTTCTTCGGTCTCTTTAAAGTTTCCGCCTTTTTTGTTTTCGACTCTTTCTTCGCCTTCGCCTTCGCCTTCGCAGCCTGATCGGCTTCTTTTTTCTTCTTCTCGTACTCAGCAAGATCTTTCTGATACTTCTCCCAGGAATCTTTGTACGCTTTCGCCGCTTTGAATTGAGCCCTCAATGCCTCGACCTTCGCAAAACGGCTGAAAGAATCGGAGGAATTAGAAGATCCGCTCGAAAGAGAACAATGAAGGGCCGACCCTTTCCGTAAAACTCTTTTTTTACGATCCGAAGTCAATTTCAAAACCGACGAGATACCCCGCATCATCCCTGATGCACGAGGAAGGACACAGACCGCTGTAATACCAGCCGCAACCGCTTCACGATAATCCTCTTGAAAAGGGTCTATTTCATCGAGAACAGTAGACTCCGGGGACCCGGAGGTTATGGCCGATGTGGGAGGAAGAAAAAGATAAGAGGCGGGGTCGATAAAGCCCGGATAAATCACCTTTCCGGATAGATCCAGGATTTCAGCCCCCTTGGGAGGAACAACATCTTTCCCTAGATCCAGAATTTTTCCGCCTTTGATCAGGAGAGTCCCTATCGGAATAGGAGCCCCTTTTGCGGTATGAATCGTCGCCCCTTGAAGGGCCACAACCTTCTCCTCCGTTTTTGTCTGTGCGTGAAGATTTCCGGTAAGAAGGAGGGAAATAACGAGTAACCGAATCATGAATTCTATCCGTCCCCTAATAATAGAAGGAAGTGGGCACTCTATCACGGTGCGGCCAGAAGGGTCAAAGTAAACTCCGGCAGAGTTCTTACGAAGGGAGGGATGTCAGCGTTGGACCGAAGGCTTCCTGTATCGCCTGCTCAGCAACAACGGAACATTCCATCTTATAGTCAGGCAGGCCGCCTAACCGAGAGGAAATGGCACTGTTCGTAATATGACGAACATCCTCCAGGGGGAGTCCCTGAAGCCATTCGGTCAAAACCGAGGAACAAGCAATGGCAGCCGCACATCCAAATGTTTTTGCGCGAACTTCTTCGATACGACCGACATCGACCCGAACCGTCAATTTCATCATATCGCCACACTTTGGATTGGTAACCGTCGCTGAATGAGTGGGAGTCTGGACCTCGCCTGTATTCCGCGGATTAAGAAAATGATCCATTACGGTCGAATTATAATCTTCGAAGGAGGTCGTCACCGGGCCAGTTCCTCCGTAGGAATATTTTCCCGCCCCGAAAAGCCAGAATCGAGATGATGATAATATTCCACTGAATTTTCCCCTCTTTTCCAGCAGAGGAAAACAAGACGACGATCGATCACTCCGTAAAAATCGATCAATCCCGAATCGAGATTTTTCAGAACGACTTCCTGATCCGCAAATCGAGTATGAATGGATTCAAAACCGACCTTTGCCCCCTGTAATTCCTGGGCATAATGAAGATACTCTCGATAATCCGGATTCTCTTCAAGATGGACTTCATCCCCCCATAACATCTCGAGGACATCCATCTTTCCCTTCAATTTTCGAAGGCGTGAACGGACCTGATCCAGGTCCTTAAATATGATCTCTAATTCAGGCAGAATCAGATTGGCATCCCGAACGGTGAAGATCTTGGGGCCCATCAGATCCATCCAAATTAGGTGTAGATAAAAAATGAGCCAGGCCACCGCATCGCAGTTTTCACCACGAAGGCGGCCTGGCCCTGGAGAGAGGGGGAAACAGACTTTGGGCTTCTCACCCGACTATCAGATACGCCTAAAGCTCTCCAACACAGGCATATCCTATTCGGGCTTGCCCCAGACGACCGGCTTACCCAACTGGCTTTCTTCTTCCAGAAGAGCATTCGTCACGCTAACGCGTGCCGCGAGAGTTCTCGCGATATCCCCAATTCTGTTCGAAACAACCGAATCCGGCTGTGCGACCATAATTGGTTCACCTGAATCGCCACCAATTCTCACATCCACATTGAGAGGAACACCACCTAAGAACGGAATCTCGAGCTTCTCAGCCGCTTTCGCAGCTCCTCCACTACTAAAGATATCCGTCCTCTTCTCACAATGAGGACATTCAAAGAACGACATATTTTCAACCATGCCCAGAATCGGCACGCGAACCGTCCGAAACATGGATACCGCTTTCGCTGCATCTTCTAACGCCACATCCTGAGGGGTAGTCACGATTACCGCACCCGTAGGAGGGATCAACTGGCACATCGAAAGTGCCACATCTCCCGTCCCTGGAGGCAGATCACAAATCAGGTAATCTAATTCGCCCCAAAGAACATCCGTACTCATTTGTCGGATATAATGGTGCACCATTGGTCCCCGCCAATTCACCGCCTGCCCTTCCTTCAGGAAAAAGCCTACGGACATGACGTTAACACCATGCCGGACGGGCGGTTGCATTTTACCATCAACCACACCAACCTGACCTCGTGCCCCCATCATTGTGGGAACGTTTGGCCCCCATACATCCAAATCAAAGAGCCCCACTCTCGCCCCTTCTCGGGCCAGAGCTACCGCAAGGTTCACAGCAACGGTGGATTTTCCTACGCCACCCTTTCCGCTCCCTACGGCAATAATATTTTTCACCCCGGAAAGAAGCTCATCCCGACTTACGGTTGAAGTCACGCGGGAAGTCATATTGACGGATACGGTTTCCACTCCAGGAATGGCCTGAACAGCCTTCCTTGCTTCCGCCTCTAATTCCTTCTTTACCGGACAGGCTGGGGTCGTCAGCTCCACATCAAAGGATACACTTGTGTCGCAAAGCTTTACGTTTTTAACAAAGCCGAGCTCAACAATGTTCTTCCCCAAGTCAGGATCCTGAACAACCTTAAGCGCCTCCAGGATCTCTTTTTCCCCGACTCGCTCCATGAGAAAAACCTCAGCGTTTCTTAATCCGTTAATACCTCTGCAACAATGGATTACCGCTGACATTAAGAAAGCCGGTACGAGCAGGGCTTTCTTTCCCCCTGAATCCACTATTTCACAGAACAAATACTTATAAATAAATTTTATACGATGCTAGGCCAGCAATACAAGCAAAATTCGGCAAAAAGAATGGGGAGGCAATCCCCTGCCACAGACCCAATAATACCCCAAAAATGGACAAAGGCAAGTGGTATGCCACCCAAAATTTTTCGCTTTTAGCCCCCAAACATTTCAGAATTGTATACGTATGACGTATGTCTTGAACATTCCCGTATTCCTTTAATATAATCGCCACCGAAACGAAGCTAAAAAAGGGGTCTCATGGGTCAAATCCCAAAAGATCAGAAGTCTACTCTCGGAATTGCCGCTTTACAGAGAAATCTGATCAATCAGAAACAGTTAATGGAATGCCTTAACCTACAGAGGGCCTCCGGGACGGAAGTCTCCCTTGAGAGGATCCTGGTACAGAAAGGCTACCTGACACGGCAGCAGGTGCAAGAATTGGCCAAAGCCGGCGTGGGAACGACAAAGACAAGGGATTTGGAAAAGAAAAAGGCCGTTACCAGGTCGAAACAAGCCGGAACCGCTCCCCGACCTCAAATGGAAAGACCAGGGACAGCTGTCCCCAAATCGAGAGTCCGAAAACAGCCTACAGGAGTTTTTCCAGAGAAAGGTGAAACAAAACGCCCCACCAGGAAAAGAGTCCACAGAGCGACCGAAATCAGGCCTGCAGTTGGTACTACAAAGACGAAAAAAGGCCGAACGAGGGTGACCGCCAAAAAGCAGGGTAAATTGGAAGACGTCTCTCAGACGGATCCCGGGAAGAACCGTGCCATCATGTTGGGAGGCTTATTCGCGGGAATTCCGGTCTTCCTCCTTCTCGGATATTTGATTCTGAAGCCTGGAAGCCCCCCCCCTCCCCCTCAAAATCCGGAAATAGTACAGAATAAACCTGACCTCGTTAGGCCCACTCAGAAAGAGACGCCTCCCGTGGATGAGGAGTTCTCAGACCCTGTCATAGATAGAGAAGCGGCGAAATCGATAAGGTTGACCCAGATTCCGGACAATTCTGACCTCGCCAGGCGCTGGAACCAGATCGTAGACTCCTTGGGAAGAAGCCCAAAACCGGTAGATACGGCCCGTACGATATCTTCCGCAACGATTCTCTTCGCGGAATCAAAAGGAACCAAGTACGAATCACATATTCAGAGGTCCTACCTGGATATGGTCCGGCAGGTCAACGCCTACGCAGAAGAGATGTACGAATTCATTGCGGAACAGGCGGACTCCCTTGCGAAAGCGGGAAAATATGCGGATGCCGTAAATGCCTGGGATTGGTTCCCCACAATCGTCGATCCGAACGAAATATTCCAAGATCGAATTTCGGCCACAAAATCCCAAACTCGGGAAAATGGGTTCGCTTTCTATGCCAACCTGAAGTCGGAATCGAAAGCCCTCGTAGATAGCGGGAAAATTGAAGAAGCCCGCAGATTGATGATGACCGCTCTGGAAATTGGATTTCCGCAGGTCACGGAAGAAGCGTATGGAGAGATTTCAAAACTATCGGATTTGGAGCACAAAGCGGCTCGAGATGCAGAAGCAGACGCCATAGCCGAATATGAGGCCGAAATCCGGGCCCAAAAGGAATCGAGTTCGATCGTAGAAACGATGAGAGCTCGATTCTGGCAGTTGGTTTCAGAGAGAAAACGGGATGCGGTAGCATCCTTCCTCCGGACAGAAAAAGCGAGTCGCAGCGGAGAACCCTTTCACTCGGAATTCGTCCTTCTGGATAAGGTTCTTTCCCGTATTGACACCCTTTTCAAGGCGGCAGGAACAAGTTTGACCTCAAAAAGGGGGAGATCCGTAACCCTCTCCTTCTTGGACCAAGTGCGAACCCTCCGACTGAAAGATGTCCGAAATGGAAAAATCGTCCATACGGTAGATGGGAGAGAATTGACGGAAGATCTCTGGCAATTGCATTCAGAAGAGCTTTTGAAGCTTTCAGGATCAAACCCCTTGAATAAGGCTTGTGCCTACCTGATGGCGGATGAATTCGACGAAGCACTCTCTATTCTCGAGGATGAAGGAGACTCTGGGGAAAGTCTCTCAACGTTCATCGAACGCTCCGGCAGTTATGTGGCCAAAAATGCGGATAAAATCCGGGAAAAAGCTCGAACCTATGAAAAAGAAGGTGACTATGATCAGGCAATCCGGGCCTGGTCAAAGCTGATCTCTGTCCCAGACTTGCGGGCAGAAGCCCTTCTGGCCAGAGCCAATGCGTACTACGAAAGCCAGAACTTCGTAGCAGCCGTTTTCGATGTTCAACAACTCTTCGAAATGAATGTCGTCTCCCGAAAATCGATCGATATTCTCAACCAATCGTATGAACGATCCGCTCTCATCACAAAAGCGGTTCAGATCTATGAAAGAGCGGCCAGGAAGATGCCGGAAGACCCCAAAATTCTGGGAGCCTTGGTCAGCCTGTACATGAAAATCCATGAATATGACAAAGCGAGAGCCGCACTGGAACAAGCGAAAAAGTTGAAGGGTTGGGACGATAGCCTCGGCGGACCAATCCACCTTCTGAATATTGCCGAGCAAGGGGCCTTCTCCGGAAAAACGTACAAAATGCTCATCGACCGATACGAGGTGGAGAGCAATGTGGACCAACCCTATACAAACAAGATCGCAACATTCATGGGGAAGGTCTATAAGATGTATGAGAAGGTCTTCCCTTATAAAAAGAACGAAAACTTGCGCTTCTTCGTCAAGATTTTCCGGAACGAGTCTGAATTCCAGACCTACTTCAAGCGCGTCACAGGCCAAGATGCCGCTGGGGGTGCCGGCAAGGTTGTCGCCTATTACATGCCAATCACGAAAGAACTGGTGGGCTGGAAGGGGAGCGACCTCCTGGAAACTTTACAGCACGAGGGACTGCATCAATTCATCGACTTTTATGTTGACGACTGCCCCATGTGGTTTAACGAAGGGTTTGCCTGTATTTTCGAAACCTCTACAGCGGACAGAACGAAAATGAACCGCGAGCGTCATAATCTGGCCAAAGCCGGGATTGCGAGAAAGATGACCTCCCTTCGCGACCTGCTGTTAATGAGTCGTCGCGAGTGGAACTCAGACTCCAATAAGACGGTATTCTACTATGGGATTTCCTGGTCTTTCATTTACTACCTCATCAAGCAGGGCAAAAGAGATATGCTCGATAAGTACTTCGAAGAGTTGATGAAAGGGCGAACAGGTCGCCAGGCTTTCGATGCGGTTTTCGGCCCAGGCAAAGTCAATTTGGCCGAATTGGAAGCCAAATGGAAACTGGCGGTTTTCAACGATCGGTACGAATAATCGTTCCTAATCCCCTGCTGTATATAGTGTAGATTCCATTCTTCACCATTTTCGGAATGTCTTCGATATTCGTCACACATCTGCACAGGGTATATTTGCTAAAAACCCCTATAAGAATACCCTGGACACCTCTTCCATCAATATCCCGGTTTGAATTAAATTGGCATGGGATTTGCTTTTGCTTATCTCGATGAATCATTCACATTTGACTTGCAAAAATGAACGCAGATCCCTATATATGTGCCTTCTTACAGGATTCGGATTTGCGAGCACAAGTCCCACACCCCCTACTTTTTATCGGAGGAACAAATGCGGTTGGATTGGAGCGTAATCTGTGCGTCTATCCTGTTCCTGGCTGGAACATCACCTCTCATGGCGCAATCGGGCGGATACTCGGAAGATTTTGAAACAGGGACGACTAATTGGTCGATTTCAGGAGGAACGTCCAGCGCAATTTGGGCTGCGGATGGAACCCCTTCCTCAGTCACTGGCGGAGTTGCGAACACGGGGAGCAGTAGCCTCAACTTCAACAACGGGGTTGACTATGCA
>PVBE010641119.1_pt1 | contig 31444 bp, 35 predicted proteins | sample 1631181 | NCBI WGS metagenome assembly PVBE01 (sample SAMN08397723, study PRJNA350692) | Marine metagenome, whole genome shotgun sequencing project. | isolation source: water | place: Pacific Ocean | collected 2012-04
CAAGACTATCGACACCAATGTGGCCAACGTCAACACCGGCGGCTACAAGCGCAACGAAACCCATTTCTCGAGCGTCCTCAGCAAAACCCTTAGTCAAGTCCGACAAGTGCTGGATAATTTGGTTTGGTCTGCATTGGCCGAGGTTTTTGGCACGAGGCCGTTTCGGGCCTCGTATTCGTGATCGAACTCCTTTCTGACAGCCTCCATCTGGCGGCGCTCGAAGTCGGTGACCCTGATTGCCCGCCAGCATTCGGCGGTGCGGATCATGGCGCCGAACATGAGCTTGAGGACAGGCTTCTCGCCGAAGGCGTTGGGGATGATCTTCAAGCGCCGGCGCTTCTCGACGAACAAGCGTTCGAACCATTACAACACGATCAGACCGCATAGGAGCCTTGCCTACAGACCCCCGATACCACGCATGTGGCAACCGGTCTAACTTAAGAAGTGGTATCGTTCGTGGGGGCAGGCCAAAGGGAATTACCGGACACCCCTGAAAGGGCGCGCAAAACTATCAGATAGCTTGCAAGTAGAGCGCCGTGATCTTATGGTTAATAAGTATTAACGATAGGATCGAGGCACAGAAATGCGCATTCTATTGGTTGAGGATGACCCGGCGACAGCCAAAAGCATCGAAATGATGCTTGGATCAGCGGGCATGGTGGTCGACTCCACAGATCTTGGCGAAGACGGTTTCGAAATCGGCAAGCTTTACGACTACGATATCATCGTACTTGACCTGATGCTCCCCGATATCGATGGCATGGAAGTACTGCGCCGGCTGCGCGACGCGCGGGTGCAAACACCGGTGCTCATCCTTTCCGGCCTCGCGGAATCGGAGCAAAAGGTCAGGGGCTTGGGAACCGGGGCCGACGACTATCTGACCAAGCCTTTTAACAAGGAAGAGCTTCTGGCCCGCATCCAAGCTATTGTACGGCGTTCGAAAGGCCACGCACAGTCAGTCATCGACACAGGGCGATTGGCCATCAATTTGGATTCCCGCGCCGTCGAGGTGGATGGACAGCCAATTCATCTGACGGGAAAGGAATATGAGATTCTCGAGCTTCTTTCGCTGCGCAAGGGCACGACTCTAACTAAGGAAATGTTCCTGAATCATTTGTATGGCGGAATGGACGAGCCCGAATTGAAAATTATCAACGTCTTTATTTGCAAGCTGCGCAAGAAACTGAGCGCGGCGACCGGGGGCGAAAATTATATAGAGACCGTATGGGGCCGGGGATACGTGCTGCGCGACCCAGAAGGTGAGGAGAAACTTGCCCAGGCCGAGGCGTGAGGCGGATAGGCGCTCCTGAGCATTGGAGGCTAAACTTGCCCCTGGAAAATTCACTGGACCGGAACAATCGCCACCAGCCGAACCGAGCCGTCGGGTCCTTCTGAAATTTCGATACTGGTAGCTAACAGCTCGGCCAATCGGGAGGAAAAATAGCCCTGTACCGTGTGCACCGACAGTTCGTCGGCCGATACGTTTGGGTTCATGGCATTTCGCAGTTCATTCTTGAAACGTGCGTTATTTCCAGAAGCCGTCATCGCTATCCCCATTCCAGCAGGAAGATCCGTAAAACGAACGCTTAGGAAACCGCCGTTTGGCAGTGATTCGACGCCCAGCAAAGCGAGATTGAGAAGGAGCTTAATCGCGGTGGCCGAAATCGACCGCTTTGATTCTATCGGCGCGTCCATCGGCCAATCGAGGCTAACCTTCCTATCTGCGAGAAAGCCATCAATCAAATTCCGCGCATCCGCCAGGATGGCCATGCCACCGGAATCACCGCCGAGGCCGAAGGCTAACCGGTAAAAGGCCAGCCGGCGCGCCATCTGGCGGACGCTGAAATCGACCAACGCCAGGGCCTCGTCCGTTGCCGCTCCTTCGTCGTCCATGAGCTCTAGCCCGGCGCTGACAGCGCCGGCCGGGCCGACAAAGTCATGGCAAAGACGGGAGCACAAGAGTTGCGCCACCATGATATCGACCAGCATGTTGGAGCCCCTCCTCGAGGTTATCGCTCGGCGAAAACTTAGTAAATCCAAGGTAGCACCCGATCCGGTACCCGAAAAGGCGTCGATAGGCGTTTGCCTACGGGCCGAGCAAAAGCGAGCGTAAGCGCTATGATTTCGTTTCCCATATCGTTTCCATTGTCTCGACACCGATTTGTTGCATAATCCGGGCCAACGTCGGACGGCAGCCTGCTACACAACCGGCGGCAACGATTCGGGAGACAAATCGTTGAATTCCAATCCTCCCTTGCGCCGGCGCCGGGCCTCGCAATTTGATTCCGGAAATCGCAAAGGACGCCACCCAAAGGGGCGCCAAGCCGACCCCAGGGCGATCGAAGACGTTCGTGCCCTTCTCGGTGATCGGCCAAGACGACACGATTTGCTGATCGAGCACCTGCATCTGATCCAAGACCATTATAACCAGTTGTCCGCCGCCCACCTGGCAGCGCTGGCCCGGGAAATGCGGTTGGCGTTGGCTGAAGTTTACGAGGTGGCTACCTTCTATGCGCATTTCGACGTGGTCCTAGAAGATCAACCTCCACCGCCGCCTCTGACCGTGCGCGTTTGCGACAGCCTAACTTGCGAGATGATGGGGGGGCGCCGCCTCCTTGCCGAATTGCCTGATAAACTGGGAAAGGGAGTGCGCGTGGTTCGTGCTCCTTGCATGGGCCGGTGCGAGACCGCACCGGTGGCCAAGGTCGGCCACCGCCACATCAACACCGCCAGTGTGGAGACAATCGCCGAGACGGCGAAAGGCGGTCATCTGAAACCCGACATCCCATCTTTCGTTGGCTTTGACGCCTACACCGCGGATGGCGGCTACAACCTCTTGCGCGTATGCCTTGAAGGTAAACGGACGCCCGAAGACCTCATTCGAATTATGGACGATTCGGGGCTGCGCGGTCTCGGCGGCGCTGGATTTCCCACGGGACAAAAATGGCGCATCGTAAGGGATTACCCAGGGCCAAGATTAATGGCGGTCAACGCCGATGAAGGCGAGCCCGGCACCTTTAAGGACCGCTATTACATGGAAAGGGACCCGCACCGCATGCTGGAAGGCATGCTGATCGCCGCCTGGGTCGTCGAAGCCGAAGAGGTTTATCTCTACCTGCGCGACGAATACCCGGGACTCCGGAAGATACTCGGTGATGAAATCGCCCGACTCGAGATCTCAGGCCTCGACGGGGCGACGAAGATCCACCTCAGGCGGGGCGCTGGCGCTTATATTTGCGGCGAGGAATCGGCGATGATCGAGAGCATCGAAGGCAAACGGGGGCTGCCGCGCCACCGCCCCCCCTTTGTCGCTGAATCGGGTTTGTTCGGCCGGCCCACCCTGGTTCAAAACGTGGAGACCATCTACTGGATCCGCGATTTCGTGGAAAAAGGAACCGAATGGTTTACGCGCGAGGGAAAACACGGACAAAAGGGATTGCGTAGCTTTTCCGTATCAGGCCGGGTCAAGGAGCCGGGTGTAAAGCTGGCGCCGGCGGGCATTACGCTCAACGAACTTGTCGAGGAATTCTGCGGCGGCATGCAGGATGGGCACGAGCTCAAGGGGTACCTTCCTGGGGGAGCCTCGGGCGGCATCTTGCCTGCCTCCATGGCAGGTATTCCTCTCGACTTCGGAACCCTCGAACAACACGACTGCTTTATTGGTTCGGCAGCCGTTGTCGTTTTTTCCAACCACGACAACGCCAAGGACGTGGCCTTGAATTTGATGCGTTTTTTCGAAGACGAAAGCTGCGGCCAGTGTACACCCTGCCGTATCGGCACTGAGAAAGCGGTCAAGCTGATGGGTGAAAAGGAATGGGACGAGGGGCTGCTCGAGGAACTCAACCAAGCGATGGCTGATGCTTCGATATGCGGGCTTGGCCAAGCCGCGCCCAATCCGCTTAAAATGGTTCTAAGGCATTTCCGGGAAGACATTAGCGTCAGGGGATAGGACCTACGAACCGGCGATTTCATCGAGAGGCGCATATGAGCGATGGCATCGACTTCACCTTGAACGGCCGCAAGGTAACGGCCCTTCCAGGCGAGACCATATGGCAAGTGGCGGACAGGCTGGGGACCGAAATCCCACATCTTTGCCATTCCCCGGCACCGGGTTACCGAAGCGACGGCAACTGCCGAGCCTGCATGGTCGAGATCGAGGGCGAGCGGGTGTTGGCGGCCTCTTGCATCCGCAAGCCCAACGAAGGCATGAACATCTCCACCAGCAACGCTCGCGCCAAGGCGGCACGACAGACGATCTTCGAGCTTCTGCTCGCCGACCAACCCGGCAAGACGACGGCGCACGATCCCAATTCCCGGTTCTGGTCTTGGATCGACAAGGTGGGAATGGAGGAAAGTCGCTTCCCAGCGCGCCAAGCCCCTTCTCCCGACAACAGCCATCCAGCGATGGCGGTCAACCTGGACGCCTGCATCCACTGCAATCTATGCGTCCGCGCTTGCCGCGAGGTACAGGTCAACGATGTCATCGGCATGGCTGGCCGAGGCATGCGTTCCGAGATTGTCTTCGATTTTGGCGACGCAATGGGAGAGAGCACCTGCGTCGCCTGCGGCGAATGCGTTCAAGCATGCCCGACCGGGGCGCTGATGGAAGCAACCCTCGTCAACGACAAGGGTGCCGGCCTCACCGACCCCCTGGAGGAAGTGCACAGCGTGTGTCCCTATTGCGGGGTCGGCTGCCAACTCACCTTCCAGACAAAGGACAACCACATCGTCGCCGTGCAAGGCCGGAATGGACCCGCCAACCACAATCGTTTATGCGTCAAGGGCCGGTTCGGCTTCGATTACGTCGATCATGCCCAGCGCTTGACCGTGCCCCTGATCAGACGCGACGACGCACTGAAAGACGCGGGCCTGAAGATCGATCCTGCCAATCCCTTAACTCATTTTCGCGAGGCGAGTTGGGAAGAAGCCTTGGAAGCGGCGGCGGGTGGACTCAAGAATATCATCGGGCACGACGGCGGCGACGCGCTCGCCGGTTTCGGCTCAGCCAAGGGCTCCAACGAGGAGGCCTACCTGTTCCAAAAGCTCGTGCGGACCGGCTTCGGCACCAACAATGTCGATCATTGCACGCGCCTGTGCCACGCCTCCTCCGTGGCCGCGCTCATGGAGACCATCGGCTCCGGGGCGGTGACGGCACCCTTCACGGCGGTCTCTGATTCCGACGCAATCATGGTCATTGGCGCCAACCCCACGAACAACCATCCAGTCGCGGCCACGTTTTTCAAGAATGCAGCTAAGGCCGGCAAGACCCTGATCGTCGCCGACCCCCGCGGTCAGACGTTGAAGAAATACGCCACTCACATGTTGCAGTTCTCGCCCAGCAGCGACGTCGCACTCGTCAACGCCATGCTCAACGTGATCATCGCGGAAGAGCTTTACAACAAACAGTACGTCGAGGCCTACACCGAAGGCTTTGAGAGCCTCAAGAATCACATCAAGGATTTCACTCCCGAAGCCATGGCCCCGGTCTGCGGCATCGAGGCGGAGACACTGCGCACCGTGGCGCGCGAGTATGCCACCGCCAAGGCGAGCATCATTTTCTGGGGCATGGGAATTTCCCAGAGCACCCACGGTACCGACAACGCCCGCTGCTTGGTCAGCCTCGCCCTGATCACCGGGCAAGTGGGCCGTCCGGGGACGGGATTGCACCCCCTGCGCGGCCAAAACAACGTGCAGGGCGCTTCCGACGCCGGCCTGATTCCCATGCTCTTCCCCGACTATCAGCCGGTAGAAGACGCCGATGTGCGCAATAAATTCGAAGACGCCTGGGGCGCCAAGCTGGCCCCCAACAGGGGTCTGACCGTTGTCGAGATCATGGATGAAGTGCACGCTGGCCGGATCAAGGGGATGTACATCATGGGTGAGAACCCGGCCATGTCCGATCCCGATGCCGGACACACGCGGGAAGCCTTGGCAAAGCTCGAGCACCTGGTCGTGTAGGACCTGTTCCTGACGGAAACCGCTTTTCATGCCGATGTCGTATTGCCGGCCTCGGCGTGGCCGGAGAAGGACGGCACCGTCACCAACTCCAACCGTCAGGTACAAAGAGGGCGCGCCGCCCTGGAGTTGCCGGGTGAAGCCCGCCAGGACCTGTGGATTATCCAGGAATTGGCCCGTCGCATTGGGCTCGACTGGAATTATGCCGGCCCCAACGAAGTGTTCGCCGAAATGGCCAGGGTGATGCCGTCTCTGGACAACATTTCGTGGGAACGGTTGGAGCACGAAAGCGCCGTCACCTACCCGTGCCCAGCACCCGACAAAGCAGGCTACGACATCGTCTTCGGCGACGGCTTTCCAACGCCGAGTGCCCGCGGAAAGCTGGTCCCGGCCGACGTGTTGCCGCCGGACGAACAGCCGGACGACGAATATCCCATGGTCCTGACCACGGGGCGCCAGCTCGAGCACTGGCACACCGGCGCCATCACGCGGCGAGCCTCGGTTTTAAGCGCCATCGAACCCGAGGCCGTGGCTTCGGTTTCGGCCGAGGATATGGAGAACCTGGGCGTGGAGCCGGGAGACAGAATACGCGTGCGTACCCGGCGCGGTGTCATCGAACTCAAGGCGCGGGTCGACGGCGCCATCCCCAGGGGCATGATTTTCGTGCCGTTCTGTTACGTGGAGGCGGCGGCCAACCTGCTAACCAATCCAGCCCTCGATCCCGTCGGCAAGATTCCGGAATTCAAATATTGCGCCGCCCGCATAGAAAAGGCTGAATCCCCAGCCGCCGCTGAATAGATCGGAGCGTGCCTTCTTGGCGTCCGTCCGAGGCACGACGCGCTCGGCACAACCAAAGCGGACCGTTGAGCAGCTCTGTATTCCGGAGAGCAAGCTCTCTACTACGGCACGCACCTTCGGGCTTCCGTCCACGTCTCCCGACGCTTCACTGGTCTTCTCCTTGACCACGTCCCCCACGGCCGCGCCATCCACCAGGCTGCTCCTCATCATGACCGTGAGAATCCACTTGATGGCCAGCACGTGGGCAACCAGGCTTTCGGTCTCCTGCATGCGCTAAATGGTGGCGTCGCCCAGAATCTTCAGATCGTCGGCAATGCTTTTAAGGTTGTTTTCCAGTTCGTTGATTTGTTGAAAAAACCGGTTTCCTCCAAATGTTCAAGAAAGACCTGCGAAACGGTGCCGAGGTCGCTTGGTTCGTCACCTGACATTGCGCCCCCCAAGAAATGACTTTAAAATCTTGTAGCAAGCATACCTTCCCGATTCCAGCCCGTCATGCGCGGGCTGGAAAGCGTGCTTGCAGCCCGCGAATTTATTGGAGAGTTTGAAAATGGGTGGCGCAGCGCTCGACGAAGACCCGGCCGCCTATTTGAATCCCGGCCGTTTCGTTGACAGCGACAACCCCACCATCATCGACTTCGCCGAACGCACCGCGGGCAATGCCAAGACCGATGCGGAAAAGACGCGAAGACTGTTTTACGCGGTGCGGGACAATATATTTTACGACCCCTATACGCCGTTGGGATCACCCGACAGCTACCGAGCGAGCTCTTGCATCGAGGCCGGGCGCGGGTTTTGCATACCTAAGGCGGCAGTCATGACGGCGGCTGCAAGATCCCTGGGCATTTCGGCACGCCTTGGCTATTCCGACGTGCGCAACCATTTGGCGACGCCACGACTTCTCAAGCTGTTGGGAACCGATATCTTCACATGGCACGGCTTTTCGGAGGTTTATCTGGAAGGCCGTTGGGTGAAGGCTACGCCCACCTTTAACAAGAGTCTCTGCAATAAGTTCGGGGTCAAGACCCTGGAGTTCGACGGTCGCAACGATTCCCTTCTCCATCCCTTCGACAACGAGAACCGCCGGTACATGGAATACGTGAAAAACCGGGGTGTCTACGCCGATGTTCCATTCGAGGCGATCATAGCGACGTTCCAAGAGAAACACCCAGAGATCTATGCGAAGGGACAAGGCGCGGGAGGCGATTTCCAAAACGAGGCCGGAGCCTCCTGACGATCGGTGTGCGCCGCCCTTAGCTGCCATTTTCTGAATCGGCCATAAGCTCGGCGAATTCGGTGGCTTCCTCAAGGACGCTGGCTTGGGCCTTGGCTTCCATCTTGTGATATCGCTTCAGCACGTTGAGGCCAAGGTCCGTAATTCGGGTGCCGCCACCGCCCTTGCCCCCGGTAAGCGTGACGACCAAGTCGCCGCGAAAGCTCTGATTCATGACATCGACGAGCATCCAGGCACGGCGATAGGACATTCTCATGGCCCGCGCCGCACCGGAAATCGATCCGGTCTCAGCGATGGCTTCGAGCAGCCGCACCTTGCCTGGACCTAGGGCAGTGGCTGCACCGATGAGAATGCGGACTTGCGGACGTTTTTTCCGAGACTTCACCATAACGGCTGGGCCATTCATGTCCCATAACATCAAACCGGCGTCGCAAAATTTTGTCAACGCATGGGACGCGATCTTGGGCCGGCCACAGTCCGCATGACGCCCGTCCCCTGTCGACACCGCCTAGTGCCCGGCAATCAGACGTTGCGCTTCTTCCAGATCTTCCGGCCGGTTGATGTTGAAGAACGGATCGAAGGGCTCGCGGGAGAATTTCACCTCGATCAATCGGTGCCGAGCCGTCCACACGTCGACCTTGCGCACTTCTTCTTCTACCACCGCACGACGCAGCTCGTCCTTCAGGCGCACCGGCCACAGGCCGAATACCGGGTGGGCGCGACCGCCCGAGGCGGCGCAGGCCATTTCGGCGCCCTCCCCTTCTACGGCGGCCAACATGCGCGCCACCAGATCTTCCGGCGGAAACGGCGTATCGGCGGCGATCGAAAGGACCCACGGCACATCCGGGGTATGCGTAGCCGCCCATTCCATGCCCGTCAGAACACCAGCTAACGGACCGGCGAACCCCTTGACGACGTCGGCGACGACTGGCAAGCCGTATTCCTCAAACTGCGAGGGGTCTCCGTTGGTATTGAGAATGAGGCTGGAAACCTGGAACCGGATACGCTCGACGACGTGATCCAGTATGGGACGTCCGCCCACGGGCAAGAGGCACTTGTCGCCGCCCCCCATGCGCCTCGCCTTGCCGCCGGCGAGCACCACGCCGACGGTCGCCGGCGCACTTACCGGCGTCACAGGCTTCCTTTCCGTTGCTGATGCCGCGGCTCATCCGGCTGGCGGTCCGTTTCGGCGTCGAAAACGAGGCGGTGCTCACCGGAAAGCGCGATGAAGCGCCGCCCCTTTGCCCTGCCGATGAGCAGAAGCCCGGCGTTGCGCGCCAACTCCACCCCCCAGGCCGTAAACCCCGACCGCGAGATTAGGATGGGAATGCTCATCTGCACGGTCTTGATGATCATCTCACTGGTCAGGCGCCCAGTCGTGTAGAAGGTCTTGTCTTCCCCCTTCATGCCGTGGAGGTGCATGTAACCGGCGATCTTGTCGACGGCGTTGTGGCGGCCCACGTCCTCCATGTAGAGGAGCGGCCGGTCCTCCTGGCAAAGTGCGCACCCGTGAATGGCGCCCGCTTCCAAATAGAGGCTGGGCGCCGTGTTGATCTTCTTCAACAGGCCATAAAGCCAGGACAGGCGCAGTACGGCGGCGTCGGGCAGGAAACTGTTCTCGAACTGCTCCATTACGTCGCCGAACACCGTTCCCTGGGCGCACCCCGAGGTCAGGGTCTTTTTCCTCAACTTCTCTTCGTAGTTCGTCTTGCGATCGGTCCGCAGGACCACCGTGTCGATGTCGGGGTCGTACTCCACCGCCGTGATCGTGTCTTCGGGAAGCAGCATGTTCTGGTTCAGCAGATATCCCACCGCGAGGTATTCGGGAAAATCGCAGATGGACATCATGGTGACAATTTCCTGCCCGTTGAGGAACAGGGTGAGAGGACGCTCGACGGTCACCGAGGTAGCCAGGGCAACACCGTCCTGATCGATGCCCTCGACCCCTTGGGTAAGGCGCGGGTCGTCCGGGTTCGGCTTGACGAGAAATTCTTCGGGTCCGCTCATTCGCTATACCTCCAGGACCAGACTATGGGCGGCTCGCCCCACCGGAACAAGCGTTTACGGGAGTTCGCCAATCGGCAGCCTTCCGTAGAATACCTTGCAAGAGTAAGTTTTATTATGTTTAAATTAACATAAATTACCATTAATGTGATTTAATGCAAAATTTTACACATAATTGACAGGAAGCAACTCAGATGACCGATATCGGCGACACCTTGGCCAAGGCCTTTCTCCTGGTCGTTCACATGGATTCCGATCTCGGGACAATCGTCGGGCTTTCCCTGCGGATCAGTCTCAGTGCGGTGGCCATCGCCGCCGTCATCGGTATGCCGCTGGGCGCGGTCGTGGCCCTGTTCCGAATTCCCGGAAACCGGACCATCACCATTATGCTCAACGCATTTATGGGACTGCCACCGGTGGTCGTCGGATTGATCGTTTATCTCCTGCTGTCACGCTCGGGCCCCTTTGGCGTACTCGGCCTTTTGTTCACGCCCACCGCGATGATCATCGCCCAAGTCATCCTCATTGTCCCCATTATCGCAGCCCTCACTCGCCAAGTGATCGAAGACCTATGGGCGGAATACGGCGAGCAGTTGCGTTCCCTCGGCGCCGGGCCCGGCCGCGCACTTACGGCTCTCCTGTGGGACGGACGCTTTACCTTGATGACCGCCGCTATGGCTGGGTTCGGCCGGGCCAGCGCCGAAGTCGGCGCCGTAATGATCGTCGGTGGAAACATCGACCACGTCACCCGGGTTATGACGACCGCCATTGCCCTCGAAGTCAGCAAGGGGGATTTGGCACTGGCGTTAGCGCTCGGCATGATTCTCATAAGCCTGTCGCTGAGCGTGAACGCGGGCGCCTTCATACTCAAGGAAATCTCTCAGAAATACTACGCGTGATGACCAGTCCCACCTCCATCCTGCCCCTGGAAATGCGCCACGTATCGTTCGCGGCGAGCGGTGAGACATTGTTGAAGGGAATCGATTGTTCCCTGGAGGCAGGTCCGCGCACCGTCGTCATCGGCCCCAACGGTGCCGGCAAGACCCTTTTTCTCAGGCTCTGCCACGGCCTCATCCAGCCGAGCACCGGCGAAGTCCTCTGGCATGGCGCGGGCCAACGCGACCCCGCTCGCCATCAGACCATGATACTTCAGCGCCCTGTGCTGTTGCGTCGCACCGTGGCGACCAACGTGGAATACGCGCTGTCGGTGAAAGGTGTGCCGCGCGGGGAACGCGGCGCCATCGTCGCGGAGGTTCTTGCCAGAACCGGCCTCAGCCGCCTGACCCTCCAACAGGCGCGGCGCCTTTCCGCCGGAGAGCAACAGAAGCTGGCCCTGGCCCGGGCGTGGGCCATCAAGCCCCAAGTGTTGTTCCTCGACGAGCCGACGGCAAGCCTCGACCCCGCGGCGACCCACGCCGTCGAGGAAATCATCGATCATATCCACGCCACCGGCACCAAGATCATCATGACCACCCACGACCTTACCCAAGCTCGCCGGATGGCCGACGAGGTCCTGTTCCTGCACCGCGGGCAACTCCTCGATAAATCACCGGCCGGTTGTTTTTTCTCGGGGCCGGCCAACGAGATGGCCCAAGCCTTCATCGACGGAGAGTTGCTGTGGTGGGAGTAAAGCGTTCCGTCGTCACCAAACCTTGGTCAGGGATTTCAAACACGAGAACATGTCTTGTCCGCTTGTTATCGGGTGCCCTTTTGCTTTGTCTCTTCGCTTGGAGATCGGCAGCGGAGGAAAGGTACATCACCGTCGCCTCCACCACGTCAACCCAGAACTCGGGCCTGTACGGCTTTATCCTGCCCAAATTCACCGAAAAGACAGATATCGGCATTCGCGTGGTCGCCGTCGGCACCGGTCAAGCCATTCGGTTGGCCGGCAGGGGCGACGCCGACGTCTTATTCGTTCACCACAGGCCCTCCGAGGAAAAGTTCGTCGCCGACGGCTTCGGGGTTAAGCGCTACGAAGTCATGTACAACGACTTCATCGTCGTCGGTCCCACGCTCGACCCCGCCGGGATACGGGGAATGACCGACGTGGTGCTTGCTTTTGAAAGGATAGCCAAAGTCGAGGCACCCTTCGTCTCTCGCGGCGACGACAGCGGCACGCATAAGATGGAGCTCAGCCTATGGAAGGATACGGATATCGACATCGGTGCGGCATCAGGTTCATGGTACCGGGAAGCGGGCGCCAGCATGGGTGCCACCCTGAACACGGCGGTGGGAATGGACACCTACACCCTAACGGACCGAGCATCCTGGCTCAATTTCAAGAACCGCGGTGATCTCGGCCCAGTCGTCGAAAACGACCCGCGGCTCTTCAACTACTACGGAGTGATACTGGTTAACAAAAGGAAACACCCTCACGTGAAAGCCCGATTGGGACAAGCGTTCATCGACTGGATCATTTCCGCAGAAGGCCAGAAAGCCATAGCCGAATTCAAGCTCGAGGGCCGCCAGGCCTTCTTTCCCAACGCCAAGCGCCGAAAAAACTGACTCGCCGCCCCGACTCTACGTCGGCACGATGGCGAGCGGCAAGGGCTGTAGAGCGCTTGAATGACTGGGTGGCGGGCGGTTTGCTATCATGAGACGGAGTTACGCGATATTTCGGAGACGACAGGGGAGGAGGACTGCAAAATAATGCTGAAAACGACGATTGCGGGCAGTCTGCCTAAACCGTCCTGGCTGGCCGAGCCGGAAAAATTATGAGCGACGTGGCGGCTTGAAGGCGAGGAATTGCGCCGTGGCAAGGAGGATGCAGCGCTCGTGTGGCTCAAGGAACAGGATGACGCGGGCATCGACATCGTCAGCGACGGCGAGCAATTCCGCATCCACTTCGTCCACGGATTCTTGGAACACGTAGAGGACATCGACTGGAACCTTAAGACGCCAATGGGAATCCGCAACAACCGCTACGTTGTCGACGTCCCTACCGTCACCGGTCCGGTTCGCCGCAGGGCCCCGGTGCATGGCGCCGAGGCCGAGTTCGTGCGGCAACACACGGGCCGCAAGCTCAAGTTCACCCTGCCCGGGCCCATGACAATCCGCGATACCATCGCAGACGCCCATTACGGGCGGCGCGCTGACATGGCCATGGCCTTCTCCGCGCTTCTCAACGAGGAAGCTAGGGAACTGGAAGCTATCGGCGTCGACCTGGTTCAATTCGACGAGCCAGCATTCAACGTATTTCTCGACGACGTGAAAGAGTGGGAGATAGAAGCCCCGCACCGTGCCATCGAGGGGCTGACGTGCGCCACCACCGTCCACATTTGCTACGGCTACGGGATCGAGGAGAACATCCGCCGGAAGGAAACCCTTGGCTCGGAGTGGCGCCAGTACGAGGAAATATTTCCGACACTCAATCAGAGCCGGATAGACTAGGTCTCCCTCGAATGCGCCAATTCCTAAGGTGCCGTTGTCCCTCCTCGGGCTCTTGAGAAACAAGCAGGTCATGGTGGGCGCCGTCGATGTCGCTTCCAACGCGGTGGAAACCCCGGAAGCCGTCGCCGAGACCCTGCGCGCCGCGATCAAGCACGTGGAACCAGAACGCATATTCCCATACACCAACTGCGGTTTGGCACCGCTGCTGCGCGATGTTGCCGCGGGAAAGCTGTGCGCCCTGGCCGTCAGCGCCGAGATCGCGCGCACCGATGTGGGCAAGGGTTAGCCCGCCGGCGGGCCTTTGAGCTCGACGGTGTTGCCGTCGGGGTCCTCTATGTAGATGGAGGGTCTGTCGCCCTCGGCGCCGTAGCGCTCGACCGCTTCTCCGACCTCGATGCCGTGGGATTGGAGATGGGCGCGTATCGCGTGTTCGTCGAAACTTTCGATGCGTAGGGCCACATGGTCCATGTTGCGGCCCTTGACGCGCGCCGCACCACCTCTTTCTCGCCCCAGTTTTCCCTTGATATCCACCAAGTCGATGAAGGCGCGTCCGGCGCGTAGATGGTACAGGCCGAGGTCGGCACGTTCGCGGTCCATGGTGCAGCCGAGCACGTCGCAGCAAAAAACCGACGGCGCGCTCCACGTCCTTGACCCGCAACACGATATGGTCGATGCCCTTGATCTGAATGGCGATGTTCCATTCCTAACCGCCAAATAACGGGGTCTCCTTATGGGCTGTTGTAGACGACCCTGCCCAACCCCGACACGTCGTATCCTGTCATTTCCTCGGCGCGGGACTGGAAGGCCAGCGAACCAGCGAAGGCGAGAAGCTCCTGAAAAGGCGGCTCGAAATACTCCCGGCGACGCACCAGGAGGTCGAAGCGTTCGCGGTGCAGGGGCAGGAAGTCGAGACGGAACTGATGGGCGACCGCGGCGATGGCCAGCCCGGCGTCGGCCTTGTCCTCGAGGATGGCGAGCCCGACGTCGGTTTCGCTGCGCGCCGGCGGCTCGACGGTATCGACGTCTCCCAGCCGCATATCCGCATCCGCAAGCAGGTGTACGAAAAGGAGCTGGCTTCCAGCCTCGTGTTGCCGGGTGACTACCCGCACCCGTTTTTCACCAAGGTCCTGCAAAGCCGTAACGGAGAGGGGGTTGCCGGGAGCCAGCACCAATCCCTGGTCGCGCCAGCACCATTCGACCAGCACCACGTCCAAGCCCTGGCATGTCTGACTCGCCACTGAGACGTTGTACTCGTCGGCGGCGGCGTCAAATACGTGCAGCCCGCACATGACCGCCTCGCCAGCGGCCAGGCGCCGCAATCCGTCGAGGCTTCCTCCCGGCAGCATAGCCAGTTCGCACCCAGTTTCCCTAAGGCACCAGTCGAGCAAGAGATCGTGGCTACCGACGACCACTGGCGGTGGTTTCGGGTGCAAGCTGCTCGCAACGGTCGGAACATTGGTGCCCTCGGCTACCCACATGTCGATCAGATGCCTGGGAAACAACCACTTTCCAGTAACCCGGGTGCATGGGATGTGCTTTTGGCGAACCAAGTCGTAGACCTTGCGCTCCTTGATTCGCAGGTACTCGGCGACTTCCCGGGTATTCATCAGTTCGCGCACGGCGATGTCCCCTTGAGCGCGGGTGCTGGATTGTTCCAACCTGAATATTAGCGCATCTTGTTGTTTTTCTCTGCGGGTATCGCGAAATTAGCCCAATTTTGCTGCGTCTTGATGATTTGCGCTGGCAATCCTCGGGTTGCCCAATAAGCCCCAAGAAATTTGTGGACGATTTTCGTACCGGTAGCGTGTATCCTGACAAACCGTTATATACCACTGAGCATAACGCTACATATTCGCCAGAGCTCGCGAACGCCATGATCGACCCTTTCGGACGACAAGTTACCTACTTACGGGTATCCGTCACCGACCGCTGTGACTTTCGCTGCGTTTACTGCATGTGCGAAGACATGACGTTCTTGCCCAAGGCGGATTTGCTGACCCTCGAGGAACTCGATCGGATGTGCACGGCCTTCGTCCACAAGGGCGTGAAGAAAATCAGGTTCACGGGGGGTGAGCCCCTGGTGCGGCGAAACGTGATGAGCCTGTTCCGGGATCTCGGGCGGCATCTCACCACGGGGGCGTTGGATGAACTGACGCTCACGACGAATGGCAGTCAGCTTTCCCGTTTCGCGCGTGAACTCGTCGATTGTGGGATCAAGCGTATCAACGTCTCCTGCGATTCCATCGACCCTGAGAAATTCGAAAGAATCACCCGCTGGGGCAAGTTCGACAAAGTCATGGAAGGGTTGACTTCAGCCAAGGAAGCTGGCCTGAAGATAAAAATCAACACGGTCGCGTTGCAGGGCGTAAACGACGACGAGTTTGATGATCTTGTGCGCTGGTGTGGCGATGAAGGGTTCGACCTCACCTTCATCGAGACCATGCCCATGGGAGAGATCGACTATGCCCGTTCCGACCACTATCTACCATTGTCGCTAGTCCGCGAACGGCTAGAGAAAAGCTGGGCGCTCACCGATGTCGACTACCGGACGAGGGGACCGGCACGTTACGCAACGGTCGAGGAGACGGGTCAAAAGATAGGGTTCATCACCCCCTTGACCCACAACTTCTGTGAAGGATGCAACCGTGTGCGCCTCACGTGCACCGGTATGCTTTATATGTGCCTTGGCCAAGAGGATGCCGCGGACCTGCGCACGCCCTTGCGCGCCAACGGCTCCGATGCATTGCTGGAGGAGGCGATCAACGAAGCTATCTCACGCAAGCCGAAAGGCCACGACTTCGTCATCGACCGGAACCACCAAGAAGGGGTCAAGCCCCGGCACATGAACGTCACCGGCGGTTAGCCGCCTTCCGCTACCCCTCTCGGCTCCCTCAGCCGAATTTTCCCATAACGCACGCGGTGGTGCCGCCGATTCGCTTTACCGATATCCCCTTTGCTTTCGGCCGGTGGCGCCTGCTTTCGGCTGGTGGTGCTGTCGTTGTAAGCCGTTATACTCGCCGCCGGTTACCAACCACTGGACGGCTGATCAGCCGAACGATCATGAAGCACAAAAACGTCTCGTTCGTCAGTTCCCAGCAACCCGAAGCGCTCGACGGCGCCGAGCGGCTAAAAGCGCGCTATCCCAATGTGTCTCCCGGGGAAGCAGACGTCATCGTGGCACTTGGCGGCGATGGTTTTATGCTTAGGGCCGTGCATGAATTCATAAACTGCAAGGCCCCGATCTTCGGCATGAACCGGGGAACCGTCGGCTTTCTGATGAACGTATTCGAACTGGAAGGCCTCATGGAACGGCTTGAGGCAGCCGAGGACATTCGGCTTCACCCCTTACGGATGAACACCACCGATATCAAGGGAACGGAGCACGAAGCCCTTGCCGTCAATGAGATATCCCTCCTCCGCGAGCTTCGCTCGGCCGCCAAGATCCGCATCTCCGTGGATGATATCGTAAGACTCGATGATATGATCTGCGATGGCGTGCTGGTCTGCACCCCGGCTGGCAGCACCGCCTACAACCTCTCTGCCGGCGGTCCTATTTTGCCGCTAGGTGCCGGGGTCCTAGCAATCACCCCCATCAGCGCCTTTCGTCCCCGTCGTTGGCGAGGTGCTATCCTGCCTCATGATGCCTTCATCAGCATCAAGGTTCTGGAGCCCAAGGAGCGCCCCGTGAGCGCCGTCGCCGATTACACCGAGGTGCGTGAAGTGGTTCGCATTGACATCCGCGAAGACCGCAGCCTCGCACCCGTCCTCCTATTCGACCCAGAACACAACTTGGAAGAACGCGTCCTCAAGGAGCAATTCCAATCGTAAATAATTCGCACGGCGCGTGAAACGACAACTCGTCTTCTCCTGGAACGCACTGGGAACCGTCGCATTGGCATTGAGCGTCGGCGCGATCGGAGGCGTAGTCTTTACGTACTTGAGAGCTCCCCTTCCTTGGATGCTGGGAGCCATGTGCGCTACCACCGCGGCGGCCATCATGGGCGCCAACGTCCGTATACCCAGAGGTTTGCGCTGGATCATGCTTTCCGTGTTAGGCGTCATGCTGGGGGGCGCGTTTACACCGGACGTTTTGGGACGCTCCAGCCTGTGGATCGGCAGCCTTGCCACCTTATTCGCTTTCGTCGTGTTCGTGGCCGGAAGCGTGGCGTACTCGCTGCGCCGATTCGCGAGATTCGATGCGACTACCGCTTATTTTTCAGCATCTCCTGGTGGGCTCAGCGAAATGGTCGCGGTCGGCGACGCCATGGGCGGCGACGAGCGTACGATCTCGCTGATGCACGCGGTGCGGCTATTGCTGACGGTGTTGGCGGTACCTTTCTGGTTCCGCCTGTTCCAGGGCTATGAACCAAGCGCCCAGGGATCAATCGGGAACATGGATTGGGCGATCGCCCCCGGCGACGCCATCGTGCTCGGCCTTTGCGCGGTCACCGGTTATTGGGCCGCCAAGCGTCTCCACGTCCCCGCCCCTGCTCTCACCGGCCCCTTGGTATTCAGCGCCCTCGTCCACCTTAGCGGATTGACCGCCGGCAGCCCACCAGGATCCCTGACAGCCCTCGCCCAGGTTGTCATCGGAACTTCTTTAGGGTGTCGGTTCGTGGGAATTGCCGTTCGGGAGATGCTCGGCACAATGGTGACGGGCGCCTTGTCTACATTATTCATGCTGGCGCTGGCCGTGGTTCTTGCACTTACCGTGGAGGCCACGGCGGGGCTTCCATTCGCCGCGCTACTGCTGGCATTCACTCCAGGCGGGCTCGCGGAAATGACTTTGATCAGCCTGTCCCTCGGCATCGATGCCGCATTCGTTTCGACGCATCAGATGATGCGCATATTCTTCATCGTGGCACTCTTCCCGTTTGCCTTCCGTTTTCTCACGGGACCGTCTAGTCAGCGGTGATCTGCACCCACGGCCTCGGCAACGTTGGTGAAACCGTCAGCTTTCAGCAGCTCGGTGAGCTGGCGCTTGATACGATTGACCAAATCGGGACCGTGGTAGACGAGGGCCGAGTACAACTGCACCAGCGACGCGCCGGCCCGTATCTTAGCGTAGGCGTCGGCGCCGCTTTGGATACCACCGCAGCCTATGATCGGCAGTTCTCCGTTCGTTAACCGATACATTTCGCCAAGCACCTGGGTCGACGGCACCATGAGGGGAGGGCCGCTCAGGCCTCCCGCTTCCACACGGTGGGCATCGGCAAGGCTCGCCGGCCGCTCCACCGTGGTGTTCGTGGCAATAAGTCCGTCTATTCCGACGCCAAGGGAGATTTCGGCGATGTCGCCCTTGTCGCCTTCGGTAAGGTCCGGGGCGATCTTGAGTAGCAGCGGTGGAGATTGTTCGAGCGCTGTCTCGGCGAGCGCCGCTTTCACCGCCGCAAGCAGATCGGCAAGATGTTCACGGCTCTGCAGCTTCCTAAGTCCTGGAGTATTAGGCGAAGAAACATTCAGCACCATGTAATCGGCGAAAGGGGCGAGGACACGAACTCCCTCCACGTAATCGGAAGCTATATCCCGGCTGTCTTTGTTCTTTCCGAGGTTGATTCCGACAACGCCCACATGCTGGCGGCCGCGTAGCCGACCCGCCACGGCATGCGCCCCTTCACTGTTGAAGCCGATACGGTTGATAATAGCCATGTCTTTTTTCAAGCGAAAAAGTCTCGGGCGCGGGTTTCCGGACTGCGGGCGGGCTGTCACGGTCCCTGCTTCCACAAAACCGAATCCTTGGGCGAGCATGCCATTGACTGCTTCAGCATTCTTGTCAAAGCCAGCAGCCAACCCGATGGGATTGGCAAATTCCCTGTTCCATACCTTGGTCCCGAGGATGGAAACCTCGTAGGGCGCGGGACGGGGAACCCAGTCGCTCTTCAGCGCCTTGATCGCCAATCCGTGTGCGGTCTCGGGATCCAACAACCTAAGCAAAGGCCCCAAGACACTATAGTAATCCACGATTGTCCCGACCCACAATCAGCTAACCACAGGCGCGAACGGCGGCGGAAAGACGTGCAATCCATCGGGCCCCAGAGGCAGATCGTCCACGCGGAGAACCGCGGTCAACAGAAGAGCTCCGTACAGATGAGGAAACAGTTCACCGGCTCTCGAAGGTTCCCACCTCAAGAAGTCTCCAAGGGCACTTGGCTCCACCGTGAGCAGTTCCAAGCCGCTCTGACCGGCACGATGTTTGGCGGCGCTTCGCCTAACTTGAGCACTTGTTGAAAAATGAATGAAGCCGTCACTGATATCCTGGGAAGAGCCCTGATAGACGCCCGCCGCTTTACCAGCTTTCCATTCTTCGCGCCGGCAAACGTGGTAAATAGGCTGGCTGGTCATCCGGCGAGACTAATCGAAAGAATGGTTCAGGCATAGGGTGAGCCGTCGCATTCGTACCGTGTTCAACTCGCTTCAGGACTCCACTGGGACCGCCGGGGCCGGAATCGGCTTGTGGCAATGAAAGGGCCTTGTATTTTCCAGTTTGCTATTCTGGAAAATGTGTTCCGCCGTCTCTTTCCTCTCCCTGAACGCCGACGCTAAACTGGAGTCGAAGATGTCGTTCCCTCGAAACGGCGATCAGGTGAAACATGTCTGAACACGCGGCGGTGAATTTTGCCAACGAAGCGTTTTATCTGGCTTTTTCCACACGGGATTTGGAGGCCATGAACGCTTTATGGGCACGCCAGGCTCCGGTGACCTGCATCCATCCAGGCTGGAGCGCTTTAACCGGCCGCGATGCCGTGATGGAAAGCTGGCAGGCAATCCTGACAAACCCCAGTTCACCCGTTGTCGATTGCAGAAATTCCGTCACCCACTTGTTTGGGAACATCGGTTACGTCATATGCTACGAGGCATTTGACCAAGGGTTTCTCGTCGCCACCAACATATTCGTTCGCGAGGAAGGGACTTGGAAAATGATCCACCATCAGGCTGGGAGCACTGCATCGATTCCCGAGGAGGAGGAATGGAACCCTGCCGACACGGTGCAGTAATTGCGGTGAAGGCTAAATAACCCCCTTCTTCCGAAGGTTCGCCAGTTCCTTCGCGTCGACTCCGAGCAATTCTCGCAGAACCTCTTCCGTCGACTGTCCGAGCGTCGGGGGCGCGTGACGGTATGACGGCGGCGTCGCGGACATCTTAATGGGGCTGCCGATCAAGTCCACCGGGCTATTCTTGGTCGCCGAGTGGGACATTTTCAACTTCATTCCGCGGGCTTCCACCTGCGGATCGGCAAAAACCTGATCGATCGTATTGATCGGACCGCAACTTAAGTTCAAAGGCTCGAGGCCCTCCAGCCAATAACGCGATGGATGTGCGGCGAGAACAGGATTTAGAATCTCCGTCAGTGCGTCACGGTTTCGAACTCGGGCGTCGTTGGTATGGAATTTCTTCTCGCTCGCCACCTCGGGAATGCCGGCAAACTCACAGAACCGCTGGAACTGACTGTCGTTTCCGATGGCCAGGACGATATCCCCGTCGGAAGTCGAGAACACCTGGTAGGGAACGATGTTCGGGTGGACATTGCCCAGGCGCTTGGGAACCTCCCGCGACGCAAGATAGTTCAGCCCTTGGATGGACAGGGTCGCAACCTGGGTATCCAGCATTCCTACATCTACATTCTGCCCCTCGCCGGTCACCTCGCGATGGCGGAGAGCGGCGTTGATCCCGATCGCCGCGTACATTCCGGCGATGAGGTCGGCTATGGGCACCCCTCCCTTCTGAGGCTCTCCGTCGGGGGCTCCCGTGATGCTCATGAACCCGCCCATGCCTTGGATCAGGAAGTCGTAGCCTGGGCGGGTAGCGTACGGACCGGTCTGACCGAAGCCCGTGATCGAGCAGTAAACGAGCGCCGGAAATTCGTCTTTGAGGTCGTCGTATGAAAGACCGTATTTGGTGAGGTTGCCGACCTTGAAATTCTCCACAAGCACGTCGCAATGGGCGATAAGCCGCCGCGCGATGTCCTGGCCCTCCGGCGCGGTCAGGTCGAGCGTAACGGACCGCTTGTTGCGGTTGGCACTTGCAAAATAGGCGCTCTCGGCGGTCTCAATTCCATCCCCGTCACGCAAGAACGGGGGGGCGAACTTGCGGGTATCGTCGCCGCTCCCGGGCCGCTCGATCTTTATGACGTCGGCGCCGAGGTCGCCAAGGATTTGCGTGCATGTCGGCCCCGCCAGTATCCGGCTGAGATCGAAAACGCGCAGTCTGTGCAAAGGTCCCGTCATCGCCACAAATCATCCTTCCAATCCAAAGCTACCGCCGCCACACGGCGCGTACCGCATACGGTGCGGCGGCAAAGGGGAGTGTAACCGCAATCGCGCGCCCTTTTCCATCGGTCGCTATCGACGGAGTCGGGCATACATACGTATGCAACGCGGGCACAAAAAAAGCCGCCCCCGAAGAGGCGGCGATGGTCATTTTACTTGAAGGCACAAGCGGCAAATCCTGTTATTGCCGAGCCGTGAGCCGTTTCAATATCTTGCCAATTTTCGGGAGGGTTTGAGGATCGGACTTTGTCATCAAACCTGCGGCGGAGTGGACTCGAAAGAATTGGAGTATCGTCGCAGCGCCGTTCAAACTCCCGACTGGCAGCCGGCCCCGCTTAACCCGACGGCTCGCTCGGATCCCCCTCCTCCACAATCACCACAGCGGCGTGATAGAGGAGCTTTCTAATGAACATTATCGAAAGTTCCAACGCCTGCTCCTCATCGACGCCAAAAATTTTCTGGATGGTGTCGGCGCGCCCCACTCCCTCGGCCTTGGCGGTGCCGACGCGATACCCGGAAACGAGGCGCAGGAAATCGAGCTCTTTGGCGTTGGAGGCCTTGATCTGCGGTTTCACCGCCGGCGGACAGTTGTCGTGGAAACGCTTGGCGATGGCGAACAGGTTGTTGGTGGCCTGATCACGGTGGGTGAGGATGAAGGCGCGCACTCCCTTGCGCCGGGTGGTCTTCCAGTAAAACCGCCCCTCAACGTAGGTGGAGATGCCGGGCTGGCGGGCCTTGAGGGCGAGGATACGGATGCGGCCGGCGCTGGCCATTTGGCGTTCGGCGGCCTCGTTGACTCGCCGCTGCACGGTATTCAGCTCAAAGAGAACGATGGCGCCCGACTTCGAACGCACCTTCAGGCAGTGGCGAGCGTAGTAAGTAAAGTCGTGGCGCAGGTCCCAGCTCTTGGCGCTGCGTACGGCGTCCTTCGTCGGCATGGAGCCCGCGTACGCTTGCCTCGAAGACGTCACGAATCTTCACCGCCGCGCGGTTTTGACGAGGGCTGAACACCATGTTGGCGAGAGGGTCGCGTTGGCGCCGTCGGTGCACGGCGGCATGGGGCGATTGCGCATCGTAACCCGGTTGGGGAACTTCTCCCCGATGCTCCGCCAACAGGTCCGCCAACCGCCGAGCCTTTCCCTTGGCGGTGCGGAAGTCGAGCTTCCGATGGTCCTTGTTTTCGAGCATGCGGGCTTCGTCCTGGTAGGCGCGCAGCAAGATTATAGCCGGTTGCGGATTGCCCAGGCTGGTGGCCCGACAGCATACGTCGTATAGGTGGCGGAACTCGGCAGCTTCGTTGCGCATCCTCACTTACTTCTCTCCCTGATTTTGTGGTGAGATTGCGTGGCGGCCCTCGGCCCGCTACGCTGACAACAACGTTTTTCGCTAAACGCTCCAAGACATTTGGCAATCACGGCGTTATGCTGGCGCTCCGACCAACCGATGGTGATGCGATGTCTCATGGCTTGGATCGACAGACCGGACATACGTGACCCCGCCCTCGCCCTGGTGTCTGCCATGAACATCGTCATCGGGGTGCTCGTCGCCCAACGGGTGGTATTTTGGAAAACCATAGCCCGCCTTTTCGAAGCCATGATGGATGAGATGAAGTCGACCCAGCTTGAGGCATTCAACGAGGTCCTCGGCTTGATTCTGAAATCGGTCGAGGAAAGCAAGAATGCCAAACCATGACCCCGGTGGATCGATGTTTTGGGAGACAACGCCTCGAGCCGCGTGCCGATGGCCACGGTTTTTCGCTTGCCCGGAACATCGAAACCGAGAATTCTCTCCGGGAAGGCCTGTCCATGTTGGAGGGGCCGTCTTCGCTACAAAGCTGGGGAACACTCGAACATAACGTTTATATACGCAATTGACGTATCATGTCAGCCGAAAAAAAAGTTAGACGCAAAAGGTCGAGAAATGGCACGTTGCCGCTCATGCAACTAAGAACCGTCACCGACCGCTTTCGGGCGCTGAGAATCAGAGCAGGCTATTCCCTGGACGCCCTGGCCAAGGCCGCCGGCTATGCCGGCGCATCCAGCATCCAACGCTACGAAGATGATGGCGAGCGTGGCTTCAGGAGGAAGTTCATTCCGCGCGATGTCGTCGACCGTTTCGCCCCCCACCTCGTCGGTCGGGGTGCCCCGCCGATCAGCGAGGACGAAGTCTACATCCTCTGTGGGGGACCGCCGCTCGGCGCCTATCCGCCAGCTCCCGAAGACGAGGCGCCGTTTGCCATAAATGGCCTTGCCAGTGACGTAGAATCTCCACGGAGCCCGGCCAAGCTTCCCACCGTGGCCCATTTGCCGCGCAACGTCAAAGTACTGGGCACGGCGGCGGGAGGAAACGGCGGAGAATTTGAGTTGACCGGCACCGAGATCGACTTCGTTCGCCGACCCGTAGGCATTTCCGCCGCGCGCGATGTCTACGCCGTCTACGTGATCAACGATAGCATGTCGCCACGTTACGAGGCCGGTGACCTAATCTACGTACATCCCGGCCGCCCCCCGCGCGTCGGCGATTATGTGGTTATCCAATTGCGAGACCGCGGGCACGGCGCCCGACGGGCCCTCATCAAACGCCTAGCTAGGCGTACCGCTCGCCTCCTCGTCCTCGAACAGTTCAATCCGTCGAGAACCAAGGAAATTCCCATGAGCCAAGTCGAGGCCATCCACCGCATCCTCACGCCCAACGAGCTTTTCGGAGTCTAAGGACCGCAGCACCGCGGTAATCTCCTGAATCGGCTCTTCAGCCGTCGTTCAACGCTGCGCGGGGCGCGATAGCGGCTCCTCGGCGCATTGCGGGTGGCAAACGGGAAATTTAGCCCCAACGATTTTTTGATAATTATACGTTTTTCCGTGATGTTTTGTTTTTTCACGTATGACAATGCATCAATCTCTTTATTAGGAGACGGTTGTGGACATCGGCGACGATTATTCCCTGGCGGCGGGGATCAAGGAGCTTCAGGCCTTGAAACGGCTGTATGCGTTGCTCGACAGGGCTGCCAAGGAGGCATCGCATCCTGACCTCGGGTTGGTCGACGTGGCCAACATCTCCGACGCCATGGCTGAGGTCGCCGACGAGATCGAGGAGCGCGAGGACGCCCTCGCCCGCTATCGGGAGTTCCACACGGGTGAGCTTCGCCATCGCGCCGGTCGCGCCCATCCGGGCTGACGACACTGCCCTCCATTTCATATATTTAGAGGCTTATTCATGTCTTGGATCGTTTCGATCTAAGATGAGTAAGAGCCTAGTTGGACCCGCGATACGGGGATCGATCAAGCAAGGAAAGGACGCTCCATGGACGGCAACGAAAGACTGCTCATTACCGGCGGACGGGTGTTCAGGCACGGCGGTAACGTGCACCACCCAACCGTCGCCGACGTACTCATCGAAGGGGATCGAATTGCCAAGATCGAGCCGGGCCTTGCCGATGCAGGCGGCGCACCTGCCGAGAGCGTCATCGATGCCCGCGACAGGCTGGTCATCCCCGGCCTCGTTGACACCCACTATCATTCCCACGACGTGCTGCTCAAGGGATCGTTCGAGACGCTGCCACTCGATATGTGGATGATCAACGCTCTGTTGCCGTCGTACCCGAAGCGTAGCACCGAAGAAGTACGCGCCCGCACCCTCATGGGGGCCGCCGAATTGATCCACAGCGGCGTGACCACGATGCAGGACATGCTCACCTTCTTTCCCTTCAGCGAGGAGCACTTGGACGCCGTCATGCAGGCCTATGCCGACATCGGCATTCGGGTCGTCTTTGCCATGCAAGTCGGCGACCGCACGGGGCTCGACGCCGTTCCGTACTGGAAGGAGGCGGTGCCGGAGAAGTTCCACTCCTACCTGGCCTCCTTCGTCGCGCCCTTCGAAGACGCCACGCCGCTCAAGGTCGTCACCGAACAATACCGGCGGCTCCGCGACTACAACGAACGCATCACTTGGGCCTTGGCACCGTCGATCCCGCAACTTTGCTCGACCAAACTTTTGGAAGGTCTGGGCGAACTGTCGGAAGCCGAAGGGCTGCAGATATTCACCCACAATTGCGACGGAAAGTCGTTTACCCTGGCCGACCGCACCCGCTATGCCGACCACGACGGCTCGTCGGTCAAATACCTGCACGACATCGGAATTTTGGGGCCGCGCATGGGGCTCGTCCATAGCATCTGGGTCAGGCAGGACGAAATCGAGTTGATGGCCGAGACCGGCACCCACGTCTGTCTCGTCCCGGCGGGAAACCTGAAAACCAAAAGTGGGGTGGCACCCTTCCGCGGCTACCTGGACGCCGGCGTCTCGATCGGATTAGGCACCGACAACTCGTCCAACGGCGACGCCCAGAACATGTTCCACGTAATGAAGTTCTTCACCGGGTTAGCCGCTGTCTGCCACCCCGACCCCGGCCCGCCGAGCGCCGAGGAGACGTTGCGCATTTCGACATCGGGCGGGGCCGAGGTGCTTGGGCTCAAAGACGAGGTTGGCGACCTGCAACCTGGCATGAAGGCCGACGTCACGATCCTCGATCTCACCAACCTGAACTTCGTGCCCCTCAACAGTGCCACCCGCCAGCTGGTATTCACGGAAAGCGGGCAAAGCGTGGAGACCGTGATTGTCGACGGCCGCGTCGTCATGCGCGACCGCAAGCTCGTCACCATCGACGAGGGAGAACTGCGGGACGCGGTGGAAGTAGTCATGCCAGGTCTCATCAACGACCGGGACACCGTCAGCAGCCGCATCGCCGAAATTCAACCCTATCTCCTGGAAGCCTGGCGCAAGACCCAGGCTCACGACCTCGGCATGCAGCGCTACGTCGGCGACGGCAGCGGATAGAGGGGGGCGTAGCGCGGCCCACCGCCATCAGGGTAGAAAATCGGCGAGATCGACGTCGTCGAAATTAGTAGGCATGGCGCGTTCGAAACGCGCTCGTTCCTCGACCTGCGTGAACGCCGGCATGGTGGCGTCGATCATCCACTTGGTCCCCAACCGGTGCAAGGCCGACTGCCCTTCGACGATGGGCGAGATGTTGTCCAGCGCGAACACGCGGGTATTGGGCAGCATGACGACGTCGCGCTCAGCATGCACGCGGGTGGTCATCGACCAAAATATCTGGCGCAGGTCGGAGGCATCGATATCCTCGTCCACCGCGACGGCGAGCTTGGGGTGAAGATAGGGCCCGGACAGGGCCGCCATCAGCGCCGTCTTGGCCTGTCCCTCGACGCGCGGACGCAGCTTGATTACCAGCATGAGAACACCGGACGCGGTGGTGCTGCGCACGTCCAGAAGCTCGATCCCTCCCTCGACGTCTTGCAGGCGCTCGCGTGTTGTCGCCTCGATGCCGAGCGCCGTCATCGCCTGGGTATCAGTCACCGGGAAGCCGCAGTGTAAGGCATAGTAAATGGGGTTCTTGCGCCGGGTGATCGCCTTGACCTTGAAGACCTCGGCGTGCCCGACCTGGGCATAAGTCCCGGGGATCTCGCCGAAGGGGCCTTCGGGCTCGGTGTGGTTGGGCAGAACCTCTCCCTCGATGACAAGCTCGGCCTCGGCCGGAACTTCCATGTCCATGGTCTCGCACTTGACGACGCGCACACCTTCCTCAAGCAAACCGCCGGCAAACCCGAGCTCGCCGACGCCGAACGTAGTTGTGCACACGGCGGTGAAAAAAATCGCCGGATGGACGCCGTAGGCGATGGCCACCGGCATGGGCTCACCGCGCGCGCAGTACTTATCATAGATACGCCGCGCGTGACGGGGCACCATAAGGAACCCCGTTTCGTCCTTGCCCTTTATGTGCTGGCGGTGGATGGAGATGTTGCACACGCCGGTATCCGGGTCCTTGATGAAAGCGAGGCCCGAGGCCAGAAACCGCCCACCGTCCTTACCCGATATCTTCATGGCGGGGATGTCGCCGAGATCCGCCTTGCCGCCCGTGAGTACCACTTCCTTCACCGGCGCCGAGTCCCGGTTCACTCGCACCGAGTCGATGGGCTTCTTGAGCCGTCCCCCGACGGTTTCCAACAGCTCTTCCTCGCCGATTCCAAGCGCAATAGACCATTTGGCGCGGTCGGCCAGGATCTGGCTGCACGCCTGCCAGCTTTCGTAACCCTTTATATTGACGAACAGGCTCGACTTACCGAGGTCGTTGAACGCCTTCCACTCGATGGCCGCCATGTTGGCAACCGGGTCCACTTCCTTGGTGAATCGGATCATCTCACCTTGTTGTTCCAGGTTTTTGAGGTGGGTGCGCAACGACTGATCGGGCATGCAAACGTCTTCCTGTTATATAGGCCGCGCCGGGCTCACGCGCCGCGCATGTCGCGAGCCGTGGTCCCCGACGCGGTACCGGAAGCGTACCTGGCGGCGCTTTCGATATAGAGCTCGGGTGGATGGGCGACGCCTCTGACAGATTGCCGCCGGCCCATTTCCTCGGCCCACGCACCAAGCCGCGCGCACTCCGGGGGCAGGGTGAATCCCCGATAATGGGCCATCACCGGCAAACGGCGGAACCACGGGTAGAAGGTGAAGTCCACCAGGCCAACGTCCTCGCCCATCCAATGAGCCGTCCCCCGACTTGGCGATGCCGTCACGCTCCATAAACAGCATGTGCTCGCCGAGTTGGTCAAGCAGCGCCTCCTGCTCCACCGCCTCTTGCGCGAGGAGCGCCTTGTACCAGGTGACCACAAACTTGACATTGCAGAAATCGATCCAAAAGCGAGCCAGGGCGCGGCGTCCCGGGGCCTTGGGCAGCATGGGCGGCTCGGGGTGGGTTTCCTCGATATATTCATTGATGACCGCCGACTCCCAGACCAAGTCCTCTCCGCTCCTGAGCACCGGAACCTTGCTGTAAGGGGAAACCACCTCGAACCAGTCGGGCTTGGCTTCGCGGTCAACTTCGGTGTGGGTAAATTGGATACCTTTTTCCTTGAGCAGCAGACGAGTACGCTCGGCAAAGGGGCACACCTCCGCCGTTATGAACTCGATTCCGGCCATGATACAACTCCCCTTGCTACCTTTTTGGTAATACACGGACACGGCGCAAGCGAAGTATTTTCCCCCGGGCGAGGCCGGCCCTCATCCGCCGGTAGCGTACTCCATGCTGCGTGTGGCCCAACCCGTGAAGCGACGCTCGATCACCGCAAAGATGCAATACATGGCAATCCCCATGAAGGCAATCACGATGAGTCCAGCGAACATCATCGGCACGTTGAAGTTCGAGCTCGCCACCAACATGACGTGGCCAACCCCTTCGTCGCCAGCCACCGTCTCAGCAATCACCGACCCCACGAAGGCTAGGGTGATGGCTATCTTCAGGGAAGCGAATAGGTAGGGCAGAGAGCGCGGAATGCCGACCTTGAGCAAGATGTCTCTCTTGCACGCGCCAAGCGCCCTCAGCACGTCCTCGAGTTCAGGCTCAATGGTGGCAAGACCGGTGGCTACGTTGACCACGATAGGAAAGAACGAGATCACGAAGGCGGTGATCACTGCAGGCACAAAGCCCATTCCAAACCAGATGACCAGAAGGGGCACAACTGCAACTTTGGGTACACTGTTGAAACCAACCAATAGCGGATAAAGCGCATTATAGAGAAGCCGGGAAGCCCCTATTGCGATACCCAGGAGAACGCCGAAAGCGACAGCGAATCCGAAGCCGACGAGGGTCGCCCACAACGTGACCAGAGAATTTGTCCAAAGGGGTCCGCGAAACTCGTATATGGCGTAGAATGCCTTGGTGGCCGACGGTAGGACGACGGCCTCTACCTCGAAGAAAACGACGCAGAACTCCCACAGAACCAAAAGGCCTACGCCTACCACCCATGGGGCCGCGTGGTCTGTCAGTAATCCTTTCATGCGGCTGCCCGCGCTTCGCTGATGTAATTCCGAAGCTCATGGACGAGATCGACGATGTCGTTGCTGAACAGGTCATCGAGCGTGCGCGGGCGCTTCCACCCCACGTCCCGGGTCGCGGTGATTCGGCCAGGCCGGGCGCTCATGACGTGCACGCGATCGGCAAGATAGACGGCTTCGCGCAAGTCGTGGGTGACCATAAGCACCGTGCACCGGCGCTCAAGATAGAGACCTTGCAGGACGTCCCACAATTCTTCTCGCGTAAACGCGTCAAGGGCGGCAAAGGGCTCGTCCAACAGCAAGAGCTTCGGTTCATGCACAAGTGCCCGGCACAATTGGGCGCGCTGCTGCATTCCACCCGATAGCTCCCAGGGTTGGCTTTCCGCGAACCCCTCAAGACCGACGGTGGCAAGGAGCTCGTCGGCCATCTTGCGATAGGCCGCCCGTTCCCGACGATAGCGGCTGCGGTGGGGCTCGACGATCTCAAGCGGCAGCAGCACATTGTCACGGGTCGTGCGCCACGGTAACAGCGTCGCGTTCTGAAAGGCCATGCCGACGATCTTCAACGGCGAGACGACTTCTTCGCCCGCCACCTTCACCGAACCGCCGTTGGCCCGGATGAGCCCAGCCACCAGCTTGAGCAAGGTGGACTTGCCGCAGCCACTGGGCCCGACGATGGCGACGAACTCGCCTTCCTCGATTTCTAGGCTGGCGCTCGACAGGGCACGTGTACCCGAATCCTCGGTCTGTCCGGGCTTTCCCTGATAGACGAGATCGACACCGTCGATGTCGATGTAGCTCACGGACGCACGCTCCTACTCATGGACCGGGTCCGCGACCTTCATCGCCTTACTTATGGATCATGCGCTCCGACGCCGGAGGCAGGAATGACGCGTTGAACATACTGGATGCCTTCGGCTGCCTCTTGAGGCCGAATGACAACGCCGCTTGCGCGATGGAGCGTTCGAGGCGCTCCATGTCCACCCCACCGTAGCCGTCCCTTTTTACATTTGGAGTAAGGATGCAACAATTCACGGCAAGGCGCAGCCGATCGCGTTCAATTGCCTCGTTGATCAGAGGCTCGAACTTCTTGGCCGCCGCCACCGCCTTTTCCGGATGCAGAATCATCTCGCGCGCCCCCTTGATAGTAGCGCGGATGAAACCCCTCACAGCGTCAGGATGCTCCTTCATGAACTTAGGTAACGCGGCAATGCCGTTAGCATAAGAATCCATGCCGTAGTCTCCGTACATGAAGTAGCTAACCTCGGACTCCTTCACGCCGCCGGCCTTGAGGTTGAGCATGGATGAGAATACGTGGCCGGAGATGGCGTCCACTTCGTCCCGAATAAGCATCGGTTCGCGCAGACGGGGGTCCATATTCTTCTTTTTTACCGCGTTGGCGTCGATGCCGATAGCCTTCGCGAAGGCTGGGAACAACTTGTAGCTGGCGTCAAACACCGGCGCGCCCAGGGTCTTGCCGACGAGTTGCTTGGGGTGAGTGATATTATTTTTCTTCATGGTAAAGATGGAAAACGGCGGTTGCTCGTAAGCCATCATCACTACCTGAATCATCTTGTCCGGATTTTTGGAATTGTATTGGATCAATGCATTGATGTCCGGAAAGCCCATGTCATAAGCGCCGCTGACCATGAGCTTCACCGCGTGCGCCGATCCCTTACCGGAATCAATGGTGACGTCGATGCCCTCGGCCTTGTAGAAACCGTCGTAAAGTGCGATGAAGAGAGGGCCATGAGACGACTGCGGAATCCAGTCGAGGATAAAGCGAACCTTTACGTCGGCCGCCGTCGACGGTCCCGTTGAGGTCACCACGCCTAGCATCAGGACGAGTGCCGCGAAGACCTGTATCGTGAAGCCCCTTGCAGAAAATCCTTTGATTTGTTTCACAGAAGTTTCCTCCCTACTGATTAGAAGCCTTATTTCGGGCTAGGCTAAACCC